>Ga0210144_1000761_pt1 | contig 15083 bp, 13 predicted proteins | sample Muzzi_PWA_D2_FD_185532 | JGI IMG/M metagenome (GOLD analysis project Ga0210144, IMG submission 185532) | Wetland microbial communities from San Francisco Bay, California, USA, that impact long-term carbon sequestration - Muzzi_PWA_D2 (SPAdes) | ecosystem: Environmental > Aquatic > Marine >...
GCGAGCCGCGGCAGCCCTCGGCGAAGAGGGTGTATTTGCCGCGCAGCTCCATGCCGGGCTGGTAGGTGTCCTTCTTCGTGCCGTCGCGGGCCACGCCCATGTCGCCGGTCACGATGCCGCAGACCCGGCCGGAGTCGTCGTACAGCACCTCGGCCGCCGGAAAGCCGGGATAGACCTCGACGCCGAGCGCCTCGGCCTGCTCGCCCAGCCAGCGGCAGACGTTGCCCAGCGAGACGATGTAGTTGCCATGGTTCTGCATCTGCCCGGGCATCAGGCCGACCGGGAGGCCGAAGGCGCCCTTGGCGGTGAGGAACATGAACTTCTCGGCGCCGACCGGCGTGTTGAGCGGCGCGCCCTGCGCCTGCCAATCCGGCAGGAACTCCTCGAGGGCGCGCGGGTCGACCACGGCGCCCGACAGGATATGGGCACCGACCTCCGAGCCCTTCTCGATCACGCAGACCGAGAGGTCGCTGCCCGCTTCGGCGCTCAGCTGGCGCAGCCGGATCGCGGCCGACAGGCCAGACGGCCCGGCGCCGACGATCACGACGTCGAATTCCATGCTTTCGCGTTCCATCGCCCACTCCTTTCTCCCGGCCGCGCGGCGATCTGCGGCGGCCGGCGTTCTCGATCCCGGCACCGGCCTATATAGAGGTCTCGGTCGCGGCCCGCCAAGCCCGTTTGCGCCGCGTTTTGCGTGGCGCGCGCCAAGCGGCGCCGGCTGCGGCCCGCCCCGGCAGGCGCCACGAGAAGGGGCCGTCACGCGGCTGCGCGACGGCCCCAGTCAAGGAAAGGTGGAACTGCCGTATCTAGAATTCGTACTTCAGGGACACCGCAATGATGTGCGCCACGTAGTCGGGGCTCGCCTCACCCAGGGTCAGAACCTGATCGATCGTGGTCGGACTGACGCCGTCGAGCGCGAAGTCCTCGGAGTTGAAGACTTCGTAGCGATAAGCGAACTTCAGCGACATGTTGGTGTCGATGTGATAGTCGGCCGAGACGCCCAGGCTGTGGATCCGGGTCTTGATATCGGGAACCGGCAGGACCGGCGGGGATGCATACGCGAACGAAAAGTGGGTCGCCGCCGTCGAGAAGGTGTACTCGGCCGCCAGGTCGAGCATGTCCGGGATCGCGGCCCATTCGACGCGCCCGCCGAGGGTTTCCACCTGGTCGTCGGTGTCGATGGACCAGAGCCCGGCAGGATTTACAGGCAAGGCGAGATTGGCACCAAAGGGCCTGAAACTATACCCCTTCTGCTTGTAGGTGCTGCGTTCGTGGGTGAAGAAGGCGTAGGCGGTCACGTCCTCGCGCGGGCTGAAGCCGACGTCGACCGTCACGTGCCCCATGGTGCTGGTGTCGAGCCCGAAGACGGGATCGTCGTAATCGTTGAAGGTGTACCCGCCGCTCAGGCCCAGCGTCACCTGCTCGCTCGGCATGACCGAGATGCCGGCGTTGAAGTTGTCCGTGTTGCGATCGGTTAGGTAGAATTTCCGCAGGAACGGGTGGTTCTCGAATTCGGCCGGATCGCTGATGTTGGCATGGCTGTCCAGGAACGGCCTGTTCCCGGCGTAGTCCGAGCCGTCGCGGATGGTGTGGGCATAAGCGATGTAGCCGTTGAGGTAATCGAGCGGCGCGCTCTGCACCCGCCCCTTGAAGGTGTGGTCGCGCGTCGTCTCAACCACGGTGTAGGTGCGGTCCTTGTTTTCGAACTCGTAGCCGACCGAGACTTTGGTGCTCGGCAGGACACGGTACCCGGCGTCGAGATTGACCAGATGCTGCGTCCAGCTGTAGGGCAGGTTGATCCGCGCGTCATCAGCGCTGGGGTCCACCTGGTTGCCAACATCATTGGCGGTGTGCAGGAAGATGTCCTGCGGTGTGTTGTTGTCGCGGTCGTTGTAGCGATAGCGGGCGGCCAGCTCGAGCTTGGGCATGGGCCGCGCCGTGACCGCGACGTTCGCCAGGATGTTGTTGACCTCGCCGTCCAGCGAATTGCGCGGCAATGCGACCGGGACGCTCAGGTCGGGATTGATCGTGTAGGGCAGGAATTTCTCGTCCTGCGTCATGCGCGCATAGGAAAACACCCCGGTCAGCCGCGTCGTGTCGGTCAGATTGTAGCCGCCGGACAGGCTGATCCTGTGCGCCTGGTTGTCGGGCGGCAGCGCGAGTCGCCCGCGGTCCGGTGAGGGGTCATTGCTCCATTGTGGGTTCGTGAAAGCGCTGTCCCAAGTCAGGGAGTCGTTGTTGTTGGTGAACCAGGACCCCTCGTAAGCGAGTTCGAGCTGCGATCGCATCCCGGTATAAGCGACTTTGACGTTCGCCGTATCCGTCTCGTAGTCGATCGGTTCCGGCAGGATTGCCGCGCGTGGATTGCCGCCGCTGGTGCCGAAGAGGCCGGCGATCGTGTCGGTGCCGTCCTTGAACTGGTGATGGTATGTCCCGCTCACCGACCAGTTGCGGGTCAGATGCCAGGTGATGCCGCCGCCCAGGTCCTTGCGCTCCGTCTCGATCTCCACGTTCTGCAAGTCGGATTGTAGCGTGGTCATGTCAGAGGTCGAATTTCCCTTCACGAAACCCGACGGCAGCGTCAGGACGCTGTCCCCGGCGCCCCGGTACGGCGTGCGGGCATCATCGATCTGGTTGTGCGGGATCTGGTCGTAGTTGAAGAAGACGTCGAAGGTGCCTTGTTGCCCGTAGCCCAGGTGGACGCTGCGCGAATCGAGGCCGAGATCGGTACCGGTCACCTTCCAGTACTGCGTGCTCTCGCCGTCGAAGGGCGCTCGCTGTACGACGTCCACGTTGCCGACCGCGAAGACGCCCTCATCGGTCAGGCCGGTGTACTCGCCGAGCTTGAACGAGTCTACGCTGTTGTAGCCGGCCCCGACCTCGACCTCGCTGCTGTAGCTCAGGTCCGGACGGTTCTGGTAGCCGCGCTCGAGAATGGCGCGGGTATCGAGCGGTTGCTCTTGCGCCCCGGCAGCGAAAGGCATGAAACAGGCTGCCGTCGTTGCCAGCAGTAGAAGGGTTTTTCTCCCCGTCATGGCATTACCCCCTCAAAAGTGCTTCACGCGGGTTGGACGGTTTCGGAGTCTCCTATCGCGTGAGGAATGATCCCGCCGGATGGTTGGACCCGTGAACCGCGAAGTGACAATTGAGACAACCCTTGAAGAGCAACCGGCTTCCGCCTTCTAGCGCCGGAAGATTAGCCCCGTCATAGAGTGTGCTCGGATGGAAGTTGGCCAAGTGGCACTGCTGACAGAGGTACGGATTGCGCACCTTCAGCAGACGCGGCTGGGTCGAGCCGTGCGGATTGTGGCAGTTCAGGCAGCTGTCGACGACCGGGGCGTGCTCCCAGAGGAACGGCCCGCGCTTGTCCTGGTGGCATTCGAAGCAGGTGTCGTTGACCGTCGCCTTCTTGAGCAGCTTGGGCCCGAAGGAGCCGTGCGGATTGTGGCAGTCGGAGCAGGCGACCTTGCCCTCGCGAATCGGGTGATGCGAAAAACGGAACGTCTCCGCCCGCTTCTCCTTGTGGCAGCTTTCGCAGACCTCGGGCTGGGTCTTCTTGGCGAGAACCGGGTCCCGCGTCGCGTGGATGGCGTGGCAGGACGAGCAGGCCACGTCGGCCGCTTCGTGCTGGCTGCCCTGCCAGTGCATGCGCAGGCCGCCCTCGTGGCAGGAGATGCACGTCTTGTCCAGCACCTCGGCCGACGACTTTTCGGGGCCGTCGAAGCGGACCGCCGGCAGGTAGCGGCGCGGCTTGTCGGCGTGCGCGGCGCTGGGCCCGTGGCAGGATTCGCAGCCGTGCTGGGCCAGCGGCGTCCGGGGATCGCCCATCTGGGCGTGCGCGGTATGGAAGATCGAAAAGACCGGATGCTGCTCGGTCTCGTCGTGGCATTCCAGACAGCCGGCGGTGCCGCCCTTGCTGTACTCGGGCTCGCCCGGAGCTTCCTCCGCCGCCGCGACCTGGATCGCGTCGGGGTTCGCCGTCTGCAACGTTAACGTTTCGGTGGCCTGGGCCGTGGAGGTCCCCGCGATCAGGCCGATCGCCAACAGGCCCGCAGCCAAAAACCCGCCCAAATGGGCGGCGTCATCTCTCGATGCCCGGAGACGCATGTTTCCCCTCCCGTTCCGGTCGTCGGCGTTCGAATTTCCTAAGCCCGGCCTCGATTTCGATCGGTTTCGGCCGGATGCCCCTTCGTTCGCCCCTGCCTCGTGAATCCTTTATTTCAATAAGGTTACGGGCGTTTCACTTGGCGTTCATTAATCTAGATCAATTACGCCGAAACGAAATAATGCCTATCTGTCTATCTTTATGGGAGATTCTCGGTCACGCCCCCCGCGTGGCCACGGTTTTCTGGTAGAGCCCGCCGAAGAATGTCCGCTTCGCCCAGGTGTACTCCCCGAGGGAGTCGCCGTAGTCGGCGATTTCGCGCCGCCACAGGGCCTTGGCGAAGGGCTCGAGTCGGGCGAACACCAGGCGCATGACCCCCTTCAAAGGGTGCACCGGGTGCGGCCGGTGATAATCGACGAACACGACCTTGCCGCCGGGCCGCACGGCGTTTAGCAGGGCGCCCACCACCTGCCGCTTCTGAATATCCGGCAGCTCGTGCAGCAGAAAGAAACAGCAGATCGCGTCGAATTGGCCCGGCGGCGCAACGGCGGCATCGCGGACGGCAGTGGTGACCTGGGGCAGCCCGGCCAGCTTGCGCCGGCAATTCTCGATCTGCAGCGGCGCGATGTCGGTAACCTCGAGCTGGCCGTCGGCCCCGAGATGCTCGGCCAATCGGCGCGAGAAATCGCCGTAGACGCAGGCCGGCTGCAGGACGTGCTGGCCGGGACTGATTTCGTCCAGGGTGGCGCGCAGGAGACGGCGGTAATTGCCCCAGAGGATTCCCGACACGACGCTGGGCCGGTCGAGCAGGAAGAGCGCGGTCCGATTGAGATAGGCCCAGGAATAGGTCTCGGTCAGGTAGTCCGGCAGCGCGGCCACGCCGCCGAGCGAGCCCGCGCCCTGAATCGCCGGCGCGGCCTTGCGGGCAAGTCCCGAGTCAGGCGGCATGGGCACCTCGGCGCCGCTTTGCCTCGATGCCGATCCGCCGGGTCCGATGGTGCGCGCTAGTCACCGGCGACGACCTTCTCGAAGGCCGGCGACAGCGGCTCCTCCTTATGCACCAGGTTGTAGTGGCAAATGATGCAGGTAAGGCCTTCTTCGACCGCCGTCTGGTGTGCCCTCTGGCCACGCTTCTTCTCGGGCCGGATCGCCGACATGGTGTGGCAGCTGCGGCAGTTCTTGCTGTCGTTGCCCAGCATCCTGAAGCGCACCCTGTCGGCCAGTTCGGGACGCAAGGGCTCGAACTCTTTCACGGTGTCGATGCCTAAAACGAAGGTCGCGTAGAGGTCGCGCAGCCCCTTGACGTGGTCGATGTAGGCCCCCAACAGAGTCTTGGAGACGTGGCAGTCCGCGCAGCCGGCGCGGACTCCGCTTGGCCGCGTCCAATGGCTGGCCTCGTGCAGCTCGGCCGCCACGGTGTCCTTCATGGTGTGGCAGGTGTTCGAGCAGAACGCGTCGGACGAGAAATAATGGTCCACCTCGTCGGCGACCGGCGCGCCGACCAGCACGCCGACCGCCACGCCCACGATGGCGGCGAATCCCGTCACACCACCGATCCATTTCAATAGTCGCATGTCGCCCTTCCCCCTCGCGCGGGCCTGCCCGGCCCGCGCGTTTGGCTCGACCATAAATTATTCAGCCGCGTTATGGAACCTTCGTCGCCTCGATGTCGCCAGCCGTCCCAAATCCAATCGAGACGGGGAAGCCGACGAAGTGGAACCGTGTCGTGACGTTGTCGTCGTGCACCGCGAAACCGAAGGTATAGGCCTTGCCGTCCTCGAGGATCTTGTCGTCGCCGGGATGGCCGGTGTTCATCTTGCGGGTCCAGACGACCGTCCAAGTGCTGTTCGCCCAGGTGCCCTTGACCTCCTTGTTGTCGGCCGCCGACCCGGTGGCATCCGCGCGGCTGAGCAGGCGTCCGGGCAGCACGTCGCCCTCCTTCCAGCCGGCATTGGCATCGTAGGGTGCCGTGTTCTCGTTGAGGCTCAGGGCGTAGGGCTTGGAGGGGTCGCCGATCTCATCGACCGTGAGGGATTTCATGCCGACCTTGCCCGCGTCGAACATGTACTTCGGGATCATGGTCTTGCGGTCGACGTTCCAGGAGAACGGCCCCTTGCCTTCATCGAAGAGACGATACTGCAGCACGTAGCCGTCGTCCGCCATGTCGACGGGATTGCTGCGTGCGGCGCGCCACTGCATGAGATCGACGAAACCGTCGTGCGCCTTGAGCTGGGCGATCTCCTCGGCGGACTTCGTCTTGTCCCAGCTGGCCTCGTCGTCGGTGCGCGAGACCGGCAGGTACTTGCGCACGTCTTTTTCGTTCAAGCCGTTCTTGCCAAGCAATGGCTGCGCCTGGACCTCCGCCGCCGTCGGCTCGTCGGGCATGTCGCGCATGCCGTTGTGGCATGTCACCCAACAGCCGTGCGCCGCGAAATTCTTCACGGAGCCGTCGTCGACCATCATCGCCAAGCGGTCTTCGTAGAGCGGCGGCTCTTTGCCGCTGCGCACCTTCTCGCTGGAGCGCGGGCCGCCGTAGAAGGCCCACTTCTGGCCGTCGAAGCGGATGTAGTCGTGCATCTGCCCCGGCCGGTCCATCTGCGTCGGCCACTGGAAGCGGAAGTAAGCGTTCTCCCCGTCGTAGGCGACCTGCACCTTCAAGTCGACCCAGCCGTTCTTGCCCTTAATGGGATTCGGCTCGAGCCGCTCGCCGGAGACGATCTCGTCGCCGATGTCGTGCTCCTCGTCTTCGTGGCACGACGCGCAGGCCTCGCCGCGCTCGACCTTGCTGAACGCCCGCTTGTGCTCCGAACTGCGCACCCAGTTGTAGCTGGCCTGTCCCGGATAGAAGAGCTTGATCGTCTCGGTCGGGACCTTCGACCAGTCCGCCGGCGGCGCCGCCAGAACCGGGCCGGACATCAGCGCGCCGATCGTCAGCGCGGTCGAGGCGGCAAAGAATCTTGCGTAACGATGGTTCATATCTGCTCCCCTAAAGGAAGGCCGCCCCTGTGCGCGAACGCCGCACCGCGCCGAGGTCGGCCAAGGCGATTCGGTAGCATGGATTCTATCCTATCGGGTGGGTACCTCCGCATTGATCTAGATTAAATCATGCTGCAATGCGGCAAATTTTGTTGCGCTGCCGCAAGATTTTCACAGCCTGAATCAAGCCTGGGATCCGGCGCCCGGCCGGCCGCGATCCGCCGCATATAGGCTATGCGCGCGGCGCGCGAAGGCGGCCACGATATCGTCGGTCAGGCGCGCCAGCGCCCGCCCGAACAACTGCTCGGCAAGACGCGCGCGGAACGCGATCCGCGTCGTCAGGGTGACGTGGCAGCACCCATCGGGCGTCGGCTCGAAGGTCCAGGTCAATTCGAAGTTGCGGAACGGGCGCTCGGTCGAGCTCACGTCGATTCGGTGCGGCCGGTGCAGCACGGTCTTCGTCGAGAAGCGCTCGCGAAAGACGCCGAAGCGCAGGACCTGGTCCGTGAAATAGGTGTCGTCGTCGAGCTTGCGGACGCGTGCCGCGACCCAGCCGGGCAGGAATTCCGGATAGCGCTCCACGTCGGCTGCCAGCGCGAAAAGCTGCTCCGCGTCGTAGGGAAGGGTCGTGTCCGCCGTGTAGCCCGCCATGCCGTGCCCCGAAAGATTGTGCTGTCCGACTCTCCATCGAGTCTATCACGCCGCTTCGGGCCCCTGCGCCCTGGGCGGCGGCGGCACGTCGGTGTTAAGCTCGCGCCATGCAGGGCACACGCGAGCAGAGTCTGGCGGCCTTGGCCTGGCAGGTCGAGGCCGGAGCGGACGAGGCCATCGCCGAGTCGCCGCGCGATCGCCTGGCCCCGCCGGCGGCCCCCGCCGCATCGGCCGCGCGCCCGGCGGGCCCGCCATTGACCTCGACCCAGGCAGCGCTCGACTCGGCACGCAGCCTGGCCCAGTCGGCCGACAGCGTCGAGGCGTTGCGCGCGGCGCTGGAACGATTCGAGGGCTGCGGCCTGAAGCATACCGCGATGAACCTGGTGTTCGGGGACGGCAACCCCCAGGCCTCGGTCATGATCATCGGCGAAGGCCCCGGCGCCGAAGAGGACCGCCGCGGCCTACCCTTCGTCGGCCCGTCCGGGCGGCTGCTCGATCGCATGCTCGCCTGCATCGGCCTCGATCGCGGCTCGGTCTACATCACCAACGTGCTGTTCTGGCGGCCGCCTGGAAACCGCACGCCGCAGGACACCGAGATCGCCGCCTGCCTGCCGTTCGTCGAGCGCCATATCGAGCTGGTCGACCCGCACTTCCTGCTCCTGCTCGGCGGCAAGTCGGCCAAGACCCTGCTCGGCCGCTCCGAAGGCATCCTGCGCCTGCGCGGCCGCTGGACCCATTACCAGCACGTCGGTCTGGCGCGCCCGATTCCGGCGCTGGCCACCCTGCATCCCGCCTATCTGCTGCGCCAGCCGGCGCAGAAGCGTCTCGCCTGGCGCGATTTCCTGGCCCTGCGCGAGGCGCTGACGCGCGGCGACGATCCGCTGCTGCGCACCAGGCCCGCCTGACCCGGCCGGGGGCGCCCGCCCCGAAATCGTTAACGCGATTTTCACCTCGAAGCTCGATTCTGAGCGTGGCGCGCCGCGCCAAGTTGCCAGAGCCGGCGACCTTGTTTTACTATGCAGTCAACAGGGGGAAACGCTTGCAAAACGGCAGTTTTCTGGGGTGCGGACCGGCTCCGCGGCGCCGCAGAGTCAATTGGGTCTCGGCCGGTGCCTGGCTGGCGCTGGCCTGGATCGGATTCGCCGCGCCGCTAGCGGCACACGATCCCGCCCAGGGCGTCAAATCCGCCGCGCTGCCGCCGGCCGACACCTCGGTTCCGCAGCAAATCCCGCGAGTGCTCTCCGATCGCGACGCGACGCTCTATCGCGAGATCTTCGCCCTGCAGGAAGATGGCAAGTGGCGGGCGGCCGACGCCCGGATCGCCCGGCTGACCGACCGGCGCCTGATGGGCCACGTCCTGGCGCAGCGCTATCTGCATCCCACCGCCTACCGCTCCAAATACCTCGAGCTCAAGAAGTGGATGGCGCATTACGCGGACCTCCCGCAGGCCAAGCGCATCTACAAGCTCGCGCTCCGGCGCCGTCCGGCGAATTACAAACGCCCGGATCCGCCCGAGCTGCCGGGCACCAAGCAGAGCCTGGGTGCGCCGGTCGACGACACCGCCTATCGCTCGACCAAGCGCCTGAGCAAGAGCGAACGCCGCCAGGCCTGGCGGCTGAAGCGGCAGATCCGGCACAATGTCCTGCGCACCCGCCTGACCATCACCGAAAAGCTGTTGCAGGGATCGAAGGCGCACCGCCTGCTCGACCAGGTCGAGATCGACGACGGCTTCGCCCAGGTGGCGGCGGCCTGGTTCTATTACGGCAACGACAAGCGCGCCTATCGTCTGGCCAGCGCGGCGGCCAAGCGCTCCGGCGCCGAGGTGCCGCTAGCCGACTGGACGGCCGGCCTGGCTGCCTGGCGCAGCGGTCAATTCGAAACGGCGACGGTGCATTTCGAGCGTCTGGCCCGTGCCGACCACCTGTCCGGCTGGAACGTCGCCGCCGGCGCCTATTGGGCCGCGCGCGGGCATCTGCGCCTGCGGCACCCCGAGCAGATGACCGACTGGCTGGCCGTGGCGGCGCGGTACCCGCGGACCTTTTACGGCCTGATGGCGCAGCGGGCGCTGGGCATCGGCCCGCGCCTGGAATTCCATGCCCACGACTTCGGCGCGGCGGCCCTGGCCGGCCTGGAGTCGACGCCGGCGACGGCCCGGGCGCTGGCCCTGCTGCAGGTCGGACAGCGCGAGCGCGCGGCGGCGGAGCTGCGGCGCGTCGCGGGGCGCACGGACCCGGAAACCACCATGGGCCTGCTCACCCTGGCCGCGCGCGCCCACATGCCGGAGCTCGCCTTCCGGCTCGGCACCAGCCTGGCGGTCAGCGATCGTGCCGAGACCGTCGGCGCGGCGCTCGACGCGGCGCTCTATCCCATTCCGCCGTGGCGCCCGGCCAGCGGCTTCGCGGTGGACCGCGCCCTGATCTACGCCTTCATCCGCCAGGAATCGGGCTTCAACCCGGAGGCCAAGAGCCCCGACGGGGCGCGCGGCCTGATGCAGCTCATGCCCGCGACGGCCAGTTTCATCGCCCGCGACCGCAGCTACCGGCGCAGCAAGCGGAGCGAACTGTACAATCCGGCGACCAACCTCGAACTCGGCCAGCGCTACCTGACGCACCTGCTCGAGAACGGCCTGGTGCAGGGCGACCTGACACGGCTGACCACGGCGTACAACGGCGGACCCGGCAACCTGAACAAGTGGCAGCGCCGGATGGACTTCGACGACGATCCACTGATGTTCATCGAAAGCCTGCCGTCCCGCGAGACCCGCCTGTTCATCGAGCGGGTCCTGAGCAACTTCTGGATCTATCGCGCCCGCCTCGGGCAGCCGACGCCGTCGCTCGACGGCATTGCATCCGGCGACTGGCCGTACTACGTCCCGTTGGACGTCTCGACGCCGGAGCTCGCCAGCAATGCACCGAATTGACGAAAGCCGCCCCTTCCTGCCGGTCAGGATCGCAATCCTGACGGTGTCCGACACCCGCACGCCCAAGGACGACAAGTCTGGCCGCAGCCTGGCCGAGATGATCGAGGCCGACGGCCACACGGTCGTGGCGCGCGACATCGTCAAGGACGACGTGGAGGGGATCGCGGCGCGCCTGCGCGCCCTGGCCGAGGACTCTGAGATCGACGTGGTCATCACCACCGGCGGCACCGGCGTCACCGGCCGCGACGTGACCCCGGAGGCCTACAAGGCGGTGATGGAGAAGGAGATCGAGGGCTTCGGCGAGCTGTTCCGCTGGATCAGCTATCAGAAGGTGGGCACCTCGACCATGCAGAGCCGCGCCGTCGGCGGGGTCTGCAAGGGCACCTATTTCTTCGCCCTGCCCGGCTCGCCCTCGGCCTGCCGCGATGGCTGGCAGGAGATCCTCCGCTATCAGCTCGACTCCCGGCACCGGCCGTGCAACCTGGTCGAGCTCATGCCCCGTCTGCAGGAGCACCTGAAGACCGCCTGACGATCGGCGCCAGGTCGGCGCCGCGGTCGACGTCCCGCAGCACCTCGAGGAAAGCGAGACGCTGGCCGCGCAGGTTGGCCAGGGTGTCCGCCAGGGCATGCGGCGTGGACCAGCGCACCCCGCTGAACGGCAGCTTGAGGGCCGGCCGCCGCCGCGCGCCGACCAGCCAGTAGCCGCCGTCCGCGGCCGGGCCGAACACCCAGTCGGCGTCGTCCAGCTTGCGGAAGGCGCGCGCCACCTGGTCCGGGCCGAGCTCGGGGACGTCGGTGCCGACGATGACCACCGGGCCGGGCGGCAGGACCGTGAGCAGGCGCCCCATGCGCGCCCCGAGATCGCCGCGGCCCTGGCCGACGAGCCGCGCCGAACAGGACCACAGGCCGCGCGGGCCGGCGCGCGCGGGCTCCGGCGTGACGGCCAGCCAGGTCTCCCAGCGCGGATCGCCGCTCACGCGGTGCAGGAGGCGGCCGGCGGTCAGGCGGTAGAAGCGCCAGGCCGCCAGCGCCCCGACATCGGCCGCCAGGCGGCGCTTGACCCGGCCGATGCGCGGCGCCCGCGCCATCACCACGAGGCGGTTGCGCAGGCTCATCCGTAGAGCCGCGCCAGGACGCGCGGCGGCACGCCGAGAAAGTAGAGCGCGAGCAGCACGAGGTTGCCGAGCGGTCGGCGCCACCAGCCGCCGGCCCGGTAGCGCGCCGCCGAGGTGACCGCATCCAGGGGGAGGATGTCGAGACGCCGGCGCCCGATGCGGCGCACCAGGTCGACGTCCTCCATCAGCGGCAGGGGGCGGAATCCGCCGAGCGCGCGATAGAAGTCCCGTGCGATCAGCAAGCCCTGGTCGCCGAACGGCAGGCCGAGCGTCGCCGCGCGCCAGCGCGCCAGCCGCTCGATCCGCCGGGCCGCCGGCGCGGCATCGTCCAGCGCGAATCGGAAGGCGGCCGCCCGCCGGGCCCCGGCCGGGTCGGCGAGGTAGGCGGCGGCGAGGCCGCTCCAGCCCTCGGCGAGCCGCGTGTCGGCGTGCAGGAACAGGAGCCAGTCGCCGCGCGCGGCGGCCGCCCCGGCGGCGAGCTGGCGGCCTCGGCCGCGCGGCGCGGCGACGACCCGGGCGCCCGCCTCGGCGGCCCGCGCGGCGGTCCCGTCCTGCGAACCGCCGTCGACCACCAGCACCTCGCACAGGAGGCCGCGGCGCCGCCCCTCGTCCAAGGCGGCGAGGGTGGCGCCGATGGTCGCCGCCGCGTTCAGCGTCGGCAGGATCACGCTGAGGCTTCGCTCGCTCATTCCCGCGTCATAGCACAGCGCAGTGCAAGTGTGCGGCGCCGCTGGCACGGGTGCGCCCGCCATGCTACCGCTGAGCGCCATGCCCGACGACGCCTCCCGAACCGGCCCCGACCTCGCCGCGCTCGCCGCGGCGGTCTCCGCTCTGCCCGGGTTCGAAGGCGTCGGGCGCGGCGATCTCGCGCCGCTCAGGGTCAAGGGGCTGGCGCACGATCACGTCTCGCTGGCCGGACGCGGCGTGCTGCTGCGCGTCCCCAAGCAGAGCCAGTTCGCCCTGTCGGCCGCCGACAACCTCGCCTATCAGGCCGCCTGCTTCGCGCGCGTCAGCGAGTCCGGCCATGCCCCGCGCCTGCACGGCGTGATCCGGCCGCAGCCGCGCGTCGCCATGGGGGCGCTGCTGGTCGACGAGATCGCCGGGCGTCCGCCGCGCCTGCCCGAGGACCTGCCGGCGCTGGCCGAGGCGATGGCGCGGGTGCACGCCCTGCCGGTCCCGCCGGCGGCGGAGCGCGCGCCGCTCGCCGACCACCGCGACCCGGTCGGAGGCGCCATGGACGAGATCGAGGCCCAGGCGCGCTTCCTCGACGAAGCCGACCTGCAGCCGGCGGCCCGCGCCGAGATCGAGGCCGAGCTCGCCTGGGCGCGCGCATTCCGCCGCGAGGCGGCCGCCGCGGCGCAGCCGGTCCGCCTCGTGCTGACCGATACCCACCCCGGCAACTTCCTGATCGACGGGCTGGGCCGGGCGATCATCGTCGACCTGGAAAAGGCGCTCTACGGCTCGCCGGGCACCGACCTGGCGCATGCCACGATCTACTCCTCGACGACCTGGGACCCGGACACCTGGGCCGACCTGACGCTCGACGAGGTGGCGGCCTTCTACCGCCGCTATCTCGAGGCCGTCGCCGCCGCCGTCGGGCCGGGACCGACCGAGTCGCTGCGGCGCTGGCTGCTGCCGCTGCGCCGCGTCACCATGCTGCGCGCCATCACCTGGTGCGTGAAGTGGCGCGTGCTGCACCGCCGGGTGCGGCTGGACGAAAAGCACCGGGCGGCCAGCACCGAGGACTGGTCGGCCGAGAACAGCGATCCGGCCCTGATCGCCCACGTCGCCGGCCGGGTCGAGGACTACCTTTCGGCGGCCACCCTGCGCCGCATGCGGGCGGAGTGGCTCGACCGTCCCGGTCTGGGGGATCTGATATGAATTGCGAACGAGTCGCATCTCCGAGTCGGGCCGGGTCTGTTCTTTGTTTGTTCCTGTTTTGATGCTAACCTGAGGCCATGGTCGACCCGCTTTCTGGTCGGGCCCGCAAAGGGCGCGGCGCGGTGAGCAACGCCGCCGGTCGTTACGAGCCGCACGCGCGGGTCGCCATCGACGACGGCTGGGGGCCCGGCGAGGACGATCCGCCGCGGCGCACCACGGTCGGGCGCGACAGCAGCCGCAGCGTGATCGCCCGCAACCGTTCGCCCGACGTGCCCTTCGACCAGTCGATCAACCCCTATCGCGGCTGCGAGCACGGCTGCGTCTACTGCTTCGCCCGGCCGACCCATGCCTGGCTCGGGCTGTCGCCGGGCCTCGACTTCGAGACCCGCCTCTTCGCCAAGCCGGACGCCGCCCGCCTGCTCGAGCAGGAGCTCGCCCGGCCCGGCTACGAGCCGCAGGTGATCGCGCTCGGCGCCAACACCGACCCCTACCAACCGGTCGAGCGCGAGCATGGGCTGACCCGGCAGATCCTGGAGGTGCTGTGGCGCGCCCGCCATCCGACCGCCATCGTCACCAAGTCGAACCTGGTGCTGCGCGACCTCGACATCCTGGCGCCGATGGCGGCCGCCGGCCTGGCGCGGGTGATGGTCTCGGTGACCACGTTGGACCGGACGCTGGCCCGGCGCATGGAGCCGCGCGCGCCGACCCCGGCGCGCCGCATCGAGGCGATCGCCGGATTACGCGACGCCGGCGTTCCGGTCGGCGTGCTGGCATCGCCCATGATCCCGGCGCTCAACGACGCCGAGCTCGAGGCGATCCTGGAAAGCTGCGCCAAGGCCGGCGCCGACAGCGCCAACTACATCCTTCTGCGCCTGCCGCTGGAGATAAAGCACCTCTTCGTCGAGTGGCTCGAGGCGCATTATCCCGAGCGCAAGGCGCGCGTGCTCAGCCTGCTGCGCCAGTCGCGCGACGGCAAGCTGTACGACTCCGCCTTCGGCAAGCGCATGACCGGCGGCGGGCCCTATGCCGAGCTGATCGCGCACCGCTTCAAGATCACCTGCCGCCGCTATGGACTGAACGAGCGCGACTTCGCGCTCGACACGACCCAGTTCGTCCGCCCGCGCGGATCGCAGCTCGACCTCTTCGGCGCCTGACAGCGGGACACCGAGGCCGGTTCAGGGCCGGCCCCGGGGCGCGCCGAGAAAGTCCCTCGCCAAGAATCGGCCGGGTGCGATAAACCTTTTGGCGATGGTCCCTGTCCTAGACTCGCGCGCATGCACGAACCCGCCGGCAGCCTGACCGGACTGGCCATCGTCGCGCTGGCGGCGCTGGCCTGCGGCCTGGCTATGCACCGGCTCAAGCAGCCCGCGGTCATGGGCTACATCCTGGCCGGCGCGATTCTCGGGCCTTCGGCGCTCGGCCTGGTCGAGAACCG
>Ga0210144_1000765_pt1 | contig 15045 bp, 14 predicted proteins | sample Muzzi_PWA_D2_FD_185532 | JGI IMG/M metagenome (GOLD analysis project Ga0210144, IMG submission 185532) | Wetland microbial communities from San Francisco Bay, California, USA, that impact long-term carbon sequestration - Muzzi_PWA_D2 (SPAdes) | ecosystem: Environmental > Aquatic > Marine >...
TCAAGAAGAGTAGATAGATCAGTTTTGTATCGGATAGAAACTGATTTCCAGGGCGAAGCTTAATAATTATCTTATACCCTAAATGAGCGAAAGTCGAGGCTTGCCCGCCTCTGGCTGTGATGCCCCAGATTTGAGGCATCAAGGGCGATGCCGTAGTCGCCTACTGCGAGCCCTTGATAACAAAGAAGATGGGGCATCGTCGGCTTTCCTGAAATGTAAACAAAATGGGATTTTTTTTAATACATTTATATCTCATTTATAGAATCGTTATGAAAATGCATCTGAATTCAATAAAATTCTTAATAAATCAAGCATATAACAATTGTTCCCATTTTGTTTACGATCAATTAGGGTTATACTTTAACAAAGTGAGGGTTATTGCTCTCGCTTGAAAACATTCATACAAAAAGGAGAAGAAAAATGAAAAGATTCATGTTCATCGCACCAGTTACGTTGTTGGCAGCATTTTTGATTCTGGGTACCGCATACGCGCATGCGCCGGGAGGCGGATTCGCTCAGCCCCAGCAAAACGGATGGTATTGTCCCTACGGTACCTACCAAGGCGGTTATGCTATGGGTCCAGGTATGATGGGTTATGGTATGGGTCCCGGTATGATGGGATATGGTATGGGCCCCGGTATGATGGGATATGGCAGGGGATATGGTGGTATGATGGGTCCCGGCTATGGTAACAACCAGCAGCAATACCAACAGCCCCAAAGGACGATAACAGAAAAGGACGCAAAAGGGATCGTGGAAAACTATTTGAATTCCACGCGCAATCCAAACCTGAAACTGGGTAAAATCAAAGATGAGGGATCTGCTTTTGAAGCTGAAATCGTAACAAAAAATAATAGTTCTTTGGTAGACAAAGTTCTTGTTGATAAGAATACGGGCTGGTTGCGTTCAATTTATTAAACAACGATGATGTACGGCATAACCGTGATTCATAAAGATCCGGAATGCCGTACATCATAACAAGTACAAGACTAAAAGGAGGAACAGCTCATGGAAAAGAAAACATTTACGATTGCAAACATTTCATGCGGGCATTGCGTGATGGCCATAAAAAATGAACTCGGAGAAATGGCCGGCATCCTATCAGTGGATGGGAATATAGATACCAAAACGATTACTGTGGAGTGGGAAACGCCGGCTTCGATGGATACTATCAAGGCCAAACTCAAAGAAATTAACTATCCTGTGGAATAAAGGACAACGATCTGCCCCTTATCTTTTATACTTCCCATCATCGGATTTAAGATACTAAGTTGTCGCTCCTTCTTCTTCGGGAATGATAATTTGCAGGGTATTTACCCTGTGGTTTGCGCGTCTGTAACCCACGAGGCCTGCTCCGGTCATCGCCAGACTCATCAACGCAAGGCCTCCGTCGAAAATAGACCACCAGGAAAGACCGAACATACGAAAGAAAGCAATGCTCAGCGTAAAGAACGCCAGCCCGGTGCGAATGAGGGCCAGATAGGTTCTTCCCCGGGCCAGTGCGGTGCGCATATTTGAGAAGACTGTACGGGTGCTCGCCAACTCCGTACGCCTTTCTGAAAACCGTGTGCGGCTGCCGGCCATTTTATTGCGCTGTTCGGCGAGACCGGTCCTGGATCGTGAAAAATCCGTACGCAAGACAGATAGATTTGTTCTCTGACCGGATAGGGCGGTGCGTTCATGAGACAGCTCGGTACGAATATCGGAAAGCTCGGTGGATTTTGTGGAAAGACGGGTTTGCTCACGGACGAGAGCGGTTCGCTCCTTGGCCATGTCGGTCCGATGCCCGGCGAGCGTATTGGTGACAGCGGCATGTTCCAGCAATTCCGATGCTGTTTCGGTTTGCTTTTTCTCCAGATCATGGATGGATCTGTCGATTTCTGTGTCCATCTGTTGAATGTCCACCGTTTGAATCAGCAACGCGTGAATGGCTTTTAAAGTCGACGTGATTTGTTCGTTATATTTGTTTTCATCCATTGCGTTTTCCCTCCTGGAGAGTTGAAGAATTGGAGCTGTAATCCTTATCCATAGCTGTTTTCCGGGTTCGGAAATAACCGTTATTATCAAATCTGGACGCATATCCCGGGTGATATTGAACATTCCCTGTATCGGACACCGTTTGAATAATCTTGATGATTGTTGTCAGTTCAGAATTTTCTATATAAGGACCAATGAGCCGAATACCGTCGTTTCGTACTTCGGCACGTATCTCCAAAGCTGCCGTACGAGGATCGGTGACCAGTAACTCCTCGATTTTCGTTGCGAGATAAAGCCGCTCAATTTCAGCCTGAGCCTCGGGGGTGACTTGAAAGTCTTCTTCCGATATTATGCATTCGAGAATGCCGCAGGCCGCTTTCAGGTTGACACGATCCAGATTTAAGATGAGATCGTAAAGCATAGTATTGCGAATGTCGTGGGCATACATGAACCTGGCCCATTTTACACGGTGATCGTCCGCGATTGTGATATATTCGCGGGCCTTTTCCTCATCGCATGACAAACGCTGCATGGTCATGCTTACCCGCATTTCCAGCGGAGCCTCGATGCGGACTCGGACAAAATGTCGGAAGGCCGGTAAAAGCAGGTGGCTTGAATAACCGTGATACACCATGTTATCATGACGAATTACCTCCAGCAGTGCTTTTCGCATGAGTACCATATAAGGCCATCTTAGTTCACTGAACTGATCGTAAGCTAAAGGTGCTTTGGCCAGTTTTTCGAGAACTCTGACAGCTATTTCACCATGTTCATTGACGTCTTTTTCCAGATCTTCGCGGGAAATGCAGCGAATTCCTGTTTGATTATGGAGATAATCCACCAGCAAATGAACACCTGACATGGTTCCTCTTGAGATAAAAATAATCGGCATCGGTCAACCCCCTTTTCATACGGAAACGTTCAACTTCATTAAGCTTGATTCATTTGGGATGGTAATATTTAAAAATATAAAGCATATACTAATGGACACAATTTTTATTCCTCACATCACATGGTCAGGTTGTCTGTCAAATATCCAAAATATGTCTTGAGAATTCAGGTGGCCATCTGGGCTAAAAAGTTCGTCAAAAAGACGACCGAGGTTGTCCCGGTGCGCTTCCATTGACCGATGCCTTGTGGTTGTCAAGAATTTGGTAAATCTGCATGAGCGCTTCTGCTTGTGTTTCCAGATGATTCATAACGGCACGGATTTCTTCTTCTGCTTTCTGGTTGATAACATAGTCGTTGTGTGCCTCTAATCGATCCCGCTCCGTCTGCCGATTTTGACTCATCATGATGATAGGCGCCGTATAAGCCGCTTGCATCGAAAGGACGAGGTTCATCAAGATAAACGGATACGGGTCCCAGTGACGAATAACGGCTGCTACATTCAAAACAACCCACATGGCTAAGAGGATGGACTGAACAATGATGAATGGCCACGAGCCAACAATATTGGCTATCCTATCCGAGGCGCGCTGTCCGAAGGTGAGTTGTTTCTCAAAGGCCTCATTGACATTTTTGATCGGCGGATGGTGATGTTCGAAAGGTTTAGGAAAACGTAGTTTATTCATTCGATGGATTTCCCTTTATGAAATTGGACTGTATGATTTGTCTTCCCGTGATTGCTCTATAAATCGCTTCAATGGAAAAGGCTGCCGTGAGCATGATACCCAACAGCCAGAGCTTTGAAGGCATGCTTTCAGAGATCCGCCAAATCAAGGCGCCGAAGGCTGTTATGCACGCAATGGCACCGATGGCCGAGATCCATATCTGGCTGTTGGTTTTGCGATGAAGGCGCACGTTGGCGGCATTTACAAACGCAAAGATGATCAGAAAGCCGGCACTTCCCATCAAGGAAATACTGGATAGATCTAAAAAGTTAGACGCCAGCAGTGTCAGAACTGAAGTAATTAGGAGGCCTTCCACCGGTCGATTCCAGATCTTATGCTCCAGTACCGTTGGCAGCTCTCCGTCTTTGGCAATGATGTAACTGATCCGGGCAGCTCCATAGAGTGTAGCGTTGATCGCAGAACCCGTCGACAGCAAGGCGGCGATGGCAATCAGGGTATACCCGGTAGTACCTAAAAACGGTTTCGCAGCCTCGGCCAAAGCATAGTCTTTTGCGGCGACGATCTGACTGATGGATAAATTCCCTGCAGCAACCATGGAAACCAGCACATAAAGAACAATCACAAATCCCACCGAAGAATAATACGCCTTAGGTAACGTTTGTTGAGGCTCTCTGACATCCTTCGCAGTATTGGCAATCAGTTCGAATCCCTCATAGGCCAGGAAAATAATCATGCCTCCAGCGAACAGGGAAATGGGCTTCGCCCAGGTACTCGGAGCCAGATGATGAAAATTAACGTGGACAATGCCAAAGGCGATGAACATGAACAATATGGTCACTTTCATTCCTACGATCCACACTTCGGATTTTCCCACCGCTCTTGCACCCAGGACGTTGAGGAAGGTTAAAAAAACCACCACCGTGCTTATGAGCACATGTTTCCATATCGTTTGGGTGGCGGCCGGGAAAAATACTTTTCCGTAACTTCCGAACGCGTATGCATATAAAGACAACATGATAATATAACTCAACCAAAGCAGCACATTGAGCCCGCCGGTCACTATTCCGGAACCGAATGCCTGATTTAAAAATTCAACCGTCCCCCCCTGACTGGGGTAGGTGACGGATAATCGGACATAAGCATATACGGTTAGCATTGCAATCAGTCCGGAAATAAAAAATGCAAGCGGTACCCCCCCCTCGGCCATCTGGACGGCCAGGCCGAGAACTGCAAAAATCCCGCCGCCCACCATGCCGCCGATTCCGATGGATACAACTGACCAGTAACCGAGATTTTTCATTTCACTTCCTTCTCCTTGGCTCGCGGACCCAGAATGTCAAGGATATCCTTTTCATCGATTTTTTCTTTTTCCAGAAGGATGTGCGCCATTTTCTCGAGCTTATCCTGCTCTTTTAAAAGAATCTGTTTGGCATCCTCGTAACATGCTTTGATGATATCCTGTGTTTCTTCATCGATGATCTCTTCAAGTTTCTCAGAACGATGCTGCAGCGTGGGGCCTTGACCGAGAAACGGATTCTGGTTTTTTTCCACAAGAGATAAGTTGGGTGCGTTTTTACTCATACCGTATACAGTGAGCATGTTTTTTACAATATTCGCCACTTTTTCAAGGTCGTTGGAAGCGCCGGTGGACACTTCACCGAACACCAGTTCTTCCGCTGCCCGGCCCGCCAAGAGCCCTGTTATTTTACCGAGCAATTCGGACTGTGACATTAGGAAACGATCTTCCAAAGGGGTTTGAAGCGTGTATCCCAGGGCACCTATGCCGCGGGGGATAATGGAAACTTTCTGTACCGGGTCGGCTCCGGGAGTCAAGTGTCCGACGATGGCATGTCCGGATTCGTGATAGGCAACCACCTCCCGCTCATGGGGATTGATCAGCTTGTTTTTCTTTTCCAGACCGGCAATGACCCGTTCGATGGCATCCTGGAAGTTATGATGGGAAACAGTATTGCTCCCTTCACGCGAAGCCAGCAGAGCGGCTTCGTTACAAACGTTGGCAATTTCCGCTCCTGCAAATCCCGGTGTTTCAGCAGCCAGCGTGTGAAAATTTACATCATTACTTAAAGTGATATCGCGTGTGTGCACCACGAATATTTCTATGCGCCCGGTGAGGTCAGGCCGGTCTACCAGGATCTGACGATCGAACCGGCCGGGCCGCAGCAAGGCCGGGTCAAGAACTTCGGGTCGATTGGTGGCGCCCATGATGATAATGCCTACCTGGGGATCGAAACCGTCCATTTCCGTGAGCAATTGATTGAGAGTGTTTTCCCGTTCATCGTTGCTCCCCATATAAACGCCCTGGGACCGGTTTTTCCCCACAGCATCCAGTTCGTCGATGAATATGATGCAGGGTGCTTTGGTTTTGGCATCTTTAAAGAGGTCGCGAACACGGGCGGCCCCTAGCCCCACGAACATCTCCACAAAATCAGATCCACTCAGGTTGAAAAAGGGTACGCCCGCTTCCCCGGCCACTGCCCGGGCCAGAAGTGTCTTTCCCGTTCCGGGTGGGCCCACCAGCAGGATACCCTTGGGAAGCTTGGCACCCAGACGGGTATAGCGGTCCGGTTCCTTCAGAAATGAAACGACCTCTTTGACTTCTTCCACAGCTTCTTCGACACCAGCCACGTCTTCGAAGGTGACTTTCTGAGACGGATCAACCGCATAGATTTTGGCTTTGTTTTTGCCCAGGTTCAAAAAGTTGCCGCCTTTACCCATTCGGCGAACAATAAAGCTCCAGAGAAGAAAAAAGAGCCCGAAAGGAATAATCCAGTTGGAAATAAAATGGGAGAGCCAATGGGATTCGATTTTTCCACGATAATCGATTCCGTGGTGCTGAAGATCCTGCAGAAGCTGTGGATCTTCCAGAGACACCACCATGAATTGTCGATCACGTTCCTGTTGGCGCTTACCTCTCAATTTGTTGAAATCCAGATACCAGGGGGTATGTTTTTGATGGGGCGTGAAATTGAATGGTTCATCGGAGGCGGCAGGGTCAGTTTTAGGTTTGTCGGATGCATGAGGCCCTTTCTTCAAGCCGTAGATTCGGTCCGGTTCAATGATCACGCTCTGGATCTTGTCTGTCTTGATCAAGTCTCGAAATTTGCTGTAGGGAATTTCCTTGACGGCCGTTCCTGAAAAAAAAATCGTTTCCAGAAAGAGTATCAATGAAAAGATCATCAAATAGTAACCTAAGGAAAATTTATTTCGATTTTCCATGTTGTCCTCTCTTTATTCAGTATGTTTCATAACTCAGAGCAATTAAAGCCTCCAACTCGTGTAAGATCCCGGTTTTAATCTGGGATTCAGTTAACCATCACCCGGATATAACCGGTTTGACCGGTTCGGTGATCCAGCACCAAAAATTGAACCCAATGGCGCGGCGTCAGCGATTCAATGAGATTGACAAAACTTTGCACGTCGCTTACGGGTTGACCGTTGATACCGAGAATAATATCGTTGACTTCAAATCCGGCCTTTCCCAGAATTCCGTCGGGCTGCAGCGATGTTATGGCAACCCCCTTCGATTCATGCAATCCATATTCCTGAGCTTCTTTTTCAGTCACCGATCTCACAACCACACCCAATCGTTTGTTCAGCGAGGCCGCCAGTTTTTTGACCGCATCCTGAAGATTACCGATCGTTACTTTAACGTCCCGGGATTTTCCCTTTCGAAAAACAGTCAGGGTGATTTCCTGTCCGATGGATGTATTTGCTACTTGATTTTGCAGGCTCGATGCATCCGGGATCTCTTTTCCCTGATACGCTGTCACTACGTCGTTTTTTTGAAGGCCGGCTTCATCTGCCGGGCCGCCTTTCGCCACTTCAGCGATGAGAGCGCCTTTGGAAACATTTAGCTTCATGGATTTTTGCAGGCCCGGTGTTAAATCCCGGATACTTACTCCCAGCCAACCGCGTTCCACCTTGCCGTTTTTTATTAGCGCATCGGCAATGTGAACGGCCATGTTGCTCGGAATGGCGAATCCGATTCCTTCGAATCCACCGGATTCGGATACGATGGCGGCGTTGACCCCGATGACTTTTCCTTGCAGATTCAGTAAGGGACCGCCACTATTACCCGGATTGATGGCGGCGTCGGTCTGCAGATAGTCCTGGTAACTGCTCGGGTCCAGAATTCCGCGGCGATGTTTGGCGCTGATGATTCCCTGGGTGACGGTCTGGTCCAGACCCTGCGGGGCACCAATGGCCACAACCCAGTTACCGACTTTCATTTCGTCTGAATCGCCGAAAGTCACATAAGGCAGATTTTCGTCAGCCTTGATCTGGATGACAGCAAGATCTGTCTTTGGATCGGTGCCCACGAGTTTGGCTGGGTAGTATTGCCCGTCCGCCAGCAACACCTGGATCTCATTTGCACCGGCAACGACATGATTGTTTGTCAGTATGTGTCCCTGGGCATCCATGATCATGCCGCTTCCCAGTCCTTTAAGTTCGCGTTTGAATTTGCGAGGCATATGATGGGGAACATCGAAGAAATAGTGAAAGAACGGGTCATTCTCAAACGGCAAAAACGGATTGTTTACTTCCTGACGTTGGGTGACCTCAATGTGTACCACAGCCGGGATTGTTTCCTTGGCAACCTTGGCGATGGCGGTACTCAGATCTACGGCTGACGGATTGACACCCACCGGCGTAACGGCCTCCACAATTGGATTCTCGACGGCCGGCTGTTTGACATTCTCCGGCGTGGCGGCGGTAGCCGACGGGTTTTGTGTTGACGTTGAATTGTCAGACTGTGACTGGCATTGGGTCAGTCCCAAAGTTAGCACCACGATGACAAAGAAAAACAAATAACGCAATGTTCGAATATGTTTGTTATCCATGTTACCCTCCTAAAATTCCATATGTGTTAAATATAACCCGGAACAATCAAAATTCCGGACCGATTAAGATATCCTGAAGTTTTTATCTTTTCGTTTCAGTTGTTATCATTCTAAGCATATTTAAAAAATTCGGTATAAGTCTCCTTCTGATTTTCCTGTAGGAAATTGCGGGAACTTACTGTCAGTGTGTGTCCTACAACCATTGCCGATGTTTTGCAGACAAGGCAAAGTCCGTCAATATTTTCAGACATGAATGCTCTTTCGTGTCATCAGTCCCGCCAGCAGAATCGCTAAGATGCCGGTGGTGAAGATGCCGTCAAAGGTTCCGGCGCCGCCGATTGAAGCTATGGGCGCTCCCAAGCCCTGAATTTTGTCGAGATTCAAAAGATCTGCGCCGATCAGAGTTCCGAGTGTACCGGAAATGTAAGCTAGTGCCGGTGCATATCTCATGGAAAGCAGCATCGCTACTATCGCGGCCGCCACAAGAGGGACCAAGACGGGTTCGGCAATACCCACTCCCGGAACAGGGTAGGCCAACCAATGAACGATAACAGACACCACAGCCACTCCGATCAGAGCCGTGCTGAAAAGTTGATTTTTGAAAATCAGGTAAATGCAAAGAATTGTGGGAATAACGGCACCACCGACGTTGACGGCGATGACGGTTCCCGGCCATTGGGTGACGGTGGGAATAACATACGGAATACCGAAAAAGGTCACTCGACCAGCGGATCGAATGATTTCCGGAGGCAATCGGTATATGGGGATGTTGATATAGCTGCCCCAAAAACACATCAGCAGCAGCAAAAATATGTAACGCCGGTTGATGCCGATGGTCTGGTAAGCATATCCGAGAATGCCCACTTCAACCATGATGACCAAAAAGATAAGAAGAAAAAAGAGAATCAACAAAAACGGCAATGTCAATGGGAAATAGTGCAACATGGTTTACCTCCTATAATGACCTTGAACAAAGATCCTAATTTTTGTATGGACACAACCTGCTTGCCGTTTAATGGGGCGCCGGACCTTCTGTGACCTGGACCAAGCCTTTGGTCCGCAACCGTCTGGCAAAGGCTGATCTGACCTGTTCCGCCGTCAGTGCCATATAATGTTGTGCGGCTCGAATCGGTTCGTCGAGAGGTAGATCCAGAACGGATCGGTGAATAAATCCCCGGGCAATGCTTCCCAAGCTTGATTCGGTCAAAGGAATTTCACGCAACAGCATTGCTTTTGCCCGCTGAAACTCGCTGGGACTAACCGGTTGAGTTTGCATCATTTTTAAATTGTGTTCCACGATGGCACGTGCCCGAGCTACATTATTCGCGTCACAGGCGTAAGTTACCGTGTAGCTGGATCGGGTTTTTCCCGCTTCCAGATCCACACCAACATGATAGACCAATCCGGTTTGCTCGCGCAGGTCCCGGTACAGACGTGTGGCATAAAACCCGCCGCCCAGAACGTGATTGCCCAGATTGAGGGCATAGTAGTCCGGATCAGACCGGGTCAAACCCAGGGTTTCGGCCAGTATGATCTCATCTTGTATCCGGCTGTTATCCGGTACGTGGGTGGTACTTGGGATATTTGGCGGTACCGGGGGAAGAAGAAGGTTCGGTTTTGCACCGGTAGCTTTCCAGATACCGAAGTATTTGTTTATGACCGATTCGGCCTTTTCGGGAGTCACATTTCCGATCACGACTATGATGGTCTCATCAGGCCGCATAACTGTGGAATGGTAATTTCGGACATCCTCCGGCGTCAATGACGCAACAGTATCCGGCGTGGCCCAATGCAAGGCCAGATCGTTTCGGGGCAACAATGCGGTTTTCAGCGCCCGGTGCGTCAGTTCATCGGGGCTTTGTTCTCGGCCTGCGGCTACGGCTTTGACCTGGCCTTGGACGATTTTGAATGCGGGATCCGGCAGGGCGGGATTCAACAGGTTGTCCGCCAGCAACTGCACACCCCGATCGAAATGATCCGTCAGAACCTGCAAAGAAAAATCTGTTCCCGCGGAAACGTCTGCAGCAATCTCATCCAGGGCTTTTTGATAGGCCTTTCGATCCAGTGTCATGGTGCCGTAGTCATAGAGTCCGTCCAGAACTTCGTCGATTCCTTCTTTTTTGGGAGGAATTTGCAAGTATGGATTGTTCTTAATATGCCCGTATACGCTCACGGTATGGCTGATGGATTCAGGTTGAACAATCAGCTTGATCCCGTTGGGCAGTTCTTTTACCACGGGGTTGAGCGTTGAAGATGGAACTAACAGACGATTTAAGGCCTTATTCGCCCATTTTGGCAGCACAACATCGCTGCTCTGCGGTAATGTAATCGTTTCTTTGCTGCTGTAGCTTTGAGCAGATGAAGGTTTTTCTGAAACTTCCGGTGTAAGGACCGCCACCACAGCATGGTCCAAATCCAGATAGCGGCGGGCCACCCGATTCACATCGGCTGCGGATACACGAGAGATGGCCTCCAAGTCATCTTCAGGAGACTGACGTCCTTCTACCGCCAGTGCTTGGGACCAGGCCATGGAATACCCAAACACCGAGTTTTTCTGAAATTCCGCGCTTGCCAGTTCCCGTCGTTTTGCCGCTTCCACCAGATCCGCCGGAAGCCCGTTTCTCATGTAGCCGCGCAAAACGGTACGGAGATTTTTTTGCACGTCATCGACCCGGCCGTCTTTGGGAAATGCCGCGACAGCATACCCCAAACCGGCATTGGAAAATGTATCCAGATGAAAACCGGTATCCAGCGCTTTTCCTTCGGCAGCCAGTTGATACAGGTCTCCGCGGGGACTGTTCATGACATCTGCAAGGACTTGGGAAGCTGCGAAATCCGGGCTGTCATAACCCGGGAGTCGAAATGCGATGATGAATAATCCATAGGGGAGATCGCTTTTTAACCGGATGGTTTCAGGGGTTATGGGTTCTAAACGGACTTCCGATCGTTCGGGTATCTTCTTGGCAGGGATATTGCCGAAACGGTTTTTGATCAGCGCGAGCGTATGTTCGGGTTGAACGTCTCCCACGATGATCAAGGTCGCATTGTTGGGAGTATACCAGGTGTCATAAAATTTTTTGAGCATGGGGCCGGTGGTTTGCTCGAATGAGGCATGGGTGCCCAACGCATCATGGGCATATGGCGAACCTTTAAACATTGCAGCCAGAAGCCGGGTGTAGAAGATGTATTCGGGACTGGAAAGATCCTGGGCCACCTCCTGTTCGATGGCTCCCCGTTCCTGGTCCCAAAGTTTCTCGCTGTCAAGCACGCCTCCCATGCGAATGGCTTCGATGTGCAGGGCGACGTCCAGATATTGCGCAGGCACGCTGAGAAAATATTGGGTAACCGATTGCTGGGTGTCGGCGTTAAACATCCCACCCATGGCTGCTGTGATATTGGCGAGCTGACCGGCCGATAGACCCGGATTGCCGCGAAACATCATATGTTCCTGGGCATGAGCCATACCGGGAAACCCATTCGGCGCTTCGTTAGAACCCACCTTGTAGTTGACAACAGTGGCAACCACCGGCGCAATGGGATTGCGTACAATAACCACCCTCAGCCCATTAGCTAAAGTGGCACGCAGCACCGTCTCTTCGGTTTTATTTTGGCCGCCGGCTTCTGAAATTCCGGGCGTCAACCCTAAAAGGACGACAACAATTCCGAGCCATATGAAATTCCAAATCGCTGTCTTCCAAAAGTTTCTAAATTTCCGGATGATTAATTTCATCGTCATGTTCTCCTTTGTAAGGATCTCCAATTTTCAAAAAAGTGAATGGTCCGGCTTCTGACTCATTTTTTCGCGTATCAACGGAACTTCAAAGGTCAGGTTCTGAATCCATTAAAGTTTCAACCACTCTTCCATTTTATTCTTTTGCGGAATAATTCGTTCCTTTTGGCCGCCAATTCTCTGTCGTTGATGTTGTATACTTTCTTAAGTACGGATATAGAAGATTGATCATCTGAATTGGCCAACATCTCTAAAATTTTATCTCTTTCCATTTCATCGCGAATATAATCGACTCTATCTTTACTTCGTTTTTTCCAAGGTAGAAAGTTGAGCATTATAATTTCCTCACAATGTTTTGAATGTTCAAATGGAAATATGTATCGTGATGTCCATTCCCAATATCAAGTATAGAAAGCGCTTAAATATTCATTATATTCCGTCAAACCTTTCCAGTTTCTCCTGGCATTTTCGGCACCGAACGGCAGCCGGCATCACCTCTAGTCGAGCCTCTCCAATCCATCCCCCACAATCTATGCAGCGCCCGTAGGTTCCTGACTCAATCCGCGTTAGAGCTTGCTCAATTTTTTCCAGTTCCTGGTATTTGAGCTCTATAAAAGAGAAAACCGTGCTTTCTTTTAGCTCAGCCAGTGCATAGTCTCCCTTATCACGAGCCATATGAATGAAATCCTGGTATTCTTCTCTGGCGTTATGTTTCCTCTATCAAAGAGGTCCCGGATTTTTTTTATTTTACTTGAACATAGACATAACAATAACTGGTTGAAAGAAGAGTTCATCCGATTTTGTTGTAGGAGTATCCATCTATTTTCTGTCGGTATTTGTCCTGCAAGTTTCCTTTTAAATAAACAAAAGATTCAGAGTTTATCGAAATTAAGATATGCGAAAGCATTTCAAAGAGATGAGAAAGATGTATAGGTGCAATGTATTTTGTTCGCCGGATTATGTTAGTCAGCAGTTTGTATTGAATAAAAAGTCATTAAACGATATGTAGGATTTATAGGGAAAAATAAAAGGTGTGAAGTTATTCAATTTGGGATTATGCAGTTAATGGATAGATTATAGGATTGGATTAAGGACACACAATGGCCGAAAGAATAACGTTTTTGTCAGAAGAATATGAAATAGAAGGGTTGCTCAATCAAAGGGATGAAAAGAAAGGCGTTGTGGTGACCCATCCCCATCCGCTGTATGGCGGAGATATGTATAATCTGGTGGTGGAATCCATTGTTCATGTTTACCATATGAAAGGATATTCAACGTTAAAGTTCAATTTCAGAGGGGTCGGAAGAAGCCAGGGGTCTTATGACAATGGCCTTGGCGAACAAAAAGACGTTTTGTCTGCCCTTTCATTTCTTGCGAATATGGGAATGGAGCGGATCGATTTAGCAGGATATTCATTTGGTGCCTGGGTGAACGCACATGCCACACGGAATGATACCTTAACAAAACAGATGATCATGGTTTCCCCGCCGGTGGGTTTTATGGATTTTAACTCCATTGTCACGATGGATGCCCTTAAATTTGTGGTCACCGGAAACAGGGATGATATCGCACCTGCAGATGTGATAGAAAAAATGATAGCTACATGGAATCCCAATGCCCGCTTTGAAGTGATTGATGGTGCGGATCATTTTTACGGAGGCTACCTGAACCAACTGGAATCGGTTTTGTCTTCAACGGTCTGAGGGGTAGCGGGAGTGAAAGTTTAGCCGATAAACGATGAGAAAAAACGTTCAAGCCAATCGAGCCTGCTGCGATTATTGTCTTTATTTATAAAATCCCGGCGTTGCCAGAGAACCAGGTTGTTTTCCCACGGGAAAACCAGCCAGGGACGAAAGGGTTTTAGAGCGTATTGCCGAATTTTGGACCAGGTTCGTACGTACCTATGGCCCCGGAGTTTTTGGCGCTCGCATCCGTGGAGATCTTCTTGGAGAACGAGTTTCGGGTTCATGGAGAGAATCACTTCCTCCCACTGACAATCCGGATATACACGCTGGCAGATAACCACAGCACATTGGATGCCTTTCAGTTCTTCTACGCAGGTTCCCGGGAAAAAATGTGCCGCCTTCCAGAACCGGTCAGGGCTTCCCTGATAATAATGTGTCAGCAAGTCATTCATGCCGTCAGGGTCCATAAATACTTCACTCATGTCAGGCCCAATCTGGTTGGCATAGTCAATTCCCACGTAATAAGTCAGGTTCAGCCCTGCCATCAGACGAAGGTGATTATCGATTCGATTGATCCATCTTCCGCATCCCAGACTGACAACCGTTTTGTGACCATTGGTTTTGAGAAACGTGACAGCCGGCTCATGGAGTTCATTTAAAGCCATTGTTTCGAGGCGACCTTAGGTGAAAGTTAATATTTACGAAAGCAAAAAATTCTTATCGCGAAGGTTCATTTGAAATCAACACATTTCTCGCCATGAAACGGAAGTTGTGGTATAAGTCACAGGAGTGGCAACCACGCCAGTCGAGGATGCCGCTCGCGATGAGGCGGGCAAGCCTTGGCAATCGCTCAATCTATGTTTCACCAAACTCGATTTAATTTCCATCCATAAATGGCCCAAAAAGCATCATGGGATTTGGAAAAAAAATAAAACTTTTATCGATTCCTTTTTTATTGGCATTTTTGTTTTTTTGGTCCTGCAGTATTTTCAAGACAACCTACAAGGTTACAAAGGGAACCGTAAAAACCACCTATAAAATTGCGGAAGGAACGGTAAAGACAACCTATAAGGTCACAAAATTTGCCGGGAAAACCGTTTATACAATCGGCAAATACACCTTCATCGTGGTCATGGCACCCTTGAGCTGGCCGCTGATGCACGAAGAAATCGAGTCCATCGATGATTTGCCGCCAAAAGATGCCATCCGCCAGGGCC
>Ga0210144_1000773_pt1 | contig 14941 bp, 13 predicted proteins | sample Muzzi_PWA_D2_FD_185532 | JGI IMG/M metagenome (GOLD analysis project Ga0210144, IMG submission 185532) | Wetland microbial communities from San Francisco Bay, California, USA, that impact long-term carbon sequestration - Muzzi_PWA_D2 (SPAdes) | ecosystem: Environmental > Aquatic > Marine >...
CCTGCGGAACCTCGGTCACCTCGATCATCGCCTCCGAGAGGAGGTTGAATACTTCCTCCAGCCGGTGGGAGACGACGATCTCCTCCGGCAGAATCTCGTTGAGCTCGTCGTAGGTCAGGAAGCCACGTTCCCGACCCAGCGCCACCAGTCGTTGGATTTCAGGAATTTCTTGGAGTTCCAGAGACATATATCGCGTAGTCCTTGTCGAGGGAGGGGCCCGATCGGGGGCGAAAGAGGGGAAGTTAGTCGAGGTTGAGGCCAGTGTCCATGAAATCGGCTACTTTTTTTTCTTCTGCCAAATAAGGGGAGGGAGCTCCTTGGATGCAACTCTATGTGATTGTAGTGCTTTTAGCTCGACTCGGACCGCCGCGTCGTCACCCGCCGCCTGCGCCTGCTGGATCCTCGCCGTCGTCTCCTCCATCTCGCGCCGCAGGCGACGGTCGCGAAGGTCCTGTAGCCAATCATTGAAAGAGGAGACGGGGTCGGGCCGGTGGGCGAAATCCGTGAGCACGCGACGTGCCAGCTCACCGGCCAACACACCGTCCCGTGCGTGCAATCCGGCCTCGAGGAGCTCGCGAGAGAACTGCTCCCGCGCCAGCAGATTCGCCATCAGATCCCGCAGGGGCCCGGGCGCAAAGTCATTGTCGACCCTATGAGTCCGAAGGAACTCGAAGGATTCGTAATGTTGCGAGAGGAACCACAGCACACCGAGCTCGGCCTCTTGCACGGCCGGTGCCACCGCCGGCTGCGGGCGCGTCACGGCCGGCCGCCCCTTTTCCACCGCCCCGCCCGCGATCTCCTCGGCCACCCGCTCCGCAGGCAGGTCGAAGGCCGCGGCGACGTGGTCGACGAACAGGCGCTGCTCCGCCGCATCCTTGAGGCTACGGCCCACCGGCAGGATCTGCCGTAACGCCTTTAGGCGGCTGGCGAGGTCGTGCCCACCCGCCTGCCCCAGTAGCTCGCGTACCGCAAACTCGAAGAGCGGCAGGGCCGCGGCCAGACAGCGCTCCATCCCGCCGGCCCCCTGCTCCCGGAGGAGGGTGTCCGGGTCGTGGCCCTGGGGGAGGATCGCGACCGTCACCACCACCCCTTCGTTGAGGGTCACGTCCAGGGCGCGCAGGGCCGCCCGCAGCCCGGCAGCGTCGCCGTCGAAGAGCAGGGTCAGGTTGGCGGAGTACCGCTTCAGCCGGCGTACGTGCTGGCGGGTGAGGGCCGTCCCGAGCACCGCGACGGTGTGGCCGAAGCGGTGCGCATGGAGGGTGATGGCATCCATGTAGCCCTCCACGCACAGGACGGCATCGTGGCGGCGGATCTCATTTTGCGATACATCGAGGGCAAATAGTGTCTCGCCTTTCTTAAAGATGAGACTCTCGGGAGAGTTGAGATACTTGGCGCTGTCGTCACCCAGGGTCCGACCGCCGAACGCCACCACGCCGCCGCCGGGCTCGCGGATCGGGAAGGTGAGGCGGTCGCGAAACCGGTCGTACCCGCCACCACCCTGCCGCGCCACGACCAGGCCCGCATCGATGGCCCGGCTCAGCGGGACCCCGGCGGCGGCGAAACGCCGTACCAGCCCATCCCACGCCGGCGGGGCGTAACCGAGGCCGAACCGCTCGATCACCGCATCCTCCAGGCCGCGATGGCGGGCGTACTCCAGGGCCTTGCCATCCCCGCCACGGAGCCAGCCGACGAAGGCTTCCTGGGCCAGACGGTTTACCTCCAGTAGCTGCTCGCGCTCCGCGGCGGCCCGCTGCTCCGCGCCGCTGACCGGTCGCTCCGGCGGGATTCCCGCTCGCTTGGCCAGCGCCTCGAGGGCCGGCCCGAAGCCGAGATTGTCGTAGCGCATGGCGAAGGCGATGACGTCCCCCCCCACCCCGCAGCCGAAGCAGTGGAAGATCTGCTTGCGCGGGCTGACCGTGAACGACGGTGTCTTCTCGTCGTGGAACGGGCACAGGGCCGCGTAGTCACCACCGGCGCGGCGCAATTTCAGGACCTCGCCGATGTACTCGACGATGTCGTTCGCCTCCCGCACCCGGTCGATGTAGCCGCGGTCGCTCACCCTGCGTCCTTCTTGAAGACGACCTGCGTCACCCCATCGCCCCCCGCCTCCGGAGGCGGATGGTCAAACGACGCCACCCCCGGGTGCTCCCGCAGACACTCCGCTACCAGCCGCTTCAACACCCCCTCGCCGTGGCCGTGGATGATATCGACCTGACGCAGGGAACCCAGCGCGCAGCCGTCCAGATAGGCTAGCAGCCGGCCCCGGGCCGCCGCGGCGCGCAGGCCGATGAGATTGAGCGACGCCGGCAAGTCGTCCGGCGCGGCCGGCAGCTCCACCTTGGCCGACGGTGTCCTCCGGCTCCTGGCCGGCAGCAACTCCCCGGCCTTGACCTGCAGGCGTTGCCCGTCCGCCAACACCAGCCAGCGGCCGCCCTGCCGGTGTGCCAGCTCCCCCTCCACGCCGAGGGAGCGGATCCGCACCGCCATGCCCGGGACCAGGTCCGTCTCGGGAATCGGCGCCTCGTCCGCCGGCGCCTCCCCCGCGCCCGCCGGCGCCAGGGTCGCCAGCTCTGCCGTGACGCGCTGCTTCAACCCCGCAACCTCGCTGCCATGGGGCGCGTGGCGCGGGCCGGCCTCCTCCCGCTGCCGCTCCAGCCGCCGCAGAGAACGCCGCGTCTGCTCGAAGAGGCGGGTGAGCTGGCGGCGCTTGTCGCCGACCTCGGCGGCCCACTCCTGCTGGAGGTCGCGGCGCCGCTGGGTCACCACCGCCGCTTCCGCCTCCAGGTCGCGGCGCCGGTCGTTGATCTCGGCCTCCGCCGCCTTCACCTGCGCCTCGCGACTCGCCAGGGACTCCCAGAGCCGCTCGGCGTTGACCAGCTGTCCCACGAGCAACGTCTCGGCCCGGGCCAACACCGCCGCTGGGAGGCCGTGGCGGGCCGCGGTGGAGAGGGTTTCGCTCCCGCCCGGGCTGCCGACCACGAAGCGATAGGTCGGCTCACCCCGCGCCTCGTCGAACAGGACGTGGCCGTTCGCCATGCGCGGCGTCACCTCGGCCAGGGCCTTCAAGGGCGTCAAGTGGGTGGTCGCCACCACCAGGCCGCCCTGCGCCAGAAACCACTCGATCGCCGCCACTGCCAGGGCCGCCCCGGCCTGGGGCTCGGTATGGGAGCCGACCTCGTCCAGGAGGATGAGGCTGCCGCTCCCGACGCGGGCCATCATCGCGGCCAGCCGCGCGACCTGAGCGGAAAAGCTCGACTGGCCATCGCTGATCGCCTGGTGGTCACCGAGCTGGCAATAGACGCCGTCCACTTCGCCGACCCGGCTGCCCGCGCCGATCGGCGGCAGGAGCGCGAAGCGCAGCATCACCACCGCCAGGCCGACCCCCTGCAACAGCGCCGTCTTGCCCCCGTGATTCGCACCCGAGATCACCACGGCCGCCATCTCCTGGTCGAGGCGCAGGTCGTTCGCGACCACCGCATTACTCCCCAGATCGAGGACCAGCAGGGGGTGCCGCAGGGTGCGCAGGTCGAGCTCCGGCACGTCGCTCCATGCGGGCATCGCGCCCCCGAGCCGCTCCGCGAGCCGCGCCCGCGCCTGCAGGAGGTCGACCTCGGCGGCCACCCGGTGGGCCGCGGTGATCTCCTCCAGATGTTCCCGCAGCGAACCGTTGAGCCGGGCGAGGATGCGCGACTCCTCCTCCGCCACCGCCAGCCGTGCCTCCTGGGCCGCGTTGTTGTGGCCGACCAGGCTCTCCGGCTCGACGAAGCAGGTCTGGCCGCTCTTCGACCGGTCGTGAAGGATGCCCGGCAGCTTGCCCGCGAAGTTGGAGCGCAGGGGCAGGACGAAGCGGTCGCCGCGCACCGTCACCCACTCCTCCCCCACCACCTCCCGGGCCGCCGGCGCGCGCAGCAACGATTCGGCGTGGTCCTTGGCGGACTGGCGCCGCAGGGCGGCGTCGCGGCGCAGGCCGCCGAGCTCGGGGCTCGCCGCGTCGCGCAGCCGGCCATCCTCGTCGAGGGCCGTGGTCAGCGCCCGACCGCAGGAGGCTACCACCCCCCAGCCGATCCCGGGGCTCGACGGCGGCACCCACGCGGCCAGCGGCAAGCTTTCCGCGAGCCGGCCGAGAGCGAACAGGTAGTGGCCCACGCGCGCAAGCTCCACCCCATCGAGGCGCTGTCCCGTGGCCAACACCCCGGCCACCGCGAGGTAGTCCACGTCGTCGGGTATGGGCAGCGAGTGGTCCTGACGCAGCCAGCCCCGCAGCTCCTCCACGGCGGCGAGGGTCTCCCGTGCCGTGCGCCAATCGACACACGGCACGAGGGCCTGGGCGACGCGGCGTGCCGTCTCGCTCTGGCAGTACCCGGACAGGACGCCGAGCACCCCGTCGAGCCCCAGGAGCCGAAGGGTCGTGTCGTCCATCGCGGTCCGCGGCGCGCGCGCCGTGCGACTATCCTCCGAGGCGGGCCCGCACCAAGGCGTTGACCTGCTTGCCGTCGGCGCGGCCCTGGACCTTGGGGATCACCGCCTTCATCACCTGACCGAGGTTGGCCCCCGCCGGCAGCTCGGCGATCGCGGCATCGACCAAGGCCGCAAGCTCTTCCTCGGTGAGGGGCGTCGGGAGATAGGTCTCTACCACGCCGATCTCCCAGGTCTCCTTGTCCGCGAGGTCCTGTCGGTGGCCGGCGGCGAATTGCTCCGCCGAGTCGCGCCGCTGCTTCACGGCCCGGGTCAACACCTGGACCGCCTCGTCGTCGGTGAGCGGGCGCCGTCGGGCGATCGCTTCGTTCTTCAGATCGGCGCTCAACATGCGCAGCACCCCGAGGGTGGCGCTATCGCGCGCCTTCATCGCCGTCTTGATGTCCGCCTGGAGTCGATCGACCAGCTCCGCCATGGTATTCCTCGCGCCGCCGTGCGCATGAAGAAAAAAGACCTGCCACCCGAGCCGGGTGGCAGGTCGAAGAGTACCAGGTGTCGGGAGCTGTGCCCTAGTGGTTCGGATTCGGGTTCGGCGACGCCGAGCGACGCTGCATCTTGGCGGCGCGCTTGCGGGCGGCGATGGTCTTCCGCTTCTTGCGGATCGACGGCTTCTCGTAGTACTCGCGCTTGCGGAGCTCCGCCATCAGACCGCCTTTTTCGCACGCCTTCTTGAAGCGGCGCAGTGCCCCCTCGAACGAGTCGCCATCCTTGATCCGTATGCCCAGCATCCAGTCCCCTTTGGTCTGTAAGAAATGTTCGTGCCAGCTTCGGCAGCTGCAGCCCTGGACTGTAATCAGCGCCGCCATTTCATGTCAAACGATGGTCCGCGACGATCGCGGCCGATGCGACCTGTCGCCGCCGCTCCACTCATCGGCATTCCCGCCATCCCGGACGCCGCCACACGACGACGGGAGCGGCGCCAGATGAGGCTACTGCGAGTAGTTCGGCGCCTCTTTGGTGATGATCACGTCGTGGACGTGGGATTCGCGCAGGCCGGCGCCGGAGATGCGCAGGAACCGCCCCCCGGTGCGCAGCTCGTCGACGGTCGCGGCGCCGCAATACCCCATCCCGGAGCGCAACCCACCGAGGAGCTGATAGACGGTCTCGGCAAGGGTCCCCTTGTACGGCACACGCCCCTCGATCCCCTCCGGCACCAGCTTGCTGTCGTCCTTCCCCTCCTGGAAGTAGCGGTCCTTGGACCCCTCGGCCATCGCCCCGAGGGAGCCCATCCCGCGGTAGACCTTGTAGCTGCGCCCCTGATAGAGCTGGATCTCGCCAGGACTCTCCTCGACGCCGGCGAGTAGGGAGCCGATCATCACGGTGCTGGCGCCGGCGGCAATCGCCTTGGTGATGTCGCCGGAGAACTTGATGCCACCGTCCGCGATCACCGGCACCCCCGCGTCGTCGGCGACCCGCACACACTCGGAGATGGCGGTGAGCTGCGGCACGCCGCAGCCGCTCACCATGCGGGTGGTGCAGATGGAGCCCGGGCCGACGCCGACCTTCACCGCGTCGACCCCGGCCTCGATCAGCGCGCGGGCCGCCTCGCCCGTGGCGATGTTGCCCCCGATCAAGGAGAGCTCGGGGTAGGCCCGCTTGATCTCCCGAACCGTCTCGATGACCCCACGCGAGTGACCGTGGGCCGTATCGACCGCAATCACGTCGACCCCGGCCTTCACCAACGCCTCGACGCGCTCCTCGCGATCTCTCCCTACCCCTATCGCCGCCCCGACCCGCAGGCGACCGTGCTCATCCTTGCAGGCGTTGGGGTATTTGCGGGCCTTCTCGATGTCCTTGGTGGTGATCAAGCCGCGCAGGTTGAAGTCGTCGTCGACGATCAGGAGCTTCTCGATGCGATGGGTGTGGAGGAGCGCCTTCGCATCTTCGAGGCTCGTGCCCTCGGGCCCGGTGACCAGGTTCTTGCTGGTCATCACCTCCCGCACCTTCAGGGCGTGGTCATTCACGAAGCGCAGGTCGCGGTTGGTGAGAATCCCCACCAGGCGGCGCCCTTCGGTCACCGGCACCCCGGAGATGCGATAGGTGCGCATGATCTCCAGGGCCTCGTGGATCGGCCGGTCGGGGCCGATGGTGATCGGGTCGAGGATCATCCCCGACTCCGACTTCTTGACCTTCTCCACCTCGTGGGCCTGGGCTGCCGGCAACATGTTCTTGTGCAGGATGGAGAGCCCCCCCTCCTGCGCGAGGGCGATGGCGAGGCGCGACTCGGAGACCGTGTCCATCGCCGCCGACAGCAACGGCACCCTGAGGCGAATGTCGCGGGTCAGGCGCGTGGAGAGATCCACCTCGTTGGGCAAGACCGCCGAATACCCCGGGACCAGCAATACGTCATCAAACGTGAGACCAAGGGGGGGAATTTCTTCCAGCATCGAAGGCTCCAGGAGGGTAGCGGAGTTCTACTGGGTCTCCCCGCCATATTCAACCCGAGGGGCCGATCGAGAAGCGTCGGCCGTCAACGCAGGAAGCCAGGAAAGGGCGGTCTACCCAGCCGGAGGACAGGCACACAAAGGACAAAACGCGGGGGTCGACGATCATACCACCCGGGCCACTCCCCAAACTGGTGGCCAGCGCGTACGAGCCTGTAGCGCGGTCGCTGCGACCGCGGCGCGATGTCGCAGAACCCCGGCTATTGAAGCCGCCCCGTCAACTCCGTCAGATAGCTCCGGAAGGCTGGCCCGAGGGTGTCGTCGCGCAGGGCGTACTCTACTGTCGCCTTCAAGAAACCGAGCTTGTCGCCCGCATCGTAACGAGTGCCCTCGAATTCGAGGGCGTAGATGAACTGGGTCTCCAGCAACCGCACCAGGGCATCGGTGAGCTGGATCTCGCCGCCGCGACCGGCAGTGACCTTCTCCAGCTCCGCAAAGACCTGCGGGGTGAGGATATAGCGCCCGACGATGGCGAGGTTGGAGGGTGCCTCCTCCGGGGTCGGCTTCTCCACCATGGCTGCCACGCGGAAGGCATTGCCCTCCAGCGGTTGAGCATCGAGGATGCCGTAACGGCCGGTCTGCTCGTGCGGCACCCGCTCGGCCGCGACCACCGACCCGCCACGCTCTTCATAGAGACGCAGCATCTGCGCCAGACACGGCGGATCGGCATGGATCAGGTCATCGGCCAGCACCACGGCGAACGGTTCGTCCCCCACCAGCCGCCGTGCGCAGAGCACGGCGTGGCCGAGTCCCAGGGGCTGCCGCTGCCGGACAAAGCTGATCTGGACGCGGTCCAGCAGCTCATAGGTGGAGGCCAACATGTCACTCTTGCCGCTTTGCTCCAGGAAATAGTCCAGCTCGAAGGACAGGTCGAAGTGGTCGGCGATCGCTCGTTTCCCTCGGCCCGTGACGATGATCACCTGCTCCAGGCCGGCATCCGCCACCTCCTGGATGGCGTACTGGATCAGCGGCATGTCGACGATCGGCAACATCTCCTTGGGCGTTGCCTTGGTGGCCGGCAAAAACCGGGTACCGAGACCGGCGGCGGGGAAGACGGCCTTGCGCACGGGGGGAAAGCTCATTAGGTCTCCCGGTGAGGTGGTTTGCCTCGTTCGATGACGGTGGTCAGGGTCGCGGTGGAGTGTAGCCGACGGCGGGATGGGGGGCGCGGGAATGGTGCAGGCCCTGCGGGCCGCCGACCCGTTGTTCGCAGGTCTCTTGCTGATGGAACCACTGGCCGTCGCCGGCGGCCATCCGCTCCCACAGCCCTCATCCCCCACCCCCCACGCCGTAGCCCTCCGGATGACTCCGGTGCCATTGCCAGGCATGGGCGACGATCGTCTCCAGGGCCGGCCAGGCCGGAGACCAGCCGAGGTCGGCGCGGATCCGCGTGCTGTCCGCGACCAGCACCGCCGGGTCACCGGGCCGGCGGCCGACATCCTCGACCGGGATGGTTGCGCCGGTCACCCGGCGCGCGGCCTCAATCACCGCGCGCACCGAGAAGCCCTGGCCGTTTCCCAGGTTGTAGGCGCGGCTCTCGCCCCCGGCAGCGAGATAATCGAGGGCCAAGAGGTGGGCCGAGCAGAGGTCGTCCACGTGAATGTAGTCACGGATGCAGGTGCCGTCCGGCGTCGGGTAATCCGTCCCGAAGACCGCGATCGCCGGCCGCTGGCCGAGCGCCGTCTTCAGCACCAAGGGGATCAAGTGGCTCTCCGGCCGATGGTCTTCACCGATCACCCCATCGGGTGTGGCCCCCGCAGCATTGAAGTAACGCAGCGTCACATGACGCACGCCATAGGCCCGGTCCCAGTCGCGCAGGATTCGCTCCACCATCCACTTGGAGTTGCCGTACGGGTTGATAGGACGGGGGGGCGCATCGTCGGGAATCGGTACCGCCTCCGGCTCGCCGAACAGGGCCGCGGTGGACGAGAAGACGAACAGCTTCACCGCCGCCGCCCGCATCGCCAGCAGGAGGTTGAGGGTGCCGACGACGTTGTTCTCGTAGTACAGGGCCGGCTCGGCCACCGACTCCCCCACCAGAGAACGGGCGGAGAAGTGCATCACCGCCTCGGGCCGGTGGGCCGCGAAACATCCGTGCAGGGCCGCCGGAGCCAGGAGGTCCCCCTCCACCAGGGCCACCCCCGGCGGCAGCGACTCCCGGTGGCCGGTGGTGAGGTTGTCGAACACCACCGGCTGGTGGCCGGCCGCGAGCAGCGCCCGCACCATGTGGGAGCCGATGTACCCGGCGCCCCCTGCCACGAGTACCCGCATCCGCCGACCCGATCGCTACGTCCGTGGCAGGGCTCACGGAACGTAGATCACGTCTCCGCGCAACAGGGGGAAGTCATCCTTCCCCGCCTTGCCCCGCACCGTGTGCTTGTAGTCCACGGTCCGCCACTCGCCGTCGCGCTCCAGCTTCATCTTCCGGGTCGTGGCGAACGGGGTCGGTCCGCCCGCCTGGGCCATGATGTCCAGGAAGGTTGTGGTGCCGGTGATCGGGTAGCGTCCAGGCCGTGCGACGCGTCCCAGGACGCTCACCTGCATGCTCACGGCGTTGACCACGGCGACGCTCGCCACGGCATCCGGGACGTACTTGTCGAGGGCGGCCTCGATCTCCCCCTTCAGGCCGGCGACGCTCTTGCCCGCCGCCTGGAGATCGCCCACGAGGGGAAACGAGACCATGCCATCAGGCCGCACCACCACCTGCTTCTGCATCTCCGGCTCGCGCCACACCGAGATCTCCAGTACATCCCCGTGGCCAACGATGTACGCCCCCGCGTCGTCCGCGGCGGCGAGACTCGGCACCCCGGCCCATGACAGGACGAGGCCGACAACCGGAAGCAGCGTACGCAACACGCCCATCGCCAATTCCCCCAACCTTGTCCATGGCCCACTGGACCGACTTGATACAAGTGAATTCAATTAGATAACGCCAGACGAACCTATTGGATGGCCCTTATCGGTGTCAAGGAATCCGCAGCCAACCGCTGGCATCACAGGTTGAAGCCGCCGGCGACGTCGATGTTCTGTCCCGTGACGTAGTCGGCCGCCGGAGAGAGCAGGTAATCCAGCGCCCCGAGAATGTCCACCTCCCGGCCGGCGCGCCCCGCCGGGATAGCCGCGCCGATGTCCTCCGGCAGATCGACCGAGTTCTCCAGGTGGCCCGGCGACATGACGTTGACCGTGATCCCCTCCGGCGCGAGGGCACGGGCCAGGGACTTGCTGTAGATCAGGACCCCGGTCTTGGCCAGTTGATACGCCGTGGCCCGGGGACGGGCGAGGATGCGGTCGCACGATGCGTAACCGAGATTGACGATGCGCGCGCCTGCGCCTGCCGCACGGAGTAGCGGCAGGGCGAAGTGGCAACAGAGGTAGGTGGCGGTGAGATTGCCATCCACCACATAGCGCCAGTCGGAAGGGGTTACCTCCAGGACATCCTGCACCCGGTAGGTGCCGACGTTGTTGACCAGCACGTCGAGCCGCCCGCATGCCGCGGTGACCTGACGAAACATCGCTGCGACCTCATCCTCCTGGGTGAGGTCCGCGGACACGGTCCACGCCTCACCGCCTGCCGCGCGGATCGCCCCGGCGACGCCCTCTGCCTCCGCACGGCTGGTGTGGTGATGGACGAAGGTGGCGTAACCCGCGGCGCCAAGGCGGCCCGCGATCGCCGCGCCGAGGCGGCGCGCCGCCCCGGTGACCAGGGCTACCCTGCGATCCATGGGCGCTCCCGTGGATCCAGCCGCCGCGCACGACTCTCCATTTGCGGCCCCGCAACGCGGCGGTCAGCCGCCCCGCTCCCGGTAGATCTCGACGCCGGCGTAGGCTGCCTTGTTCAGGGCCTGGGGCTTGCGCACCCGCACCCGCACCGCGTCGATCGGAAACTCCGCGAAGAGCAGCGCCGCCGTCCGCTCCGCCATGGTCTCGATCAGCTCGAATTGCCCGTCGACAATCAGGGCCTCCACGCGCTGAGAGGCGCGGTCGTAGTCCACGGTCAGGGCAAAGTCATCGGTCACCGCACAGGGGCGCACGTCGTCGGCCATCTCGATATCGAGATAGACCCGTTGTGGGTGGTGCCGCTCCCAGTCGTGAATACCGACGATGCAGTCGACGGCGAGGTCGTGAATCTGAATAAGGTCAGCCATAGAAAGACCGGGATGGGGAATGAGGGATGGGGGATGAGGTGAATGAAAACCGGGAGATTATCTGGCCGCGAAGCGGCCAACCACCCCCCCACCCCTCATTCCTCACCGCCCATCCCGCCCTTTCCATATACCTGTTCGATCAAGAATCGCGTGGGCTGGTTGAGGTCCATGGTCAGGGCGACCGTGGGCGTGACCCAGGCGAACTCCGATGCTTCGTAGTTCAGACGGACCGCCTTGTGCTCCACGATCCCCTGGAGGTTGACCAGGAGGAAGTGTTTCTTGCGATAGAACTCGGGGGAGAAGACGCAGTCCTGAACCAGGAGGACCTCCGGGTCGTGGATGTTGAGCCCGGCCTCCTCCCGGACCTCGCGGACGAAGGCCTGCTCCAGTGTCTCCCCGTATTCGATCTTCCCCCCGGGGGTACCCCACTTGCCGGACCACTTGTCCGTGCGCACCAGGAGAATCTCCCCGTCGTTGTGGACCACCAGCCCGCCCACGGTGGCGATCGGCATCTCCAACCCCTCGACCGCCGCCTCACGGGAGAGAAAGCCGATCACCTCGCCGAGGTTGTCGAACACGTAGTCCGGTGCCGCCGCCGCCAGCCGCTCGCGGTGGCTATAGCCGGTGGCCACCGCCCCTGAGCGAACACCACCGCCCTGCGCCGCCTCGATGTCGTGCACCATGTCCCCGAGGAAGAGGGTGTGGTCCGCGCGGACCCGGAGCTCCGTGAGGATCGGGCCGATCGCCTCCCCCTTGTCGACGATCCCGCCAAACATTCCATCCACCAGGTGACCGATGCCGTGGCGCGCGACCTCCGCCGCCAGCAGGCTCGGCCGCATGGTGGAGAACAGGTAGCTGCGCATGCCGCTGCTCCGCGCGTACTCCAGAAAACAGCGCGCGTCCGGCAGCAGCGGGATCTCATCGCGCAGGGGCTCGTAGGCCGCGAAGAAGATTCGATCCACCTCCACCTGCCCGACACCGGGCAAGAACCGCTCGTAAAAGCGCATGAAGGGCAACTCGAATTCCCGCTGAAACGCGGCGCGATCCAGGGCTGCGACGTCGAAGGTCGCGAGGACCGCGTTGGTCGCGACCAGGGTCGCGTGCAGATCATCCGCGAGGGTACCCGACCAGTCGATGAGCAGGGTGTCGATCATCGCCGGCCATTCTACACGCCACGGGCGATGACGTTATCCCTGTTCCGATGGCGGACGAAGAGAGGGAGAGATCACCCAACCGGTCCAGGAAGGCCCGCGATGAAACTCGACGACGGCGAGTACCTGCTGCGCCTCAGCCGCGCAGCCCTCACCCTGTGGTTGGAGGAGGGGCTGACCGCCACGCCACCCAACCCGCTCCCGGACGAGCTCCGCATCCGCCGCGCCATGTGGGTGAGCCTCTACACCCACCCGCATCACATCCATTGTGCGAGCATGGGCGTCCTGCACGATCCGCCACTAATCACCGAAGCGGCGATGAACGCCGCTATTCTTCTCGCCCGCCCGGAGCACGGCCAGACCCCACCGCTCACCGGCGCCGAGCTACGCGAATCCACATTGGAGTTGTCGATCGCCTCCGAGCTTCAGCCGCTCGATCCCGACGACCTCAACGCCCTCCCCGACCAGATCGTCCCCGGTCGCCACGGCGTGGTGATGGAGGACGACGAACGCCGCGTGATCCTTCCCCCGCACGCTGTGGTCGCGCCACCGCCCACGATGTCCCGTTTCCTCGACGAGGTCTGCGAGCGGTGTGGTCTCCGGCCAGAGTTCTGGCGCCACCCGGACACGACCCTGGCGACCTTCACCACGGAGACCTTTGCCGAGCTCTGGCCGATGGGGGAGATCGAGCGTCAAACGGAGGCGCTGGCCGCCAGAGTGGAACGGTGACTATCCTGCACCGGGACCCATCGTCCACCTCCGTCCCGCCGACTCCACCAGAGGCCGGCGCGACCCCGGCCAGCTTGAGCCATGCGCCAACGCACGGAAACCCTCACGGTCCAGACCCGCGGTGCCGGTCTCTACGAGATCACCGATCAGGTGGCCGGCTGGCTGCGGCAGGTCGACATCACCACCGGTATCCTCACGGTCTTCGTGCAACACACCTCGGCGTCTCTCCTGTGTCAGGAGAATGCCGACCCCGAGGTCCAGCGCGATCTGGAGCGGTTCTTCCGGAGGCTAGTCCCGGATGGCGACCCGCTCTTCCGCCACGTCGCGGAGGGACCCGACGACATGCCGGCACACGTCAAGGCGGCGCTCACGGCGACCAGCCTCACCCTGCCCATCCAGGCGGGACGGCTCGCCCTGGGGACCTGGCAGGGCATCTTCCTCTACGAACACCGTCGCCACCCGCACCGGCGACGCGTCTTGTTGCACGCCATCGGCGAGGGCGCGGCCGGAAGCGCCATGGGCTCATTACCAGCGCCGTCGACGGCCTGACGCCGACGCACCACCGGACGACCTGGCTCATCGTCTGTCGTGGTGTGTTGCACCAACCACCGTATCGAGGTTGACGTTGGCGACAACAGAGCATCATCAAGGCGCGGTAACGGACGAACGGCCTCCCTCCCCTCGGCCCGCCAGTCATCCGGGACCCGGAGAGGACTTTATCCAGAGGCTCCCTCCCTTCGCGGTGCTGGATGCGCTTCCGGACCCCACTGCCGTCAAGGACACCGCCTTCATCTACCGGTTCGCCAACGCCGCCTTCTGCGAATGGGTGCGCAGGCCAAGCCACGAGATCGTCGGCCATACCGATTTCGACCTTTACCCTCCGGACCGTGCCTCCCAGTACCGGAGCCGGGACGAGTCGGCCCTCGCCACCCGGCTCAGTCTTACCCATGCTGAGGGGGTTGAAGACCCATCAGGAAAACGTTGGCACCGGGTGACGCGCTGCCCGCTCCTGGACAACACCGGCGCGGTGATCGCCCTGATCGAACACGCCCGCGACATCACCGAAATCCGAAAGGGCCGGGAGGTGTTCATCCCTTTCATTCAAGCGGTAGAGCAGAGCGCGTGCATGGTGTTGATCACCGACGTCGCCGGCAGCATCGAGTACGTCAACCGTAGGTTCACGCAGACCACCGGCTACAGCCGCGAGGAGGCGATTGGGCGAATGCCCCGGTTCTTGAAATCCGGCGAGCTTTCCGCGCAGCGATACGAGGAGCTCTGGCAGGCCATCTCCACGGGCAAGGAGTGGCACGGTGATTTGCAAAACAAGAAGAAGAACGGCGACCTCTACTGGGTGTCGGCATCGATCTCGCCGGTATTCGACGCGGCAGGGGGAATCACACATTACCTGGCAATCAAGGAGGACATCACGGAGCGCAAGCTCGCGGAAGAAGGGTTGCGGATAGCCCACCGCCAGCGCGACCTGCTCCTCGCCACCATCCCGTCCATCCTCATCGGTGTTGATCGCGCCGGCGTGGTCACCGAATGGAGCGGTGCCGCAGAACGCACCTTCGGAATCACCGCGGCCGAGGTGGTAGACCGTCCTTTCAAGGAGTGCGGCATCCGCTGCCACATCCTTGACGTCATCGAGGAAATCGACGCCTGCATTGGAAACCAACGGCCAGCTCGACTTGAAGACGTATGGTTCTTGCGTACCGACGGCAGCGAGGGGTTCCTCGGGATCACCCTCACCCCGCTCCAGGATGAAGAGGGCAGACCGGCGGGCTGCGTGCTTCTCGCGGCGGACGTCACCGACCGCAAGAGCCTTGAGAGTCAGCTTAGCCAGGCGCAGAAGCTGGAGTCGATCGGCCAGCTCGCCGCCGGGATCGCCCACGAGATCAACACCCCCACCCAGTACGTGGGAGACAACGCACGCTTCCTTCAGGACGCCTTCACGGAGCTGTCGTCGGTCTTACACCACTTCCGACAGATCCTGGCA
>Ga0210144_1000775_pt1 | contig 14932 bp, 13 predicted proteins | sample Muzzi_PWA_D2_FD_185532 | JGI IMG/M metagenome (GOLD analysis project Ga0210144, IMG submission 185532) | Wetland microbial communities from San Francisco Bay, California, USA, that impact long-term carbon sequestration - Muzzi_PWA_D2 (SPAdes) | ecosystem: Environmental > Aquatic > Marine >...
CTTCAACTTGCGTCCCCTCGACGAGCCGGTCCCCGCCGACCTCGGCAACGACTTCGCGCTGATCCTGCTGGAGCTTCCGGTCGGGGGTATCGGGCCGGCCGAGCGCCTCCGCGAGGTGAGCAGCCGGATGGACGAGATCAAGAGCACGCACGAGGCGCTGCTCGCCTACGGCGTCGTCAGCGCGATCGGCCTCACGCCGCCGTGGGTGGAGGACCGCCTGATTGGCTTCTTCACGGACAAGGCCAGCCTGGTCGTCACCAACGTCCCCGGCCCGCGCCAGCAGCTGCACTTCGCCGACGCGCCGGTCAGCGGCGTTCTCGTCTGGGCGCCCTGCTCGGGCAGCCTCGGGATGACCGTGAGCATCTTCAGCTACAACGGCGAGGTCACCGCCGGCTTCATGACCGACACCGCACTGATCGCCGATCCCGGGGAGATCGTCCGCGCCTACGAGGACGAGCTGCGCCGGCTGGTCCCCAATAGATCGGGGCAGAGCGGGTCACCGGAGGCGGCCGGCTCGGCAGAAGGCGTCCCGCCCGGCTGAGCTCCGGGCTTCGGCGGGTTGTGGCTCACCGGCCTGAGGCGCTACCGTCGCAGAGGAAGCTACGAACTGGAGGGATCGCATGGACACCGACCTCGACGCCTATCGCGAGCAGAGCCTCGATACCTGGGGGGAGATGGCCCCGGGCTGGGAGGAGCGGAACGAGTGGATGATCGACGTCGCCGGGCGCATCAACGAGTGGGTGCTCGAACGGGCTGATCCGCAGCCCGGGCACACCGTTCTCGACATCGCCGCCGGCCCCGGCGACCTCGGCTTCCAGGCGGCGGCGCGGGTCGGCCCCGACGGGCGCGCGCTGTCGACCGACTTCTCGCCCGAGATGGTCGAGGTGGCCCGGAGGCTCAGCGCGGCGCAGGGCCTGGAGAACGTCGAGCACCGCGTGCTCGACGCGGAGCGGATGGACCTGGCCGACGAGAGCGTCGACGCTGTGGTCTGTCGCTGGGGCTACATGCTGATGGCCGACCCGGCCGCCGCGCTGGCGGAGACGCGGCGGGTGCTGCGCGGCGGCGGCGCGCTTTCCTTCGCGGTCTGGGCGCCACCCGAGCGCAACCCCTGGGCCGCCCTTCCCGCGATGACCCTCGTCCAGCGCGGCCACGTGCCGCCCCCCGAGCCGGGAGCGCCGGGGATCTTCGCGATGGCCGACCCTGACCGCATCCGCAGCCTGGTCACGGAGGCGGGCTTCGACGAGCTCGAGCTGGAGGAAGTCCGCTTCGACTTCCGCTACGCCGACTTCGACGACTTCTGGGACGTGCTGGTCAGCCTCGCGGGCCCGCTGGCGCGCGCGATCAAGGCGTTGCCCGAGGACGAGCGCCAGGCGACCCGCGAAGCGATCGAGGAGAGCGTCTCCTCCTTCCGCAGGGAGGACGGCTCTTACGAGATGACCGCCGTCTGCTGGGGAGCGGTGGCGCGCTGAGCGGAGGCTCAGCCCAGCTCGCCGACCAGCTGCGCCACCCGCCGCGCGATCTCCTCGCGGGTGGATCGGACCTCCGCGAGCGGGCGGCCCTTGGGGTCGGGGAGGTCCCAGTCGAGGTAGCGCTTGCCGGGGATGTAGGGGCACTCGTCGCCGCAGCCCATCGTCACCACGACGTCGGCCCATTCGGCGTCCTCGCGGCTGAGCTCGCGGGGGACGCGGTCGCTGAGGTCGATGTCCAGCTCGGCCATCGCCTCGACCACCTCGGGGTGGACGTGGTCGCCCGGGGTGGTGCCGGCCGAACGGGACTGGTGGCTGCCGTCCGCTGCGCGCATGAACAACGCCTCGCTGATCTGCGAGCGTCCCGCGTTGTGCAGGCAGACGAAGAGGACCCGACTCACGATTTCTCCGCCGACGGGCCGATATGTCCACTCCGAGTGGACATATCGGCCCGTCGGCCAGGGGTTGGGGTGCCGCGGACGAGCTGGTAGGCGAGGGCGCCGAGGGCGGCGCCCGCCACCGGGGCGACGAGGTAGATCCAGAGGTCGTGCAGTTCGCCGGTTACGAGGGCGGGGCCGATCGAGCGCGCCGGGTTCATCGACGCCCCCGTGATCGGCCCGCCGAACATGGCGTCGAGGCCGATCACGCCGCCGATCGCGATCGCCGCCCCGGCGCCGACCGCGCGGGTGTCGGTCGCCACGGCCATGATCGTGAACATCAGGAAGGCGGTCAGCACCGTCTCGTAGACCAGGGCGCTGCCGGTCCCCACGCTGGGCAGGGTGGCGCCGAGCGAGGCCGGCTGGCTGGGCCAGATCGCCAGCAGCAGCGCCGCCCCCGCGATCGCCCCGAGCAGCTGGGCGCCGACGTAGACGAGCGCGTCGCGGGGCGGGAAGTGGCGGGTGAGCGTGAAGGCGAGGGTGACGGAGGGGTTGAGGTGGGCGCCGGAGAGGTGGCCGGTCGCGTAGACCATCGCCATGATCACCAGCCCGAAGACGAGCGCGATGCCGACCGTGCCCAGGGCGCCCGGGTGCTCGGCCTCGGTGACGATCGCCCCGCAGCCCGCGAAGACCAGCGTGAATGCGCCGATCGCCTCGGCGGCGGCGCGGCGCGGCAGGTCGGGACGGCCGCTCACGTCGCCGTCGCCGGCGTCGCGAACACCTCGCGCACCGCGTCGAGCGCCCCCGGCACGAGGCGGAAGTAGCTGTAGGTGCCGCGCGTCTCGCGCTCGACCAGCCCCGCCTCGACCAGCTGCTTGAGATGGTGGCTGACGGTGCCCTGCGAGAGCTCGAGCAGCGGCTGCACCTCGCAGACGCAGACCGGCTCTCCCTCCGCCGCCAGCAGCAGGTTGACGATCCGCAGCCGGTGGCGGTCGGCGAGCGCCTTCAGCACCGCCTCCAGCTCGCCGGCCCGCTGCTCGGAGAGCGACGACCCGGCCAGCGGCGTGCAGCAATCGATCACCGGCAGCTCGGTCACGGTCGCGAGAATACCAGTCTTCATCGACGTATCTCGATGAAATGATATTAAGGAATCTTGCACTTTTTTCTAAATATACTGCTACGATTCTCGCCATGGCAAGCGTTGCCGAGAGCGCGAAGCTGGTCGACGGCATCGTCAGGCTCCGCCGTGTCGAGCGGATGCCGGAGGCGGCGGCCGAGGTGCGGCCGGTGCGCCGCGAACTGGAGGCTCGGCTCGGCCCGACCCTTTCGCGGTCGCGCGCCGCGCGGATCCTAGGGGTCAGCCAGCCGGCGCTGGATCGGTGGGTGGCGGCAGGGCAGGTTCCGGTCGTGATCGCTCCGAGTGGCCGCCGGGAGGTACCCGGGCAGTTCGTCGTCGATCTGCGGGAGGCGATCGACGAGCTGCTTGGGGAAGGCCGACATCGACACCTGCTCGGCGCCGCGCTCGCCGCCCGCCGCGACGCGGCGGCGAAGCTGGGCGGCGGCACGGCGGACGCGGCGTCCCATCGCCCTCGGCCGGCCGTCGGTCACAGGACCGCCGAGCGCCGTGCTCGCGTCTATCACCGCGTGGTCGCCGATCGCCTCGACGAGGCGATGCTCGAAGACGCGCGCGAGCGCGTCGAGCAGCTATCCGCTGAGGGGCATCTCGATCCCCGCTACACGGACCGCTGGCGCGAGCTGCTTGCCCGCCCACGCGACGAGGTCGCTCGCGCGATCGTGGCCGACACCCAGACCGGCAGGGACCTTCGCCAGAACAGCCCGTTCGCCGGGGTCCTGAATGAGCAGGAGCGCCGCCGGATCATCGAGGCGAATCCCTGAGGGCCGATGCAGCGCGCAGAGCTGGAGCACGTGATCCGCGCTGCCGCGGCCGTGGCAGATGACGCGGACATCGTCGTCGTCGGCAGCCAGGCGATCCTCGGCCAGTTCCCCGACGCCCCCGACTCGATGCTCGGCTCGCGGGAGGCGGACGTCTATCCGCGCAATTGCCCGGAGAGGAAGGACGAGATCGACGGCAGCCTGGGCGACGGCTCCTACTTCGATTCGACCTACGGATACTTCGCCCACGCGGTCGGGCCGGAGACGGCGACGCTGCCGGCCGGCTGGGAGGAGCGGTTGGTGGCGGTGCGGAACGAGAACACCGGTGGGGCGACCGGCTGGTGCCCAGAGGCCCACGACCTCGTCCTCTCCAAGTGCGCCGCCGGACGGGAGCGCGACTGGGAGTTCGCGGAGGAGGCGATCCGGCACGGCTTGGCGGATCCGGACGAGCTGTTGCGGCGGCTGGACGACATGCCGGTCGCCCCCGACGGGCTCGACCGCCTACGTCGCACGGTGGAGGGCGTCGTTGCACGCGCCGAAGTCGGCAGGCCCTAACATCCGAGAGGAGCGATGAGGCTCGCTCCCTAAGCGCGGCCGCGAGCCGCTGATGGCCTCTACCACGTCCACCGACGCTGATAGGAGGCTGCGTACATGCGACTGCCGCGACTCGACCGCCGCGAGCTGGGGGCGATCTACGTGGGGGGCGTGGCCGGCGCCCTGGCCCGGGTCGGGCTGGCCGAGCTGGCCCCGCACGGAACCGCGAGCTGGCCCTGGGCGACCTTTGCCGCAAACATGGCGGGGGCGCTGCTGCTCGGCTACTTCGTCACCCGGCTGCAGGAGCGGCTGCCGCCGTCGAGCTACCGGCGGCCGCTGCTCGGCACCGGCCTCTGCGGCGCCCTGACCACCTTCGCCACCGTCCAGCTCGAGCTGTTCGACATGCTCGACTCCGGTCACCTCGGTTTGGCCGCCGCCTACGCCGCCGCGACGCTCGCCGGCGGCTTCGCCTGCGTCCACTTCACCACCGCCGCGGTGCGACGGACGAGGCTGGTGCGATGAGCGCGGCCGGCTGGATCGCCATTGCGGTGCTGGGCGGAGCCGGGGCGCTTGCCCGCTTCCTGTTCGACGCGGCGCTGGCCGAGAGCGCCGCCGGCCCCTTCCCTGTCGGCACGCTGGCCGTCAACCTGAGCGGCGCCGCCGCGCTGGGCCTGCTCGCTGGCGCGGCCCTGCACGGCGCCGCGCTGACGATCGTCGCCGGCGGCGGGCTCGGCTCCTACACCACGTTCTCGACCTGGATGTTCGAGTCCCAGCGGCTCGGCGAGGCGGGGCGCACCGGCATGCTCTGGCTGAACGTCGGCCTCTCGCTGCTCGCCGGGCTGCTCGCGCTGGCGCTCGGCCGCTGGCTGGGAGGCGCGCTATGAGCGTGGAGCGACCAAGCGTGCCTCCGAACCCCGAGCGCAGCGAGCGTGCATGTCTGGTTCTGCGCGAGCGAAGCGAGGGTGAGGCCCTTGATTTCTGGTTCTTCGCGCCAAGAGCGAAGCGGGAGGACTTGTGGTGAGCGCGGACCCCCCCGGCGACGACGCCCTCAAGCTCACCTTCTACTTCGGCGAGCACGACCGCCACGACGGGCGCTTCCTCTCGGCGGCGATCCTCGACCTGTTCGAGCGGCGGGCGCTGGCGACCAGCGTCCTGCTGCGCGGGGCGGAGGGGTTCGGGGCGGGGCAGCGCCTGCAGACCGACCGCCTGCTCTCGCTCTCCGAGGACCTGCCCCTGGTCGCCGTCGCGGTCGACGGCCGCGAGCGGATCGAGGCGGTCGTCCCGGAGCTGATCGAGATGGCCGGCGACGGCCTCCTCACCCTGGAGCGGGCCCGCTTCGCCGCCGACGACCACGGCCCGGCGGGCGAGCCGCACGAGGAGGTGAAGCTGACCGTCTACGTCGGCCGGCGGCAGCGCCTCGGCGGCGTTCCCGCCCACGTCGCCGTGGTCGCGGCGCTGCACCGCCACGGTGTCGCGGGCGCCACGGTCCTGGTCGGTGTCGACGGCACGGTGGGCGGGGAGCGACGGCGCGCCGGTCTCCTCTCGAGCAACGCCGCCGTGCCGGCGATGGCGATCGCGGTGGGCGAGCGCGGGTCGATCGCCGCCGCGCTCGCCGAGCTGGAGGGCACGATGGAGCGACCGCTGGCCACCCTGGAGGCGATCCGCGTCTGCAGGCGCGACGGGCGCGCGCTGGCCCGTCCCCGCCCGCTGCCGGACTGCGACGCGGCTGGGCTGAACCTGTGGACGAAGCTGATGGTCTACTGCTCGGAGCGCTCCGAGCACCGGGGTCACGCCCTGCACTTGGAGCTGATCCGCCGCCTGCGGGCCGAGGGCGCCGCCGGCGCCACCGCGCTGCGCGGCGTCTGGGGCTACCACGGCGATCACGCCCCGCACGGGGACCGCCTGCTGGCGCTGCGCCGCCACGTCCCGATCGTCACCGCGATCGTCGATACGCCCTCACGCTGCGAGCGCTGGTTCGAGGTCGCCGTCGAGCTGACCGCGGAGACCGGCCTGCTGACCGCGGAGACGGTCCCGGCGCTGCGGATCAGCGGCCCCGGCGGTCACCTCGAGGGCGGGCTGCGGCTCGCCGACCTGCGCGCCTGAGGTCACCAGCTGGGGGCGAGGGTCGCATCCGGCCTCGGCCGCGAGGCGTCCGCGCCCGTCTCTACCGTGAGCGGAGGATGACCCAGCAGGCACTTTCGGACTCGCTTGAGACGAAAATCACAGGGGCCCCGGCCCCGGTCCGGCTGCCCCTGCGGGACCTCGAGGACGGCCAGCGGGTAAAGGGGGTCTACGCGGTGCGCGAGCGCGAGTTGCGTCGCAAGCGCAACGGCGAGCCCTGGCTGCGACTGGCGCTGGGCGACGCCACGGGCTGCGTCGAGGCGGTCTCCTGGGAGGACGCCGAGGCGCGCTACGCGCTCGCCGTCCCCGGTACCCCGGTCTTCGTCGTCGGCGTCTTCGAGGTGAGCGAGCGCTGGGGGGCGAAGGTCAAGCTCTCCGAGCTGCGCGAGGCGGCGCCGGGAGAGTTCGAGCCCGGGGACCTGGCGGCCGAGTCGGAGGCCTCGCTGGAGAGCCTCGAGGGCAAGCTGCGCCAGCTGCTGGACACCGTCCAGGAGCCGCAGCTCCGCGAGCTGCTCGACCGCTTCTTCGGCGAGCGCTCGGAGATCTGGGCCCGCTTCCGCGACGCGCCGGCCGCCAAGCTCTACCACCAGGCCTACCGCCACGGTCTGCTCGAGCACACTGTCTCGGTCGCCCAGGCGGTCAGCGCCGCCGCCAACTTCTTCCCCGGGATCGACCGCGAGGTCGCGGTCGCCGGTGCGCTGCTGCACGACATCGGCAAGACCGAGGCCTACAACGACGACCCGCTGGCGATCGACCTCACCGACGCCGGCCGCCTGCAGGGCGAGATCCCGCTCGGCTACTACACGGTGCGCCGCCAGATCGAGGAGATCCCCGGCTTCGACCCCTCGCTCGCCCAGGCCGTCCTTCACATCATCCTCAGCCACCACGGCTCGCTCGAGCACGGCTCGCCGGTCCTCCCCGCCACCCGCGAGGCCGTCCTCGTCCACATGATCGACAACCTCGGCGGCCGGCTCGGCAGCTTCGACCGCCTCGAGCGCGAGCTGCCGGCGGGTGAGTCCTGGTCGGCCTTCGACCGGGCACTCTCCGGCTCGGCCTACTTCGGCCAGCGCGCAGCCTGACGGACTCAGGCGGCGCCATGCGGCGTCCTCGGTCGGCCAAATAGGTTTCTATTCGGCCTTCCTGCGTCCTTGCCTGGCGCCACCTGAGTCGCGTCAGAAGCTGGCAAAGTGCGGGTTTCCGGGGTTCCGGCGGGGAGCCGGGCAGGCCACCGTCACTATCCTGCGCCTTGTGGCGAAGGACACCGAGAAGCTGATCCGCCAGCTCTCGCTGATCTCCTTCCTGATGGCCCAGGGGAGGCCGGTCTCGGCCCTGGAGATCAAGCGCGAGGTCGAGGGCTACAGCGACATGAACGACGACGCCTTCGCGCGCCGCTTCTACGCCGATCGCGCCGAGCTGGAGAGCCTCGGCATCCAGCTCGGGGTGGAGAAGCCCGGGGAGGGGTTCTTCGAGGCGGAGCTCTACTCGCTCCCCCCCGAGAACTTCTACCTCGACCCGATCAAGTTCTCCGACGACGAGCTGGCCTCGCTGAGCACGGCGCTGTCGCTGCTCAGCGACGGCGGATTCGCCTACGCCGAGCCGCTGCGGCTCGCTCTCCAGCAGGTCGCCTGGGGTCACCCCAACCCGGTCAGCGAGGGCGAACGGGCGCCGGTCGAGATGGCGATGACCGCGTCGGCCGGCGGCCGCGACCTCTCGCAGCGCCTCTCGAAGATCGAGACGGCGATCTCGCGCCGCAAGACGATCGAGTTCACCTACTACACGATGGAGCGCGACGAGACCGAGAAGCGCAAGGTCGACCCCTACCACCTCGTCTTCCGCTCCGGCCAGTTCTATCTGATTGGCTACTCGCACGAGCGCGACGCGGTCCGCGTCTTCCGCCTCTCCCGGATCCAGGGCAAGGTCGGCTACGCCTCCAAGGCCGAGCACGACTTCAACCCGCCCGAGGACTTCGACCGCCGCGACTACGGCCAGCGCGCCGACTGGCAGCTCGGTGAGATCCGCGGCACCGCGAAGGTCTTCGTCCGCGACCGGATCGCCTGGCTGATCGAGCGCGACTTCGGCGCCTACGGCGAGCTGCGCCCGGCGAGGAAGGCCGACGGGGCGCCCGGCAAGGGCTCGGTCTTCGAGACTCCCTACGCGTCGGCGCGCGAGCTGATCGCCTGGGTGCTGCGCTGGCGCCAGAACGCCCAGGTGCTGGCGCCCGAGGAGCTGCGCGAGGAGGCCGACGGCCGCCTCGGCCTGCTCCACTCCCGCCACGAGAACGGCTTCGAGCCGGCCGAGACGGTCGAGCGGCCGCTGCGCGAGGCTCCGCGCCGCTCCCGCGCCAACGGCCGCGGCGAGGCGGCGATCCGCCCGGAGCGCTTCGCCCGCCTCGTCACCCTCGCCGGCTTGCTGATCGACTCCGCCAAGCGGAGCGAACGGCTGCGCGTCTCCGAGCTGCGGCAGCGGCTCGAGCTGACCGATGAGGAGCTGCGGGAGGACATCGAGCTGCTCAACGTCGTCAACTTCGGCGGCGGCACCTACGTCCTCTACGCCGAAATCCAGGGCGACGAGGTCGAGGTCGACTCCGAGCCCTACGGCGACAACTTCGCCCGCCCGGCGCGCCTGCTGCCGCTGGAGGCGAAGGCGCTGGTCGCGGCGATCGACCTGTTCGGCGACCGCCTGCCGCAGGGCGGCCTGCAGAGCGCCCGCGGGAAGATCGTCGCGGCGCTCGGCCACGATCCGTCCGAGGAGGGGCTGGAGATCGCCGCCGGCAGCGGCGGCGACGTCGAGGCGGCCCACGCCGTCAACGACGCGATCGGCGCCCGGCGGGTGCTGGAGATCCAGTACTACAAGGAGAACGAGGACCAGTTCACCAAGCGCCGGGTCGAGCCCTACCGGCTGGAGAACGGCCGCGAGGGCTGGTACGCGGAGTGCTTCGACCTGACCAAAGGCGGCATCCGCCACTTCAAGCTCGACCGGATCAAGGAGGCGAAGGCGAGCGGCGAGACCTTCGAGCCGCGGCCGGAGGTCGAGGAGCTGGCCGGAGTCGAGGGCTGGATGACCGACGGCGAGGTGCCGACCGCGCAGGTCGCCCGCGTCTGGGTCTCGCCGGAGCGGGCCCGCTGGCTGCGCGAGGAGCGCACCGTGGTCGAGGAGCTTGCCGACGGCGCCGTCGTCGTCGAGCTGCCCTACGCGGGGACCTCCTGGCTGGTGCGCGAGATCCTCCGCGGGGCCGGCGACCTGGTCGTGCTCGAGCCCGGCGAGGCGCGCGAGGCGATCGCCAAAGAGGTCGCGGCGGGCGGCGCGTGACTACTTCACCTTGAGAGCCGATCCCGGTAGGGGTTTCACTTAACTTTTTTTGAAGGCAGTTGGCGGCCGTCCGAGGATGTTTTCGCAAAAAAAGTACAAGACGTTCCACCCCTACCGGGATCGGCTCTGACGTGGATCACGCTCCTGGGCACGACGAGATTCTGAGGGTTGTGGCGCCTAATCCGGGGCCGATGACGCTTGAGGGGACGAACACCTACCTGTATGGGTCGGAGCCGTGTGTCGTGATCGATCCTGGGCCGAACGATGCCGGGCACCTGGAGGCGGTGCGCATGGCGGCAGAGGAGCGGGGTGGGATCGGCGTGGTTTTGCTGACGCACTCGCACGGGGATCATGCGGACGGGGCGGAGGCGCTGGTGACGGCAGCCGCCGAGAAGCAGGCGCTGAAGGCCGGCGGGGCAGCCTGGAAGCCGGAGATCGTTCTGCCTCGGGACGGCGAGGAGCGGGCCGGCCTGCGCGTCCTGGCCACCCCCGGCCACGCCGCCAACCACGTCTGCCTGCTGACCTCGGACGGGGTGTGCTTCAGCGGCGACCTGGTGCTCGGCGAGGGCTCGACCTTCGTCCCGCCCGACGGCGGCTCGCTCGCCGCCTACATGGACTCGCTGCGCCTCCTCCAGGCCGAGCCCCTGGAGCTGATCTGTCCCGGCCACGGCCCCTGGGTGACCGACCCGGCGGCGAAGCTGGCCGAGTACGTCGAGCACCGCGAGATGCGCGAGCGCCGCCTGCTCGCAGCGCTCGAACGCGGCGAGCGCTCGCGCGAGGCGCTGCTGGCCGAGGTCTGGGACGACGTCCCCGCCGAGGTCCGGCCTGTCGCGGCCATTGTGATGGAGGCGCACCTGCAGAAGCTGGAGGCGGAGGGGCGGCTTCCTGGCCAGCTGGCCAACTGATACACAGAAAGGATGAGCGCCGTGCGACGCAAGCGGTTTGTGCGGGCCGGGCTGCTGGCCGGGGCCGCGGGCACCGGCCTGGCCGCCGCGTCCGCCGCCGTCCTCTGGCACTTCCTCGCCCGCCGGCCGCTGCCCAGGCAGAGGGGGACGATCGAGCTGCCCGGGCTGGAAGGGCCGGTGCGGGTGCGGCGCGACCGCTGGGGAGTCCCGCACATCGAGGCCGACCATTCCGCCGACCTCTGGTTCGCCGAGGGCTTCTGCCATGGGCAGGACCGGCTCTGGCAGATGGACTTCTATCGCCGCGTCGTCTCCGGCCGCGTCTCCGAGTTCGCCGGCCCGGATGGGCTGCCCGTCGACCGGCTGATGCGGACGCTGGGGATGCGGCGCACCGCGGAGCGCGAGGAGGCGAGCCTCGACCCGGAGCTGCGCGCTCTGCTGGAGCGCTTCTGCGAGGGGGTCAACGCCGCCGCGACGAGCGCCAGGGCGCGGCCCTTCGAGATGCAGCTGCTCCGCCTCGACTTCGAGCCCTGGCGCCCGGCCGACGTCCTCGGGCTCGGCAAGCTGCTCGCCTTCGGCCTCTCGACCAACTGGGAGAAGGAGCTGCTGCGGGCCGACATGACCCGCGCCCTCGGTCCGGAGCTGGCCGCCAAGCTCGACCCCGGCTACCCGGCGGACAACCCGATTGTCACCCGGGAACCGTGGTCGGGCGACGGCCTGGCGCTGACCGAGCAGATCGACGCGGTGCGCCGCGCCGTCGGCATGGCCGCCGAGGCGAGCGGCTCCAACAACTGGGCGGTGAGCGGCGCGCTGAGCGCGACCGGCTCGCCGCTGCTGGCCGGCGACCCGCACCTGCCGCCGAGCATGCCGGGCATCTGGTACCAGGTCGGCCTCACCCTCGGCGACCGCTTCGTCCGCGGCGCCTCGCTGCCCGGCATGCCGGGCATCTACATGGGCCAGAACAACGACGTCTGCTGGAGCTTCACCAACGTGATGGCCGATGTCCAGGACCTCTTCGTCGAGCGGATCGACGGCGAGCGCTACCTGTTCGAGGGCGAGTGGCGGCCGCTGGAGATCCTCCGCGAGGAGATCGCGGTGAAGGGCCGCGAGGCGCCGGAGGCGCTCGACGTCCACCTCACCCACCACGGGCCGATCGTCAACGAGGCGCTCGGCGCCGACGAGGCCGAGCCGCTCGCGCTGCGCTGGCTGGCGCTCGACCACCCGACCGCCTTCAAGGGGATGTTCGAGCTGCACGGGATCGGCTCCGGGCCGGAGCTGGTCGCCAAGCTGGAGGGGCACACCTCGCCCGCCTCGAACCTGGTCTGGGCCGACCGCCACGGCTCGATCGGCTACAAGCTGGTCGGCCGCCTGCCGCGGCGCCGCGGCGGCTGCCCGGACCTGCCGAAGCCGGGCTGGGAGGGCGAGTTCGAGTGGGACGGGGAGGTCCCCTACGACGAGCTGCCGGAGGTCGTCGACCCCGACAGCGACCTCCTGGTCACCGCCAACAACCGGATCGTCGGCAACGAGTACCCGCACCACATCACCAGCGAGTGGCTGGACGGCTACCGGGCGCGGCGGATCGAGGAGCTGCTGCGGGCCGGCGACGAGCACGACATCGAGGGCTTCGAGGCGATGCAGTCCGACAACCTCTCGATCCCCGGGCTGGAGACGGCGCAACGGCTTGGCCGGCTGACCCCGGCCAGGCAGCGCGAGACGAGCGCGGTCGAGCGGCTGCGGAGCTGGGACGGGCGGCTCGATCCGGACTCGATCGCCGGGACGATCTACCAGGCCTTCCTGCTGCGCTTGGCGCGCGAGGTGGCGCGGGCGGCGATCGGCGACCGCGATCTCTGTGAGCGCTGGCTCGACCGCGCCGACAACGGCTTCACCCCGCACGTCACCTCGCCCTGGCGCTGGCACTCGCACCTGATGGGGCTCTGGGAGGAGGGCGACGAGGCGCTGATCGGGCGGCCCTGGGACGAGCTGGTGCTGGAGGCGCTGGCCGGGGCGCTGGACGACCTCACCGATCGCTTCGGCCCGGAGCCCGAGGCCTGGCGCTGGGGCCGCGTGCACGAGATGGAGTTCCCGCACGCGCTCGGCGCGGCGAACCCACTGCTGCACCGGCTGCTCAACCGCAGCCTCAGAGCGGGCGGCGCCCAGGAGACCGTCAGCCAGATCGCCTTCGACCCGAACGACCCCTACAGGGCTGTCTGGGCGCCGAGCTGGCGGATGGTCGCCGACCCGATCGCCCCGGAGCGCTCCCGCTGGCAGATGTTCACCGGCCAGTCCGGGCACCCCGCCAGCCCCCACTACGACGACCTCCAGTCGGACTGGCTGGAGGGCCGCACCCAGCCGATGGCCGGCGAGGGGCCCTGGCACGAGCTGTTGTTGGAGCCCCCGTCGAGATGACCGCGGCCCGGATGAGGCCGAGTGACGCTGCGCGGCTACGGCCCCTCCCCGACATCCCGCGTAGCGCTGCTACGCGGGAGTCGTGTCGTGACCGTCCCGCTTGGTCATCGGCCTCCCCGGACTCGCGCTCCTCTCGACGGTGACTCCAATTTTGCATTTGAGATTCAGCGGAGCCGAAACGTTGGCGGGGTGGAATGGTTGGTGGTAGATGCGGCGCTTCGCCCTTTGCCTGATCGCGCTGTGCGCGCTCCTGCCTGCGCACGCCGGCGCGAAGACGGTTGAGTTCCATGGCCATCGGGTCACGGTGCCCGGCGGCTGGCCGGCGATCCGCCTCGACGCCCACCCGCGCATCTGCGTGCGGCTCGACCGCAAGGCGGTCTATCTGGGCAGGCCGAGGGCGAACCAGCACTGCCCCGCCAGCGCGATCGGGCGGCGGCGGGCGATCCTGGTCGATCCTGGTGCGCGGGCCCGGGCGGCGCGGGAGAGGGCCAGGGCGAGCCGCGTCGCGCCCGCCCAGCTCTCCGCGACCTTCACCGGGCTCGGCTTCGACGCCTGCGCGGCGCCTTCGCGGAGCGCGATGTCGGCCTGGGGCAAATCGCCCTACCGGGCGATCGGCGTCTACATCGGCGGCGCCAACCGCGGCTGCTCGCAGCCGAACCTGACCGCAAGCTGGGTGGCCGACCACGTCGCCGCAGGCTGGCAGTTGATACCGACCTACGTCGGGCTGCAGGCGCCGACCAGCAGCTGCGGCTCCTGCGCGAAGCTGAGCGGCAGCTCCGCCGCCTCGCAGGGGACCGCCGCCGCCGACGACGCGGTCGCAGAGGCGCGCGCCGTGGCGATCGGGCCCGGCAGCCCGATCTACTTCGACATGGAGAGCTACTCGCGCACCTCGAGCGCCAGCAGCGCCACGCTCGCCTTCCTCGCCGCTTGGACGGTGCGCCTGCACGCCCTCGGCTACGACTCCGGCGTCTACAGCAGCGGCGCCTCCGGCATCGCCGACCTGGTCGCCAAGCTCGGGGGCGGCTACCTCGAGCCTGACGACATCTGGGTCGCCAACTGGGACGGCCGCGCCACCTCCTCCGACCCCTACCTGCCGGCAAGCGCCTGGAGCGGCCACCGGATCCGCCAGTACCGCGGCGGCCACGACGAGACCTACGGCGGGGTGACGATCAATATCGACAACGACTACGTCGACGGCTCCACCGCCGGCGCGACCGTGGCCAGCGGCGACGACCCCAAGGGGCGCCTCGACTTCGTTGCCTCGCCTCGGCCGGGGCAGGTGAGGGTCGCCGGCTGGACCTTCGACCCGAACGCGCCGGCGCAGCCGCTGGCGATCCGCGCCTACGTCGGCGGCAAGCAGGGTCGGCGCGGCGCGGCTCCCTACGAACTGGGCCCGGTCGCGGCGCAGGCGCGGTCCGACGTCGCTCTCTCCCACCCGGCGGCGGGCCCTGCGCACGGCTTCGACGTCAGCTTCCCGGTGGTGGCGAGCCGCCGGCAGCGGGTCTGCGTCTACGCGGTCGACGTCGGCGCCGGCTCCGACAAGGCGCTGGGCTGCCGGTCGGTCGGCATCCGGGTCCCGATCTCGCTCTCCCACATCATCGGGACGCGGAAGGCGCTTCGGGTCCGGCTCGAGTGCCAGTGGCCGGCCGGGGCGCAGTGCCCGGGCCGGATCGTGCTGCGCGCCAAGCTGCGGCTGCGCCGGGTGGTGCGGCGTCGGGGGAGACGGGTGGTGACGACCAGGACCGTCATGACGCCGATCGCGCGGCGCGCCTTCCGGCTGAGCGGTGGCCAGGCGCACGCCTTCTCCCTCCACCTGAGCAGGCGCGGCCGCCGGCTCACCCGGGGCGCCTGGAAGCTCCGTGCCCAGCTGCTCGTTGCGATCCCGGGCGGGCGCAAGGGGCACGTCCTGACGCTGCGGCGGGGG
>Ga0210144_1000779_pt1 | contig 14883 bp, 14 predicted proteins | sample Muzzi_PWA_D2_FD_185532 | JGI IMG/M metagenome (GOLD analysis project Ga0210144, IMG submission 185532) | Wetland microbial communities from San Francisco Bay, California, USA, that impact long-term carbon sequestration - Muzzi_PWA_D2 (SPAdes) | ecosystem: Environmental > Aquatic > Marine >...
TACCCCGAAATAGCGTTTCTCTGGCTGGAGTTCGAGCAGGGTGGCGAGGGGGTGTTTCTGCTGGAACAGGACCAGCTGAGGAAGCATCAACAGGATTTTGACCGGGTGGCGGTACTGCGCGCCGGCACGGCGGACGGGAAAACGAGGGTTACTGATTATGGCTGAGAGGGCAGGCACGACGGAGGAATACGTGGAACTCGTGGACCAGGTGATATTTGACCTCGAGGAACTTATGGCCTCGATGGCCTATGACATCGATGAAATCGACAGCAGCCCCGCCTACCTGGACTTGCTGCTGAAGGAGGTGCGGGAGCTGCGTGAATCCATGGCGAATGGCAGCTATCTGTTCGGTCGCGGTGACCTGCCATTCATGCGTCTGGTGAAAAGAAGCAACGAAAAGACGCTGCCATTTATACGGTTGTTCTACCGTATCAACCAGACCCACAAGCAGGGTCTGGATATTTCCGGGAACTGACTCTCCGGTTGTGCTGTTTTTTTACTGCCGGCTGACCGGAGCCTAGCGCTTGATACGATAAATGAGTCCCGGCCTTATCAATACCTCATCCTTGTTCAGCTGGTCGAGTGGAAACTCGCCGTCAATATTCCTTGCGATGCGGTCGAACTCGTAGGTTCCATTGTTCGACTGGATGGTCTTGTAGATGGGATGTCCGAGGTACTTGCCGATCCGTGGGGATTGGGTAGCAGATTGCGCCATGTCTGTCTCCTGATGTCCATTACGCGGTTACCGCATTCTTCGTATCGGGCGAAACCGGCTGTCCTTTAACGCAGCCCTCATCAATAAACAGGGGACGCTTGTTTAGTAACCCGTTACAATAACCGCATGTCAGGCAACAGCTTCGGAAAACTGTTTACCGTCACCGGTTTCGGGGAGAGCCACGGGCCGGCGCTGGGTTGTATTGTCGATGGTTGCCCGCCGGGGATGGAACTCGGCACACAGGACCTGCAACATGACCTGGACCGCCGCAAACCCGGCAAGTCGCGGCACACGACCCAGCGACGGGAAGCCGACGAGGTGCAAATTCTTTCCGGTGTGTTCGAGGGCAGGACGACCGGTGCGCCGATCGGGCTGCTGATTCTGAATACCGATCAGCGCTCGAAGGATTATAGCGGAATCATGGACCGCTTCCGTCCCGGCCATGCGGATTACACCTACCAGCAAAAATACGGCTTTCGGGACTACCGCGGCGGCGGTCGCTCCTCGGCACGGGAAACCGCGATGCGCGTGGCCGCCGGCGCCATTGCCAGGAAATATCTTGGCGAACGCTGCGGTATCCGGATTCGCGGTTATCTTGCCCAGCTGGGCCCGCTACGGCTGGATCTCAAGGACTGGGACGCGGTGGAAACGAATCCTTTCTTTTGTGCCGATCCTGCACGCGTGGAGGAGCTGGAACGCTATATGGATGCCCTGCGCAAGGAAGGCGATTCGATCGGCGCGCGGGTCAATGTGGTTGCCAGTGGTCTGCCTCCCGGGCTGGGGGAACCGATTTTCGACCGGCTGGATGCCGATATCGCCCATGCGCTGATGAGCATCAATGCCGTGAAAGGGGTGGAAATCGGCGCCGGTTTTGGCTGTGTTGAACAGAAGGGTACCGAACATCGTGACGAGATCACCCCGGAAGGATTTCTCGGCAACAACGCCGGCGGCGTGCTGGGCGGTATTTCCAGCGGGCAGGACATCGTCGCCAGTATCGCGTTGAAACCGACGTCGAGTATCCGTCTCACGGGGCAGACCGTGAATGTCCGGGGCGAGCCGGTCGAGGTCATTACCACGGGACGTCATGATCCGTGCGTCGGCATACGCGCCACACCGATCGCCGAAGCCATGCTGGCGATCGTCCTGATGGACCATCTGCTGCGGCATCGCGCCCAGAACCTGGATGTGGTGTCCGATACGCCGGTCATCCCGGCCAGGACAGCGGAATAATTCTGCCCGCGCTTCCGGAATCCCCGGCCCGCACCCGTTGTTCCCCGGCATGAATTACTGGCGGCTGTCCGGCTTCTATCTGTCCTATTTCGCCACCCTCGGGGCTCTGGTTCCCTACTGGAGCCTCTACCTCCAATCACTGGATTTCAGTGTTACGGAAATCGGACAGCTGACTGCGATCCTGATGGCAACCAAGATCGTTGCGCCCTATGTCTGGGGCTGGATCGCCGATCACACCGGTCGGCGCATCGCCGTTGTGCGCATCGCCTCCCTGCTGGCCGCACTGGCCTTTGCCGGGGTGTTCGCCGGCACCGGCTACTGGTGGCTGGCGCTGGTGATGACGGCGTTCAGTTTCTTCTGGAATGCCTCCTTGCCCCAGCTCGAGGCCACGACCATGAATCACCTGGGCAGTGAAACCCGGCATTACAGCCGCATCCGGCTGTGGGGCTCCGTCGGGTTCATCGTGACGGTCGCAGGGTTGGGGCCGGTGCTCGATCGTTATGGAGCGGGTCTGTTGCCCGCCATTCTGCTCGCGCTGTTTATTGCCATCTGGTTGAGCAGTCTGGCGGTCACTGAGCCGGCGGCAGAACGCCACGCACAGGGGCAGGAATCCCTGCGGACGGTAATCAGGCAGCCCGTGGTGATTTCCCTGTTCGGGGTCTGTTTTCTGATGCAGGCCAGCCACGGACCCTACTATACGTTTTTCACCATTTACCTGGAGAATTTCGGTTATTCACGCACCTCGATCGGGCAACTCTGGGCGCTGGGCGTGATCGCGGAAATCGGTGTTTTCCTGCTCATGCCGCGGTTACAGCCGCGTTTCGGTTCGCGCCAGCTGCTGTTGCTTGCCGCCGGTCTGACCACCCTGCGCTGGCTGCTGATTGCCGTCTTTCCTGCATACCCCGGCGTGATCGGTGTGGCCCAGACCCTGCATGCCGCCAGTTTCGGACTTTACCACGCCGTATCGATTTTCCTGATTCACCGCTTGTTTACCGGTACCCATCAGGGTCGAGGGCAGGCGCTTTACAGCAGCCTGAGTTTCGGCGCGGGCGGAGCCGCAGGCAGTCTCGTGAGCGGTTATCTCTGGAAGGGCATCGGACCCGAGGCGATGTTCCTGCTGGCTGCGGCGGCGAGTTTCACCGCTTTTGTGGTGGCTTACCGGGGTATCGATGCGGATTATTCATGAGCCGTACGCGAGTCCTGTATTCGCCATGCCCATCCTATATAATCCCTTGCCTTGAATCTGCAGACAGCCTGTTTAACCCTCATGCCCGGCAAAACCCTGTATGACAAACTCTGGGACTCGCACCTCGTCCGGCAGGACGAGGACGGTACCGCCTTGCTGTATATCGATCGGCATCTGGTACACGAGGTGACTTCACCCCAGGCGTTCGAAGGGTTGCGCCTGGCCGGTCGCCGGCCCTGGCGGACCCGGTCCATACTGGCCGTTCCCGACCACAACGTTCCGACTACGGATCGTGCTGCCGGAATCGCCGACCCGGTATCGCGCCTCCAGGTAGAGACACTGGGCAGCAACTGCACGGATTTCGGCATCACCGAATTTTCCATGCTGGATCCGCGTCAGGGCATCGTGCACGTGATCGGGCCGGAACAGGGCGCCACGCTGCCGGGCATGACCGTTGTGTGCGGTGACTCCCATACCTCGACGCACGGCGCGTTTGGCGCCCTGGCTTTCGGTATCGGCACCTCCGAGGTCGAGCACGTGCTGGCGACGCAGTGCCTGATCCAGAAAAAATCCGGAAATATGCGCATTGTCGTCGAGGGGGCGCTGGCCCCCGGGGTATCCGCCAAGGACGTGATACTGGCGATCATCGGTCGTATCGGCACGGCTGGCGGGACCGGCCATGCCATCGAATTCTGCGGATCGACCATACGTTCACTGTCCATGGAAGGGCGTATGACGATCTGCAACATGGCCATCGAGGGCGGAGCCCGTGCCGGCATGATCGCCGTGGATGATGCCACGGTTGAATACCTTGCAGGGCGTCCCTATGCTCCCGCCGGCGAGTTATGGGACTCGGCAGTTGCCGCCTGGACCGATCTCCGCAGCGATGATGACGCCGGTTTTGACCGGGTGGTCACACTCGATGGTTCTGCCCTGGTTCCCCAGGTGACCTGGGGAACCTCGCCCGAGATGGTGGCGCCGATAAACGGCATCGTTCCTGATCCCGAAGAGGAATCCGACCCGATCAAACGGGATGGTATGCGCAAGGCGCTGGCCTACATGGGCCTGCAGCCGGGTATGCCGGTCGATGCCATCAAACCGGACCACGTGTTTATCGGCTCCTGTACCAATGCCCGCATCGAGGATCTGCGCGAGGCGGCTGCCGTGGTGAGAGGGCGAACGCTGGCGAGGGGTATCAGGCAGGCGCTGGTGGTGCCTGGTTCGGGGCTGGTCAAACAGCAGGCCGAGGCCGAAGGTCTGGACCGCGATTTCAGGGCGGCCGGCTTCGAATGGCGGGATCCGGGTTGTTCCATGTGCCTCGCCATGAACGCCGACCGGCTGGCTCCGGGCGAGCGCTGTGCGTCCACGTCGAACCGGAATTTCGAGGGTCGCCAGGGGCAGGGGGGCCGGACTCATCTGGTCAGTCCGGCAATGGCCGCCGCCGCTGCGGTAGCCGGCCATTTCGTGGATGTGCGGACGCTGACGGGTGGTTACGGTCATGGATAAATTCACGACCTGGACGGGGCTGGTGATGCCGCTCGACCGGTCGAATGTCGATACCGACGCGTTCATCCCCAAGCAGTTTCTCAAGTCGATCCGGCGAACGGGGTTCGGCCCCAACCTGTTAAATGAACTGCCTGATACACGGTCTGATGATATCGGGCTGACGTTGAAACACGCCGATGCGATTCGAACCTATGAGGAAAAGCGGTGTGGAGAAGCGCCCTGGTTATTCGAAAAATGACATTAACTATAAGATGTAGGTTATTGAATGACATATAAAATAGCTATTCTTCCCGGTGACGGAATTGGCCCGGAGATTATTGCCGAGGCGGAGAAGGTCCTGACCTGCCTTCAGGTGGAGTTCGGGCTCCCGCTGGAACGTGAACATGCGCCTGTGGGCGGGGCCGGTTATGAGGCGACTGGTCACCCGTTGCCGGCCGCGACGCTGCAACTGGCCAGCGATTCCGACGCCGTCCTGCTGGGGTCGGTGGGTGGCCCCGAATGGGACGGGCTGGACCGCGCCCTGCGCCCCGAGCAGGGGTTGCTGGGACTCCGGGCGGGGCTCGAATTGTTCGCCAACCTGAGACCGGCGATTCTCTACCCGCAGCTCGCCGCGGCCTCTACCCTGAAGCCCGAACTCGTCAGTGGACTGGACCTCATGATCGTGCGCGAGCTGACCGGCGGGATTTATTTCGGCAAGCCGCGTGGTATCCATCTCCGGGAGGATGGTCAGCGTGAAGGTGTTAACACGCTGGTTTACTGTGAATCGGAGATCGAGCGCATCGGACGCTGTGCCTTCGAGATCGCACGCAAACGATCGCATCGCCTGTGTTCCGTCGACAAGGCCAATGTGCTGGAGTGTACCGAGCTGTGGCGCCAGGTCATCACACGCCTTGGCAGTGAGGAATACCAGGATGTCGAATTGAGTCACCTGTACGTGGATAATGCCGCCATGCAACTGGTGCGCTGCCCCAAGCAGTTTGATGTCATGGTCACGACGAATATGTTCGGCGATATACTCTCCGACGCCGCCGCCATGCTGACGGGATCCATCGGCATGCTGCCCTCGGCCTCGCTCGACAGTCGCGGCAAGGGGATGTACGAGCCCATACACGGGTCGGCGCCCGACATCGCCGGCAAGGGAATCGCCAATCCGCTTGCTACCATTCTCTCGGTTGCCATGATGTTGCGCTTCAGCCTGGATGAAGCGGTGCTGGCCGGGCGCATCGAGCAGGCCGTCGGCAGGGTGCTCGATGACGGCCTGCGCACGCCGGATATCGCTTCCCGGGGGATGCGGACCGTCGGAACCCGGGAAATGGGTGATGCGGTGGTCGCAGCGCTGCGCACCGGCGCATGACAGGACCTTCTAACCCTATTCGCCCGCTCACGCGGGTTCAGTCAACCAGGTAGTTGAGAAAATGACACGCAAATTCAATATGGCAGTGGTGGGAGCAACCGGTGCGGTCGGCGAAGTGATGCTGCAGATCCTTGCCGAAAGGAATTTCCCGGTCAACGAGGTCTTTGCCCTGGCAAGCGAACGCTCCGCTGGCAAGCGGGTATCGTTCGGAAACAAGCCGCTCACCGTTCAGGATCTGAATACCTTTGATTTTTCCCGGGTGCAGATCGGGCTGTTCTCCGCCGGGGCCTCGGTATCGGAGAAATATGCCCCGCTGGCGGCGCAGGCCGGCTGCGTCGTCATCGACAACACTTCCCAGTTCCGTTACCAGGACGATATCCCTCTCGTGGTCCCGGAGGTAAACCGCGGTGCGATCGCGGACTATACCAACCATGGCATCATCGCGAATCCCAACTGCTCCACCATCCAGATGCTGGTGGCGCTGAAGCCGATTCACGATGCGGTCGGTATCGCACGCATCAATGTCTGTACCTATCAGGCGGTATCGGGTACCGGCAAGGAGGCGATCGAGGAGCTTGCGGCCCAGACGGCGAATCTGCTGAACGGCAAGTCCATAAAGGCGGATGTCTATCCGAAGCAGATTGCCTTCAACGTCCTGCCCCATATCGACGTATTCCAGGACAACGGGTATACCAGGGAAGAAATGAAGATGGTGTGGGAGACCCGCAAGATCATGGGAGACGACTCGATCATGGTGAATCCGACGACGGTCCGGGTTCCGGTCTTCTACGGGCATTCCGAGGCCGTACATATCGAAACGCGGGAGAAGATCAGCGCCGAACAGGCGCGTACGCTGCTCCGGAATGCGTCCGGCATCGTGGTCATCGACGAACATCGCGACGGCGGCTATCCAACGGCGGTAACCGAGGCAGCCAATCATGACCCGGTCTACGTCGGCAGAATCCGCGAGGACATCTCGCATCCACTCGGTTTAGACCTCTGGGTGGTCGCCGATAATGTGCGCAAGGGCGCCGCACTCAACAGCATCCAGATCGCTGAAATCTTGGTGAAAGATTACTTGTAAGTTATAGTTTGCGGAATTTGGCGCCTGTGGCATGCCGGCCAGGCAGGTCAAGGGGGGCGATGTGTATATTCAAGGACTGGCAAACAGAGGTGATGGATATGTCCAGAAAGTTAGCAATCGCAGCGGCCATGCTGTGTTTGTCCGCAACCTCGCATGTGTTCGCAATCGGACTGGGCGACATCAAGATCCAGTCGGCGCTGAACGCCCCGCTGGATGCCGTTATCCAGCTCACCTCGGCGAGCAAGCAGGAACTCGATGAACTGAAAATTGCCATCGCTCCCCGGGAATCCTTTCAGAAGATGGGGATTCCCCGAACGGCCATTCTCGACGATATCAGATTCAGGGTAGAGCAACCCGCGGGAGGACAGCCGGTGATCCATGTCACCACACGGCAGCCTGTTCGTGAACCGTTTCTGGACTTTCTGATCGAGGCAAGCTGGAGCAAGGGTCATCTGCTCAGACAATACACTCTCCTCGTCGATCCACCGGTCACCATGCCGACCGCGCCGCCGGCACAGCGCACACCGGTCAGACAGGCACCCGCTTCGTCGCCCGCAGTCGAGCGGGCGCCGTCGCCTGTCCGTGTGCCGGTGCCCGCAAAGGTGGCGCCCCCACGCGTTCCTGCCGCATCCGGTGAGGTCGATAAATACGGCCCGGTGAAGCGCAACGAAACCCTGTGGGATATTGCCAAACGACTGCGCCCGGACCGCGATATCAGTATGCAACAGATGATGATTGCCCTGTTGCGCGCTAACCCGGAGGCCTTTACCGCAAACAATATCAACAATCTCAAGGCGGGCGCGACGCTGCAAATTCCCATGCGGGATGAGATCCTGTCGCTGGATAGAAGGGCCGCCACCCGTGAAGCCAACCGTCAGTATTCCGAATGGCAGCAGGCTCGCGGAACCGGACAATCCGCAGCCGCGGAGACTGCAACCGAACCGGCGCCGGAACCTCAGCCTCAGGATACCTCCGGTACGGAGTCCACACCCGCGGACACCTCCGAAGCCCGTTTGCAGCTGGTCGCTCCCGATGAGGAAGCTATTAAAGGGGCTGCGGTTCCCGGTGTACCCGAGGGAGGGGAGGCGACTGAGGCGCCCGGCTCACAAGCGCTTCTGCAACAGCTGGCGATTGCGACCGAGGAGGCAGAAGCCGGACGTGCGCAGTCAGAGGAATTGCAATCCCGCGTAGGCAAACTGGAAGAACAGGTTGCCGACATGCAACGACTGATCGAACTGAAAGATGCGGAACTGGCGAGCCTGCAGAACAGTCTCGCGGCTCAGAACCAGGCGCCGGCGAATATACGCGAAGCTGCTGCATCAGAAGCCGGCGCCCCGGCAGCCGACCAGGCGGAATCGCAGTCACAGGAAACGCCTGCCGCGAACGCACAGCGTGACACCAAACCTGAGGGGATGATCGACCGTCTGCTGGAAAACCCCGTACTCGCAGGACTCGGCGTGCTGGTCGCGATGATCCTGGGTGGATTTCTGTGGTCATCGACGCGGCATCGCAAGCAGGAGGACATCTTCAGTGATGAACCCACGCTCGCGAGTCGCATGTCCGCAGCACGCAATGAAGAGCCACCGGTCACGCCTCGAATTGAAGTCAGCGACACCTCCATGCTGAGTGAAATGGCTCCCAGTGAAATGAGCCCCTTGCAGGGCGATGAGACGAGTGATCCATTGACTGAAGCCGATGTGTTCATCGCCTACGGACGTGTACAGCAGGCGGAGGATGTCATCAAAAACGCCTTGCAGAGCGATCCCGATAACCATGACCTCAAGATGAAGCTGATCGAAATCTACCACGCGGCCGGCAATAGCGATGCCTTTGATGCCCAGGCGGCCGCGTTCCGCGAGACAGTCGACGAGGATGATCCCCGTTGGCAGCGGCTGGCGAGCATGGGGTATGAACTCTCACCCGCCAATCCCCTGTACCAGACGGCCATGTCGCATGGTCCTGCCCGGGATGGCGAGGTGGACTTTGATATGGACCTCGCCGACATGGAAGAGAGCACCACCGCCAGCGAGACTGGCGACGCAGCCGACGATGCTGTCGGACTGGATTATGATACCGATGCAAAGTCGGCCAGTGAAACGGCTGAAAACATCGATTTAAACCTCGATGAGCTGAATCCGGAAGAGGAGGAAGAAGATTTCGCTGAGGGGTTGCTCCAGGAGAGTGATGAAATCGGCACCAAGCTTGATCTTGCACGCGCCTACATGGATATGGGCGACCCTGACGGGGCCAGAGGCATCCTGGAAGAAGTGATAGAGGAAGGAAACAACGATCAAAAGGCCGAAGCGGAAAGTCTGATCGCGCAACTCGCCTGAGCGGGCGACAAGCCGGTGCGGCGGTTGCCATCACAGCCGTGTCCGCATGATTCCCGGTATGGCAAGAGGGCGGGGGCAATCCTGACGATGCCCCCGGCACGCGCGGCACCTCCGCCGGTCTCGTCCATTTACTCCGCTGAAGCGCCTTCTTGATGTGCTGCAGTCGTGCATACTGCAGTGAAAACGGCGCCTGTGAATGAACTCCCGGTTCGGATAGTCCTGGCAAAATATGCGCATCGCACTGGGTGTCGAGTATGACGGTACGGATTTTCACGGCTGGCAGCGCCAGCGGACCGGTCGTACCGTACAGGGCTGTGTGGAAGAGGCGCTTTCCCGGGTTGCCGACCATAAACTTGCCGTCGTTTGTGCGGGGCGCACCGATACCGGCGTGCATGCCACCGAACAGGTCATCCATATCGATACCGTTGCGGTCCGCGAGGAGAAGGCCTGGATCCGCGGGGGCAATGCCTACCTGCCTTCAGATATCCGTGTTCAATGGGCAAGGGAGGTCGACGAGAGCTTCCACGCGCGTTTCTCGGCGCGCCGGCGTCATTACCGCTATGTGATTCTGAACAGGCCTTACCCCTCGGCCCAGTTCAGGCACCGGGCCAGCTGGGTCTACGCCCAGCTCGACGAAGCTGCCATGCGCGCGGGAGCCATCCATCTGCTCGGCGAACATGACTTCACCTCGTTTCGCGCCCTCGCGTGTCAGGCAAAACACCCGATCCGGACAATTCATACGCTCGATGTCCATCGTTGCGGTGATTTCATCTATATCGATGTGGTGGCGAATGCCTTCCTCCATCATATGGTGCGCTGCATCGCTGGCGTGCTGATCACCATCGGCCGCGGCGAAGCTTCACCGGAATGGGTCAGGGAGGTGCTGGAAGCCAGGGACCGTGCGGCCGGCGGCATAACCGCGCCGGCCACGGGGTTATACCTGGTCGCGGTTCACTATCCCGCGCAATTTGTCATACCCCGAATCGGCTGGTTGCCGGAATACGGACGTTGACACCCCGGGCAATCACGCAAACGCCGGGATTCTGTTACGCTTGCATTCTGACCGGCGACAAGCCTGACGAAACGCCGCTATGGCCTGATGATGCGTACCCGCGTTAAAATTTGTGGTATTACCCGCGCCGAAGATGCGCGCAGCGCCATTGAATACGGTGCTGATGCCATTGGCCTGGTTTTCTTCGAGGGCAGTCCGCGCCATGTGACGCTGGAACAGGCCGGGCGGATAACGGCTGCCGCCGCGCCCTTCGTCACGGTGGTCGGCCTGTTCGTCGATGCCTCGCCATCCGGGATACGGCATGTCCTCGAGCATGTCCCGCTGTCGTTGCTGCAGTTTCATGGCCATGAGTCCAATGATGACTGCAACGGCTATGGCCTGCCATTCATCAAGTCGGTCGCGATGAAGCCGGAAACCGATCTTCGTGAGCAGATCCGGGCCTATCCCGATGCCGGGGGCATTTTGCTGGATGCCTGGCAACCACAGTCACACGGCGGTGGAGGACAGGTGTTTGACTGGACGCAGGTGCCGCATGATCTCGAGGCGCCTGTCATTCTTGCCGGTGGACTGACGGCGGCCAATGTCGCCGCGGCCATCAGGCAGGTCAGACCGTATGCCGTTGATGTCAGCAGCGGGGTGGAAAGCGCGAAGGGCATCAAATCGGCCGGGATGATCTCGGCTTTCATGAAAGGAGTAACAGACAGTGACGCAGAAACAGGCGATTGAAACCGGCACAGCCGGTGCATCGCTTCCGGATGAACATGGCCATTTCGGGGCCTATGGCGGCCAGTTCGTGGCGGAAACCCTCATGCTTCCCCTGGAAGAACTCACCGCGGCCTATCGTCGTTACCTCAGGGACCCCGGGTTTCTGGCGGAGCTGGACAGCGACCTTACGCATTATGTCGGACGGCCCTCGCCGCTTTATCATGCCGAACGCCTGAGCCGGGAAGTCGGCGGAGCGCGTATCTACCTCAAACGTGAGGATCTCAACCATACCGGTGCCCACAAAATCAACAACACAGTTGGACAGGCGCTGCTGGCGAAGCGCATGGGCAAGAAGCGCGTTATCGCCGAAACCGGCGCGGGGCAGCATGGCGTGGCCACCGCAACGGTCGCGGCCCGACTCGGCATGGAATGCGTGGTCTACATGGGCGCCGAGGACATGCGTCGCCAGGCAATCAATGTCTATCGCATGCGCTTGCTGGGCGCCGAGGTGGTGGCGGTCAACTCCGGTTCGAAAACCCTCAAGGATGCGCTCAACGAGGCGCTGCGCGACTGGGTCACCAATGTCGACAGCACGTTTTATATCATCGGCACGGTGGCCGGGCCGCATCCCTACCCGGTGATGGTAAGGGACTTTCAGGCGATTATCGGCCGCGAGACCCGCGCCCAGGTGCTGGAACAGACCGGTCGGCTCCCCGATGCGCTGGTGGCCTGTGTCGGCGGCGGTTCCAACGCCATCGGGTTGTTCTATCCGTTTCTGAACGATGCGCAGGTGGCGTTTCATGGGGTCGAAGCCGGCGGTGACGGCATCGAGACAGGCCGCCATGCCGCCCCGCTGTGCGCCGGCAGATCCGGTGTCCTGCACGGTAACCGGACCTACCTGATGGAGGATCAGGACGGACAGATTATCGAGACGCACTCCATCTCGGCCGGGCTCGATTACCCCGGGGTTGGCCCGGAACACGCCTGGCTGAAGGACAGCGGGCGAGCCCGTTATTACACCATCACCGATCGGGAAGCCCTGGCGGCTTTCCATCAACTGACGCGCACGGAAGGCATCATCCCGGCGCTGGAATCAAGCCATGCCCTGGCTTACGCCGTGAATCTCGCGGCCGGTATGGATTCTGATGCCATCATCGTGGTGAACCTGTCCGGTCGCGGCGACAAGGATATCCACACCGTGGCGGACCTGGAGGGGATCAGGGTATGAGCCGCATCGAAACCCGCTTCCAGCAATTGCGCGAGCAGCGTCGCAAGGCGCTGATCCCCTATGTGACGGCGGGGGATCCGCATCCGGACGTGACCGTGCCGCTGCTGCATGCCCTGGTGAAGGCCGGGGCGGATATCGTCGAGATCGGCGTACCGTTCTCCGATCCCATGGCGGACGGACCGGTGATCCAGGCGGCCTGTGAGCGGGCCCTGGTGCATCACGTGAGTCTGCATGCTGTGCTGGATATGGTCGGGGAATTCCGCAGGCAGGATGATGCCACACCGGTCGTACTGATGGGTTATCTCAATCCCATCGAGGTTTGGGGTTACGAAGCGTTCGCCGCGGCCGCCGTCGCAGCAGGCGTTGACGGTGTACTGACCGTGGATATGCCACCCGAGGAGAGTGACGGGCTTGCGGCGGCATTGCACCGCCAGGGACTGGATGCCATCTTCCTGCTTGCCCCGACCAGCAGCGCGTCGCGCATCCAGAGGGTGTGCCGTTCGGCGAGCGGTTTCGTTTACTACGTTTCCTTCAAGGGTGTGACCGGGGCGAATCGACTGGATGTGAATGCGGTTGCCGACAAACTCGAGGAAATTCGCAAGCATACCGGGTTGCCCGTGGGCGTCGGGTTTGGTATCCGCGACCCGGAGTCGGCCGCACAAATCGCCCGGATCGCGGATGCGGTTGTGGTCGGCAGCGCACTGGTCGGGAAGATTGCCGCCCTCGTTGATCAGCCCGAGGCCATTGCCCCCGCGCTTTCGGAGACCCTTGCCGCCATGCGTACCGCGATTGACCAGCAGGCAGCAGAGGTGGAAATACATTAGCCCCGGACTATTAAATAACCCGCTGTGAAAATAGTACAATTCAGATTATGAGCTGGTTCAGAAAACTTATGCCATCCAAAATCCGCACCGTCGGCGGGAACCGACGGACGGTTCCGGAGGGGCTGTGGATTCGCTGCGACGGTTGCGGGGCGGTCCTGTATCGTTCGGAACTGGAGCGCAATTGTGACGTCTGTCCGAAGTGCAGCCATCATATGCGTATCTGGGCGCGGCGGCGCCTGGAGATGTTCTTCGACGACGGCACCACCGGGGAAATCGGCGCCGGCCTCGAACCGGTTGACATGCTCAAGTTCAGGGACAGCAAGAAATACCGTGATCGCCTCAATGCGGCACAGAAACTGACCGGCGAGACGGATGCTCTGGTGGCGATGCGTGGTGAGGTGGAGGGCGTGCCGATGGTGGCCGCTGCCTTCGAGTTCCGTTTCATGGGCGGTTCCATGGGCGCGGTCGTGGGGGAACGTTTCGTGCGCGCCGTCAATACCAGTCTCGAACACAAAATCCCGTTTGTCTGTTTTTCGGCCAGCGGCGGCGCCCGCATGCAGGAGGCCCTGTTCTCGCTGATGCAAATGGCAAAGACCAGTGCGGCATTGACGCGTCTGGCGGCGGCGGGCATTCCCTTTATCTCGGTGTTGACGGACCCGACCATGGGTGGGGTTTCGGCCAGCTTCGCCATGCTGGGCGATGTCAATATCGCCGAGCCGAAGGCGCTGATCGGCTTTGCGGGGCCGCGTGTTATCGAGCAGACCGTGCGGGAAACCCTGCCCGAGGGATTTCAGCGCAGCGAGTTTCTCCTCGAACATGGCGCGATCGATATGATCATCGACCGGCGGGAAATGCGCGGCAGAATCGTCAGTCTGCTGCGGATCCTGACAGGTCAGCCGGAGCCGGAGGTGTCCGGGGTGGTGACGGAGGCGGAAGCGGAAGCCGAAGCCTGAATGCTGCAACACGGGACGGATCTCGCCTGTCGGGTGATTCCCCCTGATCGCGCATTTTAACCGACAGGCTGCAGGGCTTGAATTCCGCTCGCTGATATTCTCCAAAAACCACTTGTTTACCCTCATGGCGCGTTTCCAGACCTTGTCGCAATGGCTGCAATGGCAGGAGACGCTGCATCCCCTGGCAATTGACCTGGGCCTTGACAGGGTGGCCGCTGTCGCCAAACGGATGGGCGTGTTGCTCCCCGCAGGTATTGTCATTACCGTGGGCGGTACCAACGGCAAGGGATCCACCGTGGCCATGCTCGAAGCTGTTCTGCTGACCGCCGGTTACCGGGTTGGCGCCTATACCTCGCCCCACCTGCTGCGTTACAACGAGCGCATCCGCATCAACGGCAGGGACGTCGACGATGACAGTCTGTGCGCGGCATTCCAGGCGGTGGATGCGGCGCGCGGGGAAACGACACTGTCCTATTTCGAGTTTGGCACCCTGGCGGCCTTGCGATTGTTTTGCGATGCGGCCCCGGATGTCGCCTTGCTGGAGGTGGGTCTGGGCGGAAGACTGGATGCCGTCAATATAGTTGACCCGGATATCGCCATGGTCACCTCCATAGGGATCGATCACGTGCAATGGCTGGGTGATGACCGCGAGTCGATCGCCAGGGAGAAGGCCGGAATATTCCGTAACGGGCGACCTGCGATCGGCTGCGAGGCTTCACCTCCGGCAAGCCTGGTGCACGCGGCTCGCCAGAT
>Ga0210144_1000780_pt1 | contig 14858 bp, 9 predicted proteins | sample Muzzi_PWA_D2_FD_185532 | JGI IMG/M metagenome (GOLD analysis project Ga0210144, IMG submission 185532) | Wetland microbial communities from San Francisco Bay, California, USA, that impact long-term carbon sequestration - Muzzi_PWA_D2 (SPAdes) | ecosystem: Environmental > Aquatic > Marine >...
ATTGACCCTGGATCACGTAAAAGTCACTCCCATGCTCCGGCAATATCTGGAAATCAAGGAACAGCACCAGGATGCCATCCTTTTCTACCGGCTGGGCGATTTCTACGAGATGTTCTTTGAGGACGCCAAAATCGCCTCCCGGGTCCTGGGCATCACCTTGACCTCCAGAAATCAGAAGGATGAAGAAAACCAGCGCATCCCCCTTTGCGGGGTGCCTTATCATGCGGCCTCGGGATACCTGGCCAAGCTGGTCAATGCCGGTCACCGGGTGGCGGTCTGCGAGCAGGTGGAAGATCCCAGGCTGGCCAAGGGCGTCGTCAGGCGGGAGGTGGTCCGGGTGGTCACCCCGGGGTTGGTCACCGAAGAGCAGCTGCTGGATGACAAGAGCAATCGTTACCTGGCCGCGGTCAGTCGCGACCCGGGCGGCTGGGGCTTGAGCCTGCTGGATCTTTCCACCGGCGAATTCCTGGTTACCGAGCGCGATGAAACTGGCGACCTGCTGGATGAACTGAACCGCCTTCAACCCTCGGAACTGCTGATCGAGGAGAACCTGCTGCCGGAACTGGGCGGGGAAGAACTCTGGCCCGCCTCTCTTTGCCTGACCAGGCGACCGGCCGGCTCCTTCCAGCCCGAGACGGCCCGCGAACTCCTGCTGGAGCACTTCCGGATCTCTAATCTGGCCGGCTTCGGCTGCGGACAGATGAGCGCCGGCATCACCGCCGCCGGCACCCTGCTGGCCTACCTGCGGGAAACCCAGAAGACCGAGCTGTCGCACATCGAACGGCTTTCGCCTCTGATCATGGACGACGTCCTGATGCTTGACGACACCTCCCGCCGCAACCTGGAATTGACCCAGACCATCATCGGCGGCAAGCGCGAGGGCTCCTTGTTGCACTGCCTGGACCGGACCCGCACGCCAATGGGCGCCCGCTTGCTGAAAAAAAATCTGCTTTTCCCCCGCCAGGACCTGGTGGAAATCCGGCGGCGTCTGGATACCGTCGAGCAACTGCTCAGTGAAGGAGAACGTTGCGAGGCCATCCGCGCCCGGCTCGATCAGGTCTACGACCTGGAAAGGCTGAACAGCCGCATCGTCCTGGGCAGCGGCAACGGCCGCGATCTGCTCGCCCTGCACCAGTCCCTCGCGCAACTGCCGCTCCTGCGTGATGAGGCCCAGGCGGCCGGAGTTCTGCCCGCGCTCTGCGGCGAACTCGACGAACTGGCCGAAATCCGGGAGCTGCTGGAGCAGTCAATCCGCGAAGATGCCCCCATCACCCTGCGTGACGGCGGCCTGATCAAAACCGGCTATCACCGGGAACTCGACGAGCTGGTCACCATCCTCACCGAGGGCAAAAGCCTGATCGCCGGGCTGGAAAAACGGGAACGTGAGCGGACCGGGATCGGCAACCTCAAGATCGGCTTCAACAGGGTCTTCGGTTACTATCTGGAAGTGACCAAGGGCCAGCTGCTCAACGTGCCGGATTACTTCATCCGCAAACAGACCCTGGTCAACGCCGAGCGCTACATCACCCCGGAACTTAAGGAATTCGAGGAAAAGGTCGCCGGCGCCCAGGAAAAAAGACTGGAGTTGGAATATCGATTGTTCACCGAGATCCGGGCCCGGGTGGCCGCCCAAAGCTCCAGGGTTCTGCGGGCCGCCGCCTTTATCGCCGAGCTGGATTTTTTCTGCTGCCTGGCCGAGGTGGCCCGCCGGCACCGTTACGTGCGGCCGGTGGTGGACGATTCGGAAGAGATCAACATCAGCGAAGGGCGCCACCCGGTTATCGAACAGGCGTTGCCGACCGGCAGATTCGTCCCCAACGACCTGGACCTTGATCCGAACGGGCAGCAGGTGCTGATCATCACCGGACCGAACATGGCCGGCAAATCCACGGTCCTCAGGCAGACCGCGCTGATCGTCCTGCTGGCCCAGATGGGCAGTTTCGTCCCGGCCGCCTCGGCCCGGATCGGGCTGGTCGACCGGATCTTCACCCGGGTCGGAGCCATGGACGATCTGCGCAAGGCCCAATCCACCTTCATGGTGGAGATGAACGAAACCGCCAATATCCTAAACAACGTGACTCCGCGCAGCCTGGTGATCATGGATGAAATCGGCCGCGGCACCAGCACCTTCGACGGCCTCTCCATCGCCTGGGCGGTCACCGAGGACCTGGCCAACCATGCCGATCGCGGGGTAAAGACCATCTTCGCCACCCATTATCACGAACTTACCGAACTGGCCGCTACCTTCCCACGCATCAAAAACTTTCATATAGCCGTGCGGGAGTGGAACGATTCGATTATCTTTCTCCATAAGCTCATGCCGGGCGGTACCAGCCGCAGCTATGGGATCCAGGTTGCGGCCCTGGCCGGCGTGCCGCCCAGGGTGGTGCATCGGGCCAAAGAGATCCTGCACAATATCGAGCAGGGGGAGTTCTCCAACAATGGCAAGCCCAGGCTGGCCGGGACCACCGGCGGCAAAGAAAACGCCGGCCAGATGAACCTTTTCGCCCCGGCCCGGCATCCGAGCCGGCAAAAGTTGGATGAAATTCAACCCGAAGCCTTGAGTCCGCTGGAAGCCCTTAACCTCCTGTACGAGCTAAAAAAGTTGAATGAGACGGAGTGATCTGCTATCAATGCGGAAAGGAAAGAGTCGCATCATGCTGCATTTTCATAAACATCTCCGCGCCATCTCGGGCCTGCTCCTGGTCGTCATCATGCTGACGCCGGTCTGGCTGTCCGTCACCCCGGCCCTGGCCGGAGCCAAGACAACCACCCTCCCGGAGCAATACCGGCAGGCCAAGGACTATTACCGCCGGCTCTCGCAGAGCGCCGACCTGTCCGCCGACCGCCGGAACTGGTTAACCGCCGCCCGCAAATTCCGCAAGGTTTACCATAGCGACCAGAACAGTGACCTGGCGCCGGCCAGCCTCTTCATGATCGCCCGGGTCTATCGCGATCTCTACGAGCGCTACAAGAACCCTCTCGATCTTGGTGAATCCATCGCCTACAACGAAGACATCGTTTCCCTTTACTCGCGCCATCGGTTGGCTGACGACGCCCTGTTCAACATCGCCAAGCTTTACCGGGAAGAGCGACATGATCCGGATAAAGCCGCAAAAATCCTGGAAAGGTTGTTGAAAAATTACCCGGACGGGGACATGGCCAAGCCTGCGGCCGTCCTGCTGGCCCGGCAGAACTCCTCCTCGGCGCCACGCGGAATAAAGCCGTTGCTCATCTCTCAATCGCTGAAGAAAGCGGTTGCAGACCCCCTTGGAACCGCAAGGGTTGTGGCAACGAAACGGGCACGGATAGCCGAGGGACCGCCGGCCGATCTCAAACCATTGCGCTATTGGTCGACCAGCAATTACACCCGGGTGGTCATCGAAACCACGACCCCGGTCAACTACAGTGAAAACCTGCTGGCCGAAACCGCAAACCAGCCCCGCCGTCTTTATATCGACCTGGAGAACTGCCGGGTCATGCCTGAACTGCAAAAGGCGATTCCCATCGACGACGGCCTGTTGCGCCAGGTCAGAAGTGGTCAGTATTCAGCCACCCAGGCCCGGGTGGTCCTCGATACCCAGTCGCTCTCCGATTACAAGGTTTTCAGTCTCAACGATCCTTTCCGGATCGTCATCGATGTCCGCGGCCAGCGGGGTGAGACGGAGACAACGGCCGCGTCGGACAACCCGGCGGAGTCACCCTCCCTGGCTCAGCAGCTGGGCTTGGGAATTCGTCGTATTGTCCTTGATCCCGGGCATGGCGGCAAGGACTGCGGGGCTATAGGGGTCGGCGGGCTGAAGGAGAAGGATATTGTTCTGGCCGTGGCCAAGCAGGTGGCCGCCCGCCTTCGTGAAAAGCTGGGCTACGAGGTAATCATGACCCGCGACCGTGATATCTTCATTCCCCTGGAAGAGCGCACCGCCATAGCCAACACCAGAGAGGGGGACCTCTTTATCTCCATCCATGCCAACGCCGCTCCGACCCGTAATGTGCGCGGCATCGAAACCTACATCCTCGATCTGGCCAAAAACAACAGCGCCATGCAGGTGGCCGCCCGCGAAAACGCCACCTCCGACAGCCAGATCAGCGACCTGCAGTCCATTCTCCTGGACCTGATCCAGAACAGCAAGAAAAACGAGTCGATCAAATTGGCCGAGTATGTTCAGGAAAGCATGGTCAGCGGCCTGAAGATGCAAAAATACCGGGACGTCCGTGATTTGGGGGTCAAACAGGCTCCTTTCGTGGTTCTGGTCGGCGCCCAGATGCCCGCTATCCTCACCGAGATTGCCTTTGTCAGCAACCCCCAAGAGGCGTCCTGGCTCAAGTCCAAGCAATATCAGAGCCTGGTGGCCAACCAGATCGTCTCGGGCATCTCCCAGAGGTCTCAAGGGACCTATAATGCCTAGAGGCCCTATAAGGTCTTGCATATAGGTCTTAGAGGTCGCCTTCCTGAACTTTTTGTCCCCCAGCGCCGTTAATTCTCAGCACCAAATAATAATGCCGCCTCCGGAGTTGCTCCGGCGACGGCATATTCACAAGGCGATCGGTAACTATCTAAATCGCGAAAGGGGCTCGGCCCTCCTTCAGGTCCTTGCCTTCCAGGTAACGGATAATTGACTCGGCCGCTTCCTTGGCCTGGAAAACGGCCTTGGCCGCGGTTTCCGGCCCCAGGACCGCGTCGCCGCCGGCAAAGATCCAGTCCACCGAACTCTGCATGGTCAATTCGTCCACCTCGATGGTGTTCCAGCGGGAGAGCTTAAGATCGAGCCCGGCAAGAGCGGTGAGATCGACGTTCTGGCTGATGGCTGGCACGATGGCGTCGGCTTCGATCATGAAATTCGAGCCCTCCATCGGCACCGGGCGACAGCGCCCGGAAGCATCGCATTCACCAAGTTTCATCCGGATGCACTCGATTTTGGAAAGCCGCCCATTCTCCCCGTGGATCTTGACCGGGGCGGCCAGGGTCTCGACCTTGACCCCTTCCTCTTCCAGATGATGAATCTCGGCCTTGGAGGCCGGCATCTCCTCCTTGCCGCGGCGATAAAGGATGAACACCTTGTCGGAACCGGTACGCAGTGCGGTCCGGGCGCAGTCGATGGCCACGTTGCCGCCGCCCACCACCACCACGTTGCGGCCCAGGTTCAAATTCTCGCCCAGGTTGATTTTGCGCAGATAATCGACCCCATGGCTGACCCCGGCCAGTTCCTCGCCCTCGACCCCCAGTTTCCGGCTGGAGTGGGCACCGATCGCCACGAAAACCGCGGCGAAGCCTTCCTCTTTGAGCTGGGCGATGGTCTTGTCCTTACCGATTTCGGTATGGGTGACGATCTTGACCCCGCAGTTTTTCAGGCCTTCGAACTCGGCGGCAATGATCGCCCGCGGCAGACGGTAGGAGGGAATGCCGACCCCCAGCATGCCGCCCAAGGCCGGCAACTTCTCAAAAATGGTGCAGGGATACCCGGCATGGGCCAGGATATAGGCCACGGTCATCCCGGCCGGACCGGAGCCGACAATGGCCACTTTTTTATCCTTCGGCAGGGCGCAATTGCTCACCAGGTTCTTGCCGTTGGCCACCATCCAGTCGACAATGTAGCGTTCCAGCATGCCGATGGCCACCGGCTCGCCCTTTTTGCCGCGCACGCAGGCGCCCTCGCATTGAAATTCATGGGGGCAGACCCGCGAGCAGATGGCCGGTAAGGAATTGGTCTCCCGGTCGGCCCAATAGGCCTCCTCAATCTTGCCCTCGCGCAGCAAGGATATAAAGCGGGGGATATCGTTATGAATCGGGCAACCTTCCCGGCACTTGGGTTTCTTGCATTGCAGGCAACGGTCGGCCTCGCGCCTGGCGGTCGCCTCATCGAAGCCGAAAACCACCTCGTCAAAATTATTAATTCGGGTCTGCGGGGGCAATTCCCTGACCTGCTGCCGGGGAATCGCCATTCTTTCCTTGAGGTCCATTGCTTAAAGCCTCCACCTTTTTGTGCTAAATATTTTTCGATAAGAGACGACCCGTCGCTGCCGGATAATTGAACCTGATATGATTGATCATGAGAGAAACAACCGGGGATGGCAAATCTCTGCGTCAATATCCTGTCCAGCGGTGCGGGTGCGTACTCATTAAATTAATCACTCTGGCCTAAGATTTCACCCAAAAATTTAGGCACTTCCGGGCAGTCCGATGATAAAAAAAGCCGCACGAACGTGCGGCTTTTCACGGAACTGCTTATACCTGTTCCAGGAGACTTATTGACCGGCCGCCTTGAGCCGGGCCAAAGCCCGCTGCAGGGCCGCCTCGGCCCGGATCTGATTGACTCTCTCCTGCTGGAGCTTAGCCTCGGCCAGTCTTTTCTCGGCCCGTTCCTTGGCCCGCAAAGCCCGATCGACATCGATCTGCTTGCCGCTTTCAGCCGATTCCACCAGAAAGGTAATCTTGTTATCGGAGACCTTGCAAAAACCTCCGCTGATCATGATCTGCTCAGCCGAGCCGCCTTTCTTATAAGTCATGACCCCGATCTTGATGGTGCTTAGAAAGGGAGCATGATTGGCCAGGACGCCAAATTCACCACCGTAGCCGGGCGCGGTGACGATATCGACATCCTCGCTCAGCACGGCACCGCGAGGAGTAACGATTTCCAGTTTAATAGTTTCAGCCATGCCTCAGCCTCACTTGAACATTAAACCCGGCGGCGGTCTGGCGACCGCCACTGGGCTGTAAGTAAAAAATTATCAGGCCGCTTTGCCCTTGGCAGCCTTGGCCACCGCCTCGTCAATCGTGCCGACCATATAAAAAGCGGTCTCGGGCAGTTCGTCATGTTTGCCTTCGAGAATTTCCTTAAATCCGCGGATGGTCTCGTCAACCTTGACGTAGGCCCCCTTCATGCCGGTGAAGACCTCGGCCACGGTGAAGGGCTGGGAAAGGAAACGCTGGATCTTCCGAGCCCGGGTGACGGTGACCTGATCCTCATCAGAGAGCTCGTCCATGCCGAGAATAGCGATGATATCCTGGAGATCCTTGTACTTCTGCAGGGTGGTCTGGACACCGCGCGCCACCTTGTAGTGCTCCTCGCCCAGAACGTTGGGATCGAGAATTCGCGAAGTCGAATCGAGCGGATCCACCGCCGGATAGATGCCAAGCTCGGCGATCTGCCGGGAAAGAACGACGGTGCCGTCGAGATGGGCGAAGGTGGTGGCCGGAGCCGGGTCGGTCAAGTCGTCGGCCGGTACGTAAACGCACTGGACGGCGGTGATCGAACCCTTGTTGGTGGAGGTGATCCGCTCCTGCAGGGCGCCGAGGTCGGTGGCCAGGGTCGGCTGATAACCAACCGCCGAAGGAATCCGACCAAGCAGCGCCGAAACCTCGGAGCCAGCCTGGGTGAAACGGAAGATGTTATCGACGAAGAAGAGCACGTCCTGGCCCTCTTCATCCCGGAAATATTCAGCGGCGGAAAGACCGGTCAGGGCCACCCGGGCGCGGGCACCCGGCGGTTCGGTCATCTGGCCGTAAACCAGGGCCGCTTTGGGAAGAACGCCGGATTCCTTCATCTCGTGGTAGAGGTCGTTGCCTTCGCGGGTTCGCTCACCGACGCCGCAGAAGACCGAGATGCCGCCATGATGCATGGCGATATTGTTAACCATCTCCATCATGATAACGGTCTTGCCGCAACCGGCGCCGCCGAAGAGTCCCATCTTGCCGCCCCGGGGGAAGGGAACCAGCAAATCGATAACCTTAATCCCGGTCTCCAGAACGTTGATCTGGGTGTCCTGATCGGTGAAATCGGGGGCCGGGCGGTGGATGGGACGCATCTTGTCCGAAGTGATTGGCCCCAGGCCGTCGACCGGACGACCGACCACGTTCATGATCCGGCCCAGAGCCGGTTTACCGCAAGGGATTTCGATAGGACTACCTGTGTTCCTGGCTTCCTGACCGCGCCGCAGGCCGTCGGTCTGATCCATGGCGATGCAGCGGACCACGTTGTCACCCATATGCAAAGCAACTTCGATGACCAAATTGTCGACCACATCATTGATGCCGGGGTTGGAAACCATCAGCGCACTCATGATGTCCGGCAGCTTGCCGGCCTCAAACTCCACGTCGACTACCGGTCCGATAACCTGGACGATCTTACCTATATTTCCTACGGTTTGCTCACTCATATCCTTCAAGCCTCCTAAGCATTAATCTCTTTTGCCGGAAAAACCCGGGGGCCGGCGCAATGCGACGATCCCGAATCTTAATTTTATCCTCTCAGGGCCTCGGCCCCGCCGACGATATCCATCAACTCCGCGGTAATACCAGCCTGTCTGGCCTTGTTGTAAACCAGGGTCAGGTTGGCGATGATATCTTTACAGGCGTTGGTAGCGTTATCCATAGCGGTCATTCGGGCCGCATGTTCGCTGGCGCCTACCTCCAGCATGGTGTGATAGACCATGACGTTGAGGTAGAGCGGCAAAAGGACGTCCATGATCTCGGTGGGGCTTGGCTCATAGATATAGTCTTCTGCAACGGCCTGGGCTGCTGCTTCATCACCGGCCACCGATTGGATCGGCAGCAGGGGAGCGTTGTTGGGCCGCTGAATCGCCACGCTGACGAACTGCCCGTAAACAATCTGCACCTGATCGCTTTCGCCGGCCAGGAAATTGGCCGCCACATCCTGAGCAATTTCCCGGGCGTTGAACATCTGGAAAGTACCCATGATATCGACATAGGAGTTGCGGACCTTGCCGGACTTGCGGAAGAAGTTGCGGCTTTTCTTGCCGACGCAGACCACGCTTACCTGCTTACCTTCACCCTCCAGCTTCTTGACCAGCTTGTCGGCGGTCTTCAGGATATTGGCGTTGAAGCTGCCACAGAGACCACGGTCGGAGGTAACGACCACCAGTTCCACCGCCTTAACCTCGCGCACCTCCATCAGTGGAAACTGTGAAGTTTCCATGCTGCCGGAGAGGCTGGTCATGGCCTTGTTGAACTGGTCGGCATAGGGACGGAAGTTTTCCATCTTCAGCTGGGCGCCGCGCAATTTGGCGGCGGCCACCATGTTCATGGCCTTGGTGATCTGCGAGGTCTTCTTGACCCCCGCGATCTTGGTTTTTACATCCTTGAGACTAGACATCAGCGCTTACCCTCCGGCTTATTTGAGGCCCCTGGCACCCTTGAAGGATTCGACGAAAGCACCGATGGCCTCTTTCATTTTGGCCTCGAGATCGGCGTCGATGGCCTGCTTTTCCCGCAGGGTATCGAAGATCGCCGGGGCATTCTGCTCGATATGGGCATAAAGTTCCTGCTCAAAAACGGCCAGGCTGTCCAGCGGCAGGGTATCGAGGAAACCGCGGGTACCGGCGAAGATAATGGTAACCTGCTTCTCCATGGGCAGCGGCTGATACTGGGGTTGCTTGAGAATTTCCACCAACCGGGCGCCGCGGGTCAGCTGGGCCTGGGTGGCGGCATCAAGATCGGAACCGAAGCCGGCGAAGGCGGCCAGCTCGCGGTATTGGGCCAGATCGAGGCGCAGGGTGCCGGCGACCTGCTTCATGGCCTTGACTTGGGCCGCGCCACCGACGCGGGAAACTGAGAGGCCGACGTTGATGGCCGGTCGCACGCCGCCGAAGAAAAGGTTCGGCTCCAGGTAAACCTGGCCGTCGGTGATCGAGATAACATTGGTCGGAATGTAGGCGGAAACGTCACCGGCCTGGGTCTCGATGATCGGCAGGGCGGTAAGTGAGCCGGCGCCCAGTTCATCGTTGAGCTTTGAAGCTCGTTCCAACAGACGGGAGTGATTGAAGAAGATATCGCCGGGGTAGGCTTCGCGGCCAGGTGGGCGACGCAACAAGAGGGAAAGTTCGCGGTAGGCCACGGCCTGCTTGGAGAGATCGTCGTAGATGATCAGGGCATGCTGGCCGTTGTCGCGGAAATACTCACCCATGGAACAGCCGGCGAAAGCGGCCAGATACTGCATCGGGGCCGGATCGGAGGCGCAGGCGGCAACCACGGTGGTGTATTCCATGGAGCCGTGCTTGCGCAGGGCCTCGACCACCAGGGCGACGGTGGACTTTTTCTGGCCGATGGCCACATAGATACAATGCACGTCGGTGTTTTTCTGGGCGATGATGGCATCGACGCAGAGGGCGGTCTTGCCGATCTGGCGGTCGCCGATGACCAGCTCGCGCTGGCCCTTGCCGACCGGGGTCATGGCGTCGACCGCCTTGGCTCCAGTGTAACAGGGTTCATGAACACCCTTCCGGGCGATAACACCGGGGGCCAATACCTCGATCTTCCGGGTCTCCTTGGCGGTGATCGGACCCTGGCCGTCGATGGGCTTACCGACCCCGTCGACTACCCTGCCTTCCATCTCGGGGCCGACCGGGACCTCGGCGATGCGGCCGGTCCGTTTGACGATGTCGCCTTCCTTGATATGCTCGACGCTGCCCAAAACGGCGCAACCGACGTTGTCCTCTTCCAGGTTCAGGGCCAGGCCGAGAATGCCACCCGGGAATTCCAGAAGTTCCATGGCCATGCAGTTTTCCACGCCATGAACACGGGCGATACCGTCGCCGACGGATATTACGGTTCCGGTCTCGCTCAGATCAATTTTACTTTCGTAATCCTTGATCTGCCCCTTGATAATCTGACTGATCTCTTCGGCTTTGATCTGCATTGGCTATTCACTCCCTTTTATGGATTCTTTTAAACCCGTTAATTGCGTCTTGATGCTTCCATCCAGAACCAGATCGCCCACTTTGGCGACGATCCCGCCGATGATGGAACTGTCGATTTCAGTTTTGAGCAGAACCTGCTTGCCGGTAACCTTCTCAAGGGTTTCCTTGATCTTGGAGTTCAAGGCCCCGCTCAAGGGGGCGGCGGAAATCACCATACCCCGGCACATATTGCGCTCCTTGTCCACCATGGCCTGAAAGACCTCGGCGATGTCAGGCAGCACTTCGGCGCGGCGCTTCTGGACCAAAAGCTTCATAAAGTTGGCGACCATGGCTGACACTTTCATTTTGCCGAGCAGATGCTCCATGACTTTCTCCCGAACATCCTGGGGATAGATCAAATTGCTCAGGCCGTCGACCACCTCCGGTACCGCCGCGTAGAGTTCGGCCATTTCGGTCAGCGCCTGATTGAACTCATCCAGTGAGTTCTCCTCCTTGCCGACCTGAAACAGGGCCTTGGCGTATCTTTTTGCTAATACCGTATTCTTCACTGTATGGCTCCCACCTTATCGAGATAATCTTCGACCATCCGGTTCTGGTCGGCATCCTGCAGATTCTTCTTGATCAGTTCCTCGGCCAGCTTCACCGCCTGTTCGGCCACTTCGCTGCGCAGCTGCAAACGGGCCTGAGCCACCTCGTGCTGAATGGCGAGTTCGGCCTGGCGCCGCATATCGGTGGCGGCCCGGTCGGCCTCGGCCAGCAAGCGATCCTTCTCGATCTCGCCCTGCTTCACCGCGGCGCTGATGATCGCCTCGACCTCGGCGTCGATCTTGGCCAGCCTCCCTTCATATTCCCTGTAGATTCTCTCGGCCTCACCCTTTTGGGCCTCGAGATCGGCAAACTTGTCGATGATGGCCTGACGCCGACTCGACAGAGCGTGGGCGATGGGCTTTTTCAGAGCCCAAATAAGGATGACCAGCAGCCCGGCAAAGTTCAAGGTCCGGTACAGTAGGTCCATCCATTTCTCGTGGGAAATACCACCGCCCTCGTGCGCCCCTTCGGCGCCGCCGGAGGCTTGAGCCAAAGCGGCCAGACCGGTGACCAGCGCCGTGGCCAGTATTAGAGTAAGAGCTTTTTTACCGGAAATTTTCATTAGATGGCCCTCCCGACGATCTTGCCGGCGATCTCTCCGGCAAAGGCGTCCACCTGTCCTTTTAACTCCTGGCCGGCCTTGACAAATTCATCGCGGATGCTGTCCAGATTCTCTGCCTTGTAGGCATCGACTTCCTTCCTGATTTCGGCCAGTCTTTCGTTGCCGGCCGCCTGGGCTTCACCGCGGACCCTGTCCACCTCATTCTTAGCCTTACTCCGGGCGCCGTTCAGCTTGTCGTCGAATTCCTCCAAACGCAGCTTGGCGTTCTTATGGAATTCCTCGACGTCCTTCTCCAGGCCGCTGATCCTCTTTTCCCGCTCCGCCAGGATGGTCCGGATCGGTTTATAGAGGACGACATTCATGATCACGATCAGGATCAGAATATTGACGATCTGTAGAGGCATGGTTAAATCGATGTCGATCATGGTCTGCTCTCTGCTCCCTTACAATTAAGAATACCCATCAATAAGAACTAGAAATCAACGAGACAACGCAGCTATCCCTTGATTATCACGAACAATTTTAATACGGGGAGAAATGAATACCTGTTCAGTTAAATGAAGGATAACTACTCCATTAAAAAACGGCTGTCAATATTTTTTCCGGCCCGGTTTTGTCCCGTAAATCCTCGGCTCCCTCCGAAGCGCCCCTCCGGCAGGAAACGTCAGCAACTGCTTTATTTACCCTGCTTCACCTGGTCCGGCCTGACACTACCTCGGTCACCCGGGCCAGGGCTTCATCGAGCTTGTCCGGCATGGTGCCGCCGGCCTGAGCCATGTCTGGCCGCCCCCCGCCACTGCCGCCGACTAACGCCGCCAGTTCCTTGACCAGTGTGCCGGCCGGGCACCGCCCCTGGAGATCCTTGCTGACAATGGCCAGCAAGCTGACTTTGTCACCCAGCACCGCCCCCAGCACCGCCACCCCGCTGTCCAGCCGATCGCGGACCCGATCACCGACCTCCCGCAAGGTCTTGGGGCTGTCCACCTGAATCCGGGCAGCCACTACCTTGATGCCGTTAACCTCGCGGGCGGAGGCCATGATCTGCTCCAGATTGCCCACCGACTGGCTGGTGGCCATTTGCGCCAGCTCCTTCTCCAGCTCCTTTTGCCGGGCCTGGAGCTTGGCGATCCGGCCGCGGATTTCCTCCGGACTGGTTTTGAGCTGCTCGGCGATCTCCCTCAACTGGCCCTCGGTGTCCCGGAAGCGGGCCAGGGCGCCGGCTCCGGTCATCGCCTCGATCCGCCTGACCCCGGCGGCGATGCCGGACTCGCCGATGATCTTGAAAAGGCCGATCTCGCCGGTGGCGGCCACGTGGGAACCCCCGCACAGTTCCTTACTGAATTCGCCGACGCTGACTACCCGCACCTCGTCGGCGTACTTCTCGCCGAACAGGGCGGTGGCCCCGCCTTTGACTGCCGCCTCGCGGTCCTGGACCACGGTCTGCACCTCCTTGTTGGCCCTGATCTCCCGGTTAACCAGGTCTTCGGTCCGCACCAATTCTTCAGTGCTCAGCGGCGAGAAGTTGGTGAAATCGAAGCGCAACCGCTCCGGATTGACCAGAGAACCGGACTGTTTGACATGCTCGCCCAGCACTTCTTTGAGGGCTGCCTGCAGGAGATGGGTGGCGGTGTGGTTGGCGGCGGTCTGACGGCGTAGAGACTCCTCAACAATGAGCTCGACCGTTTCCCCGACTGACAGCGTTCCTGCTTTGACCTCGGCCCGGTGCAGAATCAACCCCTCGCCCACCGCCACCGTGTCCAACACTACGGCCAAACCGGCCGGACCTTTAATCAAACCCTGGTCACCGACCTGGCCACCGGATTCGGCATAGAAGGGAGTTGCGGTACAGACTACGGATACCTGCTCGTCTTTAGACGCCTGATTGGAAGCTGCGCCAGAACCTGACACCAACCCGACTATCTCGCTCTTGGCCTCAAGCCGGTCGTAACCGACAAAGGTGGTCTTGCCTGCGGTCGCCAGAAGTTCGCGCACCCCGACTCCCTGTTCGGCCAGGCTGCCACTCTTCCAGGATTTCTTGGACTGCTGCTTCTGTACTTCCATGGCGGCATGGAAACCACCCTCGTCGATTTGCAACCCCTTTTCGATAGCGATATCCCTGACGATATCCACCGGGAATCCAAAGGTATCATAAAGTTTGAAGATGAACTCTCCCGATACCGTGGTCTCCCCCGAGTTGCGCAACCGAGAAAGTTCCTGGTTGAGCATGACCAGCCCGTTGTCGATGGTCTCCAGAAAACGCTCCTCCTCGTTGGTGACCACCTTGGTCAGGAGCTGCCGCGCTTCCAGGAGATGAGGGTAGGCGGACTGCATCTGCTCGACCACCGCCCCGGTAATCTCGGCCAGGAAGGGTTTTTCCATCCCGAGGAAACGGCCGAAGCGGATGGCCCGCCGCATAATGCGCCGCAGCACGTAGCCCCTCCCCTCGTTGGAGGGCAGGACCCCGTCGGCCACCAGAAAGGTTGTGGCCCGGCTGTGATCGGCAATCACCCGCATGGCAGTATCGACCTTGGCATCGGTTTCGTAAGTCTTGCCGGTAACCGCCTCGATCCGCCGGAAGATGTTGGTGAAGAGGTCGGAATCGTAATTGGTGGTCTTACCCTGAACCACGGCGGCGATCCGCTCGAGGCCCATGCCGGTGTCAATACTGGGCTTGGGCAGCGGCGTCATGGCGCCGTCCTCGCTCCGGTTGTACTGCATGAAGACCAGATTCCAGACCTCGAGAAAACGGTCGCAGTCGCAGCCCAGCCGACAATCGGGACGGCCGCAGCCCACCTCGGCGCCCTGATCGTAATGGATCTCGGAGCAGGGGCCGCAGGGGCCGGTGTCGCCCATGGCCCAAAAGTTGTCCTTCTCGCCCATCCGGACGATCCGCTCCGCTCCGATCCCGGCGATCTTTTGCCAGAGGACGAAGGCCTCGTCGTCGTCCTGGAAAACCGAAATCCACAACCGCTCCCGATCGAGCTTGACCACTTCGGTCAAAAACTCCCAGGCGTAGCGGATCGCTTCTTCCTTGAAGTAATCGCCGAAGGAA
>Ga0210144_1000783_pt1 | contig 14819 bp, 17 predicted proteins | sample Muzzi_PWA_D2_FD_185532 | JGI IMG/M metagenome (GOLD analysis project Ga0210144, IMG submission 185532) | Wetland microbial communities from San Francisco Bay, California, USA, that impact long-term carbon sequestration - Muzzi_PWA_D2 (SPAdes) | ecosystem: Environmental > Aquatic > Marine >...
GAGCCGTCCGTTTGCCATGATCTTTATGAAACCTGTCCGAATCTTTCGCCACGTCACCTGCGAGCCGCCCGGGTACCTCGGCACCCTCCTGGAAACACACGGCTGTCCCTATGAGGTGGTCTGTCTCCATGAAGGGGTGGACGCGTCCCGGGATCTGGACGGGGTGGCAGGCCTTGTGTTTATGGGAGGGCCGGGTAATGTCAACGACCCGCCCGGCTGGATGGCGCAGGAGCTTGTTCTTGTACGCGAGGCGGCGGACAGAGGCATTCCCCTGCTGGGCATTTGTCTGGGTGCGCAACTGATCAGCAGGGCGCTCGGTGGTTTCATTACACCCGGTGCGACGCTGGAAGTCGGCTGGCATCCGGTGGAGCAACTGGCGGATCCCTCCGCGCCGGGATGGTTCGCGGACCTGCCCTCACGCTTCGAGGTGTTCCAGTGGCATGCGCATACCTTTTCCATACCGCCGGGCGCTGTCGCGCTGCTGCGGGGCCGCTGTGCCGAGCATCAGGCCTTCGCGCTCGGCAATATCCTGGCCATGCAGTTTCATCTGGAGATAACGCCTGAATCCATCACGGGGCTGACGCAGCGTTACACCGGCGATCTGGAAAATGTCTCGGATTGCGTTCAAAGCGCAAGCGCGATAACGGCAGACCTCGAGGCACGTACAACCCGCATGTACAAAATCGCCGACATTGTGTTCGGTCGATGGATTCGCACTGTCTGCACCGGACAGGGGACCGGGTAGCCGGATACCGGCGGCTGCGAGAGACAACGCTATCACCTGTTAGCTGCCTGCGTTCAGCAGGATGATGCAGCTACACCAGCCGCAAATCAGGCTTGGCCTGTATCACATCAGGGAATCCGTGACTTGCGATTGTGGAATTCATCCCCGCACAGCGCTCCATGGCTGTCACTGCGCCTGCCCCGGGCACGCATGCATGAAAGCATATTGCAATCTCCTGAAATACTTAATGAGTGATTCGCCCGGTGACTTTGAGGAATTTCCCTATTCATGCTGCGGGGCTATCACGCTAGGGTGGATGTGTGTGGCGGGAAGCATTGCACCAGCAGACCGTTTCACATCACGAACCAGGCATACCGGTCAACCGCGTTGCGGAATCAGACAACCGGACTGCTGACAGAAAAATTTTATTCGAACAACAAACGAGGAGCAATCATGTCAACGCGCATACCATTCAAATCCATTTATCTGAATCTTGTATTACTGGCGGTTGCGACCGGTGGGCTGGGCGTCACCGGACTTGCGTCCGCCGCCGGCCATAACAACGAATGTCCTGTAGGGGTGTTGCCAAATAGTCCTGGTGATCCGTCGACGACTTTAAACATGGAGTTCGGAGACGGGACAAGTGATCTGACCCGGTGCATCAGCCGGCGCAACAACGTCAAGCTGCTGATCCAGATAAACCAGTATTGTGGCAATTCAGCCTGCACTCGCGCCTACGCGCTGCACAACATCTACAACGTGATCGCCGACTACGAAACCACCTACGGCATGCGCCCCGGCAAGGACTACGAGATCGTGGCTGTCGTCCACAGCGGAGGAGGTCCGCTGGTGATCAAGGACGGGACCACTGGTGACGGCGGCGTACACGTTGTCACGAACGCGTTCGAGGACGATGTCAAGGATCTCATGAACAAGGGCGTCAAGTTCTACTTCTGCATGAACACCACCCGCGGGATGCAGAAATCAGGCTTCTTGCCGGCGGACGCGACCAGCGCTCTCGTGACCTCGATGGATTCCAACGGCGTGATGCACAGCGTCGGCTATGTGACCGCCGGCATCACCGCGCTCGCCGATTTCCAGCAACGCGGCTACGAATACGTGCAGCCCTGACAGCCGGTGACCGGGGCTGTGCCGGTGGCGTGATACCGGTCAGTAATCTCCGCGTTGTGTTGATCCATGTACGCGCGGGCTCCAGAGTGTCAGTCGACTACAACCCGACGCATCAGGAAAGCACATGGCGAAGCGTAATCGGCAGGAGCGGCGTTGCTGGGAAGGCAGGACAAAATTCCCTTTTCGGGATTCCAGCGGCGAACTGGTCAGCGCGGACAGGCGCACACAGCCGGACCGGCGATTGTCGGGTATCGAGGTTGAATGGCTGGAGATGGCCCATGAGTCGGGACGTGAACCGGCGCCGGCTCTGACGCTCTGGAACCCGCAGGAAGGCTAGAGGATGTCAGGGTGGAATGGCTCTTGGTTAAGCCCAAACATGATAAATAGCCACGGAAAAACACGGAATATACGCTCATTTTTCCGTGTCTTCCGTGTGATTCCGTGGCCATGTGTACGTTATTTGGGATGACTTGCGTTATTTAAGTGCCATTCATGTCAGGGTGCATTGTGCACCGGATCATCGACTCATAACCAAGACGAGGTGAAACATGAATACTGTTCAGACTAGCAAACTGGCCCGGAGTCTCCTCGGAGTCGCGGGTGTCGTCCTGCTCGGCGTGCAGGGTCCCGTGCTCGCCAAAGAGGATCAGAAGTACCCTTACACGGGTGATTGTGCCTCGCTGGGGGCGGATCGCACCACCGAGTTCCATGGCAATCCGCAGCGGGCGGATTTGCTGCTCGGCATGGCCGGCAACCAGTGGGTCGTGTTCGACCAGGTGATGCGCGATTTCAATCTCTCGCGCGGACTGGATCCGACGATTCCCGCCAATCAGGCCAGCTACACCCTGGAGGATCTGCGTGCCGATGGCCGCGGGGATTACTACATCCAGCTCATCCCGCCGGGTCAGATCCGCGACCAGATCAAGAGTGGCTGCATGCTGCTCGGCAATGTCGATCCGAACACGCCGGATCGCAACTTCATGCCCTTCAGCATCCAGGTGGAGTTCGACGTCTTTGCCAGCACCAACTATCCCCTGATGCGGGATCTGGCGGCCAGCGGTTTTGTCAGCGAGGCCAAGCCCTACATCAAGAACAAGCTGGACCTGCTGGTGACGCAGGGCAACCCGCATGGCATCGGCAACGGCGTGATGCCGGCAGGTGTGACACCAACGGGCGATGCCGATACCGACAAGATCGTCGATATCGTGTTCGATCTGCTCGATCCCGATGTGCCGGTCTCGCAGGTCGATCACATCAATGAGGGCATCCACAATGCCATCAACAACATGTATCGCCTCATGGACCAGTATATCCGCGATAACGGCACTGCGAGCCAGGTCGCCGAGCTGGATGCCCGACTGGCCGCGGTGGCAAACCCGCAGACCGGTTCGCCGGCAGATACCCGCACCGGCATCAGCACCAACTTCGATCTTGCTACCAATGACGCCTGCAACTACGGTGCCAGTGGCCCGCTGCGGTTTTGTGAATTCGCGGTGCTGAACAAGGCGAACACCCATGAAACCCGCGTCCACCATGTGGAGACGCCGGAGCGTGTGCGCAGCGGCGAATCCTGGACCGGACCGCTGTGGATCACCGAGGTCACCTATGCGAAAAACTCGGACAACCCGGTGGTTGTTGAAGGCGTGGACATTGCCGCCGCCGATCCGGCTGAAGCCGTGAACCGCCCGGTGTCCTACTCGATCGCGCTGCTCTCCACCGCCAGACACAAGCGGCTTGGCAACGCCTTTATTGACTGGATACGCAGCCCCGATGGCCAGCGCGTCTACACCGACGGCGGCTTCATCGGTCTGACGGATGCGGAACTCGCAGGCGGTGAATGCTATTCCATCGACCGCAAGACCGGTGACGTGGTCATTACTACCCGGGAAAATAACAGCTGCAGTAAATCCAGACGTCATCATTAAGACCGGAGACAGTCAGCCCGCGCCGCGGTGCGGGCTGTGCCAGAACCGCGAGTCGTCTACCACTGCAATCCTGGCCTGCCTGGCACACGAGTGACCGGCCCCATGGCGGGCGCTGATGTACTGAATGTTTTCATCGATGCTGATGCAACGCGCATGGCGCAGCGTGGTGAATCCCATAAAAACCGGAATGTCCCGGTTTATCCCGTTATACTTCATGCTATCCCGCCATCTTGCGAGTACAGACGATGAAAGCCACCGCTGAATTGCAGGTTATACCGCTGGGTCAGTGGGTTTCCGTGAGGAAGGAAATCCGCCGGGTGGTCGATCTGCTGCAGGGCCATGACTTCATTATCGAGACCCATGCCTCGGGTACCAATATCGAGGGGAATCTGGAAGACATACTCGCTGCTGTCAAACAGATCCACGAAGTGCTGCACGCCGAGGGCAGCGTGCGTCTGGTGAGTTTGCTGAAACTGGAAACCCGCATCGACAAGACCCCGACCCTGGCCGGGAAGCGCCTGTAATCGGGGTATCCAGCCCGGTTTCAGGGTTTCCGGCTCTGCCGGGCGCCAGGTAGCTCACCACCTGAAGACACCGCATGCCCGCCAGGTTGATAATGACCGCTGGTTAATACCGGTCAGCTGCAACAGGCATAAACCGGCTGTTCAGCCGCTGCCGGCGGTTTCTCTTCCCCCCCCCTGTTCATTTTGACGAAATTACTCTAGAATCCCGCCTCAACAAGCTGAGTCAAAACACTATTTCGTACGGAGGCGGGGTATGTGTAGAACCATGGCCGGACCAGTCTTATATCTGCTTGCCACGCTCCTGGGGCTGGCAGGTCTGCCGACGACTACGGATGCCGCGGATTACTACGATGTTTCCTATGTCTGGTCCCGCAGCCTCTCCGGCGTCCGGGAGTATCGCAACAAGGTCGCGGGGGTGCTGGGATCGGCCGTGGCGAAGGATCTCAAGGTGGTTACCCGGGACAGCCTGATCGGTCTTGTCTACGTGCGCCATGGTGACAGCGCCGGGGCTAACCGGGTTGCGAAGAGCCATAGCCGGCTGTTGCGTGACCAGGGTCTAGATGCGGCCAGTCCGATACGTTCCGTGAACTGGACGCTTGTCGGCGACGCCGGGCCAAGGCAAGCCGCCGCGGCATCGAACACTGAATCGGAGCCAGCCGCAAGTATCAACCGCACCACCGCGGCCGCACCGCCCGCCGCGACGGGACTGCGCAGAAGCCGGATGTCAGTCGCCGAACGCTCCCGGGAAATTCACAACCTGGAGGCGGCGGTTGAAGACTATATCAATCGCCTGCGCAAGGATGGCAAACTCGATTCCGACGAGCGCACCGGCTGGTCGGTGTACGATTTCACCACCGGCGAAAAGCTGGTCACCATCAACGAGGATCAGCAGTTCCAGACGGCCAGCCTCGTAAAGCCTTTCATCGCGGCGGCGTTCTTCTACAAGGTCAAGACGGGCGAACTGAAGTACGACAGGCAAAGCCGCCGGCAGATGGAGCGGATGATCCAGCATTCGAACAATGCCTCCACCAACTGGGTGACCCGCAAGGTGGGAGGACCCCAGGCGGTGCAGCGGATACTGAAGCAGCAGTATCCCGCCATATTCCAGGAGATCCATCTCGTCGAGTACATCCCCGCAGGCGGCAAGACCTACCGCAACAAGGCATCCGTGCACGACTACAGCCGTTTCCTGTACGCGCTCTGGAAGGAAGATATCGCCGGTGCCAGCGAGATCAAACGCCTCATGGCGCTGCCGGGACGCGACCGCATCTATACCGGCGTGCATGGCGTTCCGAAGGGCACCAGGGTCTACAACAAAACCGGCAGCACCGCGCGTGTCTGTGGCGACATGGGCATCCTCAATGTCAAGGGCACAGACGGCAAGTGGTATCCCTATACGGTGATCGGCATCATCGAGAAGGAACAGAATGCCGCCAACTACACGAGCTGGATCCGCTCGCGCGGTAACATCATCCGTCATGTTTCCAGCATCGTCTATCAGAGCATCGCCCAGAATCACGATATCTAGGAGCCTGTCGGATTCAGGATTGATCTACTCGGCAACTGCTCCATGCGTTGCGCTACCTCCTGCATCCCTGCAGTCGTGCGCAGGCGGGAGAGCGGCCCATAGTACCCCGATATTTCGTTGCATAGAACCACTATGCGCCTCGATATCTCTGTGCTCGCTCTCCCGCCATGCTCGCTACGATCACCCAAATCCGACAGGCTCCTAGCAGTTCGCGGTCGTCACTTCTCCCCGTGGCGCCGGTGTCATCATGATCGACCAGGCGCAGTCCGGCACGCCGACCGGAATCAGTCCGCACAACCTCTTTGCTGGAACCACCTTCGCCGCGTCCTGGACATTCTGCCGGTACCCGGCGACGAGGTGGCGATTGTGCCGCGGGCGCACTACTATCAGCGGTTCACATCAACCCGGGACAGAGAGGTCCGCTACTGAACCATGACAACACGCATAGAGGAAATCAGGGAGCAGGGGATGGCCTCCGGCCTCCGGCGGGCGGACCTCGACCCGGATCCCTACCGGGAATTTGAAAAGCGCTTCACGCTGGCCGTCGAGTCCGGCATCCCTGAACCGAATGCCATGTGTCTGGCCACAGTCGACGAGGATGGTCAGCCGTGGGTGCGCACCGTGTTGCTGAAGACCTACGATGCGCACGGCTTCGTGTTCTTTACCAACTATGAAAGCCGCAAGGCACGGCACATCGCCGGCCATCCCGGGGTGGCGATGTCGTTTCCCTGGTTCGCGCTCGGCTGGGAGGTGAAAGTCACCGGAGAAGCGGTGCGGGTGTCCCTGGCCGAATCGGCGAAATATTTCGCCACACGCCCGCGTGGCAGCCAGATCGGCGCCTGGGCCTCGCCCCAGAGCCAGATCATCAGTTCGCGTTCCCTGCTGGATGCCAAGGTGGCGGAGATGATGCGCAAGCTGCACGACCAGGAGGTGCCGTTGCCGTCGTTCTGGGGCGGCTACCGGGTGCAGCCGTCCACCATCGAATTCTGGCAGGCGCGCACCAACCGCCTGCATGACCGCTTTCTCTACAGCCGTGCGCAGGCAGATGATGTCTGGCGCATCGACCGACTCGCGCCCTAGGTGTAATGGCACTTACTTAAGACCCAACCCCTGTAAATAGTCACGGAATTACACGGAAGAAACAATCATTAATAGTGATTATTCCGTGTTTTTCCGTGTGCTTCCGTGGCCAATCGTGGGCTTGCATCGACGATATCCCTTAAGTTAAATACCATTCGCCACAGGAGCCGGCATGCAACGTGTCACCGAACCCGAGTTGATGGACGAACCCTCGCAGGCCGAGGCCTACGCGGCGGCGGATTTTGCCGAGGCCCACGAGCGGATCGTGGAGCATTTCGCGGTCTGTTTCCCCGGCGTTGAAATCGCGGGGCACGTCCTCGATCTCGGCTGCGGGCCGGGGGATATCAGTTTCCGGTTTGCCGCGCGGTTTACCGGTGCCTCGGTGACGGGTGTGGACGGTTCGGCAGCCATGATTGAACTCGCCAGGCAGCGCCAGGGGCGTGAAACCGGAACGGGTGATCGCGTGCGCTTCATCGAGGCGCTGATTCCCGATGCATCCCTGCCCGCGGGTCCCTATGCGGCGATCATCAGCAACAGCCTGCTGCATCACCTGCATCGCCCGGCGGCGTTGTGGGAAACCATCGCCGCGTATGCCTCCGCCGGCACGCGGATCTACGTGGCGGACCTGCGCCGTCCGCCGACGACCGCCGTGGCCCGCCGGATGGTGGAGTCCTATGCGGCCGGTGAACCCGAGGTGTTGCGCCGCGATTTTTATCATTCGCTGTGCGCTGCATTCGAACCCCGCGAGGTCGAGGCGCAGCTCGAGGCGGCGGGTCTCGCCGAGCTGGCGGTAGTGGTGATCAGCGACCGGCATCTGGTGGTTCACGGATGCAAGCGCTAATACCCTGTGATATAAGCTCACCGATACACACTCACGGAAGCCGCTGGCAGGAAACCGTAAAGAAGCTCATGACTTCGAAGGATGGGAAACACCTGTTGAGACCGGGTACGGACAACTTTGTCCGGGTACCATCGGCAACAGGAGGCGCAGGCATGGAAAAAGCAAATGCCAGAAACTGGCAGTAAAAAAACCCGACCATTGCCGAAAACTGCGGCCATGGAGGTAAGTGGGGGGGCTCTAAACGCATTCAAGAGGGTGGCGCGGTCAGAAAGCGCGCTGATATTCGGTGCGGTGACGACTATTCTGTTCTACCTCTTTTCCGACCCCCTGCTTGTCGGGCTTGCCCCGGATCTGAAGACCATCGTCCTGTTTCTCTGGTTGTTCGCGACCATGGTGTGGTGCTCTTTCGGTGTGGTCCGCCATGCCGACTGCCTGGCCGACGTGCTGGGCGAGCCCTATGGCACCCTGATCCTCACCCTGGCGGTAATTGCCATCGAGGTGTCGACGATTTCCGCGATCATGCTCCACGGCGAGAACCAGCCGGCGCTGGCGCGCGATACCATGTTTGCAGTGCTGATGATTATCCTGAACGGCATGGTCGGTCTGACGCTCCTGCTCGGTGGACTGCGCCATCGTGAACAGCACTACAACCTGCAGGGAGCCAAGGCCTTTCTTGCGCTGCTTGTTCCCCTTGCGGTCCTGTCCCTGATCCTGCCCGTTTTCACAATATCGACCGAACGTCCGGACTTCACGCCGGAGCAAGCAATCTATATCGCCGTTATTACCGTCTTTCTCTACGGCGTGTTCCTGATGATCCAGACCGTGCGCCACACGGGTCATTTCATGCAGCCCGGCACGCGCGACCGGCCCGAAACGGGGGCCCCGGATCCGCTGGCTCACGAGGAGACTGCTCGCCCGCATGGACGGCACGAGTCGCGTTCGATCCCCTACCATGCCGTCTTGCTGGTTCTGACCATGTTGCCCGTGGTTCTGCTGTCGAAGAAACTGGCCGTGTTCGTCGATTACGGGGTCGAGACGATGGGGGCGCCGGCGGCGCTCGGCGGCCTCATCGTCGCCGCCCTGGTGCTGGCGCCCGAAGGACTCGGAGCATTGCGCGCCGCGCTCGCCAACCGGCTGCAGCGCTCGGTCAACATACTCCTCGGCTCGGCGCTGGCGACGATCAGTCTCACCGTGCCGGCGGTGCTCATGATCGGCCTGTTGACCGGTCGCGAGGTTGAACTCGGCCTCGACCCGGTCGCAATGATCATGCTGCTGCTGACGCTCGCGGTCAGCACCCTCACCTTCAGCGGCGGGCGGACCAACATCCTGCAAGGCGCCATCCATCTGGTGCTGTTCTTTACCTACATTGTGCTGATCTTTAATCCCTGACGGGAATGGCGCTTGCTTAGTGTCCGTCCATAAACACCGTTTTAGCGCAGAGACGCAAAGATCGCAGAGAAATCCTCTAACGAGGACAATAAAACACTTTGCATTCTTTGCGTCTTTGCGGTGAGTTTGGTTCTTTATGGATGGATACTACTTAAGTCGAAATCGTGATAAATAGCCACGGAATCCACGGAAGACACAGAAATTATCTGTGAATATTCCGTGTGCTTCCGTGGCCATTGGTCCTTTAATACAAGAACGATATCCCTTCAGTAAGCGCCATTCGTCCCTGAGCGCAGTGATGGTTTGCGAGAGCCAGGGCAGGCGTTATCGCTCCTGCGTGATGAATCCGGCGCGGGGTGAACCAGGCTGTTGAGGGCAGGGATGTGCTCCCGCTGGAAACTGTCACGGGTGTGGCACTATGATGTGCTATACATTCCCGGATTCCACACACTCGCAGGAGGTTTTGGCGCATGCGGTTGATCGTAGGCATAACGGGCGCGAGTGGAGTGATCTATGGCATTCGGCTGCTCGAGACACTCCGGTCCACGCCCGGAGTCGAGACGCACCTTGTCATCAGCGGCGGCGCCAGGCTGAACATCGAACTGGAGACCGACAGGAATATCAAGGAGATCGAGGCGCTGGCCGACGTCGTGCACAGCGACAGGAATCTCGCCGCCTCTATCAGCAGTGGTTCCTGCCTGACCGATGGAATGGTCATCGTGCCCTGCTCGATGAAGACCCTGTCCGGCGTGGTCAATTCCTTTGCCGACAATCTCATCGTACGCGCGGCTGATGTGGTGCTTAAGGAACACCGGCGCCTGGTTCTGGTCCCCCGGGAGTCGCCGCTGCACACCGGCCATACCCGGCTGCTGCACGAGGCGGCCCTGATGGGCGCGGTCATCTGTCCCCCGATGCCGGCGTTTTACAACCATCCCGCGTCCGTGGACGACATCATCAATCATACGGTCGGCCGGATTCTGGATCTGTTCGGCCTCGACAGCGACCTGGTCAGGCGCTGGAAAGGTCTTCCCGGGAAATGACATAGTCCGGATTCCCCTGTTAGTGTTTCTCCGTAAGCCCCGGCTGTCGCCACGATTGTCCGTACGCATGCGAACGTCAACTGCAATGGCGACATTCTTTACGGGTAATTTCGTAGTAGCCAGCGGATCGTTCAGGAACATGGCGGCTGCGGTCGCCGCCACTATGGAAACGGTGGGCGCACGGAACACTTGTAACAAGGTCTTTCCGGGGTTTTCCGTGTACTTGCATGGCAAGCATGATATTGAATAAGGAGCGGAGAATGGATGCGCGATGTCTTGTGTTTACAGTGCTCGCGCTGAGCGGCATGCCGGTGTCGGGCAACCCGTTGGTCAACAATTATGACGCACTGCGCGCGGCGGCGGTCAGCACGTGTCAGGCGGTTGATGCAGGGGAGTATCAAACCGGTTTGTTTTTCAACCCGGAGGGATATCGCTCGTATTATGCGCGCTCGCTGTGCTACCAGAATGCCGCAATCATGTTTCGCGACATCGAACTGTGCGACCGGGTCAGGCAGCGCCGGGCGCTTTTCTCATCGAGCTGGGGATACTCGGGATCCAATTGCAAAAAACTGGTCTCCGAAGGCATCGCGAAAGACAGTGAAACCATCGACCGGATGAGGCGGGACTATGAACAGGGCCATGTGCAACTGGCCAGTTTTCGCATCGAGCGCGACGGTAATGGTCGTGATATCGATATCATTCCGGAATTTTCGGGAAGTGGTGCGCATGTCTACGAGCTGCGATTTGAAATACTTCGGGAGGACTCCGCTGCGCCGCATGTGCTTATCGATGCCTCCGGGTTCTCCCTCAAGGGAGCCGTCGACACTATTCGCATCTATGTGCGGACGGCCGATATCCGTCGGCAGTTCCCGGGGTTTGCCCTGAATCAAACATGGCCGGTGCGCGCCACGCTGGTATACAACGTTGGAACCGGTTCACAGAACGGTCAATGGAGTCCGGCCTTTATCGAGAGCCGGTTCCCGGTAAAGGAGCGTACGCAGACCCTGGACAGGGAAATTCGCTTCTGAAGCTGGCAGAGAGCCGCGCAGTGGTACTGAAGTCAAAGACTGTGTTGTAACACTGAAGGGCAGACCGTGGATTTCATTGATTTAGCACTTGCCGCCGTCGTGATCTTTCTCGCCTATCTGGTCCGGGGTGTGTCGGGTTTCGGATCGGCGCTGGTGGCGGTTCCGCTGCTGGTGCACTTCCTGCCGCTGACCTTTGTCGTGCCCTGGGTGGTGATGATGGATACGCTAGCCGCCCTGGTGCTCGCCCGTTCGGGGCAACGGGACGGTCATGTGCGCTGGGCGGGTATCTGCTGGCGGGTGCGCCGCTGATGGCCGCAGGACTTTATGCCGGCAATCACATACATCTGAATCTCGGCCATCGGCAGATGGAAATCGCCATCGCGCTGCTGCTCATCGCCAGCGGACTGTCGCTGCTGCGGCGCGTAGCGGTGTCGGCCTGATCTGTCTCCGATGTGGCCGGTTCATGCGCCACGTTCGGCTGGACTCACCCGCGCGAATCACGGCACAATCACCGCCCATGGATGACGATGAACGCGACCGGAAGATCGCACGCTGGCAGAAAAAGGCGCGGGCGGCAGCGAAGCGCGGGACGCGCCGCAAGCTGTATATCATCACGTTGATCCCGGAGGTGCTGGAGCGCAGGGATTTCCGCGAGGCCAACCCGGATTATCTCGAGGGCATGCCGTGCCTCTACGTCGGCATAACCATTCATGAGCCGGGCGATCGCTTCGAGCAGCACATGGCCGGCTATCGCAGCAGCAAGTACCCCAAACGCTACGGCGTCGAGCTGGCGCTGGACCTGCTGGATGGCTTCGATGACACGGGACTGCGCGAGGAAGAGCGCGAGCCCGCGCTGGCCGAGTGGCTGCGGCGTCAGGGCTGCGCCGTCTGGCAGAATTGATGCCTGTTCCCGGCAGTCCGGCGTCCCTGACTGCCGTTATAATCACCCCATGGCCCACGTCCTCGAAGCCCGCGATCTGGTCAAGGTGTTTCCCGGCATACGGGCGGTGGACGGAATCAGCTTCAGCGTGGAGCGGGGCCGGTGCTTCGGCCTGCTGGGGCCGAACGGGGCGGGCAAGACGACCACGATGGAGATGCTGGAAGGCATATCGCGGCCCGCTTCCGGAGAGATCCTTTACGAGGGTCGCGAGCTCGACCGGACGTATCGCGAGGAAATCGGCATCCAGTTCCAGAGCACGGCGCTGCAGGATTTCCAGACCGTGCGCGAATCGCTGCGGATGTTCGCGAGCCTTTACCGCCGCACCGCCGACATCGGCGAGCTCATTACACTGTGCAACCTGGAGGAGATTCTCGACCAGGATACACGCCTGCTCTCCGGCGGACAGCGACAGCGGCTGCTGCTGGCCATCGCCCTGGTCAACGATCCCCGGCTCGTGTTCATGGACGAACCCACCACCGGTCTCGACCCGCAGGCCCGGCGCAACTTCTGGGGTCTGATCGAGATCGTTCTGCAGCGCGGCACTACCGTGGTGCTGACGACCCATTACATGGAGGAGGCGCAGCGGCTCTGCAACGACATCGTGATCGTCGATCACGGCCGGATCATTGCCCGGGGTCGGCCCGGCGAGCTGGTGCAGGCGCATTTCCCCGCCGTGGTCGTGCGCCTGCCGGCGAATGTCTGGCCGGCGGGTCAGCCGCTGCCGGCGAACAGCGAACTGCGTAACGGTTACATCGAAATGTTCACCGGGGAGGCGCCGCCCCTGCTCGAGCAGCTCAAGTGCAGCGGCGCGAACCTGAACGAACTCAAGGTCGAGACGCCGAACCTCGAGGATCTGTTCCTCAAGCTTACCGGCCATGGCCTGAGGAATTAGCCATGTGGCGTCGCATCCTCGCCATCCTGAAAGCACGCAACCGGGAGTTCTACCGGGACCGGGCCGGTTTGAGCTGGAATATCGCCATGCCGGTGCTCATGGTGTTCGGTTTCGCGTTCATCTTTCGGGGCGAACCGGAGGACCTGTTCAAAGTCGGGGTGCTAAGCGAGCATAATGAAGTTGCCGTGAATGTCTCACCGTTTCTCGCCACCCGGTATATCGATTTCATCCCCTTTGATGATGCGCAGAGCGCCATTGCGAAGGTGGATCGACACCAGATCGACCTGCTGCTCGATCCACACGGCGCGGCGCGCTACTGGATCAACGTGCATTCAGCACGGGGTTACCTGGTGGAACGGCTGCTGCAGGCATCCTATGCCGGGAGCGGTGAGCCGCCGCCGCAGCGCCAGACCGTGAGCGGACGGGCGTTGCGCTATGTGGACTGGGTGCTTCCCGGTGTGCTCGCGATGAACATCATGTTCAGCAGTCTGTGGGGCGTCGGCTGGGTCATCGTGCGTTACCGCAAGAACGGTGTGCTGCGGCGCCTGCAGGCGACACCGCTCAGTGCTTTCGAATTCCTGACGGCGCAGGTTATCTCGCGCCTCCTGGTGGTGCTTACGGCGACCTTTGTCGTGTATGTCGGCGCCGACATGGTGCTCGATTTCGTGATGCGCGGTTCCTGGCCGGCGCTGATTCTGGTATATGCCAGTGGTTCGCTCTGCCTCATCAGCGTGGGGCTGGTCATCGCCGCACGGCTGCGTACGGAAGAGCTGGCGGATGGCGTGCTCAACATACTGTCCTGGCCGATGCTGCTCCTCTCGGGGGTATGGTTTTCCATGGAGGGGACCAACCCGGCCGCCCGGTTCGTCTCCAGCCTGCTGCCGCTGACGCACCTGGTGGATGCCGCGCGGGCCGTCATGGTGGACGGCGCCGGCGTTGCCCGGGTCCTGCCCGAGATCGTTCTGCTCGGCGGTATGGGCCTGGTGCTGCTGCTGATTGCCGCCAGGATTTTTCGCTGGGACTGAATCCCTCGAGGATTTCCGGGAACATGCCTTATACCGTTACCATCCCCAGTACCGGAGTCCGTTTCACCGTGGAAGCGGGGGAGACCATTCTTCAGGCTGGACTACGCCAGGGCGTAACACTGCCCTATGGCTGTCATGGCGGGATGTGCGGGGTTTGTATCAGCCGGGTTCTCGAAGGACGGATAACCTATCCGGAGGGTCCGCCACTGGCGCTGGCGGAAGAGGATGTCTTGGAAAACAAGGGCTTGTGTTGCGTTGGCCACCCGGGCAGCGACCTGGTGATCGAACCGGTCAATGCCGGGGAGGACTGGGAACCGTGGGAGTGAACGTGGAGGACATGCAACCCGATTCCGGCATTAATTCAGGGGTGCCTCCGGTTCTGCCTGCGCGCTCAGGGTAAACCAGGCGCCCGATGGTAGCCAGGGCCCCTGGCACTGCAGCAACGCCTTGCTCAGCCTGCCGGCGGTTTCGGCGTCCAGCATCTCCTGAGCGACCCGCATCATGTAGCCATAGGCATCGAGCTGATAGAAGCCGACCCGCTGATTCATCCGGGCTGCGAAGACGGTGCCTCCGCCGGTTTCACGCACATAGTGCACGCCGTCCATGGAGATGCTGTAGACCATGCTCCGGCAGGGGAATTCATCACCGGATTGCTGCAACGGGATGCCGGCCGACGTCGGGGGCAGGGTGTTCGGGTCAAATCCGTCGGGATACTGATGGATGGCCAGCAACGCGCCACCGATAAACAGTAC
>Ga0210144_1000787_pt1 | contig 14761 bp, 19 predicted proteins | sample Muzzi_PWA_D2_FD_185532 | JGI IMG/M metagenome (GOLD analysis project Ga0210144, IMG submission 185532) | Wetland microbial communities from San Francisco Bay, California, USA, that impact long-term carbon sequestration - Muzzi_PWA_D2 (SPAdes) | ecosystem: Environmental > Aquatic > Marine >...
ACCTTGCCTTTATCGTTGCCCTTGCCGGGGCGGCCGAAGCGATCGTCAAACAGGTAGTGCGATTGCAACTCGCTGAAAACCCGCGTCCGTTGCCGTGTTCCGTCGCCCAGAATCCGCGCCACGGCGAGGCTCGCGCTTGATCTGCTTCATCTTCATTCTGCACGGGTACTGGCTGAACCCTCTTGTCTCATCTATTTTGTTACTATATCTTCAGAATAAGAAACGACGTTCTCAGGAGTGCATTGATATGGCAAGGGAACACATCAAAGGGGTATCCTACCTTCGGACAAGCTCGGCGGCCAACGTCGGCGCCGACAAGGACAGCGACAAGCGGCAACGGGCATCCATCGAGGCGTTCGCCAGGGCCAACGGCTATCAGCTCGTCGGCGAGTACTACGATGCGGCCGTCAGCGGCGCCGATCCGATCGACCGGCGACCCGGTTTCATGGAAATGCTGCAGCGGGTTGCGTCGAACGGCGCCAGGACGATCATCGTCGAGTCACCCGACCGTTTTGCCCGCGACCTGACAGTGCAGCTCACCGGCCACGACATGCTCAAGAAGCAGGGCATCGCCCTGGTGCCGGCGTCGGCGCCGGATTTCTTCACCGAGGACACGCCGACCGCCGTCCTCGTCCGCCAGGTGCTCGGCGCCATCGCCCAGTTCGAGAAGGCGACCACCGTCGCCAAGCTGGCAGCGGCGCGGAAACGCAAGCGGGAGGCTTTCGGCAAGTGCGAGGGCCGCAAGAGCCTCGCCGAGGTGCAGCCCGATGCCGTCGCCCTGGCGCGTCGTCTGCGGCGCAGGCGGCCGAAGGGCGGGCAGCGGAGCCTGCGGGCGATCTCTGCCGAGCTGGCGGCGCAGGGCCACGTCAACGAGCGCTCCAAGCCTTTCAGCGCAAAGTCAGTTCGCTCGATGCTGGCGAAATGAGGTAGGCTTTGGCGAGAGCAAAGGGAGGGCCAAACCCGATGCCGAAATGGCGGACCGTGCTGCGGAGTTGGTCCTGACAGGCGAAAGAGGCAAATATCGACAACGCGATCGAGCGAGCCGCAATCCAACTGGCGGGCGAGACCATGCCGGCCAAGACAGCGGGCAAGATCAGCGACGCGGCAATACCGGGAGTGTCAAATGAAATTCACCAAGCAGCAAGTCATCAGGGCGGCGAACATCGTGGCGGCGGACCGCAGGAAGGCGCGCGGCGACGAGCTGAAACGCCTGTGGCGGGCCGAGCAACTGCTCAGGCAGGTGGCGAGGATGAAGGCAAGATTGGAGGAGGAAAGCAAAGTTGGTGGCACCCGGCGCGGCGAGCCCGTTTAAAAGGTGGGCTCGCACTTCCATCGTGATGGCTGGGCCCGCTCAAGTTGAAATGGCGGCCCGAACGTGTCGAACGGATTCTGGCCGCTCAATTCTGTGCAAGCGCCGGTCAGAAAGAACCCAGGTGGAGGCGGCGGAATATTAGGAACGAGTTCGCCGGTGTCCTTAACGATCGCGCCAAGCGGGATGCTATTGCCCTTCGACCAATCTCGTTCCCATGGTTTGCAGACAGTCTGCCCGTTCAGGCATGGTGGAGCGTGACCGGGTGGGGGAAATTTCGATCTGCACGCTCGTTGAATCAGCAAGGCGGCGGCGTCACTCTCCACCCCCTTCATGTTCTCCAGGATGCAGTCCTCATACGTTGCAAATGATCCTGCGCTCGCCGTAGACATCAATTGTCCAAGCTCCAATGAAGCGATGGCGACCAGCATAGCGCCTTCAGCATTTCAATTCAGAAGCCTCAAGGCACCCGACCGTTATCGGCTCGTCCCTACAGTAATCGATGCTCGCGACATTGCGCTACTCCTCCATCTGAGGCGAAGGAGTCAGCGCTCCCTAGGCATCGACTTTCTCTCTACACCATCTCGACCAGCTCGCGACTCTCGCGGACCAGCTCGGCGATAAGCCGCCGCGTCTCGATGGCCTGGCGACCATAGTAGCCGTGCTTGAAGGCGTTGCGGTTCCCTGCGGGCGCGCCGCCACCGGCGCCGTGCATCCGGCAGACGGGCTTACCCTTCACCGCCGGCGACCGGCACCGCTTGCCGCTCCGCTTCGACTTCGCTCGGCATCGCGGTGCCCGGTTCATAGGAGATGGATCGGCGTTCGGGTTCATGAGGTTGACCCTCCGATTTTGGTGATGACCCTCCCCCCTGCTGGGTGACGTTGCCGACGATGGCCTTGCCGCCCTCGTTGACGGTCACCCGCTCGACGCGGACCGTCTGCTGGCCGCCGTTGCGATAGCGGTTCAACGCCTCCATCTGGCTCGCGAACGTCCGCCCCAGCTTGTTGAACGCCCGCTCGGCGCTTTCCTGCTGCGGCAGGTTCTCGACATGGGCCAGCCGGCGCGCAAAGGTCATCGTAGCCATGTGGACCGCGGCCATCTGGGCAGCGAGCATCGCCTCGACCTGATCCTTGGGCTCGATCCCCTTCACCACCGACAGCATGAAGTTGAAGTCGCTCGGGTCGACTTGCCCACCCCGCGATCCAACGCTGGCAAGCTGCTTCATCAGCCCCTTGCAGAAGTGCGTGTCGACGGTGCCGATCGCCTCCATCAACAGGGTCTGGCCGAGAACCGGATCGGGATGATCAACCGAAATCTCGGACGATCCCTGCTCGTCGGTGACTCGCATTGCCGGAGCGGCTGGTGACCGGCGCCGTCGCTCCAGGTGAGCATTCGCAAGGCGCCTTTCCTCAGGCGTGGGCTCATGAACCTTGGCCAGTTTCCGGGAGGTGGAGGGCGTATCGGCTTGATCCGTCATCAGGCTGCCCTTTCGAGTCCGGCCAGCGCCATGCATCGGGCGAGGACTTGTCGCCGCACCTCGGCCTCGAGATCCTGAAGTCGCATCGACTTGCTGGGGATGCCATCGGGCCCAGCGGCTGCGTATTGGATGGGGCGGTTTTCTTTTTTCTTTTTCCTTTTCTCGGAGAGCCAAGCCCCTCGCCGAGGCAGTGGCCCAGGTCCTTGAGGCACCGTCGATGCCTCCTGGAAAGCGGTAGCCGAGCCTATGGCGTTTGGTGAGGGCGAGGGCTGAGACAAATTCGTGGTGCCCTTAGTCAAGGACTCTTTTGCCCTGCACGAATTCGTCTCACGGGGATCAGGTTTGCCGCGGCGGTACCACGTAGCTCGGCTGATGCCAAGGATCTCCCAAGGTCTTGTCCGGGCGGCGGACATCTCTCGAGGGGTCGCTCCGCGCCTCCGACGTCGGGCGGCCTCAACTTCGGCTCTCCGCTTCTTTGCCATTGCGGCGCGCTGATCTCGATTGGCGTCGATTGCACCGATGGTCGTGATCCTGAGCCTGGTCCGGTCCGCCAGTCGCAGCCCGAGACGCCATGCCAATTTGTCCGCGGACCACTTCAGCGGATTGGCGACGGCCCTCGCGGCGGTTGCCACTGCCCGATCGTGCGGCATCCACGGCGCCCACACCCGCAACCACGACAAGATGACCTGCTCGTCGCCGATGTGGGCTAAGTGGTTGGCAGCTATCACAGCGTCGCTGTACCCAGCATCATCGTCGGGCAAACTTCGGCCATATCGATCGCGCCACAGCACCTCCAGGTCTTTCATCCTCAGGTAGGCAAAGCCGTTCAGACGAGACGCGCCGTCTCGCCGCTGCCGCGCCTGCCACGCATAACGGCGGGCGATCTCAGCAAGCTTGGCGGCCACAAATGCAGGGATATCCTCGTTGGCCGTGCTACTCTTCTGGGGGTAAGTTAAGACCGCTTGGGCCGCATTCCCATCCTGCTCGCCGTCGCCTTCATCCCAAGGCGACGGCGATCTCCGTTCGGGGGGGCGAGAACACCAATCGAACGGAGTCCCCGTTTTTTCCCCCAGTCGAGGTAGGGGATTCGCGACCTGTTCACGGTCGAGACGTGGGGGACAAGGGAGAGGGCGGTTGCCGAACCCTCGAATTTCATTGAGATTGCTGGTGCTGCCGGACAGGATTGAACTGTCGACCTCTCCCTTACCAAGGGAGTGCTCTACCACTGAGCTACGGCAGCTTTCGCCAATGCAGGCGGATCGCGGCCTTACTGCCATATGGGCGGCCGGGCTTCAAGCACAACGCCGCTGGCGGCGGCACGCCGACTGCAGCTAGATTGCCTGCCATGGGCAAGGACAGGAAAGAAGACGGAAGATCGGCCGAGGCGGCGGAGCGGGAAGCGCGCCTTGCGGCGGCGCTCCGTGCCAACCTCAAACGGCGCAAGGCCACGGGGAGTACGAATTCTCGCGAACCAGCCGCCAAGCGGGACGACGAGGCGGCGAGGTCGGACCGGGAGCAGGACTAGCTTCTCCTTTCGGCGGAATCCACAGGTAATTCGGTCGCCTTGTGCAGGCCGTAAAGCTGGGCTAGACGGGCCGTCTACGCCGGCTCCGGGGATTCTTCATCTGGCCGGTGGCTTGCCAAAGAAGGGGGCGACACTTCATGGACCGCATTCGCATCGTCGGCGGCGCGCCGCTGAACGGGGTCATTCCGATCTCCGGCGCCAAGAACGCAGCTCTGCCGCTGATGATCGCGAGTCTCCTGACCAAGGACACGCTCATCCTCGAAAACGTGCCCCATCTCGCCGACGTAGCGCTGCTGAAGCGCATCCTCGGCAATCACGGCGTCGACTGCATGGTGCAGGGCAAGCGCGCCGGCCAGAACGGCACCACCGGCGAAACGATCGAACTGTCCGCCCACGACATCGTCGACACCACCGCTCCCTATGAGCTCGTCTCAAAGATGCGCGCCAGCTTCTGGGTCGTCGGGCCGCTGGTCGCCCGCATGGGTGAAGCGCGCGTGTCCCTGCCCGGTGGCTGCGCCATCGGCACGCGGCCGGTCGACCTTTTCATTATGGCACTCCGCGATCTCGGCGCGAACATCGATATCGATGGCGGCTATGTCGTGGCGCGCGCCCCGAAAGGACTTCGTGGCGCCCGCATCCGCTTCCCCAAGGTGACCGTCGGTGCCACTCACGTCGCCATGATGGCGGCTTCGCTGGCCAGGGGCGAGACGGTGATCGAGAACGCCGCCCGCGAGCCGGAGGTGGTCGACCTCGCCTCCTGCCTTCTCGCCATGGGCGCCAGGATTGCCGGTGCCGGCTCCTCGACCATCCGGATCGAGGGTGTCGATGCGCTCTCCGGCGCCCGTCACAAGGTGATGGCCGACCGCATCGAGGCCGGCACCTACGCCTGCGCCGTCGCCATGACCGGCGGCGAGGTCTTCCTCGAAGGGGCTACACCCTCGATCCTGCAGAAGCCCCTCGACGTGCTGGGCCAGGTCGGTGCCGAGGTCACCGCCACCAACGAGGGGATCAGGGTCAGACGTAACGGCAGCGGCCTTTCCCCCGTCGAAGTCAGCACGGCCCCGTTCCCGGGCTTCCCTACCGACCTGCAGGCACAGCTTATGGCGCTGGTCTGCCGTGCTGACGGCACCTCCCACATCCGCGAGACCATCTTTGAAAACCGCTTCATGCACGTCCAGGAGCTGGCTCGGCTCGGCGCCGATATTCAACTCGACGGCCAGATGGCGACGGTCAACGGTGTCGCCAGGCTGAAGGGCGCCGAGGTGATGGCAACCGACCTCAGGGCCTCGGTATCGCTAGTCATCGCCGGGCTCGCGGCCGAGGGGGAGACCGTCGTCAATCGCGTCTACCACCTTGACCGTGGATTCGAACGCATCGAGCAGAAGCTCGGCGCCTGCGGCGCTACCATCGAGCGCATTTCGGCCTGACAATCGCGGTATTGCGCCACGCGGGCCGGCACATTACCTCTGGCGCACGATCGAAAAGCGCCGAAGCAGGTCCTTTCCATGCAAACGCCCGAGTGCCTGAAACTGCTCGCCCTCGACGAGGAGGACCTTGCGGTCCTCTCCGCGCATAGCCAGGACGCGGTCATGAAGGTGGGCGACCTGACCTATCTGCCGAAGGAAAACCGTTTTGCCCTCGTCATGAACCGCTTCATCTGGGAGAAGGCCGACGGACGTCGCAGAAGCTATGAACGCCGCCGAACCGCCCTGGTCTTCGACCGGGTCAAGGCGGTGAGCACCAGCCATCTCAGACGCGACTGCCGTGACGCGGTGCTCGATCTCCTGGCGATCAGCTTCGAGGAAACCGACACGCCGGCTGGCAATATTCTGCTGGTGTTTGCCGGCGGAGCGGCCATCCGCCTCGAGGTCGAGTGCATCGAGGCCCGCCTCGCCGACCTCGGCACCGCCTGGGCCACCCAGGCGATGCCATCTCACGAGCTCGCCACCGACTCCGCCGAAGCCTGACGGAGCGTTCGCGGCGCGTGGTCACCAGACTCAGCCAATCCGAACCCGGCTTCGAGGAGCGCTTCCGCGCGCTGCTCGCCGCCAAGCGCGAAGTGGCCGAGGACGTCGAGTCGGCGGCGCGCGGGATCATCGATGCGGTGCGGCGGCACGGCGACGCCGCGCTTGTCGACTACACGCGGAAGTTCGACCGGCTGGAGCTGGCGCCGGAGCGCCTGCGGGTCGGCGATGACGCGTTCGCGGCGGCCGAGCACGAGGTCGCGGCCGAGGCGCTCGAAGCCCTGCAGTTCGCCAAGGTCCGGATCGAGGATTTCCATCGCCGCCAGATGCCGAAGGACGACCGCTACACCGACGACCTGGGTGTCGAGCTTGGCCTCCGATGGACGGCGATCGAGGCGGTGGGTCTTTACGTTCCCGGCGGCACCGCGGCCTATCCAAGCTCGGTGCTGATGAATGCGATCCCGGCCAGGGTCGCCGGTGTCGAGCGAATCGTCATGACGGTTCCGACGCCCGACGGGATCACCAATCCGCTGGTGCTCGTTGCGGCGCGGCTAGCCGGGGTCGACGAAGTCTATCGAATCGGCGGCGCCCAGGCGGTCGCGGCGCTTGCCTACGGGACGGAGACCATCCGGCCGGTCGCCAAGATCGTCGGTCCGGGCAATGCCTATGTCGCGGCGGCCAAGCGGCTGGTGTTCGGGCAGGTCGGCATCGACATGATCGCCGGTCCGTCCGAGGTGCTGGTGGTCGCCGACGGCGACAACGACCCGGAGTGGATCGCCGCCGATCTGCTCGCCCAGGCGGAGCACGACGCCGCCGCCCAAGCGATTCTTGTCACCGATTCGGCGGATCTTGCCGACCACGTCGCCGGCGCAGTGGAAAGCCAGCTCAAGACCCTGCCGCGTGCCGAAACGGCGGCGGCGAGCTGGCGTGACCATGGGGCGATCATCGTCGTCGGGTCGCTGGCCGCGGCCATGGAACTCGCCAACCGCGTGGCGCCGGAACATCTGGAACTCGCCGTGGCGGAACCAGAGGCGCTGCTTGTGCGCGTCCGCAACGCCGGCGCCGTCTTCCTCGGCCGGCACACGCCGGAGGTGATCGGCGACTATGTCGGAGGACCAAACCATGTTCTGCCGACGGCGCGCTCGGCACGGTTCTCCTCCGGCCTGTCGGTCTACGATTTCCTCAAGCGGACCACGCTCCTGAAGCTTGGTCCCAATGAGCTTCGCGCGCTCGCCGGGCCGGCGATCACCCTTGCCGAAGCCGAGGGCCTCGACGCCCATGCGCGCTCGGTTGCCATCCGGCTGAACCGATAGGCAGCGGCGCGATGGAACATGCACGCACCCCGGCCTCGGGCAGGCTGATCGCCGTAGAGATCGATGCACCGCCGCCCATCGGCGCAGCTTCACTGCTCGAGAGCGAGCGGACGGTGGCAGTTCGCGACCTCATCGCCGAGAACCGGTTTCAGCCGGGGGGCAGGGGAGGTTCGTTCCGGCTGCGGCTCTCGCTTGCCGATCGCAAGCTGGTGCTGGACGTCGCCGACGCGAAGAGAACGCCGATCATTCGCCACATCCTGTCGTTGAAGCCGCTGTCGCGGGTGATCCGCGATTACGCCATGCTCTGCCAGAGCTACAACGCGGCGCTCGGCTCGACGTCGCGCGCGCGGCTTGAGGCGATCGACATGGGCCGGCGCGGGATCCACAACGAGGGCGCGACGATTCTGAAGGATCGGCTGAAGGGCAAGATCGACATCGACTTCGAGACCGCCAGGCGCCTGTTCACCCTGGTTTGCGCGCTGGTCTGGCGCGGCGAGCACCAGGCATGATTTGGTTCACAATTTCGGGCTAATCCGCTACCGTCCCGCCCGCGTTACCAGCCGTTGCCAATCAAGGGACCGCATGGCCAAGGAAGAAATCATCGAATTTCCCGGAGTCGTTACCGAATTGCTCCCCAACGCGACTTTTCGTGTGAAGCTTGAGAACGACCACGAGATCATCGCCCACACCGCCGGCCGGATGCGCAAGAACCGCATCCGCGTCTTGGCCGGCGACAAGGTTCTGGTCGAGATGACCCCCTACGATCTCACCAAGGGGCGGATCACCTACCGCTTCAAGTAGGCCGGGCGAGCAGCCCGACGCCCGCGCGCAGGACCACGACATGACCGGACGTTTGAAACTGGTTCTCGCGTCGGGATCGCCGCGGCGGCTGCGCCTGCTCAACCAGATCGGCGTCGAGCCCGACCGGCTGATGCCGATGGAGATCGACGAGACGCCGAAGCGCCATGAGCTGCCGCGCAACCTGGCCAAGCGCCTTGCTCGCGAGAAGGCAGAGGCGGCGATGGCCACCCTGAAGTCCGAGCCGGAGCTGGAGGGCGCGCTGATCCTCGCAGCCGACACTGTGGTCGGCGTGGGACGCCGGTGCCTGCCCAAGGCCGAGCGGATCGAGGAGGCGGCGAGCTGCCTGAGGCTGATCTCCGGCCGTTCGCATCGCGTCTACACCGCTCTGGTGCTGATCACCGGGAGCGGCCACATGCGCCAGCGCCTCGTTGAGACGCGTGTCCGCTTCAAGCGGCTGTCGCGCGAGGACCTCGAGAGCTACCTTGCCTCCGGCGAATGGCGCGGCAAAGCCGGCGGCTATGCAGTGCAGGGGTTGGCAGGGGGGTTTGTCATCAAGCTCGTTGGCTCCTATACCAACGTGGTCGGATTGCCGCTCTACGAGACGATGGCGCTCCTGCATGGCGCCGGTTTTCCGGTCCATTTCAGCTGGCTGAAGGGGGCGTGAAGGCATCATGGCCGACTCGGGAAAGACGGGCGCCGACGTCGTTCCCTTGAGATCGTCGCGGGCGTGCCCGATCTGCGGCAAGCCGTCGGTGCGCGCCGTCTACCCGTTCTGCTCGAAGCGCTGCGCCGACGTCGACCTCAACCGCTGGCTCTCTGGCACCTATGCGATTCCCTCGCGTGAAGACGAAGAGGATGACGGCTCCGACACGCCGGAATAGAGAAGTCGTGCCTGCGCATCACCAATGCGCTTGAAGGCGATCCGATGCCCAGAATCGGGGTGTCACCGCTGCCCCAGATCGCCAGGACTGAGGTCCTCTGCGACGTAACTCTTGTGCCTCGTGGGCCCGACAGAGGAGGCCCCCGGACCCGCGCTGCCACGGCACGCTTTTCAATATTCATTCGCGCGATTTGGGCATCCCTGTGTTTGCCGACGATCGGCTTATCCGTAAGCTACGATCTCGCGCGGTGACTTGACCTATGGAACGGGTGGCTTCCGGCGCACATGATCTGGACACCCCGGACCGAGTCTCCTATAACGCGACGCCTTGCCGGGAACGGATGCCCGACCATCCGCCGCTCGGGAAGCCCAGGTAGCTCAGTTGGTAGAGCAGCGGACTGAAAATCCGCGTGTCGGTGGTTCGATTCCGCCCCTGGGCACCACCATAACCGATTGACTTGTAAGCTAAATCGGCTCTGAGCGTGAGTGGAAGATTTCTCACTCTTCTTCTCGTGGTACCGTAGTGGTACCAAAGACTATCTCTTTGCCTTCGACGAACCGGGCTTTAACTCTCGCGTTGAGATGTCCTCAAGCGACAAACTCCGGTTGTCATTTTGCCGCCTAGGATCTTTCTTCGACTCGTCAGGACAATCCGGGGAGGCGATCTCTTCGCCGAGCCGGCGCCGGGAACTGACAACCGGAACCAGGGTCGGTGACCGTCCCGATTGAGAACGGCATGGTGACCTTGTTTCTTGCGACCCGCCAGCGTGCCCAGCGCTGCAGCTGTGCTTGACGGATTCGCTTCCGGCCTTCCGCCGTCCGCGGCCCGGTCGATAGTCCGCCATGGAACTTGCATCGCCCGTTGGCGAGAGCCTTTGCCCGGCACGCCGTTCCCTTCCGCGTCCTGGCCCCGCATTCCTTTTCTTGGCCTGACGAAACTGTGTCGGCGGTAACACTCCACATCGCGCGCGCCCGCGCACCTTGCGGCGAAATTCCGGCAGAGGCGATTTCCCTGAGCGCTAGCCCGACGAGCCCGACCGAGTACCAGCTCGTTTCCGGGAGGGTCTCGAACCGCTCAAGGCGGTGGATGCTGTTCACGTGGAGGCCGGCCGCCTTGGCAAGCTGGCGCTGGGTTACGCCATGCGCCTTACGGAGATTCTGAACGCCTGATCCGTCATGAACCACTGCGAGGAAATCCTTGGCGGCCCGCATGATCGTCCCGGTGGATGAGGCCACCTCCGTCATGGTCCTTGCTCCTGTCGGAAACTGTGATTGCGCCTAACACTCCATGCTGCGCAATCGCACGCACGTGCGTACTGCGCGGAAAGGCACCCGCCTACGCCAGCGCCGCCACCTGTCGCCACGGTGTGTCGTCCCATGTGACTCCATCCCCATGACAGTCATGTGCTCGTAGGTTGGTCTCGAACCACTCCGATGGGTGTCACCCGCGGATTTATTTATCAGATGGACAAATAATAGTGCAACACTCTGGCGAATCTCAGTTTTCCGGTTTTACCCCTCCCCGCTGTTGCCCGTGTTCCCAATGGGTCGCGGCCTCTCGTTTTTGTGGCCGATCGGGTTAGAGCCCATGACGCGAGGTGCGCGACGCCCCGGACCGGGCCACCGCCGAGACTGCCGTCACGGTCTTCTCCGAGAAGTACGCTGCCAAATACCCCAAGGCTGTAGAATGTCTGACCAAGGACCGCGAGGCACTGCTGGCCTTCTTCGACTTCCCGGCCGAGCACTGGGATCACCTGCGGACGGCCAATCCGATCTAGAGCGTCTTCGCCACTGTGCGGCACAGGACGGTGCGCACCAAAGGCGCGCTCTCCCAGAAGACGGCGCGGCTGATGGTCTTCAAGCTCGTCATGGCCGCGTCCAGAACCTGGCGGCGCCTGAAGGGCGAAAACCGGTTGCCGCAGGTCGTCGAACGCGTCACATTCGTCGATGGCGTTGCCGTCACCGCAACGCCAACAAAAGACGCCGCCTGAGCGGCCCCGTCACCCAACTTCCACCATAGCTCTCGCAAGGATCGCCGCATGTTTGTGTTGGAACGGATGGGTCGAAGTGGTGTTCGCGGTTTCGTTGGACCGCATGCGTGGGAGCGACCTCATCCGCGCAGCGTCCCGGCAGGACGCATCTCGGGTGTTGCGGTGGACCTGGGAATCGAGAGCTTCTTCTCAGCCTGCAACGGCGCCATAGCGGAATGGTTCGTTCGTCTTCCACATGGCATGCAGAATGACGGCAAGCTTGCGTGCCACGGCGAGTTTCGCCTTCTTGAGGCCGGCGCCTTTTGCAATCCGCAGGCCCCATGCCTTCAGGGAAGAGAAGCCGACTTGCCGTGTCAGGATGACATTGGCGGATTCATAGAGGTGGGTTCGCGTGAGCTTGTCGCCGCGCTTCGAGACGCGACCGTTTCGACTGACCTGACCGGATTCGTAGCGCCTGGGCGTGAGGCCGAGGTAGGCGCCGGCGCTGGAGGATCGGCGCAAGCGGGAAGCATCGTCATAAGTCGAGGCGACCGACAGCGCGATCACGGCGCCGACGCCGGGAGCGGTCATGAACAGCCGGGCCATGGCATTCTGCTTCGCGGCAGCGCGAACGCGCGCCTCGAGAACCTTGATCCGCTCAATGATGGATCTGCGGGCCCCCATCATCGCTTCGACGATTGCCCTGATCTCAGGCGCGGCCGCCAGCTCGCCGGAGACGATCTCCTCCGCGTGGCTGGCGGCGCTCACCCGAGCGGCTACGCCGGCCACCCTCGCCCGGCGACCGTCAATGCACTAGTCTAACATTCCAATCGGACCACTCGATGGGGGCCGATCAGGGTTCGAAGCATAGCTACCTGCGTCCTGTGCTTCGCGAGCTATTGAGGCGCTCTCGGACGACACCACCAGTTCCGAGCGCGAGACGACCGACGTAGCGTGGCTGGGTTACAGAATTCGCCCCTGACCCTTCGGCGGCTTTTGACGGTTGTTTTGATGGCGCGTTTCAGGGGGATGAAATGACGCTCAAAAAGACCAACAGAAAGCGACGCTTGCCGCGTCTTACTATTGCGCCCGCTAACGATCAGCCGTGCAATTTTCGTCCTAGCGATGACGAATGGCTACGGATTCAGGGCGCATACGGAGTTGTGCTCAACGACATCCATAGAGGTGAAATAAGAGAGTTTGTCGATGAATACTTGTATTTTCAACCTATTGAACGATCGGCCCCATTTGTGGCTGATGCGGAAAAATGGGTCACTCGCTTGAAGAAATCTGTGCAGCGTACCACCAATGCTATGTCAGATATGACAATTGATCGACGTAACATTAGGGATGCTGTAGCACACGTGCAGATAGACATTTTCGTATCCATGCAAAAATTGGAAAATGACGATCGAATTCGATGGACCGATATCGGAAGATTTATGCGAAATATTGAGGATTCGTGTGCAAATTCTATTCAGGATCTGCAAAAATGGAAAACGGGTGGTGGTTTTGTCGAAGGAAATGTATGGGATTTGCTAGCCAATCGACTGATAGACTGGGCCAAGAACAATCAATTCCCTGCGACGATCGCCAAAGGGTCGGATAAAATTGCCGGCGAGAACGTTTCCAAGTTCGTTAAATTCTTCGCGCAGATACAGGCTACGCTGCCTGCGAACTATAGACGCCATACCCAGAGTAAGTCGGCTTTGAGTCAGGCTCTTGCGCTGGCGAGAAGGAAGGCGCGCGGAACGGTAACTCGCTCGAAGCGGACGACTTAACGTCCCGCCCGGTTGCCACAAATTGTGCTCCTATCGTTGCGGGGAATTGCCCATCGTCTACAGAGTGGAATCCGTTGGATGGGAGCGATCAAGGCGAATCAGTACTTTCGGCGCGCTGACGCCGCCGGCATATCCGCCGCCGCCGGCTTCTTGATGGCCGCGGAAGTCCGGCCTGAGGCGGCGTGAGATGGTCGAGGCAGCAAGGGAATGGCCGACCTACAAGACCGCCCGTAACCTGGCAGGGAATGTGCTGCCGGTCAGTGAAGCGGTCATTCTGTCGAAAGCCAAAGAGTACGGTATCGGCAAGAAGATGGGACGTGTCATTATCTTCTGCCCCGAAGACGTGAAGCGGCTCGTGGAGGCCCTGCCATGCTCAAACTCGTCCGCCGCCCTAAGTCAACACACTGGATCATCCGCGGCACAATCCGCGGGTTGCGTGTTGAGGAGAGCACTGGAACGAGTGAACGAGGACCGGCCGAGGAGATCCTCACAAAGCGGGCGGCCGAAATCCTCGCCGAGACGATCCACGGTCGTCGTGCCGTTGCCACCTTCGCTGAGGCCAGCCTGAGCTACATGGATGCTGGCGGTGACCGGCGCTTCCTTGAGCCGATCATAAGGCACTTCGGCACCAAGAAACTATTGGCAGTTGACCAAGCGGCAATCGACCAAGCGGCCCGCAAGCTCTACCCCGACGGATCTGCGGCAACGCGCAACCGGCAGGTCTACACGCCGGTCTCCGCAGTCCTGCATCACGCGGCCAAGCGCGGCTGGTGCGCCGTGCCGGTCATTGAGCGCCCGGTGCAGCCGCATGGCCGCATTAGGTGGATCACCTCAGAGGAGGCCGACAGGCTCATTGGCGCTTGTTCCGCCCACCTTAGGCCGCTGGTGATCTTCCTGCTCTACACTGGCGCCCGGGCCGGCGAAGCGCTTTGGCTCGACTGGCAAAACGTCGACCTCACGCGCGCGCATGCGACCTTTCCGAAGACTAAGAACGGCGAGGCACGCGGTGTCATCCTGCATCGACGTGTGGTGGCTGCGTTGGCAAATCTGCCGCACCGGGAGGGCGAAGTCTTCAGACGGCCCGATGGTCGGTCCTACGAGCGCCCGAGGCGCCGTGACGATACGTCCGCCGGTGATCGCATCGCGACGGCGTTCAGCGGGGCATGCCGGCGGGCGGGCATCGAGGACTTCACCCCGCATGACTGCCGCCACACTTGGGCGACGTGGCACTACGCGGCGAACCGCGATTTAGGCGCATTGATGCGGCTCGGCGGGTGGAAATCCGTGCGCATGGTGATGCGGTATGCCCACGTCAACGTGGCCGAGTTAGGCCACACGATTGACCAGCTACCTGGGGGAAATCTTGGGGACGCCAAAATTGCAAAGGAGAAAAGCGGATGATAATCAGCGACTTGACCGCTGCTGCTGGTTCCCTTGGTAAGGGAGAGGTCGACAGTTCAATCCTGTCCGGCAGCACCATAAGTTTCAATGCTTAAGGGAATCCGACCTGTCTACGGCGACAGCCAGCAATCAAATAGCAATCTCTCTGTTTATTGATCGCCCTGCCCACGCCCGTTGGTCGTAGAGTCATTGCCCTAACTGCCGCTTTCTAGTCTTACTGTGTCATTAAATGTGTTGTTGACAGCATGGACATCGCGGAAGCCGTCGTGCGAGACTGTTGGCGAGTTCAGCGCGGATGGTGGCGACCGAGTTGGCGACGTGGCGTTCGGGACGGAGCGG
>Ga0210144_1000788_pt1 | contig 14750 bp, 17 predicted proteins | sample Muzzi_PWA_D2_FD_185532 | JGI IMG/M metagenome (GOLD analysis project Ga0210144, IMG submission 185532) | Wetland microbial communities from San Francisco Bay, California, USA, that impact long-term carbon sequestration - Muzzi_PWA_D2 (SPAdes) | ecosystem: Environmental > Aquatic > Marine >...
CATGGTATGATTTCTCATCAGGATCAGTCCATCTGCTCCAACACCAAATTTTCGGTCACAAAGATTCTTGATTAACCCGTAATCTTCCAGGTCAAAATTTTCAACCCGGTCGTCGATCATAACAAAGTCGTTGCCCGTTCCCTGATATTTATAGAATTGTATGCTTTTCATTTTTACAGATGGATGTAAATTTCAAAAAAAAAGCCAACCCTTCAAGGTCGGCTTTGATAAATATTTTATTGGGATCTTATTTCATTTTTTCTTTAACCCTGGCAGATTTACCTTGTCGACCTCTCAGGTAGAACAGCTTAGCTCTTCTGACCTTACCCTTTCTAAGCACCTGAATTGATTCAATGCTTGGCGAAACAATGGGGAAAACCCTTTCAACACCTACTCCGCTGGACACCTTCCTTACAGTAAATGTTTCACCATTGCTATTCTTATTCTTCCTTTGAATTACCGTGCCCTGGAAATTCTGAATTCTTTCTTTATTCCCTTCTTTGATCTTATAAGCAACAACAATCGTATCACCCGGATTGAAATCGGGATATTTTTCCCTCGCCTGTTGGTACTCTTGTTCGATCATTTTAATCAATTCGCTCATTTCTGTCGGCTTTGTGTCTGTTTAAAAACAAACTGGTTTCGAAAACGGAGTGCAAATATAGACAAATAATTCTGTATTCTGCTAGTCGATAAAAAATATTTATCGCTATTTTTTTACAACCGCGATACGAGTTCTTTAAATATATAAGTCATCCGTGGTTCGGCAATAGCAGCTGCTTTGAGGACCTTTTCAATGGTAATAGGTTGTATCTTTCCTATCACCCCTAAGTCAGTGATCACAGATATAGCAAAGACGGGAATACCCATGTGCCTCGCAACAATATTTTCAGGAATGGTCGACATACCCACCGCATCTGCGCCGATGATCCTCAAAAACTTGTATTCTGCGGGAGTCTCCAGATTAGGCCCCGGAACGCTCGCGTACACACCTTTGTGAATGGGAATATTTTTCTCCCCGGCAATCTTGAGTGCCATTTGAATGAGTCCGGGATCGTAAGGATCGTACATGTCAGGAAATCGAGGTCCCAGCTCATCGAGATTTGAACCCCTCAGCGGATTATCGGGTTGTAAATTAATGTGATCTTCTAAAATCATTAGATCGCTTACCTTATGTTGCGGATCCAATCCGCCACATGCGTTGGAGATAAATAATTTTTCGATTCCCAAAAGCCTCATGACCCTTACCGGGAAAGTAATTTCTTGAGCAGAATACCCTTCGTAATAATGAAATCGCCCCTGCATAACTACTACCTTTTTGCCAGATAATTTTCCGAATATCAATTTGCCGTGATGACTTTCGACAGTGGAAACCGGAAAATGCGGGATCTTATCATACTCAATAGTTTGTTCGATATCGATCTCATTGACCAATTCGCCCAACCCTGTTCCCAGAATAATTCCAAATTGTGGTTTTGGGGAATAAATGTATTTAATAAAAGAAACAGCTTCGTTGATTTTCTGCATTAGGTCCATATCAAAAAAGTTTATGCAAATAAATAATATTGCTAAAACTGACGGCTATTTCGCTATAAAAATTTAGGATTCAGTTGACTTAAGTCATTTAAATTAATTCGATACTTCAAAATAATCGCTGAGGTATTTAAAATTGATATTTATTGTTAAATTTACCGCTCTTAAATTTTACCACAATATTTTTTGTTTAAACAATTATTTCATGAGTTTAATTTCATGCCATACCAATCAGTGGATTAAATCATTTGAAATAATTTGTGGTAGCATTTTTCACTAATAATATAGATACAAATGAAATTTATAGTTTCATCGGGAACATTACTTAAAGAGCTCAACAACATAAACGGGGTAGTCACCACTAATCCGGTCGTCCCCATCCTTGAAAACTTTCTGTTTGAAATCTCAAATGGCAGATTGACGGTAACGGCTTCTGACCTGCAAACTTCCATGATCATCGAACTCGAAGTTGAGGCAAAAGAAAATGGCAGCATTGCGGTACCTGCCAAAATACTGATGGACACGCTGAAAAACCTGCCTGAGCAACCGGTAACGTTTTCCATCGATGAAAGCAGCTACTCGATAGAGATCAGCTCTGACAATGGGCGATACAAGCTCGCAGGCGAAAATGCTACTGATTTCCCGAAAGTTCCCGAGGTTTCCGATGGATTTTCAGTCAATATTTCTACTGATGCACTGGCCAGCGCTATCAATAATACCATATTCTCTACAAGCAATGATGAGCTGCGGCCAGCCATGACTGGCGTGTTCGTTAATTTGACTGACACCAACACAACGTTTGTGGCCACAGACGGACACAGATTAGTGCGATACAGAAGGGTTGACGTAGCCTCTGAAGACACTCACTCCATCATCATTCCCAGAAAGGCCCTTAACCTTTTAAAGATTACTTTGCCACAGGAAAACACCAATGTTTCGATCGATTTCAATATGGCCAATGCCTTTTTCAGGTTTAACAACATAAAAATGATCTGCCGGTTGATCGATGAAAGGTACCCCGATTACGAAAATGTCATTCCTGCCAACAATCAAAACACAATGGCCATAAACCGTGGGGAATTGTTAAGCTCATTAAAGAGGATCTCCATCTATGCTAACAAAACAACTAACCAGGTCAGAGTCAAAATTACCGGCAGCGAACTTCAGGTATCAGCTGAAGATCTCGACTTCTCTAATGAAGCCAATGAAAGACTGAGTTGCGAACATGACGGAGAAGACATTGAAATCGGTTTTAACGCCAAATTTCTTATCGAGGTATTGAATAATCTCGACAGTGAAGAAATAACGGTGAAATTATCGGAACCAAACCGCGCCGGACTGTTTTTGCCGAAAGAGAAGAATGACAATGAAGATATTTTGATGCTGGTTATGCCAGTTATGCTCAATGATTATACAACCTAATCTATACGTTGGATATCCGCCCCGATATTCCGGAGGCGGATATCTATTTGTTGATATCCACGGTCTATCTGATCAATGTTGTGAATTTCACTTACGCCCTTAGCCGACAAAGCTGCAATAAGCAATGCCACACCGGCTCGTATATCAGGCGATGTCATTTTGATTCCCTTCAAAGGGATTTTACGATCCAGCCCCATGACTGTCGCACGGTGCGGATCACATAATATGATCTGCGCCCCCATGTCAATGAGTTTATCCACGAAAAACAACCTGCTTTCAAACATTTTCTGATGAATGAGCACGTTGCCCTTTGCCTGGGTGGCGACGACCAGTAACACACTTATCAGGTCAGGGGTAAGGCCGGGCCATGGCGCGTCGGCTATGGTCATAATGGAGCCGTCAATAAACGTTTCTATTTCGTAGCTGTCCTGATGGGGAACAAAGATGTCATCATCTACAATATCCATGTTAATTCCCAAACGGGAAAAAATATCGGGAATGAGCCCCAAATATTCAATGCCGGCATTTTTTATGGTAATCTCCGATTGTGTCAATGCCGCCAGGCCGATAAAGCTGCCCACTTCGATCATGTCGGGTAGCAAAGCATGTTCTGTGCCTTTAAGACTTTTGACTCCCTCAATCTTCAATAGATTTGAACCGATACCGGAAATTTTTGCCCCCATTCGATTCAACATCAAACACAATTGTTGAATGTATGGCTCACAGGCGGCGTTATAGATTGTTGTTTTGCCCTTTGCCAAAGTGGCTGCCATCAAAATATTAGCCGTTCCCGTAACAGATGCCTCATCCAGTAACATGTAGGCGCCTTTTAATTCCGATGCATCGATGTGATAATACTTGTCGTCGTCGTCATACCGAAATCTGGCGCCTAACTTTTCGAATCCGATAAAATGCGTATCTAATCGCCTTCGCCCAATTTTATCCCCTCCAGGCCTGGGAACGTTCGCTTTGCCAAATCTTGCCAGCAACGGGCCAAGGATCATGATCGATCCTCTCAGAGTTGCTGCTTTTTCTTTAAATTCCGGTGATTCGAGATAAGAAAGATCAACCTGCCTGGCATTGAACTGGTATGAACCATCCCCTTTCTTTTGAATGTTCACTCCCAATTCAGACATCAATTCAATGAGCCTGTTGACATCTCTGATATCGGGAATATTATTGATAATAATAGGTTGATCTGTCAGCAGAGTAGCGCAAATTACCTGAAGGGCTTCATTTTTTGCGCCTTGAGGAATGATCTCACCTTTTAAGGGTCTTCCTCCTTTTACTCTGAAGAATGCCATTAATTTCTTCTACGCCGATTTTGATTTCCTTTGTTTCGCTTTCCTCCTTTATTTCGGTCTCTTTTTTCTCGGTTCTCGTTGGACCTTGTATCCTTGATGTTTACTTCAAATAAATTATTTTCTTTTACCTTATTGACGTCAAGCTCCAGGACTCCACTCGACAATAACTTAATGTTTTTAATGATCGTCCCGTCATCCGGATTTTCTCTATTCCAGATAAGGTGAAAACCTTTCATCAATTTGCCAATATAGATCGTGGCTTCCTCCTGTTCTTTTGGATCAGTAATGTCCATTGCTCTTTTGATGAGCAATTCGATGTTTCGACCGTAATGCTTAAATTTGACCTCGGAACTACTGTATTTGAGTCTTTTGGGTTTTTTCCCCAACAACTCTTTTTCAGGCACGGGAAAGGGAGAATCAACTTCGATATCAAAATCAGCCATAATAAAAAGGTCATCCCACAATTTCTGGCTGGTTTCATTGTCGCGTACATTTGAATTAAGCTGTCTCATTAGTTCAACTAAGATCTCAGCATTTTCATTCCTCTTCTCCTTGTCTTCAGTTTTTCTGACAAAGTCTACTAATTTCTGGATGTTCCTACCGTACTCCTTCAGTATCAATGTAGGTCTTTGCGTATTATAATCTTTCATGTATAAGGAATTTTCTAAAAGAAAAAGGTCAGGTTATTCTGTTCCGTTGTTATCGTGTATTCTTAGTTTAGCAAAGCTAAGCAATAATGTTTTTTCTCCAAAATTATCAAATAAAACCTTGGCTTTACGGTTTGCACCATCTGTATCCATTTTTACCACCTTTCCGAATCCGAATTTTGGATGTTCAACCTTCATTCCCTCTTGTAATTGTGACGTATCGCTGGGTTTAAAATTATCAGATACCTGGTGGATATATTTGTTGACTTTATGGTTGGCTTGTGCCTGTCGCAACCCGGAGACGAGGTTTTTGGTTGTATAGGAAGATTGTGTCTGAGGTTCGGGAGCAGAGAATTTTCTGTTAATTTTGATAAATCGCTGGTCCATATCCTCCAGAAACCTACTGGGTTCACATGTCTTCAACCTGCCAAAACGATACCTGGTATTGGCGTAAGATAAAAACAATTTTTGCTTTGCCCGGGTGATCGCCACATAGAACAGCCTTCGTTCTTCTTCAAGATCGGCCCGGCTGGTTAACATCATTTGCGAAGGAAAAAGATCTTCTTCCATGCCTACGAGGTAGACATTTTTAAACTCAAGGCCTTTGGCCATGTGGATAGTCATTAACGTTACCTTATCCTGATCTTCATCCTCATCTTCATCAACTGATGTTATTAGCGAGACTTCCTGTAAAAATGCCCCCAGGCTTTTATCTTCCACTTCGGGATTATCCACAAACTCTTTAATAGCGTTCAGCAACTCCTGGACGTTTTCATACCGGTTGACCCCCTCAATTGTTTTATCGTCATACAACTCTTTCAGCAAACCAGATTGCTTGGCTATATAATTTGAAGCTTCATAAGCGTCTTTCTGCGAAATAACCACCATAAAACTCCTGATCATCGTTGCAAAATCATCGATCTGATTAGCCGTGCGGCCAGACATATATTGCAATATATTGCTGATAACCGTCCACAGCGTTGTATCCATTTCATTTGCTAAAACGACGATCTTGTCAATGCTCGTGGGCCCTATGCCCCTCTTGGGTAGATTGATGATCCTTCGCAGCGCCTGCTCGTCGTTTTGGTTGACAACAAACCGGAGATAGCACAGTAAGTCTTTTATTTCTTTTCTCTGATAGAAAGATAAGCCGCCAATGATCTTATATTTGATATTGACCCGTCTCATTGCCTCTTCGATGGCTCTTGACTGGCTGTTGGTTCTGTACAGCACCGCCACATCTTTGTTGCTTACCTGGTTATTCATTTTTTCTTCAAAAATGGATGAGGCGATCAGCTTTCCTTCCTCGTTATCCGAATTGGCCTTTATCAGCTCAACAAGATCGCCATCATCGTTGGCCGTCCAGATATTTTTTTTAAGCTGAGCTTTATTGTGAATGATAACCGAATTGGCCACATCGACGATGATCCTGGTAGAACGGTAATTTTGTTCGAGCTTAATCACTTTTAGGTCCGGAAAGTCCTTTTCAAAATTCAGGATGTTTTGAATATCCGCGCCGCGAAATGCATAAATACTCTGCGCGTCGTCGCCCACCACACATATGTTTTGATGGACATTTGCCAGTTTTCTGGTGATCAGATACTGTGAAATATTGGTATCCTGAAACTCATCCACCAGCACATATTGAAACCGGTGCTGATATTTGTTGAGCACATCAACGTGATCACGAAACAAGACATTGGTGTTAAACAACAGGTCGTCAAAATCCATGGCCCCGGCTTTGAAACATCTTTCGGAATATATCTTGTACAACCTTCCTATCTCAGGGCGCATGGACGTTTCGTCATCTGCCCGGTATATGGGGTTGTTCAAATATTCTTTCCAGGAAATGAGCCTGTTTTTTGCAGCTGATATCCTGTTAAAAACAATATTGGGTTTATATAATTTGTCATCCAGTCCCTGTTCCTTTACGATATTTTTGATCAGAGATTTGGAATCATCTGTGTCGTAAATGGTAAAATTATTGGGATAACCAATTCGCTCTGATTCCCTCCGCAAAATTCTGGCAAACACCGAATGAAAAGTTCCCATCCATAAATTCCTGGCTTCTGATCCAACTACTTTTTCAATTCTCTCACGCATCTCCCCGGAAGCTTTATTGGTGAACGTCAGAGCAAGAATGTTAAACGGGTCTACATTTTTTTCCTTTATTAAATAAGCTATTCTAAACGTCAATACACGTGTTTTCCCCGACCCCGCACCGGCAATGATCATGCACGGCCCCTCTGCTTGTGTCACTCCTTCTTTTTGCGGCGGATTTAAACCTTCTAAATAATCCATTCTTTCTCTTTAAACGTGACCTGCAAGTTAATAATTATGCCCGTTTATCGTTGACAGAAAAAGAGAAACTTAAAAATCATTATTAGGTATTTTCCTTACATACATGTTGTATCCATTCATTAAAAAAAAATTAAGAGATCATTAATTCTGATTTTTGAAAATATCGTAGTCCAAAATCTCAAAGCTCTCCAATGATTATTAAATTTGCTGCCCAGTTAGCAAAAGCCAAGAATATGATTGTAGTGGAAAATACCATTATAAGTGATGATATTGCAGAAAATCATTTTGTTTGTGATTTGAATAAGTGCAAAGGCGCCTGCTGCGTAGAAGGCGATTTAGGCGCGCCTCTCCAGGAAGAAGAGCTTGCCAAAATTGATAAAATCTTTAAAAAGGTCGAACCTTATCTGTCGAAAGAAGGAAAAGAAGCCATTGAACGACAGGGAAAATATGTCTTTGATGAAGACAAAGAATTTTCTACTCCCACGGTAAACGGAAAAGAATGTGCCTACGCGGTCTATGATGAAAATGGAATTTTGAAATGCTCATTCGAACAGGCATATAACGACAAAAAAACCAATTTCAAAAAGCCCATAAGCTGCCATCTGTATCCGGTAAGAATCACCCGGTATGACGACTACGATGCCATAAATTATGACCGCTGGGACATTTGCAATCCGGCCTGCAATCTCGGCAAACATTTAAAGGTGCCTCTTTATAAATTTGTAAAAGACGCTCTTATCAGGAAATACGGAAAAGAATGGTATAATAAGCTCTCCCAGGAAGTCAAGCTACGCGAAGAGGTTAAAAAATAATTTCTCTTTTTTATCAATAAATTGTCGTTTCGCTCGATTGATATGTATTCTCAATGCGAGCAAGGAAACTCAATACAAAAACCTTGGGCACTAAAAGATTATCTTTACTTCGTGTATTAATTAAATGATTATTTTTAAAATATCTTTTATAGTAAATTTTTATCTCAATTTACTTACACAACAGACATGAAATATCTATATCTCATTTTGACCATTATCTTCTTACTTTTTGCAGTTGTACAATTAAATGATCCTGACCCTGTCATCTGGTTTGGCGCGTATTTTCTGGTAGCGGTATTTTGTTTCCTCGCCTTTCGCAAAAGGTATTATCCAATACCGACTCTGGTGTTTTTCGTACTTACATTTATCTGGGCGATTATCCTTTTTCCTCCTGGTTTTCACGACTGGTGGCAACTGGAAGAAGAAGCACAGTCACTAAAAATGAAAATGCCCGGCATTGAAGAAGCAAGGGAGTCGATGGGTTTGTTGATTTCAACAGTCACTTTGTTTTTTATTTGGCTCAGGGGCAGAAAGGCAATAAAAACAACTGAATAACATTCTGTTTAAAAATAGTCTTATTAAATTTGCCATTTCGGTACCAAAAAAGAATTAATGATCTATTACAAATCAAAAGCGGAAATTGAGTTAATCAGGGAAAGCTCTCAGCTGGTCAGCAAAACTCTTGGCATGCTGGCCGCTGAAATAAAGCCGGGGGTGACCAGCTTATATCTCGATAATCTGGCAGAAACTTTTATTCGCGATCACCAGGGCGAACCCGGGTTTTTGGGTTACAATGACTATCCCAATACACTTTGTACCTCGGTCAATGAACAGGTCGTTCACGGCATTCCCAGCGACAAGCCGCTACAGGAGGGGGATATCATTTCTATCGATTGTGGTGTGAAAAAGAATGGGTACTTTGGCGATCATGCCTATACTTTTACTGTGGGCGAAGTAGCACCTGAAATTTTAAAGCTACTAAAAGTCACAAAGGAAAGTCTCTACCTGGGCATCGAACAAGCTGTAAAGGGCAACCGGATAGGGGACATCAGTTTTGCTATTCAATATCATACGGAAAAATTAAATGGCTACGGAGTGGTACGGGAGTTGGTTGGTCATGGTTTGGGTAAGAATCTTCATGAGGCTCCTGAGCTTCCTAATTATGGGAAAAGGGGCAGAGGACCTGTGATCAAAGAAGGGCTGGCGCTCGCTATAGAGCCCATGATCAATTTGGGTACGCATAGGGTAAAGCAACTCAGGGACGGATGGACCATTGTTACCCAGGACGGACGGCCTTCGGCTCATTTCGAACACAATGTAGCTGTAGTAGACGGCAAGCCGGAAATCCTTTCTACCTTTAAATATATCGAAGAAGCCCTGGAAGTGGTATTATACTGATGAACTTTTGTAGCAACTGTGGATCAGATAAAATTTCCCTTGAGGTTCCTGAAGGCGACAGTTTTAAACGTTTTGTTTGTAAGAATTGTGGTACCGTTCACTACCAAAACCCCCGGGTAATTGTCGGATGCCTGGCCACTTATGAAGACAAGATACTTATCTGCAAAAGAAACATCGAGCCCAGATTCGGACTTTGGAACTTACCTGCCGGATTTATGGAAAATGGTGAAAAAGCTGAAGACGGTGCCATAAGGGAAACTTTTGAAGAATCAAATGCAAATGTAGAAATCATTAAACTTCATGTTGTTTTCAGTATCCCTCACGTCAATCAGGTGTACCTGCATTTTCTGGGTAAAATAAAAGAACCGTCTTTCAAAGCAACACCCGAAAGTGCGGAAGTGCGGCTATTTACACGCGAAGAAATTCCGTGGAATAAAATAGCATTTCATTCCACAGCATTTGCCCTTGAAAAATTTATCGAATTTGGCCCGGATTATCCAGGTGTTCACATTGGAAGCTATTTGAAATGAGAGATAAAGGCGAAGTTCTTATTACTTCACCAGCCTGACCCCTTGCCGTTGTAAATTGACGACGCCTCCCCCCACATTGCATACATCCTTAAAGCCCTCACCTTTCATGATTTTTTGCGCATGGGCGCTTCTACCCCCGGTTCTGCAGTAAACATAGTATTTTTTGTCCCTATCTAATTTTTCAATTTCCTTACTGAAGGTCGGCTTTGTCACATCGATCAATATGGCTCCTTCCACATGGCCTGAAGCATATTCCTGGGGCGTTCGCACGTCCAACACGACAATTTCGCTATTGCTCTTCAACGCCGAAACTTCCTGCGGACCTACCACGCAATTATCACTTTGACCTTTGGCCATAAAGAAATACGATCCTAATACGACCAAAACAACAACTACTAAAACAATCTTTTTATTCATCACTATTTTTTTAATGAGGTAATTTTTTTCTAATCAAACCATAAACCCAAACTCCTGAAATGGCACTCAGTATAACTATCAGAAAAACGGTTGTGCCACTACCAATTATGGCATAGATCGGTCCCGGACAAGCGCCCGTAAAGGCCCAACCTAAACCAAACAACAATCCACCTATCACCAAACCGGTATGAAACCTCTTTGGTTTCATACGCATATTTTCCCCTTCAACACTTTTCATATGCCTCTTTTTGATAATAAAAAGCGATATCGCTCCGACAATTACGGCCATTCCTATCACTCCATACATATGAAACCCCTGAAACCTGAACATTTCCTGAATACGAAACCACGAAACGACTTCAGACTTTACCAACACAATTCCGAAGTATATTCCTACCAGTAAATATTTTAAATTCTTTTTCATATTATTTCAGAATTAATGGAATTAAGAAATAGGTAGAAATTATGCCTCCGATAAAAAAGCAAATGGTTGCTATGAGCGAGGGTAATTGTAAATCTGACAAGCCCGTTATGGAATGTCCCGATGTACACCCACCGGCATACCGGGTGCCAAATCCAACAAAGAACCCGCCGGCTATCATAAATACAATTCCTTTCCCTGTCAGCAAATTGCTCCAGTTAAACAGGTCGTCCGGCAGTAGCCCTTCAAAATCGGTAATACCCAGGGCTTTCAGATCAGCTACCGTGTTTTCCGAAATCGCCACGCGGCTGCCATCATTCATGAAATGAGCCGCTATGAACGCTCCGAGTACAACCCCGCCTACGAGAAGCAGGTTCCATATATGATCTTTCCAGTTATAGTCAAAGAACTTTATCTTTATGGGCGTAGTGGCTGCACAAATGTGCTTAAACGACCTCGATACGCCAAAAGGCTTGTTACCCAACCACAATAGCAACGGTACCAATAATCCAATCAGGGGGCCCGCCACATACCATGGCCACGGCTTCATTAAAAAATCAAACATGTTAACTCCTTGTTTTATAAAAAGGCGAATTAAAATATTTTACGCCCAATAAAAAATATGGTTCGGTATTTAGTTACGAGTTGTCTGTTGCCGGCTAAAACCGGCAACAGGCAACTCGCAACCCATAATGCACCCTTCTCCCCCTTAATTCAGAATCTTTTCAAGTTTTTCATTAAACTTTGTGGTGGCACATTTACCCGCAACCAATTTAAAACCATCTGATTTTTTTATCCCATCAAATCCGCCGTATAGATTAACAATGTTGTTAATTCCATTTGCTTTCAAAATAGATGACGCGATCATTGATCTGTATCCACCCGCACAATGCACAATCAGCTTATCGTCTTTTTTCAGCTGATCCAACTGATCATTCAAATCAATGAGCGAGATATTTCTGGCGCCTTCTACATGTTCTGCCTCTACTTCACTGTTTCGTCTCACATCCAGAATTTCGTACCCCTTTTCTACCCAGCCAGAAATATCTGCCACATTAATTGATTTGACGGCGTCAGTTTCTTTCCCTGCTTTCTTCCAACTTTCTACTCCACCATCGAGGTAACCGGCTACATTTTCATAACCCACCCTGGCCAATCGTAAGATTGACTCTTTCTCATCGCCTGGTTTTGTAACCAAAATCACCTTTGCATTGAAAGGAATCAATGATCCTACCCAAACTGCATATTGACCTCGCAAACCTATATTCAATGATCCTTTCACAAATTCTTTTTCAAAATCATCGGAATCTCTGGTATCCAGAACAAAAGCTCCCGATTTCACTTTCTGTTCAAACTGTTCAACAGTAAGCGGATTGAGGTTCCTGTTCATCACCTCATGTATATTGTCATAACCTTCCCGGTTTATTCGCGCATTTTCGGCAAAATACGCCGGTGGAGCGCTCAATCCGTCAGTCACTACTTCGATAAACTGTTCCCTGGTCATAGGTTGAAGCGCATAGTTCAATTTCCTCTGCTGGCCTATGGTTGAGTCAGTTTCTTTACTCATATTCTTTCCACACTGTGATCCTGCCCCATGGCCGGGATATACAATAACATCATCATCCAAAGTCAGAATTTTATTTCGAAGGCTGTCATAAAGGATCCCGGCAAGCTGCTCCTGGGTCAGATCACTCTTTACAGCTAAATCGGGCCTGCCCACGTCTCCTATGAATAATGTGTCACCGGTAAAGATGGCGTGGTCCTTTCCACTTTCATCTTTCAACAAATAAGTTGTGGATTCCATGGTATGGCCTGGCGTGTGCAAAACTCTTACCTCAAGCTTCCCAAACTGAAATGCCTCATTATCCTCGGCCACATAACTGGCATATCCGGGTTTTGCATTGGGGCCAAAGATCAGTTTCGCCCCAGTGATACTTGCCAGGTCAATATGTCCCGAGACAAAATCAGCATGGAAATGTGTTTCGAATACATATTTTATTTTTGCGTTGCGTTTCTGAGCCAGCTCTAAATAAGGCTCTGTCTCCCTCAGCGGATCGATTACTACTGCTTCACCATCCGACTCAATATAATAGGCGGCTTCCGCCAAACATCCTGTATATATCTGTTCTATGTGCATTTTTTATATTATTTTTTCTATTACAGTAACTCACATTTATTCATGCAATTGATCACAGTTACAACTTCCGTTAATTTCAGAAAATAATAAATGTTTTTCCCCTGCCTTGTGTTTCCCAATATTCCGGAAAGCTTCATATGTGACAAGTGATGAGAGGTTAATGATTGTTCCGATTCCAGCATGGCGCAAATATCATTCACACATAACTTCTCGTTTTCCACCAACAAGCTGATAATGCTAATCCGTAATGGATGCGCAATCGTCTTTAAAATAAACGCTACTTTTTCCAGTTTTTCAGGATCAGCCATTTCAATCATGTTGATCTCTTTGTTTTGTACACCTTCTACTTTCATGGTATTTATATTTACTTTGAACAGATACGTAAATATATGAATATATGTTCATATTTGTGAGTAAAAAATTAAAAAAAATTTTGCAGCACCTCTCAGTTCGTCAACAAATGATGTTTTATTTAAAGTAAAAAAGTGATCTCAACTCACTAAAAAGCCAGGTTTTCATTTCGCCTTTAGGAGATTTAAAATAACGTCAGTAACAGTTTGAAAATTAAACTCCTATCGAAAGTTACATCTGATTGTCAAAAAAAGTCTGATGTAACCATAACTCAAAAATAAAGTTTATAACATTGCAAATTATTGAAAACGGGGTAAACAGATGTCAATTGATAATTTACGCATTGGGAAAAATTATTTTCTGAGGAATTATGGCGATTCAACTTCATTCACAGTACTGGACGCCATGGGAAAAAACGATTTTTTCATTAAAGATCTCCTTACGCTTGAAACATATAAATTGAGCGAACTTATTAAGTACGGAATTGGGGATGACTTTGATCTTTACGAACTTGAGTGACAGGAATTTTTGATCACGATTTTTCTGACATTAGAAATTCGATTCCCATTTGTTCGCTTTTCCCCGCATTTTTCCCAGAATCTTCCTTTAGCTTCCACTTCTTGATCTCTACTTCTTTTTTGATCACTTCTAATGCACCAACAGAAATATCTGTAAAGATCTTATTTAGTTGGGCTTCATCATCTTTGTATTCAAATGCATTTATGATTGCATTGGTCGTTTCATTTACCAATATCCTGTTCTTGCCAGAAGCCAGGTCTGCCATTACTTTTTCTATTACGCTATTGATGGATTTGGAAATGGAATCTTCGATGGTTTTGGTGATGACCTTACCCATAAATGGCACCTGTTCGATTGTCTGCAGTTGTGTATTGTTATTTAAACTTTCTGAAATCAGGCTGTTAACATAATCTGATATTTCTTCTTTCCGGACCATTACTTCACTCTTTATGACATGTTCCAGCCTTCTGGAAACCCATTCCACCAGCAGATCTTGTTTGGGACGTATGACATCATTTATTATATTATCCAGTACCGGACCGCCATTAGCTATTTCGTCTTGTACACCTTCCAAAATATTGACCACCACCCGGTCAGCCACTTCTTCAACCAGTATTCCATAATATTTTTTCAGTTTTTTAAAAAGATAGGTATTGGACAGATCTATTATGTTGAGGTTTTGAAGACGGATCAGAATGGAAAAGACACGCAAAATTCTGACGAACCTAAATGTCTCAACCGGAATACATCCGATCAGGTCATACCAATGAATGAAAGGAAAAAAGAACCACTTGTGGTAAACTTTCCGAACTATTGCCAAAATCCAACTGAAAATAAACTCAGTCAAAAATATAGCAACAAATATCAGGTCAATATCTCTAAAATTGGTGTGAATGTTGTCATGGTACAACGCATAAAAATGAGGCGTGGACATCTTAAAAAACTGTCCGATATCCCG
>Ga0210144_1000789_pt1 | contig 14740 bp, 15 predicted proteins | sample Muzzi_PWA_D2_FD_185532 | JGI IMG/M metagenome (GOLD analysis project Ga0210144, IMG submission 185532) | Wetland microbial communities from San Francisco Bay, California, USA, that impact long-term carbon sequestration - Muzzi_PWA_D2 (SPAdes) | ecosystem: Environmental > Aquatic > Marine >...
ACCGGGTTAGCTCCAGGCCACCCCCGGCTCCGCCTGGGAGGTCGCCTCCGATCAAAGCAGCGACGCGGCGGGCTGAGGCTCCGATTCAGCCGATTGGGACTTTTACCCCCGTTATTGGGGGTCAAAGGTGTGCCAGGCACGAACGTTGAGATCGGAGGTGTAAATCCTGACCTGGAGCCCCGACAGGGGGAATCCAACATCGAAGAGGCAAGGGCGCGGCCCGGAGTTCACCGGGCGGCCGGTCGCTGTAGTTGGTTGGCAGCGGCTGGCTTCCGTGAGGGCGGGTCTGAAGGAGGCCATAGATGCGCCGTGGTGGCGAACGAAAGTGAAGCGCCGTAAGGCGTTCCTCGGTGGGCGAGCCGCCCTTCAGCGGCGATGCCCAATACCTGTTGATCCCGAGGGCGTAGTGGCGACGCGATCACGGCGAAATCTCAGCGTTTCACCCTGGGAGATCTGCTGGGTTCCGAGGTTCGGTAGGCCGGAGAACGAGAGGACGACGGCCGATGACCCAGCAGAAGTCCGAGGACCGCGTACTACCGGAAGGCGGGGTAATGCCCGCTGAGCGCGCCGGGTCGAGCCCCGGTGGGCAAGGGAAGGCGGTCCCGGTCGAAGAAACGGCGGTGCAGCTCAGCCTGCCGGTCGCGACAGCAGAAAACCCGCAAGGGGCCGCCCGCAGGAGGACCCAGGATCGACCTGTGGACCTTCTGGCGGGAGCGCCGAAGGCGATCGTCAATGCCGAGACGGCAGTGCCTGCGACGATGGAGGAGGTTGCCAAGCGATTAACGAGTGCGTTGTTGAAGGTGGCGTCGAACAAGGGCGCTCCTGGCCCGGACGGGCAGACGATCGAGGCGCTGCGTGAGCAGTGGTCGGCCGTCTTGCCCAGGCTGCAAGCCGACCTGCTGGCGGGGACGTATCGACCCGGCGCGATCCGCCGGGCGTATATACCCAAGGCAGGGGGCGGGCAGCGCGGGCTGGGGATACCCGACGTGGTGGACCGGGTGGTCTGCGAGGCCGTGCGGCAGGTGCTCGAGCCGCTGTGGGAGCCGACGTTCCATCCCTCAAGCCACGGGTTTCGACCTGGCCGAAGCTGCCACACGGCGATCGCCGAGGCCGGACAGCATCTCGAAGAAGGCTACGAGTGGGTGGTGGACCTTGATCTGGAGAAGTTCTTCGATCTCGTCTGCCGCCAGCGGCTGACCGCAAAGCTCGCCGAGCGGGTGAGCGATCGGCGGCTGCTCGTGCTGATCGGACGGATGCTCAAGGCCAAGGTGGTGCTGCCGGACGGCGTTGTGATCGCAAGCGAGCGGGGCGTTCCGCAAGGCTCGCCGCTCTCGCCGCTGCTCTCCAACGTCGTGCTGGACGAGCTCGACCAAGAGCTCGCCCGGCGTGGCCACCGGTTCACCCGCTACGCCGACGACTGCAATGTCTACGTGCGCAGCGAGCGGGCCGGGCAGCGGGTGATGACCAGCCTGACCGGGTCCATCGAAGGGCGCTTGCGCCTCAAGGTGAACCAGGACAAGTCGGCCGTCGCCCGACCCGAGGAGCGCCACTTCCTCGGCTTCCGGCTGCGATTAGACCCGCGGACCGGGGCCGTGGAAGTGCTCCTGTCGGAGCGCACCAAGCGCAACGCGATGGAGCGAGTCCGCCAGCTCACGCCGCGGAACTGGGGAGGCAGCCTTGCGAGCTGCATCGCCCGGGCCAACGCGTGGCTGCGCGGCTGGCACCAGTTCTTCGGGATCGCCTCGGCCGCAGAGATGCAGATGATGCGCAAGCTGGACGCCCACGTCAGGCGGCGGCTCCGCGCGATCATTCTGCGCCACTGGAAGCGCAAACGCACGATCGCACGGCGCCTCGTCGCGCTGGGCGTTCCCCGGCGATCAGCGTGGCGCCAGGTCTACCAGGGCCGCCGGTCCTGGTGGGCGCTGAGCCACATCCCGGCCGTGGATCGCGGCCTGCGCAACGCGTACTTCGCCGAGCACGGGTTAGCCTCCCTGGCCAAGCTGCACGACCGGGCGCACCAGCACATCATCGCCCCCGACCCGCCACAGCTGGCGCTATGGGGATGATTCGAGGTCGAAGAACCGGCCGACGGCGGGGTTCACAACCCGCCGTCCCGAGGAGCCGTATACGACCAGCGTACGTACGGTTCTGTGGGAGCCGGGGCGGGCAACCGCCCCGGCTACCCGAGCCAGGTGTCGGGGCGGCGTGCTGCTCCCGCCACTGGGCAGCGAAACGCGCCGGCGGCGGTTAGAACGCCCGGGGCCGGCACCGAAGCCTGAACTTCGATGCAACGGAAACGGTACCGCCGTTGCCCCCACCGGGGCGGCATCGGGGCCGGCTTCGGTGCCCTACCGAAAGGAGGGGCGCCTGTGCCCGCCACCACGATCACCATCGACCGCGAGCAGCGCGACGGGCTCTACGAACTGGTCCGCAACCACCTCGGCTCCGTAGGCGACCTCTTCGACGCGCTGGAGCGCGACGAGGACGCTGTAGCAGTTTTGCTACGATCCGACCCATGCGACGGATACCCCAGCGCGAGTTGCGCAACGACGTCTCCGCTGTCCTGCGGCAGGTGATGGCGGGTGAGCAGCTTCGCGTCACGGTGGCGGGGCGCGACGCGGCCGACCTCGTCCCGATCGAGGATGCGCCCTCTTGGACGGCCGGCTCCCGCGCGCGGGAGCTGATCGCGGCCGCCCAGGCTGACGCGGGCCTGGCTGGCGAGCTGGATCAGGCCTTTCCGGACACGACCGACCAGCTCTAGGCGGTCGGCCCGGCGGCGTGCAGGCGATCCTCGACACCTCGGTCTTCATCGCGCGCGAGCAGGAGCGTCCGCTCGGCGCCCTCCCCGACCGGGTCGCGGTCAGCGTCGTGACCCTGTCCGAGCTGCGCCACGGAGTCCTCGCCGCGGCTGGCCACGAGAAGATGGCGCGGCGCCTCAGCACGCTGGAGGCAGCGCGGCAGATCGCAAAGCCGCTGGTCATCGACGAAGGGGTCGCAGACGAGCTGGCGCGCCTGCGGGTCGCGCTCAAGGCGATCGACAGGGCGATGAAGGTGATGGACGCCTGGATCGCCGCCACGGCGATGGCCCACGGGGCCGCGGTCTGCACCCAGGACGCGGACTTCGATGCGGCGGCGGAGGCGGGCCTGCTCGAGGTCGCGCGGGTGTAGGTCCTTGGGCGGGGGCGGCGTTCGGCCAGGCTCTTGGTGGCATCAGCGTCCGAAGTTGCCCAGCGCCGCTTCGGGCCGATCGGTCCCCGGCGCTCCCGCCCTTCGCCGATTTTCACCGCCTGATTCGCCCGGCGCCAGTGCGTCGCCGCCGTTTCCGTGGGCCAGGGCTCGAAGAAGGCGGAGATAATTTTCGGCCAGCCGGCCGCCCGCGCCGGTCTGCGCGGGTTCCGGCGAGCTCAGCCAGCACGCTCGAGGCGCCGAGTTCGCCCGGATCGCCCGCCCTCGCCTCTCGTTCGTCTTATGACGGGGCCGACACACGAGCAGACTGGAAATACCACTCTCCATCCTGTGGACCCTTCGCCACGATGCGTGCCGAAAAGTACAAGGGGTCGAAAACCTCATCTTGGGCCTCAATAAGCGTCACCAAGGAGCTGTTTGAACCGAGCAGAATGCCAGATCGTTTGCCATGCAGAAGGTCCAGGGTTCGAATCCCATCAGCCGCTCTCAGGGAAGGCGCCGCAGTTCGGCTTCGGCCCTCTCGCGGTTCCAGCCATGGACACCCGCGCGGGCTGAGGTAGATTGCGCGCATCTCTTCGCCCCTTCACGAAAGGAAGCCAGTGCGCAAGTCAGCCCTGATCGGTGGTTGCTTCGTCTCCGCTGCCCTATTCCTCGCCGCGTGCGGCGGGGGGGAAAGCGAAGAAGACAAGATCGTCGGCGCGATCGAAACCAGCGCAACCAGCAACGATCCCTCCGCCTGCACCGAATTCGCCACCGAGAGCTTCAACGAACAGATCACCGGCCAAGAAGGCGAAGCGGCGGTGAAGGAATGCGAAAAGGACGCGGCCGAAGAAGAAAGCGCCGAATCCGCCGACGTCTCGAACGTCGAAGTCGATGGCTCCACCGCGACCGCCGATGTGGCCCTGACCGGCGGTTCCTTCACTGGTCAGACCCTTGCCGTGTCGGTCGTCAAGGAAGGCGACCAGTGGAAGCTGAACGAAGTGACCGGGTTCGCCGACCTCAACCTGCCAAAGCTGGTCGAAGCGCTCGAAGAAAACTTCAACGAAACCAATGAAATCCCCAAGGGCGTCGTGGCCTGCATTGCGGAAGCCGTCGAAGAGTCCTCTCAGGCAGAAATCGAAGAACTATTCTTCAGCGGTTCCTTCGAGGGGTTCGCGGAACTGGTGCAAAGCTGCAACAAGTAGATCGGCCGGGTTGAGCTATCGGCTCGATCGGATTGAGAAACTGATTTGTCTGGCCTGAGGCGCGTCGGGGGGTTCACCTTCACCGGCGCAGGAACGAGCGGCTTCGAGGCGCCCGCAAGCCTCGGCCTACAGACGTTCGCCACGAACCTGCCGGTCCAGGCGGGGGACACGATCGGCTTGGACAACATCTCCGCATCGGACACGATCGGCGTGAAAGAAGCACTGCCGGGCGCCCGGTTCGTCCTCTGGGTTCCGCCTCTGCCCGACGGCTCGACTCTCACCGCCACCAAAGTGCTCGACTAACGTGAGGTCGCCTTCAACGCCGACGTTCAGCCACCTCCGAGCGTCTCCTCGATCAGCCCCACGTCGGGGCCGTCCACCGGCAACACCGCGGTGACGATCGCGGGCAGCGATTTCGCCGACGTCTCGGCGGTCAGCTTCGGCGGGCACCCGGCCGCGAGCTACAGCGTCGATTCCGAAGACCGGATCGTCGCGAGGTCACCCGCGGCCCCGCCAGGCCCGGTCGACGTCACGGTCACCACCGTGGCCGGGGGGAGCCCGATCGTGCCGGCCGACGGCTTCGTCTTCACCACTGTCCCGACTCCGGTTTTTGCACCCCCTGCCGTCGTTTGCGTCGTCCCGAAACTGAAGGGCAGGAGGCTGCGACCCGCGAAGCGGGTGCTGCGCAAGAGGCACTGCCGCATCGGCAAGGTGACCCGCAAGCGCCGCGCACGAGCACCACGTAAGGCGAGGATCATCAAGCAGCGTCCGCGACCACGCGCGACCGGCCCCGCAGGGTCCAAGGTGAACGTGACGCTGCGCCTCAGGAAGAAGTCGGCCCGCTAGGTCTACCCCTCCGGGATCGGGCTAACCCCACCTCCGAAACGCCGGGACGCCCCACCGCGATCCGCCTGCGCGCCGCATTGTGGGAGGCCGCCGGGTCGGCGACCCTCGAAGCAGGCGCGGCGAAGAGCCGCGGGAGCGAATCGATCAGGAGGTGCCGAGGATGGCGGAACGGGGCGGCTACTCGCCGCGCAACCTTGCGGCGCGGGCGGGGCGCTGGAGCGCCCGCCACCGCAAGCTGGCGATCTGGGGCTGGATCGGCCTGGTCGTGGCCGCGGTCGCGGCCGGCTCGGCGCTCGGCACGCGGAGCCTCGGCAACGACAGCGCCGGGGTCGGCGAGTCCGGCCGCGCCGACCGCGCGATCGCTGCGGCCTTCCCCCAGAGCGCCGTCGAGTCGGTCCTGGTCCAGGCGCGGGCCGGCGAGGCAGATCGCGCCCAGCTGCTCGCCGCCGCGGCCGACGTCGAGGCCCGCCTCGCTCGGCTCCCCTTCGTGCGGCGGCTGCGCGGCCCCCGCGCCGGGGGCGAACGGGTCTCGGCCGACGGCCGCTCTGCCCTGGTCGAGTTCCAGATCCCCAAAAACGACCGGATCGACCCGACCGACGAGGTCGACGTGGCGATCGCCGCCGTGGCAGCCGCGCAGCGCGCCCACCCGGACCTGCGGATCGCGGAGGTCGGCGACGCCAGCAGCGAAAAGGCGTTCTCCGAGAGCATCGGCGAGGACTTCCACCGAGCCGAGGTCAGCTCGCTGCCGATCATCCTGGCAATCCTCGTCGTCGTCTTCGGCGCCCTGGTCGCGGCCGGGGTGCCGCTGCTGCTGGCGCTGACCGCGGTCGCCGCGACGATCGGGCTGCTCGGCCCGCTCAGCCACCTCAGCCCGGTCTCCGAACAGGTCAACTCGGTGGTGCTGCTGATCGGCCTCGCGGTCGGCGTCGACTACTCGATGTTCTACCTGCGGCGCGAGCGCGAGGAGCGCGCCGCCGGCAACTCCGAGCGGGCCTCGCTGGAGGCGGCCGCGGCGACCTCGGGGCGGGCGATCCTCGTCTCCGGCTTCACCGTGATGGTCGCGATGGCGGGAATGTACGTGGCGGGGGATCCGACCTTCGCCTCGATGGCGACCGGGACGATCCTCGTCGTCGCGGTGGCGATGGTCGGCTCGCTGACCGTGCTGCCGGCCCTGCTCGCCTGGCTCGGCGACCGGGTCGAGAGGGGGCGCGTGCCGCTGCTCGGAGTCCTGAAGCGGCGTCGCGTGGGCTCGCGGCTGTGGTCGGCGACGGTGGATCGCGTGCTGCGCCGACCGCTGCTCGTGGCGCTGGCCGCCTGCGGCCTGCTGGTCGGGCTGGCGATCCCGGCCTTCGGCCTGCACACCGCCAGCTCCGGGGTCGATGCGCTGCCGCGCGACCTCGAGGTGGTACGGACCTACGAGCGCATCCAGGCCGTTTTCCCCGGCGGCGAGGACCCGGCCGAGGTCGCGGTCGGCGCCGCCGACGTGGACGCTCCGGCGGTGCGTGCGGCGATCGCTCGGCTGCAACGCCGGGTGCTCGCTGACCGGCATCGCTTCGGCCGCCCGGTATCGGTCGACGCCAGCCGCAACCGCCGCGTCGCCGTGATCGAGGTGCCCCTCGCCGGCAACGGCACCGACGCCCGCTCGGGCGCGGCGCTCGACCGCCTGCGCAACCGGCTCGTCCCGGCCACCGTCGGGGCGGTGGCGGGCGCCCGCGCCGAGGTCACCGGCAACACCGCCGAGTCGCAGGACTTCAACGATCTGCTCGCGCAGCGGATGCCTTGGGTCTTCGCCTTCGTCCTCACCGCGACCTTCGTGCTGCTGCTGTTCAGCTTCCGCTCGATCGCGATCCCGCTGACCGCGATCGGGCTCAACCTGCTCTCGGTCGGCGCCGCCTACGGGGTGATCGTCTGGGTCTTCCAGCACGGACACCTGGAAGGGCCGCTCGGCTTCCACTCCAACGGCGCGATCACCTCGTGGCTGCCGCTCTTCCTCTTCGTCGTCCTGTTCGGGCTCTCGATGGACTACCACGTCTTCATCCTGACCCGGATCCGCGAGGCGTACGATCGCGGCATGCCGACCGAGCAGGCGATCGCCCACGGCATCAAGACGACGGCCGGCGTCATCACGAGCGCCGCTGCGGTGATGGTCGCGGTGTTTGCGATCTTCGCCACCCTCTCGTTCCTCGACTTCAAGGAGATGGGCGTGGGGTTGGCGGTGGCGATCCTGATCGACGCGACGGTGGTGCGGGCCGTGCTGCTGCCGGCGACGATGATGCTGCTCGGCGAGCGCAACTGGCGGATGCCGCGGACGCTCGGCCGGCTACCCCGGGTGAGCGGGGGCTCGGCGCCGCGCTCGGGGGAGGTGGGAGCGTGAAGGCCGCCGCCGACGCCCTGCGGGGGCTCTCGCTCGTCGACCGTCTGGCCCGCGCCGGGCTCGACCTCGTCTACCTGACGATCGGGATGGCGACCGCGATCCTCGGCTTCGGCATCTGGCTCGGGGCGGGGATCGCGACCCTGACCCTGCTCGTCTTCGTGGTCGGCCTGCCGGTCTTCCTGCTCAGCACGCAGCTCTTCCGCTGGACCGCGGAGCTCGACCGCCGCAACGCCGCGCTGGCGCTGGGCGGGCCGCTGCGCGGCCGCTACCGAGACCACCGCGGCGAGGGCTTCTTGGCGCGACTGGGGCGGACCGCCGGCGACCCGCAGACCTGGAGGGACCTGGGTTGGCTGATCGTGCACTCGGTGCTCGGCTTCGTCTTCGGCCTCCTCGCGCTCGGCCTGGTTGCCCTGACCCTGGCGATGGCCGCGATGCCGGCCTGGTACTGGGCGATCCCGGATGGCGCCGACGTCGCCTTCTGGCACGTCGACACGCTCGGCAAGGCGTTCCTGGCGACGGCGGCCTCGATCCCGATCGCGGCGGTCACGAGGCTGGCGCTGCGGGGGATGACGATCGCCGTGTCCGGCCTGGCGGCCCTGCTGCTCGGCGGTGGGCCGGAGCCCACGGCTGAGGCAGCCGCCGAGCCCGGCCGCGGCCCGGCCTGGCGGAGCGCCGACCCCGAGGCGCTGCTGGCGGCGCAGGCGGCGATCTCAGCGCTCGCCTTCGGGGTCACCGTGGCGGTCTGGCTGGCGGCCGGCCGGGGCTACTTCTGGCCGGTCTGGGTGGCGCTCGGGCTCGCGATCCCGCTCGCCCTGCACGCCTCGGTCCGCGAGGCGCTGCGGGCGCCGGCCGCTCGCCGGCCGCTCGCCGTGCAGGTCGCGGTCTCGGCCGTGATCGCCGCCACCGCGGTCGCGGTCTGGGCGCTGGCCGGCAGCGGCGCCTTCTGGCCGGTCTGGGCGCTGCTCGGCCTGCTGGTCGCCCTTGCCCTCCACTTCCTCGTCGCCACGATGTGGGGGCGGGTTTTCCCCGACGCCCGCCAGCGCGAGCTGGCCGAGCGGGTCGACGAGCTGACCCGGACCCGGCGCGGCGCGCTCGACGTGCAGAACGCCGAGCTGCAGCGGATCGAGCGCGACCTCCACGATGGCGCCCAGGCGCGGCTGGTCTCGCTCAGCATGCAGCTGGGGCGGGCCGAGGAGCGGCTCGCCGACCAGCCAGAGACCGAGGCGTTGGTGCGCCAGGCGCGGGGCGAGGCCAGCGCCGCGATCGCCGAGCTGCGCGACCTCGCCCGCGGCATCGCGCCGCCGGTCCTGGCCGACCGCGGCCTCGCCGCCGCGGTCGAAGCGCTCGGCCGTCGCGCCGCGATCCCGGTCGCGGTCGAGGTCGAGCTGGAGCGCCGCCCGCCGGCGGTGATCGAGAGCGCCGCCTACTTCGTCGTCGCCGAGGCGCTGACCAACGTCGCCAAGCACGCGCCCGGGGCGGAGGCCTCGGTGCGAGTCTTCGCCGAGGGCGAGACGCTGGTCGTCGAGGTCACCGACAACGGGCCGGGCGGGACCGACCCCGCGGGCAGCGGGCTGGCCGGACTGCGCGGCCGGGTCGAGGCGCTCGACGGGACCCTGCGCGTGATCGGCCCGCCCGGCGAAGGGACGACGGTGCGGGCGGAGCTGCCGTGCGGATAGTCGTCGCCGAGGACCAGGCGCTGCTGCGCGAGGGCATCGTGGCGCTGCTGCGCGAACACGAGATCGAGGTGGTCGGCCAGGCCGAGGACGGCGACGCGCTGCTCCGACTGCTCGCCACCCACAAGCCCGACCTGGCGATCGTCGACGTGCGGCTGCCGCCGAGCTTCGGCGACGAGGGGATCCGGGCGGCGATCGAGGCCCGCCGCCGCGACCCCGAGGTCGGAATCCTGATCCTCTCCCAGTACGTCGAGCCCGTCTACACGGCCGAGCTGCTGGCCGGCGGCGAGGGCGGGATCGGCTACCTGCTGAAGGAGCGGGTCGGCGACGTGAGCGGCTTCCTCGACGCGGTGCGGCGGGTCGCTGGCGGCGGCACGGCGCTGGATCGCGAGGTGGTTGCCGAGCTGGTCCGCGATCGTGGCCAGGGCGAGGACGGACCGCTCGCCTCGCTCACCCCGCGCGAGACCGAGGTGCTGGAGCTGATCGCCGAGGGCCGCACCAACGCGGCGATCGCCGCCGCCCTGGTGATCACCCAGGGCGCCGTCGAGAAGCACATCTCCAACGTCTTCGCCAAGCTCGACCTGCCGGCGACCGACGACGACCACCGCCGCGTGCTCGCCGTCCTCGCCTTCCTGCGCGCCCGCGATGCCGCCTGAGCGGGCAGGCCGGAGGATCGGCGCTTCGATCGCTACCCCTTTTCGACGACCTTCACGGTGCCGTGCATGGACGGGTGGATTTCACAGAAGTACGCGTAAGTGCCGGGCTCCTTGAAGGATTCCGACTTGATCTTGCCCTCCTCGATGATTCCGGTGTCGAACGTCCCATCCTCGGCCGTTGCCGTGTGGGGCGCGGAATCCCGGTTCATCCAGATCACCTTGCCGCCGACCTGAATCGTCACCGGGTCGGGGTCATAGGCGAAGTTGACTATCTCCACCTTGGCCGCGCGGACCGCCTCACCGCTGGGAGCCGGGGCGTTGCCAACTGGAGCCGGGGACGTGGCGCCGGCGCTCCCATCGCCCGTGCCGGTGCCTGACTTCTCGTCACCCCCGCAGGCGGCAAAGGAAAATGCCAGCAGGACAAAGGCGGGTGCGAGGAGCAGCCTTATCTTCATCGTCCGAGGCTAGACCCTTCCGGCACCCGATGCTCAACGGCCCCGTGCTGTCGTCGCCAGCGAACGGCGGCCCAGCGGGATCGTGACGACACCCGCCGTGCGAGCGGCTCGGCGCCACGACCGCCCCGATTTGCGCCGTTCAGCGCCCTCGGAACGAGGCGTGACCCGGGCCGTTGGCGAGAAGGGACTCGATCCCGTGTGCGAGGTCCTCGGTCTCGAACAGCGGTGCGCAGGCGCTGGCCGTGAGGGCGTCGGCGGCCGCCAGTCCCTGCTTGCGGTAGGTGAGCAGCAGCTGCTTGGTGACCGCGTATGCGCGAGTCGGCCCGGCGGCGAGGCGCCTCGCGAACGCGATCGTCTTCTCGTCGAGCTCGGCATCGGGCAGCACGCGGTTGACCACGCCCCACTGCTCGAGCGTCGCCGCCGGGTAGGGCCTGGCGGTGAAGACCATCTCGATCGCGTGGCCGGAGCCCGCGCGCGCCGCGAGTCTGTAGGCGCCGCCGATGATCGGGGTGAGGCCGATGATCGGCTCGGCGAAGGCAAACTGCGCGGTGTCCGAAGCCCAGATCAGGTCCAGCGTCAGGACCGTCTCCAAGCCGGCGGCGAGGCAGAGACCGCGGACCGACGCGAGCGTCGGGAAGGGGAGGCGCTCGGTGCGTATCGCCAGATCGCGGAATCGGCTGATCAGCTCCTCACCCTCGTCGGCGCTGAGGTTCCCAAAGACCTCGTCGGCCTTTGCGCCGGCGGTGAAGTTGTCACCCTCGCTGCGCAGCAGCAGGGCGCGGATCGAGGACTCCTCGGCCTCCTCAGTCGCTGCGACCAGACCCTCGATCAGCTCCAGGTCGAACAGGTTCAGCGGCGGATTGGCGATCGTGATGACGCCGAGGTCTCCGTCCTGCTCGAAGTTCACCTTCGACACGGTCGCCGAGACTACCGGCTGGTCGGCCTTGTTCATCCTCGGTCACGGCTACCCGGTCCGCCTCCGGGCCGAAACGTCGCCGGTGGGCCGGCGATCGATCTCGTCTGTAAAGTCGAGGACCGGGCGACGATGACGGCAACCATCAGCCACGTTCTGATCGACCAGCTGCTGACCCCGCTGCTGATCGTGATCGGAGCGGCGCTCGTCAGCAGGCTGGCGCGCTACGTCATCAAGCACACCGTGCGCCGGTTCGGGTCGCGCGACATGCAGCGCCGGATGACGGTCGTGCGCCATCACGCGCCCGCCGCCTTCCTGAAGAGCGGCGAAGCGCTGACGCTGCGCTCGGCCCAGCGAGTCGAGGCGATAGCCGCCGCCGCGGCCGGCGCGGCGAGCTTCGCGATCTGGATCGTCGCCATGGTCCTGATCCTGCACTCCTTCGGCGCCAGCATCGGCCCGATCCTGGCGGGCGCCGGGCTGCTCGGCGTCGCGCTCGGGTTCGGCGCTCAGTCGCTGGTGCGGGACCTCGTCTCGGGCTTCTTCATCCTGGTGGAGGACCAGTTCGGGGTCGGCGACTGGGTCACCATGGGGAAACCGGACGGCGTCCAGGCGAGCGGTGAGGTCGAGGAGGTGACGCTGCGGGCGACCCGTCTTCGGGCGGTCGACGGCACTGTCTGGCACGTGCCGAACGGGCAGATGACCCCGGTCGGAAACATGTCCCAGCACTGGTCGCGGGCGCTGGTCGACGTCCGGGTCTCCTATGCGACCGACGTTGAGCAGGCCCGTCGGGCGATCAAGGAGGCCGCCGACGAGGTCTGGCATGCCGACAACGCGATTCTCGAGGAGCCCGAGGTCTGGGGGGTCGTGAACATGGATTACACCGGGATCCTGATTCGCCTTGTCGCGAAGACCGAGCCGCTGCAGCAATGGCGGATGGGCCGCGAGCTGCGGGAGAGGATCAAGGCTCGATTCGACGCGGAGGGGATCGAGATCCCGGCGGTTCCGGTCGCGGTCCCGGAGACTGCGTCTGCCGGGCCCGCGGACGGGTGAGCCCGATCGCCCCGAGTCCCTGAGAATCAGGATGCGCTCAATCAGGATGCGCTCCGCCCGACCAGGGCGATCGTGAAGCCGTCGTAGCCCTTGCCGCCGACCGTCTGGATCGTCGTGGCGCCGACCCGCGGGTCGGCGGCGATCTCCTCGTGCAGGCGGCGCTGGGCCGCGGTCGTCGGGTCGTCGCTGTCCGCTTCGGCGAGGGTCCCGCCCCGCACGACGTTGTCGGCGACGATCAGGCTGCCGGGGTGGGAGCGGTCGACCGACCAGGCGAAGTAGTCGGGGGTGTGGACCTTGTCGGCGTCGATGAAGGTCAGGTCGAACGGGCCGGCGCCCTCGGCCTCCAGCTCGGGCAGCAGGTCGAGGGCCGGCCCGACCCGCAGGTCGACCAGGCCGGAGAGCCCGGCCCGGGCGATGTTCCCGCCCGCGACCTCGGCGAAGCGCGGCTCGGCCTCGAGGGTGACCAGGCGGCCGTCCTCCGGCAGCGCTCGCGCCAGCCAGATCGTGCTGTAGCCGCCGAGGGTGCCGAACTCGAGGACCGCCTTCGCGCCCATCGCCTTGGCCAGGAGGTGGAGCAGCATCCCCTGCGGCGGGGAGACCTGGATCGAGGGCAGCCCGGCTTCCCCGCTCGCCCGGACCGCGGCATCCAGCGCCTCGTCGTGCGGCGCCAGCAGCCCGGCCACGTAGTCGTCGACCGCCGACCATGTCGCGTTTGCCATGACGAGTGTGTATCAAGGGGCGGGCTCGGCAGCGGGGGGATGCTCCCGAAGGAGCGGGCCCCAACGCCGCTACCCTTCGTCTCCCGGCGCCTTGGCGGAGTGGCTACGCAGCGGCCTGCAAAGCCGTTTACACGAGTTCGATTCTCGTAGGCGCCTTCCCCGCAAATCGGGGGTTTCGGGCTTGTCCATGCTGTTTGACCGCACTCGGCCTGGTGGGGTTGAACCCGGCTGAAACCGGTTGCGGCTGGCTCCCATTGGCACCCCATTGGCACCCCAGTCCGCAGAGGGGACGCCCCGAGCGGCGCGGTCGGTAATAGGGTCGGGGCATGCTCGTCAGCAGCCGGGAAACCTGCCCCCTGCCCGAGCATCCGGTGCTGGCCGAGGTGGCCAGGGCGATCGAGGAGGCGCTGAAGAGCCGGCAACGCGTACGCGGACGGCCTGACCCACAACGGCTGGGCGGCACCGAGCAAGGCTGGTGCATACTGCGCCCTCATGGCCAACGTCTTCGAGCCGCACTGGGATGAGGAGCAGGACCGCCCTCCGTTCACCTGGCGGCGGGCCCGGCTCGGACGACAGGGGGGCTCGAATCGACTAGGCGCCTCGCTTTTCGAGCTGCCGCCGGGCTGCTCAAGCTTTCCGCTTCACATCCACCATGCCAACGAGGAGCTGCTGGTCGTCGTGTGCGGCCGGCCTACCCTCCGCACGTTGGACGGTGAGCGCCAGCTCGAAGAGGGCGAGCTGGTTGCCTTCCCGTCGGGCCGCACCGGCGCGCACCGGATCGACAACCGCGGCGAGCAGCCGGCGCGCGTACTGATCATCAGCACGATGCTTGCCCCGGAGATCAACGAGTACCCCGACTCGGGCAAGGTTTGGGCACGGACTTTCCCGCCCGGCGCTACTCGCCCGGACGAGGCGGTGGACATCCTCGTGCGCTCGGACGACGAGCGCCCCGACTACCTCGACGACGAGCGCTGAGCCGCGCCCGCCCTCCGGGGCTTTCGCGGTCTCTAATCAGCCGGTCCACCGCTGTTGGGTCGCCCCGTCAAACCCGAACGCCACCGGGCCGACCCGACACCGCCGCCGCCCTCGACCTCGACTCCGACCACGTCACCTACACCGCGCTAGGCGACCTCGAGACCGCGACCGAAAAGGCCCGCCGTGACGCCCCGACGATCCCCGTCTGCGAGGCGTAGGGCAGAGGTTGAGCGGGAGATACGTAGCACCGCGCCCCGGTAGGCCCGCAAAACAGGGACTTTTCCGCCCTGGCCAGGCCGCTGCCGCCAGTAAACTGTGTTGTGCAAGTTGTTGGAAGGAAGCGCACACACGCACCAATCGGAAAAGTGAAAACAGACCGATTTATGAGAACCCGACAGGTGCGATATGCCTCCCTATCCCACCGAAGGCGTCGTTGTTGCCGCCCGGCTCCCAGCGCCATTAGCTGACGCCCTCAAGAAAGCGGGCCGAAGAAGCTGACCGCAGCCTTTCCGGCGAGATTCGCCGGGCAATCCGTTTCCACCTAGACGGCAACGGCGGCCCCACCCAGGCCGCCGCTGCTAACCCTGATCCTGCACCAAGGTGAAGCGCCCCGGGTCTCCCGGGGCGCTGTTTCCGCCGCCTGAGCGGCGATTCTTCGGCTGTCGAAGGTCGAAGATCGAACTCAGGAGGATCACCATGAAGGTGCAGC
>Ga0210144_1000790_pt1 | contig 14737 bp, 11 predicted proteins | sample Muzzi_PWA_D2_FD_185532 | JGI IMG/M metagenome (GOLD analysis project Ga0210144, IMG submission 185532) | Wetland microbial communities from San Francisco Bay, California, USA, that impact long-term carbon sequestration - Muzzi_PWA_D2 (SPAdes) | ecosystem: Environmental > Aquatic > Marine >...
AGTTAACCGCCATGACATTGGTTGTTGTCATCAATGTGATGATTGCACCCAGGGTCATTGTCCTCCTGAACAGGAGAAGAACGGCAGATATTTCAGCCAATCCCATAAACAGATTGTATCCTTTTGAAAATCCCAAAAAAGTCCAGGCCAGGCCCATTGGGGAAGAATCTCCGTAATACTGGGTTAACCGATAGATATTGGGTGACGGAAATTGCAGTTTGATAACTTTTACCAGCCCATATTGGATTAACATGAGTCCGACATAAAAACGAACGGCAACGGTAAGCCAGTAATAAAGCGTCTCATAATTTGTTCGTTTTCTGTCCAGCAAAGACCACGCAACAGTTCCGACAACAGAAATAGAAGCAATGACGAAAACAACGACATAATCATAGGTGGTGTCGCCGCTACCATTGGTAAATACAGTGATGTTGTATGAAAGGTGTAGGATATGCTTTCCAACCCATGGAATAATTTTATGCAACAGCTCTGTCGGGTATGTCATAATGACGCTCAAAAAAGGATAGGTGCCATTATTTTCAATTATGATAAACAGGATAAAGAAAATGAAGAAAAATCGGAATGCTATTTTTTTGGCAAGATCCCAGTGAGAGTTGCTTGTTAGTTTTTTCATTTATGGCTGATTTGGTGTATGTGTTGAAGAATCACCGGATCATCTTTCATATTGCCAAATTCTGCTCTACCTAAAATTTTTTCATACAGGCTGCAGTGAACGATTATATAAATTTAACCAAATATTTGTTTTTGGGGCTATCTCAAAAGCCCAGTTTTTCGTCATTCTGAATTCCTGCCTCGTCAGGCAGGTATTTCGGAATCTTATATTGTTGATTTCTAGATTTTTACAGATCCTGATCCGCCAGCTGGTCGGACAGGGTGATGTTTTAAAGGCTTGTGAGACAGGGCTGCCGGGGCAAGAAGGGAAAAATAAAAGATTGACAAAGCACGTAAAAGTTTTATTCCGTGTCGTCGAGTTAATGGACTTTATTTTTTTTCACCTAAAAAATATAACCAAACTTGATTCCCAGTGTGAGGTTGGGCCTGAATCGGGTGTGATTTGCCTGGTATTTGTATTTTCCTCCGGGCTTAAACAATGCCCAGGATGTACTTTTGTCATCAACAAAATTTGTATCGTACTCCTGGTCAGTTTCTACGACATGGGTATAATAGATCCTGTCAAAAAAGAATCCAAGGCCATAATATATTTCTATGAGAATATGGTGAGCTCCTACCATCTGTTCCCCGCCTTTGAAATTGAAGCCGTACGTTAGCCGGTTGACTGACGCTGATTCATAGTCGATTCGACCATCGGGTGAGTGGAAATGACCCTTTACAAGATTGTCGTGCGTATAGGTGACCAACAGTTCTCCCGCTGCAAAGTGATGGATGTCCTGATCATGGTTGTAAAAATATTTGATCTCCGGGCGGAACTCGACAAAAGTATAATCCGGTGTCCAGGAACTTTTATTCAGTTTTCTTTGAAATAGGTTGTAACGGCCTATACCTGCATCCAGGTTGTACCCGTATTGGTCCGTATTGTATTCAACTCCCGCCCTGATCCTGGGGGTGTATTGTAACATGGTAAGGGGTATGAAGTAAAGTTCGAGGTTTCTGTATGGAACATTCAGATCCTGGGAAAAGGCCCCGGAAAAAAGAGAGGTTGACAACAAAAAAGTGAAGATAAGGTATCTCATGTTCATTACTGCCTTTTTATAAATATATCCAATTCCTTTGATTTTTAATGGAACTTTCCACATCGGTATACCTGCCCGATTCAGACGAGTCCTCACCTACCGGGTGGTTATTTCACCATACTGTATGGCGCTGACAGAAATTTATGGGGGTGGTAAAAACAGGATTACCGGACAGAAGGAATACCATTGCTGTGCTCATCCTTCTCCTTTACAAACCGGGGCGACTGGCTCCTGCCATTTCTGGTATAATTCTTGAATTTCCTCGGTAAATAAATGGAATGTGCCTAGATATACACTGTTCATAATATTACTGGTATTAAGCCTGGAGTCATCGGCCCAAAAGCCAACAACGGGAAATGTAAGGGACAATATTGATCAGCCCATACCCGGAGCATATATAGTGGTTGAGGGAACAACTAATGCAACAGTTAGTGATGTCAATGGGAACTTTACGCTGGAGAATGTACAAGACGGCGATGTGCTTTTGATATCATATGTTGGTTATGAGACGTACTCAATTGCCGTCAATAGCGATGATCATCTTGATATTGTTTTACAACCGGAATTCTTGCAATACCAACATCGTAATTACCAGGGCGATCTATTCGGCGGACCAAAAAGCGATGTTTTGAATGCCCCTGTCGGCGTGAGCTTACGATTCTATACCTATAAAATCAAATATAAAGAAGTATACTTTTATAGCAATATCGAATATATGACCGATCTCGTTGACAATAACAATGTAAAAATAGGTCTGGATAAAATGCTTCCGTTTAATTTTCCCGGTTATTTAAACCTGTCTTACCAGGGCGTATTTTATGAGAAAGCACGATTTAATAATTACCGGCTTGAAGTGTCTAAACATTGGTCAAGGCATGCACCTCGCCCGATAGGCGGATTAGATACGTCATTTGGATTGGGGTACTATAATTATCAGTCATCAAACCAAAATTTTTCATTCGATTAGAGTTATTTTGTTTTTGGCTTTATGGATAAACATATTCCAATTGTCGTTGATGTCATCCAAAAAAACATTCCTCCAAATTGTCTTATTAATTCAATGTTAGTAATTGTATTCGGGAAAATATTTTCTGTCAAAATAATCCATATTGGAAATGAAATTCCCGAGAGTAAAAATGTCAATGCAATGGTATAAGGGGTGAGTTTTATGTTCTCGACAAAAAGTCCGTTTATTCCTAAAATCGCTATACCTGCTAGTCCGACTAGAAATCCGGGGAATATGTATTTGTCAAAGTCAAAGCTTAATACAGCTATAATTGTCGCAACAAATATCAATGTCGAAACGAAAACAGCCACGATTGTCAGACCAATTTTTTGTTTTAGAGGTTTGTCAATGTTCACCAAAGGAATTCCAAGTCCAAAAAGTACAGGAATAACTATTATCCAATTTGTCAAATAAGCTATTGTCGAACCAATGGTCGCCAAAGTCAAACTTGTAAAAAAGGTCAAATACGGTTTTGAAATTGTCATTTTGGACTGTCGTTTAGCTTACTGCCAATGTCTGTGAACAGTGCCCAATTCACTTTATATGCACTTCAGCAGGACAATCTAACTGATTTTTCATTTTAAAAAAAAACTTTCCCAACCGGTTGGGGTCCCGTATATGTAAATTTTGGTATTCGATTTTCCAAAAGCTTCATCATTTAACTATCTCATAATAATCTCTATCATCTCCCGCAGATATGGCTATCTGATCGATGACAATTCCGGTTTGATTGACTTGAATTTTCAAAGTCTGTTTTCCCTTTTTGTCAATCGTAAACGGATAGCTGACAGACGCAAAATTGCGTAAGACATTTTCTTTCCATGCTTCGCTTCTTCCTTTCGTATTGATAGAATACTCTTTGGGTTCCCGGCCATTTACTTCAATCCGGACTTTATGGTCAAAATTGTTGGAGTGAGTGGGTAGAAAACGAACTTCCGCCATGTACTTCCCAGGCTCGTTGATATTGAAAGTATATTCCAAAAAAGGTTCCTCCTGACTGAATACATGATTTTCAAAAGGAAACAGCGTAACGCTTGCATCGCTGTATCCCAGTCCGTCAATGGCTTTCCACTGGTAATTCCCATCACCTTTGGCTTCTGAAAATTCGCTAGCCTGTATAAATATGGGAGTTGGTTTTTGGTCTTTTTCAAGGGCATGCTTTTCGATGGGAATGGTGTCAGTTAAATGGTAAGTCGGCATGGCATAAGCAGCCAGGTTTCGGGGGTTCATTGACATGATTTTGTTCCACTTACCCTCGCCAATGCTGTGATTGTATTTCCCGGTGAGTGCGACGATTTCATCAAAAGCTTTTTGTGATTGATGGGCTAATTTTTCCTTTTCTGCCATATCCTTGCTAAACAGAGATTGCTGTGCATAGAGGAATTTCCGGTTCATCAACGCAGCGCTTTTTACCGGGTATTCTACCAGTTCAAAGTAGGCGTCTGCACGTTCCGGAGGGATAGCTGGCTTGATGGCGTCAACCATTCTCACCAACTTTGCGTAAGCTTCGATCCTCCGCCGAGCCTCGTCGTCGTTAAACTCAGTTACCGACGTAGGAGTTTGGGGTTCGGTTCTGCTCCAGCCCATGAATTCAGGCCGGCGCAAAAATGCCAGGCGGTAGTATTCCTGCATAATAGTGGCAATTTGTTCGGATCTCCCCTCGCCAAATTCACGGGCACACCATTTTACCAGGTGTTCGTTGATGCTGTTTTCATTTATACTGTTGATATCCCAGGCCAGATCGAGAAAAAATTCCATATCGTATTCTGCCGGTTTGATATCGCCGACATTGGCAATCCAGATTTTCTGCGCCCCGTTTTGATACGCTCGTGTAAATTCATACCATATCAGCCCCGGTTGGGTAGTAGATAGCCACAGATAATCATGCGGTCGGCCCCAGTAGCTCAAGTGATAATAGACGCCGCTTCCGCCTTTACGTTTTTGTTCTGTCTTATTACTTAGCCGGCGAATGTATCCGTAATTGTCGTCGGTCCACATCAGGGTGACATCGTCCGGGACCTTCAGGTCATTATTATACAGTTCCAGCACCTCTTTATAGGGAACCAGGACTTGCGGAATGCTGTCTATTGGTTTGTTTAGGATTTGGGTCAGTATTTTCCGCTGGTCGGCGATAATAGTCTCCAGCAACCGGGTCTTTTCTTCCAGGGTGGCATCACCCTCCATTCCCGAATCATGAACTCCTCGCATTCCCAGGGATATGATATTGTCGCCGTTTTTTGTTTCCGAGATTCGTTCCTGCCAATATTCCCTCACCTTTTCTGCATTGGTAAAGTAGTTGAATTCTCCATATTCTTTTTCATTCCATTCTCCTACATTATTTCGCAGCATGGGTTCGGCATGTGATGTGCCGATGGAAATATGGTATTTCTCAGCCATTTCCTTATTGCCGGGAATCGTAAAGAACGCCTTTGTAGACGGATGCATGGCCGGCCATATGGTATTTGCCTTCAGCCGCAGCAGTAATTGAAATATCTTTTCATAGGTTTTCGGACCTATATCGCCTGTTTCCGGCTCAAATGTTTGTGCCGCCCAGGGCTGCAATCCCCAATCTTCGTCGTTTAAGAAAATACCCCGATATTGCACGGACGGACTTTCCTCAATCCCTTGCGGTGGCAGGGTCAGTACGACGGATCCCTTTTTTTCCGGATGAACGTCCGCCCACCACTTCCACGGAGAAATACCCATTCGCTCGGCTACGTCGAAGATACCATATACGGTTCCCCTGATGTCACTGCCGACGATGAAAAGGTTATCCCGTTGTTTTTGGACGATAAACTTCTCCCATTTCCCCTTCAATTGGCCGGTGTATTGTTCCGGAAGGTTTTCCATTAACCCGTCGTCAAATTTCCCGATATAAATCCCTTTTTTATCTGGATGGAACTGATCGGTATAGCTGACCTTGATCTGCCTTCCCGTTATTTTCTCCAGGTCGCCCGACAAGTCATTGGCTGCCCATTTCACGAGATCATCCGAACGCTCGTCGAGGTAAATATTCGCGTTTGACGATTTATCATCGATAACAAAACTGTTTGTACTTTTGGTGCGGCATTGTACGATGAGGACAGTTAATATGAGAAGGTATAAGATGTTTTTATTCATTTTTTGCTAATTGTTGCATGCCATTTTCGGGTTAATACTCACTCCAAGAGGAATTTTAACACCTCACCTGTGAACAACTCCGGATTAATATCCATGGCTATATGCTGCTGACCGGGCAGGATAACGACTTTACTATTTGGCAGGGCTGAATCAGCTTTTTCGACTGCCCGTTGAAAAACTGGAGGGCTGTCTCCACCAAGCAGGAGTAACGTGGGTACCCGGATGTTGATAAATTTTTCTGAATTAAAACTGTAAGATTGATCAATTGCCAGCTCTCTGGGGATAGTCGGTGTAAGAGTGACCCGTACTTTCCACATTGGCAACTGGCTATATTTTTTGAACTCTTGGTCTGGCATTTTCACAACTTCCTGGAAGAATATTTCCAGGGCAGCTTCCAATTCGTCGTTGTCAATTTCGGTTTGCATTCGGCTGGGAACACCCGGCGGATAGAGTGGGAGTCCCGTCGGGATAGGTGGCTCATAGAGAACCAGACGGCGAATATTGCCGGTGAGACAAGCAGCCTCCAGAGCGCAGACTGCCCCGTAGGAGTGACCGAGTACAAATGCTGGTTCGCCGATGCCTTCTAGAACGGCAGCTACATCTTCTGCTTCACGCATAATGTCATAATTCGGAGAATCTTCACTTCCTCCTCGGCCACGGCGGTCCATAACATAGACAGTGAAATGTTTCTCAAACTGCGGAGATATACCAGCCCATCGCCTGTGATCTGCCGTTGTGCCATGAACGAGAAGCAGCGGTGGACCGGATCCGCTTTTCCAAAAGCCTATGGTTGTTCCATCTTTTGAAGTTACTTTTTGCATGAGTGCGTCCTTCATATCGTTAGAATTTTGAATTGAAAGATCAGAGTTTTTATTTGAATGAGAACTACATGAAAGAATAAGGAAAGCAACAATCACGTAAGTGGGATAATATCTTTTCTTCATAACATAACTGGTTTCGTTCTTTATCCATTATAATTTTGACTTCCTAATGCTTGCCAATGGTCCTGGCAATGGCAAGTGCGGGATTTCAAACCCGCTTTCTTGTCCGCCGACCGCAATTTTATTTTGTTGTGAAATATTATTTCTTGGTAATCAACCTGCCTTTGCTGTAGGCAATATCAAACATAGTTTTTATGATAGTTATTCAGTTTAATTTGTACGTTTTTATGACCGGTAAAACTTCATCAATTTTTTCACCGGTAAATAGGACGAAATTTGCAGGGCCTCGATCCGGAAAGGTGAATAAAACGCAACAATTCTCATAAGTAGAATCAATTCCATTAACCACGGTGTAAATAAATGCCTCATTAAACGAGGAATCTGATAATATATCAGTCCCATAATGTTCCACAAAATTGCCCGCCATATCTCCGATATCATACATAATGTAAATACTATCGCCCTCGTAGCTTATCACTCCGGGATAGGAGTTGATGCCTTGCCGGGCCTCGTGTACCCAACACGCCGGAGTGGTTAGATTGTCGCCATTGGCAAGGGTGACTATTTGATCATTTTGAATTGTACAATCAATTTTATCTTCACCTGAACACCTGAAAAAGAATGGTGAAAGCAATAAAAGATATTTTACACGCATGATTATAACTTTCAAATGTTTATCCTAAGCAACGTTTTATATAATGTTTAAATTTAGCTTAAAACATGCTTTATTACAAACGGCAAATTTTGCCTAACAATCGGATGCAGCAATTGCTTTTATATCCATTGTTTCTACCGATTTAACATTTTAATTAATTCATCCTTATTTAATAATTCGTCGTTAATTAAGTTCGGATTATTCTGTTTTTTTTATCCGTTGCACTTTCCAAATTTTTTCGTTCCTCCCGTCACATAAAATACCCATCTCTTTTTAGAATCACTTCACATGGAATCCACTTAATTTTGAATTATGTGGCGGTGAATGGAAAATATATAAGTGTATTTTATACCAGGCTTTTATAGCGGAGGAGAATGGAAACAAGTCTCAGGCTTTTATTTCATTTAAAGTTTGGAGTGTTCCGCAGGACACTTCAAACAGCTGGGGTCTTCTTCCTCACTATATAAAACTCGAAACCTATAATATCTTTCATTTTTACTCGATAGGTGACCTCTTCTTCGGTATGTTCTATTGAAGTGTTTTCGATATAGTTTTTTCCTAGTATCTTACTTAGTCACTTCTCAATTTGGTGTTGAACTGCTAATGGAAAAGATTGCTCCATAGTTAAAAATTTAGGGATTTCTATATTGGCCTGTAAATCTAATTAAAAACACTACAAAAGATAGCATTCTGGAATGATACGAAAAGAGCCTTTCCTAAAATCAACATTCTCTTATCAGGGACTTTTTCTGACGAATTCAGGCAACGTTCCAGTAGCTTTTAAAGCTAGATCACAGTTTTGAAAATAATCTTTCAGAATTATTTCAACCTCACTCCCCCCACCCCTCTCTATCAAGCGACCTATACTGAATCGCCTCGGCCAGATGCTCAATTTTAATGTCTTCACTCCCGGCCAGATCGGCGATGGTTCGGGAGACCTTTAAGATCCGGTCGTAGGCGCGGGCGGAAAGGCCCAGCTTTTCCATTGCCGTTTTGAGGAGGGTTTTTCCAGCTTCGTTGATCGGACAAAGCTTTTTGATGGTTTGCGAGGGCATCATGGCATTGCAGTAGACATTTTCCATTTCCACAAATCGTTCTCTTTGCATTTCTCGCGCGGCAATCACCCGGCTCCTTATCTCTTCGCTTTTTTCGTTCTTTCGTTCTGCTGTCATCTGGTCAAAGGAAACGGGTGTCACTTCGATGTGTATGTCTATTCTATCGAGAAGTGGTCCGCTGATCTTTTTCAGGTATCTTTGTACATCAGTCCGCGAATCCTGGTTATTACCGTTCTCATTAAAAAATTCTCCCGAAGGACTTGGATTCATGCTGGCCACCAGCATAAAGTTAGCCGGAAAGCTAACGGAAGCCCTTGCGCGCGAAATGTTGACAATTCGTTCTTCCAATGGTTGGCGCATGACTTCCAGAACCGACCGCTTAAATTCCGGAAGTTCATCCAAAAAGAGTATTCCGTTATGAGCCAAAGAGATTTCTCCCGGCTGCGGCACGCCTCCTCCACCCACCAAGGCGACATCAGAAATAGTATGATGAGGTGAACGAAAGGGCCGCTTGGAGATCAATCCGGTATTAGCTCCCAATTTGCCGGCAACAGAATGGATCTTGGTGGTTTCCAGGGCTTCGTGAAGAGTGAGAGGGGGCAAGATGCCAGGAAGCCTTTTGGCCAACATGGTTTTTCCAGCGCCAGGAGGGCCGATCATAATGATATTATGTCCGCCAGCAGCAGCTATTTCCAAAGCTCGTTTAATGTTTTCCTGCCCCTGAACGTCGGCGAAGTCCAGATCGTGATCCTTTAGTTCATAAAAGAATATATCGCGAGTATCAACGGAAAGAGGTTCAATACTGGTTGTGTCATTGAAAAAATCTACAGCTTCATTCAATGACTCCACGCCAATGATATCGAGGTTGTTGACAATGGCTGCTTCCGGCGCATTTTCTTTCGGGAGCACAAAGCCTTTAAACCCCTGTTTTCTGGCCTCAATGGCAATAGGCAAAACGCCTTTTATCGGGCGGACAATTCCATCGAGAGAGAGTTCTCCCATAACGACATATTTATCCAAATTATTAGTCACAATTTGTTCGGAAGCTTGCAAAATCCCCAGGGCTATGGGAAGATCATAGGATGAACCTTCTTTTCGGATGTCAGCCGGGGCGAGGTTGACGATCGTCTTTTGTCTCGGGAAAATATATCCGTTGTGTTTAATGGCTGACTCTACGCGCTGCTGACTTTCTTTTACGGCATTATCAGGCAGGCCAACAATAAAGACATGTGTTCCTGAGATTACGGTAACTTCAATGGTAATAGTTGTTGCGTCAATGCCATAAACAGCACTGCCATAAGTTTTGGCGAACATTTATTTTAAAAATTTCTCAATTAAAAAAATTAATAAGTGTATGATCTTTATGTGTATTTCCTGTATTCTATCTGCATATCCTTTATAAGGAACATTGATTTCTACATCCGCCATGGGACCGAGCTTACCACCGTCTTTTCCCGTCAGCCCGATCACTTTCATTTCTTTTCGTTTAGCAACACTGGCGGCTTTCACAATATTTTGAGAATTGCCGCTGCAACTAATCGCCAGCAGCACGTCGCCTTTTTGGCCGATCCCTTCTACATATCTCGAAAAAATAGCTTCAAAACCAAAATCATTGCTCACACACGAGATGTGGCTTGGGTCAGATATGGCAATTGCCGGCAGTGCCTGTCGTTGTTCCCTGAAATTTCCCGTCATTTCCTCTGCAAAGTGCATGGCATCACAATGCGACCCGCCGTTACCGCAGGATATAACCTTGCCCCCGTTCTTAATGGAGTTGGCAATGATCCTGGCGGCTTCCTCGATTCGTCCGATGTTCTCGTCTTTGCTGGCAAACTCGTCAAGTAGTAATTTCGCCTCGTTTAGTTGTTCTATGATCTCCTTTTTATGCATAACCGGCTTCAGTTATTTCCTTCTTCAAATTCCTTGATCTTGTTTTTGAGTATCTGTATGTGCAGATTTTCTATTAACCATGACAAAAATAGAATTACAAGGCCAAGTATGGCCCATTTTTTTAAAAAAATAAAAAAGGTAAAAATACCAATTCTAATAACCAGCGTGTTGTAGGTAAAACTAATATAAATAGAAGCAATTAAATAGGAAAACAAAAAGATATACAAGATTATCTTGATAATCCTGATCGATCTGGTAGGTATGTTCTTTAGAATGTCGTTCACCAAAATAACTAACTATAAGAATCGAGGTAAATGCAAGATAAAATTTAAACACTTTGCATGTCTATAAGTTTAAAATAAAATCCTTCTTCGTCGATCAATTCCGAATGCGTTCCCTGTTCGATTATTTCTCCGTCCTTGATGACCAATATCAGGTCTGCATGTTGGATGGTACTCAGCCGATGTGCGATGACGAGCGACGTCCTGTTTTTCATCAGGTTGAACAAGGCTTCCTGAACAAGCTTTTCGGATTGCGTGTCTAATGCCGACGTGGCTTCATCCAATACCAAAATAGGAGGATTTTTCAGTACGGCTCTTGCGATCGATATGCGTTGACGCTGGCCACCGGACAACTTCGAGCCTCTCTCTCCAATAACGGTTTGATATTGATCTTCCATCTGCATAATGAAATCGTGGGCGTTGGCGATCTTGGCGGCCTGGATGACTTTTTCCTCGTTGACGTCGTCAAGTCCAAAGGCAATGTTGTTAAATACGGTGTCGTTGAACAAAATGGATTCCTGGGTCACAATGCCCATATGTTTTCTGATAGACGCCAGTTTATATTTTTTTATGGATTTTCCATCAATTCTGACTTCCCCTTTTACGGGGTCATAAAATCTGGGCACCAGATCGGCCATCGTTGACTTCCCTCCTCCCGATGGGCCTACCAGGGCAACAGTCTTTCCTTTGGGCACGGTGACATTAATATTTTTCAGCACCATCTCTTTTTCATAGCTGAAGTAAACGTTATTGAATTCGATGGAATCGGTGAATTCCTCCAATTCAACAGCATCGGGCTGGTCTTTGATTTTTGGTCTAAGGTCGACTAATTCAAAAATTCTTTCAGAGGAGGCAATGCCTCTTTGAATACTCGTTACTGCGGAAGAAATATTTTTGGCAGGTTGAAGCACTTGCGTGAACACGATGAGGTAGGTCATGAAGCTGGTCGGTTCCATGAATTCCTTATTCAATACAAGGCTTCCACCGAATAACACGATGCATATTACTGAGATCACGCCCAGAAACTCGGATATGGGTCCCGCCAGCTCGAAACGTTTGGAAAAGCTCAAATTGGTTCTCGCATACCAGTTAACTTCGTCTCCAAAGATCTTCTTGATATATCTCGTTGCATTAAACGCGTGAATGACCCTCATACCCGATAACGATTCATCAAATATATTTAAGAGTTTGCCGAGGGAAACCTGATTGGTAACAGCTTTTCTTTTTAACCTTTTTGCTATTTCGGCAATTATACCGCCCGCAACTGGCAAAAAGATCAAAGTAAATAACGTAAGCTGATACGATGTATAAAATAAATATCCGAAATAGATAATGATCGTTGCCGGGTCTCTGAATATTATTTTGAGCGAGTTTTGGATGGAGGTCTCAACTTCCTGCATATCGTTTGATATCCTTGACAAAACATCCCCCTTTCGCGTATCGGTGAAAAATCCAATATGCATTCTAATGACATTATTAAACACATCAAGCCTCATGTGTTTGATAATTTTGACCTTTACCCTGGCAATAATAATAACGGCAATGTATTTAAAGACATTGGATATCAGAACGGATACCAAAATGACCAGACAGACAAAAGCCAGGGATTCAAATTTTCCAAAGACTTCTACGATGTGATAGAGATAATAATTGAAAAGGTCACCGAGGTATTCGATGGAATATTCAAATGCCGGCCTTATTTTGTATAGGGCAATTTCTTCAGGTGTCTTAAGCTCAAAAATAATCTCGAGGAACGGCTTTAATAAGATCAGATTTATTAAACCGAAAACTATAGCAATAATAGAGGAGGGTATGTATAGAGGGACGTAGTTTCTGAAAGGTCTGGAATATGAAAGTATCCTAAGGTATGTTTTCATCAGAGAAAATTAATTCAACAAAGCAACTAATAAAAGGTAGAATTAAAAAGGATTAACGGATCAAGCTTAGAAATCAAAAGTCTTTCTCGGAATATTCCATCTAAAACTTCCGGAAAAATAGGTTGTGGATTCATCACGCTCGTCAATTTCGCTATCCAGTTTTCTGAGGGAGACCTGAAGATCGAAAAACACATTGTGTTTGAATTGATAGATTGCCGTAAGGCTGCCAAAGTACAATCTGGTATCTATTCCCTGCCCAATTGTATTACCATATTCAAGCTCCCTTGTGTTATAATTTTTCATAACGTCTTTACCCCAATTTGTGTTTTCGTCAGCGTCTTCGCCGTATCGCGAAATATTCATCTGTGCGATGAAGTTGAATTTGGCGGAAGGCTGCAGACGTATGATCCCGATCAGTTCTTTGAAGTTGCCGCCTTGAATATGTCCGAGTGGCATACTGTAATGTGCATAATTTGTGTAAAGATCAGAATGTTGGTATAAATATGGGCGGGCGAGATTGTACTCTATCTGGCCATCCAGGTTTTTTATTCCAAAAACGTTGATGTATTTCAATCCGGTTTGTATGCCGAATTTATTTGCCCACCATCCATTTCCTGCCCGAATCTCATCTAATTTAAATTCATCGAGCAGCAATTGACCATAAAAAGAAAAGTGCTGGGCGAAATTGACCTTGTAATCAAATCCAACCATGGCGTTATCGATACTTCCATCCTGGTGTTCCAGTGCGCGATAAAAAATAATCGGATTCAAATAGCTGATGTTGAACGTTCCTGTCGAATCGCCGGAAACGATTGTTTCAAACAAACCTACATTGATGTTATCTGTAATGTTTAAACTCAAATGGTGGGAAGCAATAAACTTCTTTGGATAGCGCACAACACCCGATGAGCCTGTCGTAGAACCCATGTGTTCTGCAATACCCTGCATAAAGATATTCCGGTAGTTAATTCTCCAGATCTTTGTGTTTAGTTTGAGGAAAGTGTAGCTATTGCTGAAATCGGAAAGGAAAAAACTTCTGTATCCGTTTCCGGTGATGTTTTTATCAAATCCGAATTGAGCATTTACGTAATTTTGTACAATATCAAATGACAAATATCCTCTCGCTGTAAAAAAGTCCACCCCATCTTTGTGAAATTGTTTCCAGAAACCCTCATAAGGTACCACCAGGTTATCCTGAATATAATTTCTTATATAAAGAGGGTAGGCTGCCTGGGTGGTGGCGATGAACGTATAAAAGCCCAGTTTTCGGGAAATATTTCCCCTCACATCCACTCCCCGCGTGTTGGTGTAAGTTATCACATCAGAGGCATTTTCTTTTCCACCGCTGAAATAAAATACCGGATTTATGTGCAGGTCAAAATCCTTGCTTTCCACGTAGTAGAAATCAGAAGCTTTTCTAAAAAAGGCCTTCAGAAGAGGTTTATAGCTATCGTTGTCAGCATATTTGCTGTATTCCCAATTGTCGTTGGCCAGGTAAAGTAAGATCTGTTTATCGAGGTAATACCAGGCAGTGCTATCCTCCAGTAAATCGTCGACAAACCGGGCAACCTGTATTCTTTGATACGGTTTAGCGGTGGTATGAAAATAATCGGAGAACTTGCCATTTAAAATTTCATACCTGTCCAGTAGGTGATAATAGTCGGAGTTTAAGGGAACATTGCTGGACTGGGAATATGCACAGAAACATGAGTACAATAAAATACTGCTGAAGAGATATTTTTTCATGAATATTCAGGTGTTAAAAACCTAAATATAAAATTAGTAAGTGAATGATTTGATATGGTGTAATTAAAACCTGCAATATTTTCGGAAATAATTGAGGCCTTTTCTTTCACCCATATCCAGGGCCTTTAAAAAATCCACGCATGCTTCGCTTCCTTTTCCCATCGCAAAAAGGGAATGGCCTCGCATCAGGTAAGTTTGAGCAATTTGGCTTTTTATATTGTTTTGCCCGTCAACCGCGCTCAGTTCCTTATTTAAAATGTCAATTGATTTGGTGAAATCATTATAAGCGTCATAATACTCCCTCATATTGTGATGGCATAGTCCCCGGTATTTGAAATTTTTAGCGTCATTCGGATAGAGCTCAATTGATGAATTAAAGTCGTTAATAGCTTCAATGTATTTTTCCTTATGCATTTTTAGAACCCCTCTTTCTGTATAAGCGTAATTTTCTTCG
>Ga0210144_1000792_pt1 | contig 14730 bp, 13 predicted proteins | sample Muzzi_PWA_D2_FD_185532 | JGI IMG/M metagenome (GOLD analysis project Ga0210144, IMG submission 185532) | Wetland microbial communities from San Francisco Bay, California, USA, that impact long-term carbon sequestration - Muzzi_PWA_D2 (SPAdes) | ecosystem: Environmental > Aquatic > Marine >...
GCCGAACGGCCTTAGGATATCTTCGTGCCTGGCCCGGTACGCAGGCTCCGATCAAGTTTCTGGTTCAGGGGTGAAGGCAAAGAATGCCTTCATGCACCGGAGCTGGATCAAGAACTAGGATCGGCCAGCGCCTCTCGTCGATGGCCAGCCGGTGATGGGCACCTGCAGGACTAGGCCGGAGGTGACGCTGTGTAATGCGCATCGGCGGGGGTCTGGCTGAGCATGTAAATTGCGGCGTCTACGAGGTCGGCGGTTTTCCCGTCGAGTTTCCGGTCATGTCGTTGGGCGAGCCGAGCCTGCGGCCGACGGCGATGGAGTTCCGCAACCTGGCCAGCAGCGATGTCGAGGAGCCGGTGCGCGACAATCCGGTGGTCGGCATGGTGCTGCAGGTTGGCTGCGACAAGATGACGCTGGCCTTACTGATCGGGGCTGTCCCTACACCCGGACCGAAAGAGTCAATTCTCGGTGGTTGCGGGCCTCCGATTTGAACCTACAGCCGGACTGGCAGGATCAGTGATTCTCGTTGTTTGCGGGCCCCCGCTGACAACTTTATTTGTTTTAGACCCTCCCCCGAAAGGTGGGGGGCTTTCTTGTCCGTGTTGGCCAAGGCCAGAATTCCGGCGAGATCGCCGTGCAGGTCGATGGACAGGGTCTTTCGGCCGTTTTCCGCCATCTCTGGGGTCAGAACGATCTTGTCGACGAGTTGCCGGATCGATTCGACCGCTTCCGCACGATTCTCTTCGTCATTAAGGGTCTCGCGAAGCCGGCCGACCTGTTGCCGGTACAGAGTTGCCATGTTGGGGTGGATCAGGACCGGCTCTTCATCGGTATCGCTTAGCTCGGCTTCCAGTTCGGTCTTTTGGGCCGCTAGCTGGGCCACCTTTCCTTTGACCTGGCTCACCGGTACATCTCCACCCCTGACCCGCGAGTGGTACCCAACTGAGGACCGGTCGTCATCCGGATACAAAGATTCGCTACTTCTTTGGTCGGCAGTATCTCTTAAACTGCTTCGAAATATCGCCGAACGTCGAGGTCGCTGACATGGCGGCGAAACACCTCGTCCTCCCATTCGCGCGTCCCGGCGAACCAATCGACGAAATGATCGCCGAAAAGTTCGCGAGCCTGACGACTTGAGCGAAACTTCTCCGCAGCCTCGAGCAGATTGCGCGGGAACTTGCAGTCATTCGCGACTTGGCCGCGATAGGCGTCTCCTTCGACAGGCGGCGGAGGCTCCATTTGTCGCTCGATGCCGGTCAGCCCGGCGCCGAGACAGGCCGCAAAGGCAAGATAGGGATTGCTGTCAGCGGCCGGAACACGAAACTCGATTCGCGCTGACTCAGGTGGCTGCAAAATGGCGCGTGCCGCACACGAGCGATTCTCGATTCCCCAACTTGCGAAGGTGGGAGCCCAGGCATCCGGCACCATGCGCCGATAGGCGTTGACCGTATGGGCGCACATCACGAGCAGCTCGGGAAGGTAACTGACGAGGCCGCCCAAGAACGCGCGCATGTGCTGCCCGGGTTGCTCCCTATGATCGGGTTCGCCAAAGATCGGCTCTCCCGAGTCGAGTCGGAAGAGGGAGATGTGAAGATGCGCCGACTGGCCTGGCCAGCGGTCAGACCATTTGGCCATGAAGGTCGCCATTTTCCCGTGCTTCAGCGCATAGGCCTTAGCAATCGTCTTAAACATCGCGGCATCGTCCGGCGCGCGCAATCCTTCGCGGGCGAAAAGCGGGGCCTCGAGGCAGCCGGGACCGAGTTCCGTATGGAAGGCGTCCACCTCGATGCCGGCCGTTCGGATGGTTTGCAGCAGACCGCTCAAGAAATCGTTCTCGTGAGCCGGCGTTAAGGCCGAATAGCTCCAGTTCCCAGGGGCGAAGCACCGGAGATTGCGATAATTCTTGTCGCGCAGCGTTTCCGGCGTCTCCTCGAACAGAAAGAACTCGTATTCGAAGGCTGCGCGAATACCGAATCCCATTGCCTCGGCACGCCGCAACTGAGCGCGGGCGATGTTGCGCGGCGAGACGTCGGCATGCGGGCCGACAAAGTCTGCAAGTATCCAGGCACTATCTTGGGCAAATGGGTATATGCGGCCACTTGCCGGGTCGACTTCGGCGGCCTCATCGGCGAACGCTCCGCCCGAAAACGTCCGTTCCCCGATGTCCCACTCGTAAACAACATTGGATAAGCGGTGTCCGTTGCGGATAATCTTCTCCGCCTTTTTCAGGCTGACGGTCTTCTCCCGGAGAATCGCATCGGTATCGAAAACGCCGACGTGCACGCTTTTTGTTCCAAGCGTGTTTAGGGCTCGAATGAGATCAACCGGGGTCGTGCACGAGGCGAATGGGTCGTCCGGCATCGTTCTTCCTCCACCGCGCCTTGGGCTATGAAAATTTTCCGTGTCGATCAGGCGTTGTACAATCGCGGGAGCTCGCCATTCGGGTCGCCCACGCAATGGCGTTCTTCAGGCTGGTGTGGTCGGCCCGGCCGGTCCCCGCGATGTCGAAGGCGGTTCCATGATCAACGCTGGTGCGAATGAATGGCAGGCCAAGCGTCGCGTTCACGCCATGCTCGATCCCCAAATACTTGACCGGAATAAGACCTTGATCGTGATATTGGGCCACGACAATGTCGAACCGCCCCTGCCGCGCCTGCATGAAGACCGTGTCGCCCGGCCAGGGGCCGGTCGCGTCGATTCCCTCTTCCCGGGCACGGGCGATGGCCGGTGCGATGATTTGGCGATCGTCCTCACCGAACAGGCCGCCTTCGCCGGCATGCGGATTGAGGCCGGCCACCGCTACGCGCGGGTTGCCGATGCCGAGATGCTGGGCGGCAGTTTTTGCCAATCGAATGGTTCGAAGCTCTGCATCCTCGGACAAGAGCTCAATTGCCTGGCGAAGGGATACGTGCACTGTGACCAGCACGACCTTGAGCTCATCGTTGAAGAGCATCATGGCGAAATCTTTGGTTCCGGTCAGGGCCGCCAGAATCTCCGTGTGGCCTGGAAAGCCGATTCCCGCCGCCCTCAACGCCTCCTTATTGATCGGGGCGGTGGCGATTGCCGCGACGTCTCCCGACAGCGCGAAATCGACGGCGCGCGCGATGTAGTCGTACGCAGCCTGCCCAGCGCGCGCGTCGACGGTTCCCGGGGCAATGCGATGACCGAGGTTGGAAACCGGGATTATCGGTATGACCGCTCTTGATCGTGTCGCCTCGAGGGGCGCCGCGATTTCGCGTACCCGAACCGGAAGCCTCAGAGTGTCGAGGGTGCAGGACAGAAGGCCCGGATCACCGACGACAACCGCGGCCGCGGCAAAATCGGGATCGGCAAAGGTCTTGGCGACGATCTCCGGCCCGATCCCCGCCGGATCGCCCATAGTGACCGCAACCAGTGGCTCAGACTCGACCATAGTCGCGGATCTTTTCGGCCGATTTGACCAGTGTATATTGGTGGCCGAAGCCGCCCGCCTTGATGACCAGAAGCGTCGCATGCGGGCCATTCATTGCGGCCAGTGGAATGCCCGGCTCGACCTCCTCTATGATTGAAACGGCGTCGGTCTTACAGGCGGCGGCGATCGTCTTGGCAGTGGCACCGCCTGTCAAAATCATCCCTTTGACCGAAACACCGGCGTCCAAGAGCTCCACCGTTAGGCGCGCCAGGCTGTCCACGAGGAGTTGTGAGATTTCGCCGCTCGACAGGCCTCGGTTGAGGGCCAACTCCTTGGTCCGTGCGATATCTGCGCGGCTCGAGCGCAAGGTGAGTGCCAGCGTATTCAGCCTATGCCTTACCGCCTCTTCGAGCGCCCGGCGTGCCCGGGCGATTTCGGCACTCGCCGATTCGCCGCCCCGGGCGACGGCCGTGCAATCGATCCGAACCTCGGCAAACCCGGCCCGCTGGGCACAGACATCGAGTTGACGGCGCGTCGTCTCCGAGGCGCTGCCGGCCACGATCAGAACGGGCCCGTCCGAAACCTCAATTCTCGCTCGCTCTGCCTGTCGTGGCAGGCGCAGCGCGTTGGGTAGATAGCGCGAAAGGCCTGTCGACCCAACCCAGAGAAGAGAATGGGGCAGGTGGCTGGCTTTCAACGCGATTTGCTCGAGGTCTGATTCCTCGAGTGCGTCGAAGATGAACAGGGAGATGCCCCGTTCCATTCCGTCTTCCAAACTGCGGCACACGGCCGGCCAGTCCTGGCGGAGAACCGACAGCGGCACGAGTTCGGCACGATAGGCGCATTGTTCGGCAATACGCTCCGCAATCACCGACGTTCTGACTGGCGAACCGGGATCGGAGCCGAATTCCGTGGCGCTGACCGGGACTCCGTGCACGTGCTGGAGACCATGCCAAGTAGTCCGCCCGTAGGTCGGAAAGGCCGGGGCTACAATGGCTGCCCTGAAGAGGTGAGTGTCGAGGCAAGCAGCAATCTCGGCACCGAGGTTACCGCGCAAGGTCGAATCAACTGACTTGTAGTATGCGGCCTTTGGGGTGTGCAGCGCATCGATGGCCGCGCGCGTAGCAGAATAGGCTTGCTCGGCCGTGAAAGACCGGCTGTCGATATCCAGCGACAGAATATCAGTCTCGATCCCGGCCAAGCGTTCTGCGTTCAGGGGGACGGCAACGCGATAACCGCCCGACGCCATTTGTACACCGCAGTCGGTGGCGCTCGAGAGATCGTCAGCCAAGATCACGATTCGCGGCAGCCCCGCAAACTCACGGCTCGGATCGAGCGCTTTTCGCTGTTCTTGGCCCATGCTTTCCGGGTCCCTTCCGTAGGATGGCATATCACTCAGACAATGTCTTGAGGCTGTCGTTCAGCCAACGCGCCAGTCGTGCCGCCCAATCGCGCTGCCCGTCCTGCGACTCGATCAGGTTCTGACGAATCTCGAATTCTATATGCGGGATGCCGCGGCGCTCGCCATGCACCGGAATGGTGTAGTCCGTTTGGTCGCTTATGGCATAGGGCTCGTTGATGCCGATCACCAGATTGCGATCATGCTGCATGACATCGAAAAGGCGGCGGCCCAGGCGATCGTCGCGATTATATAACAAGCCCACGTGCCAGGGCCGGGCGGTTCCTTTGAAGACCGGCGTGAAGCTATGCACGGCCACGAGGACAGCCAAACGGCCGGCGTCCCGGCGCGCATCGAGCTCTCGAGCGACGCATCTCTGGAAAGGCCAGTAGATTTCCTCGATCCTGGCCGAGATTTCGTCCGGCCGGAGGTTTCGATTGCCGGGGACCTCGGTCAACTCGCTGAGCACCGGGATTATGTCGGGGTGGTCGGGCGCACGATTGCAGTCAACCACGAGTCGGGAATAATTCTGCAGCAGCAGGGTCGCATTGAGCGCGCACGAAAGGTCCCGCGCCACGCCTGCCGCGCCGATGTCCCAGGCGATGTGGCGCTGGCGCTCCGTCTCGTCCAGGCCAAGGTTCCCAAGACTGCGGGGTAGGGCGCGGCTTGCGTGCTCGCAAACCAGGAGGACCGGGGACAGTCCATCGCTTCCCTCGATAGACACGGCGGGTGGTTCATCGGCAGTCAGCAGCCTATACGACCGCGAAATCATGCCATGCGGCCTATGCGACTGCGAATCATCGGCGCGCGCCTGCTTGCAAGGCCGCCGTCTCCAGCTATCCGGCCTCGTTTCGCCATTATGCTTGCCCTTGCGGAACAACGTCCGTTGCGCTAACTCTCATAATCTCACCCTAAAGGTCTAGGGAGTAGACCTATGGGCGTCGAATAAATCAATAGAAAATCTAAGAGCCAGCATGGAACCCGTCCGCAAGATCGCGCTACACGAACTTGTCGTCGAGAGGTTGCGGCGCGCCATCCACCTCGGCGATTACCTGCCGGGCGACATGCTCCCGCCGGAGCGGGATATTGCAGAACGTTTGAACGTCTCGCGTGAGACGGTTCGCGACGCCATACGGGTTCTCGAGAGAGAGGGCTATGTCCTCAGCCGGCGGGGAGTGGCAGGAGGGCACACGGTGACCGCCCTGACAGAGCCCGTAGCTCGGATGCTTTCCCAGGTACGGTCCGATCCCGAGGGATTGCTCCATCTCATGGAATACCGCCGAGCGAATGAATGCCTGTCCGCCCGGATGGCCGCGGAGCGGGGAAAAGCCGGTCAAATCAGGATGATAGGCCGCGCCGTCGACGAACTGCTGACTGCCGGCGACATTCCGCAATTCCGTAGGGCGGACGCCACCTTTCATAGGGCGATCGCCCAGGCGGCCGGAAATCCATATGTCGAGCGGGCCGTCCAAGATGCCCGCGAGGTCATATTTCTGCTGCATGGAAACCGCGATTACAAAATCATCCTGGATACCACCTTGGCTGCCCACCGGGAGATATTCGTTGCCATAGAGGCGGGAAATCCGGATGCGGCCGAAGCGGCGATGGCAAGCCACATCGACGTGGCGATGGACGAGATTCAAAGCACATTGCGCCCGCACGCGCGGAAACGAGTTCGGCTGAATTCCAGGCCTTAGATTATCCCAATCCCTCTCGATTTTGCACCGGGCCAGCCGCGTCTCGCGGAAGGTGATGATCTAGCCGTTGACTCCCTGAAGCCTATAGGTCTAAAGTTCAGACCATTGGCTCGAGCGGATTAGGGAAGTTTCCCGAGTGGAATGCGAGCCGTGCAAGCTGTGTGCTGTCCCTGCAGCGCACGCGAGGGAGGCTAATCATGAAAAATAAGTCCCACGAAACCGCGCTTGCCGCGCGGAGGTTTACACGCCGTTCCGTGGTCCAAGCCGGCATCGCGGCGACAGCTGCGGGATTTACCTGGAAAGCGACGGGGCCATTCGTGCGCGACGCAGCGGCGGCAACGCTGCAGCTGAGCTGGCTGGGCTGGGAGGAGTACAACGTCAAATCCTTCACTGCGGAATTCGAGAAACTCCACGGCGTGAAGGTCAACGCAGGCTTCTTCGATGGAAACTCGGAGGCCTACAATAAGCTGCGCGGTGGCGGCACGGAAGATTTTGACCTTGTCATGGCGGACGGATTCTGGCCGCGACTTTACGCAAGAAAAGGTCTCGTTCAGCCCATCAATTACGAGAAGATTCCGAACATAAAGAACGTATTCCCGGATTTCGTCCCACCCGACTATACCCTGCTTCGTGAAGAGGGCGGCGATCACATGGTTGCCTGTCCAAATTGCTGGGGCGGTTACGGCATGACGGTCAATACCAAGCGGGTAGACGCCGCAGATTCGGAGAGCCTCAACCTGATGGTCAACGAAAAGTATAAGGGCCATCTCTCCACGAGCGCGCGTTTCGAGGAAAACATTGCCATGATGGGCATCCTCGCGGCGCACAATCTCGGGACGATGAATGACCCGCGACCGGACGGGAAGCCTTTCAACCCCTATGTCCTGACCGATACCGAGTTGGAGGAGGTCAAACGCCTGCTCATCAAACAGAAAGGCCTTCTGCTCGTCCGCTGGAACGACAACGACACGCTAGAACGGCTTCTGCGCGCCGAGGCGGTCTGGGCGTCACCGGAATGGTCCGGACTCTATCGGCGGATTCGCTTTGACGAACTCGACGGGAAGACCGATGTCAGCCTCAAGCATGTGCTTAAGCCCACCGAAGGTGGACTCGGCTGGGTCGACACCTGGGGCATCACAACCGGCGTCAAATCGAGTGAAAAGCTCGAGTTGGCACATAAATGGGTCGACTTTCGGCTGTCGCGGGACAACATGGCCAAGATCGCGACCGACATCGGGTGGTCACCGACAGTGGACGTGCGGGATATGATCCCGCAACGATACGTCGAAACACTGTTCCTCAACCAGACCGGCTCAATCAAGGAACTACATCAATTCGATGCACCGTCATCGCCGGAGAAATGGGAACAAGTGTGGTCGGACGTCGAGGCCGCCTGACATAAATGAAGGATCTGGGCTCGCGCGCGGTCCGATCGAGTTGCACGCGACCTTGGGCCTTGACAAGCGAAAGTTATTACCGGACGTAACACTGGGACGCCGCCTATCTCGTGAGAGGTCTGGCGGCGTCATAGTGGAAAACTCTCGGGCAGCCTTTTTCGCGTGGAGATCGGATCGCGTATCCCGGCCTATTGAGGCGTTGTTTTTCTAACGTGACAGACTTTTTACGGGAAGAGAGGGAAGATGAGCTTCAGAGACAAGGTCGCGTTCGTCGCGGGAGCGGGTGGCGGTATGGGGCTCAATATTGCCAACGATTTGATCTCGGAAGGGACCCATGTCGTGCTGGCCGACATAAAGCCAAAACCGGCGGAAATTCAAAATGGTCCGGGCAAAAGCCTCTACCTTTCCGGAGACCTTTCTTCGGAGGATTTTGTTAGAGAAGTAGTTGGCGAGATTGAGAGCAAATTCGGGCGGCTCGATTATTTGGTCAACACGGTTGGCGTTTTGTGGTTTGACAGGGACGGATCTCTCGTCGACATAGAAACGGCGATCTGGGACAGGGTCATCGAGATCAATCTAAAGGCTGTGTTCTTGACCTCGCGTTATGCAATTCCTGTGATGCGAATAACCGGTGGTGGCGCGATCGTCCACTTTTCATCGACCCAGGCCCTGCGCGGCGATGTGGCGGCACAGGACGCCTACGGCGCCAGCAAGGGCGCAATCCTCTCACTTTCAAAGTCAATTGCAATACAGTTCGCCCAACATGGAATTCGTTCGAACGCGATCCTACCGGGTGCAACGATGTCACCGATGCAACAGCGTTGGACGGGCCAAGAGGCCGAAGTCGGCCGCGGAATCCCGCTAGGCCGTGTAGGCACAACTCAAGACCAGGCAAACGCCTGCCTATTCTTGCTCTCGGATAAGGCCTCCTTCATAACCGGGGCGGAACTCGTCGTCGACGGTGGCGCGACAGCCAACGTATAGCGTTCAAGAGTGGCAGCTTGGTTACCGTAACAGACAGACGCGCCATATCCAAATAGTCATCCTCTATTCGCTCGCTTTTTACTTGAGATGAATCTGAAAGATTCAGGAATTTTCATATATTTTTTAGGCTAGTAGTTATAAATTAATTAATAGATTCCCGTGCCGGGATTGGAGAATCAATATTTGAAACTACAGGCGCACTGACAAGGGCGATGTTTTTTGTTGTTTGAGGGTAGGAATCAGATCTGCAGCGAATTGGTCAACTCCCGGTCGATCGTGCCCCAGATTTGAACCCACGAGTTGCCTTTGATTTGGCTCCGAAGGAGCAGGCGGCGTCGACCTCCGCAGAGCGGGCATTGCACGCCCGACGGCGCATGTACGCCGCCGAAGGCTTCGTTAATCCGAACACATAGTGTCAGACCCAAACGCGTGGTGTCTTTCGGTGATAGTGACCAAATCGCTCCCCCGCTATCACCAGTAACATCCCTCCGGCCCCGCGGCCGGACCAGCCGGGAAGGTGTGGGTCAGGCCGAGGCCGCGATGCGCGCCGGTCGGTCGGAGGCCTCCGGAAAGACGTACTCGGCCAGCAGGCGCTGGACGTCGCTGAGGTGGCGGTACATCGCCTGCTGCGCCCGCTCGCTGTCGCGCGCGGCGATGGCCTGGAAGATTTCCCGGTGGTCCTTGGCGTAGACCGCCTGGCCCTTGTAGCAGCGGCCGTTCTCGCCAAGGCGCTCCCAGGTCTCGTCCTGGCGCAGCGCCTGCAGGGCGTCGAACAGGGCCAGGAAGAGGGCGTTGCGCGCCGCCTCGGCGATCGCCCGATGAAAGTCGGCATCGGCCTGCCGATAAGCCTCCGAATCGCGTGCCGCTCGGGTCTCCTCCACCAGGATGCGCAGGCGTTCGATATCGCAGCGCGAGGCGCGCAGGCGTCCGGCCGCGGGAGACCGCGGTCGCGGCAAGACCACGGCCGCGGGAGACCACGGTCGCAGCAAGACCACGGTCGTAGAAGAAGCGCGACCGTAGGACAGTAGCCTTAGACCCGTAAGTCATTCCTATCGCTATACGTTTCGCAGTCCGATTGACACAGGATTGTTACGCCGACTCGGGTCGACGCTTTAGTTTTCTCAATCTAGACAAGACCATCATCGAAAGCGGGAGGACGCGGTGCCAACCAGGCCAATTTCACCGGGTGCGCAATGAAGAAAAATCACGTGTCGAATCGATGTCTCGTCAAATTCTTCCTTCTTTCCCTCCTCATCCTCTTCTCCGCCCATGACGCCCCGCCGGCGCGGGCCGCGGGCGACGTAACGCTGCCGGCGCGCGCCGCCCAGGCGCAGGCACTGACCCAGGCGCTGGTCGGGCGCAGCGCGCGGGGCGCCTCGCTCGCCGAGCTGCGCGCGCTGGCCGAGGAGCGCCGCGACCTCCTGGCCGCGCTGATCGAGGAGGCGCCGGGCGAGGCGATCAAGACGGCGCTGCCCGCGGGGCTGCGCGGCCGCCTGCCGGCCGAGATTCAGGACCTGGTCGAGCAGCGCCTGGCGCTCGAGGGCGAGCTCGAGGTCTATCACGTCGACGGCGAGGACCCGCGGGACAGCCGCTATGTCCACGTGCTGAAGACGTCGCTCGGCGACCGCGTCTCCGTCCATTTCGCGCAAGGCATGCCGAGCCTGCTGAGCGGCACCGAGGTGCGGGCGCAGGGCGTCTACTTCGACGGCCTGCAGGTCGGCGACGACGCCACCGCGGGCGCCATCGTGCTGGGCGACGGCGCGGACCTCGAGGTGCTCGCGTGCTGCGACGGGACGAGCGGCAGCACGGGTGGCGGGAGCACGACGATTGCGCCCAACACTTTCGGCGAGCAGCGCACGCTGGTTGTATTGGTCAATTTCGCCGACGATCCGACCAACGAGCCTTGGACCATTCAAGAAGCACGCGACATGGTATTCGGAACGGTCAGCGACTTCTTCTTCGAGAACTCCTATAACCAAACCTGGCTCAGCGGCGAGGCCTTCGGCTGGTACACCCTTCCTATGAACGCCCTGTGCGACAGGTCGCTAATCGCAGACGAAGCGGACGCTGCGGCGAGTTCGGCGGGCATCGATATCACGAGCTATGCACGAGTTGTGTATCTTTTCCCCAAAATTGCTTGCGGGGGCGCAGCCGGGTTCGGGTCGGTGGGCGGGGCTCCGTCGCGAGCGTGGATTAATGGCTCCCTAAGCCTCAAGCTTGTGGGTCATGAAATGGGGCACAATTTTGGTCTCTACCACTCCCACGCCATGAACTGCCAGGGCGGTGTAATCACGTCCGATTGCACATTGATGGATTACGGTGACGCGTTCGACATCATGGGAAGCCGGCCCGCTCACATAAACGCTTATCAGAAGGAACGATTGGGGTGGCTCGGCTATGGCTCGTCGCCGGGAATCGTGACCATCACAGACGACAGCGTGTCCCAAATCGAGCCTTATGAGACGGCTAGCCAGGGTGCGAAAGCACTGAAGATCCGAGCGGGCTGGGATCCCGCCACCGGCCAACCGATCTGGTATTATGTCGATTATCGTCAGCCGATCGGTGTCGACGGCGAGCTGAACGATATCTTCCTCGTTCCTGAAAACGTATTCAACGGCATCTTGATCCGTCGGGTGATCGGGAACGACCCCTATGGAATCTTCTTGTTGGACATGACCCCAGATAGCGAAACCGATCTTTGGCTCGATATTTTTGATCCGGCACTGGTCGCCGGTGCAACATACACCGACGCGAACGCCGGAATGACTATTCGGACGGATTGGGCAGACGATGCCGGAGCCACGGTTAGCGTCTCGTATGGCGCGTTCGGGTGCATTTCGGCAAATCCTTCGATCGCGGTGGCGCCCTCGGATGCTCAATGGGCAGCACCAGGAACACCGGTGACCTACAGCGTTACTGTCACCAGCAACGACGGCGCAGATTGCGCCCCGGCGACTTTCGATCTTCTTGCGCAGGTTCCTGCGGGCTGGTCGGCGGTCTTCGCTGACCCATCGCGTACGCTCGACCCCGGTGCGAGCGGAACGACGACAATTGAAATTGCCTCCGGCACTGCTGCTACGGATGGATATTACGACATTATGGTGACCGCGAGGAACGACAGCGACAACAGTTTCTCTGGTTCAGCCGTTGGCACCTATGTTGTCAGCGCCGACGTCAATCATCCGCCGGTGGCGAGCGACGACAGCGCGGAGACGACTGTAGATACGGCCGTGGACGTCGATGTGCTGTCGAACGATATGGACCCGGACCAGGATCCCCTGAACATCATGGCGGTTACCCAGGGGGCCAAGGGGGCGGTGAGCGTGACGCCGCAGGGTCTGATACACTATCAACCCAACGGCAAGGCCAAGGGGAACGATACTTTCAGTTACACGATTAGCGACGGGTACGCGTCCTCGACCGCTGCCGTTACCGTCAGCGTGCGCAACGACAGTTCGGGAGGTGGCGGTAACGGAAACGGCAAGGGCAAAGGCAAGCTCTGACCCATTTTCCGGTTGTGCTCTGGATGTTCGACACGGATACGCCGGACGGCATTTTCCCGAATAGAGCGTCTTCGTCGCCGTTTATCTGATCGCTCGCGGTTGCATACGCCGTGTCCAGACAAGCGAGCGCAGTAGCGCCGGAAACGGCCGAAGCTATGTCCAAAGGGCGCGCGCCTGCCGGACGCCTTTCGTGCAACCACATCCGACATAATTTGCTTAGAGCGCGTTCGTTCGTCGCTTCGAATATGGTCATCAAGGTGGACGGAAGGCGCGATGGTGAAAGAGGCGTACCATCTTCGAATGCCGGGTCGAAAGGACTCGATGCGCAAATGCGACATCCTGAAAATAAAGCCAAAACGTGGAGGCCTCACGGTCATCGGCAGTGCATCGCGGCACCTACTGAAGACCGCGTTCTCGGCCCAATTGCAAAATGAATTTTCGTGTCTTATTTCGGCGCCGCCGTCTCGCCGACGCTGGTGAGTACAGCGTCGATCGTTTGGCGGAACACTTCAAAAGACTTGGCCCCTGTCACCACCGCGCGGACATCAAGAACATTGGGATGATCCTGAGCTGTCGCACCGAGGTAGAATTTCGGGATCTGGCGTATACCCGTCGAGTCGGCATGGCGGATGGTTTTCTGGATGAGTTCGACGTGACGGCCTTCATTCGTGCACCTCGTGAAATCCGAAATGTCAAGACCGAGGTGAACGGCGTTGTCCTCAAGCATCTGCATCTTGAATGGCTGGCTCTCCTCATACAGGGCCTGACGCATTTCCCAATACTTTCCCTGGTCTCCAGCGCAGAGGGCCGCGTGTGCTGCTTCAAAGCTGCGCGACGTCGGTTCGCGTGAGGGAAGCTCTTCGACGACATAGCGAACCAATCCAATTCTAACGTACTCGTCGATGATAAGAGGCATTGTCTGAACATTGTGGAGGCGACAGAATCTGCAGGTGTAGTCGCTGAATTCCAACACCGTAATCGGTGCGTCGCTGCGTCCGAGAGAATGAAGGGTCTCGATCGGGATCTGGAATATGCCGGCGGGATCTGGGTTCTCGACGCCGCCGCTGATGGCAGGCGGCGAGGCGGTTACCATGGCGAGAGCAAGCCCACAACCAAAGAGTCTGGCGACCAGTGATACGCGGAACATTAGTGTCTCCATGCCCAGTCCTGAAAAAGAGGGGACGATGAGTGCTGGCCCATCGTCCCCAAATTCTACCGGATTAGAGGTCCTATCAGTTTCGCGAGCAAGTTGCCGGGCAGAATGGGCAACTCACTTCAACAGGGCTCGGCAAATCCTCTGCGCCAAGTGCGCCAGAGAATACGCCCGTCGCCCCGGTGACAGACGCCGTATCCGTGAAGAACACGTCGCATCCCGACCACTCGGTCGACGGGGGATCCGATTCGCCCGGAAGGTCATCCGGAACGATCGTATCATACGTCAGCTCGAACTCGCTTGTATCGCCCACATCAAGTGGGAACGGGTCCGGGAGATCGGCCGAACTCACCTTGTCGTCCAAGACGGTCACGTTGGTCAAGTCCTCGTCGCCGGTATTCTTGACCACGATCTTGACCTTGACATGGAAGAACAAGGCGTCGGACGAGTCCTTCATGAGCTTCACGTCGCCATTGCACATCTTGGTGAGACTCAAACGAGGGTTAGTGCTCGGCGTGCATGGATGCTCCGCGTCCGCGACGAAGGTCGTCTCGTCCTCCACGGTCGCACCAAAGACCTCTGCCCTTATTTGTACCTTCTGCATGGACACGTTAATCGGAGTATCGCATTCCATCGTCAAGGTCGTTGTACCTGACAGAGTGTCCAGAACCTTTACGAAAGCACCTTTCTCCAAATCGGTAGGCATGGGGTTCAAATCCGACCCGGCGACGATGTCACAATGTTCGAGCGAAACTTCGTTTAGCTCGACATTCGAGAAATCGGCCGGTCCCGTCTTGCTGATTTCGACGGCGAATTGTGTTCTTGTCGTTTCGCCGAACAGGAACTGCGGGTTGGTCGTGTCGCATACCTCACCAGTGCCGCAATCTGTCTCTTCAGTCGCCGCTGTGCATGCCGTTTCGCGGTCAGGGCAATAGCCACCGGTGGAGGATTCTCTGAGATTGGGGCAGGTCTTGGTAACGGAGATGCCGCAAAGCGCGAAGGAACCGTTCGCGAAGTCCTTTAACTGCGAGCGAACAGACGCCGAAGTTCGTGTGTTTTTCAGGAAGCTCGAAAAGCAGACCGCGCTCCCGAGAATCTCCGAGATATTGATCCCGCTCTCAAAGAACGAGATAGGCGGAAGGTCGTTGGCTTGGATTCCATCGGTTCCGGCCGGGTTCGCGGGGCCTGCGGGCGGTGGGAATTTCGACG
>Ga0210144_1000793_pt1 | contig 14708 bp, 9 predicted proteins | sample Muzzi_PWA_D2_FD_185532 | JGI IMG/M metagenome (GOLD analysis project Ga0210144, IMG submission 185532) | Wetland microbial communities from San Francisco Bay, California, USA, that impact long-term carbon sequestration - Muzzi_PWA_D2 (SPAdes) | ecosystem: Environmental > Aquatic > Marine >...
TCTTTTACAAGACGAAATTCCAGGGGCTTTTGGGTGTCCAGGTGAACATCCCTCTGGGGAAATGCAATGACGATCCCCGCCTCACGGAACAATTCGTCGATATGGAACCGGATATCGCTTTCAATGATGCGCCGATCCATGATGCGGTTCATGCTGATCCAGAAATAAAGATCAAAGATCAGGGAATTGTCCCCAAAATCGTTAAAGAGTACAAAAGGTTTAGGCGCCTTCCTTACCCTCGTATGTTCATCGGCGACCTGAAGCATAAGGCGCTCAACTTCACGAACCGGAGAACCGTAAATAACCCCTACTGTCACCTGCGCTCTCACCTCTTTGTCCGAAAGGGTCCAGTTAATGATATTTTTCTCTAAGAAACTGCTGTTGGGTACCAAAATTTGGACATTACCGCCAGTGCGAATTCGCGTACAGCGCGCGCCGATCTCCTCCACCATGGCGAACATCCCTTCGATTTCAACCAGGTCCCCGATTTTTATGGGTTGTTCCGCCATAACGATGAAACCGCTGATGAAATTATTGATCAGGTTTTGGGCCCCGAAACCAACGCCGATGGCAACGGCGCCACCTAAGAATGTGAACAGCGTCAAAGGCATGTTGACCACACGCAGGGCAAAGAGAATGATCAAAAGTATGACAACATAATTGATAATCTTCTCAACGGCCGCCGTCGTCGTTTCCTTCATGTGGACACGCGCTAAAAGACCTCGAACCCAAAAAAGAAAGATTCTTTTGACAAATATAAACCCGATAATCAGGATGATCAGGGCCATGACCAGTTTCTTGACCGTCACCCCGTGTTCATCAATAACCCACAATTCCAGATCCCAGATGTTTGTTACCTTGCCGGTCAGCGAGGTTAGTTTTTTCCACAAATCAACGTGTTTGCGTTTATGGGTAATCTCATCCAAAAGCCGCTGGTTCAACCGTAAGGTGGCTTGAAGCATCGACAAATATTCGACACCGCCTTTTTCCAACGTCCTTAGGGCACCCAATCTATTATCCAGCTCGCGTCGCAAATCTTTCGAAGGCCCTTGATCGGACAGTTGTTTTTCCAGGGATATAATTTGGGGCTGAAGACTGTTTTGATAGCTTTCCTGAAGTCGTACGGCGCGTTCAATTTTTACTTTGCCGGCTTCAAGTTCTTGTTTCCAGGCATCTATTTTTTCTTGATCCACCCCGCCTTTAACAAGCGCGTAACGATTTCTCCACACCTGTTCCTGTTGATTGAGCAGGTTCAACATATCCTCTGTCTGTTCCAGGAGCTGTTGGGAGGCTTCCCGCTCGGCGTCGGCAGCCTCTAATCTGGCCTTGGCCAAAGCAATATCGGTCTTTTTTCTGGCATTCGTAAGTCTTTCCTGGGCCTGAAGCCAGGCGGTCTCCACCTTCATCTGTCCGCGGAGCTGATCCTTCTGTCGCTTTTGAAGTTCATCCCTGTTCCGATTGATGGCTTCGATCTGTTTTTCCAGGTCGGCGTTGTCAAAATGCAAGTTTTTGCGGACCCAGACAAGGTTCTGCTGTGTAACATCCGCATTTTTTTCGGCAAGCCGAACTTCGATGGAAAGATTTTGACTGATTGTCCTTTGCAAATCGAAAATCACCTGAGCAGTCTCCAGTTTCAATCGGGCCTGTTCTAGTTCCCACCTCAGTTTTCCAGTCACCTCCCCGGGTTCCATTGCTCCCAGCTTTTCTTTGGATTTTCGCAGATCCTGCCCGCTTTCTTCCAGCTTCGCTCTGGCGTCCGCCAAAGCCTTCTCGGCCAGGCGGATCCCCAAAATGGAGGTTTCCTTCTTATGGTCGTCGGTAATCAACTTATCGAGAATGGTGTCATAATAACTTAAGGAATACGGTGGATTTTTAGAAAGGGTTACCTGCTGCTGAGTCTGCTCTTTTTCTTTCAAAAGGGCTTCTTCTTTTTCCAATATTTTCTTTTTTTTCAAGGCGGTTAAGAGTCGCTGATAGACGCTGTTTAATTCCCGGAGCTTTACAGTTCGTTCCTGCAACTGGGGCAGGGTTATTCCCAATTGTTGTGCGGTTTGTTGATTTTCCGATGCTTCAGCGGTAACTACGCTCTTTTTGACATTGTTGAGTTTTCGCTCGATGTCGGCGATATCGATCTCAGGCAATGGCTTCTGATGGTTCACCATCGAAGTGCTTTGTTTGTTTTCCAGCATTTTGGGGGCCGCGGCCCAGGATATTGAAATCAGACCAAACCAAACAATTATGGAATATAAACATAAACTTTTTTTTAGCCGAATATGTGACATCATTTTTTACACTCGAAGTTTTAATATTGAAGACTTCCTGCCCTAAAAAGGGCGGAGCTCCTCGGAAAGAATTTCAGGTTATTTGAGCCCTCGGGGAGTTTTTCTTTTAGATCCTTTCGTATTAGCCTCCGGCTCGTAGAGCCTACGCTTAGGAGAGCGGAATGGATGATCTTTTTTTAAAGCGAGTGCTGTTTGAGTGGCTTAGGGATCGTTAGAAAGAACAGGCGTAGGCCGAAATCGAATCTTTAAAAGAAATTGCAAATTGCGAAGTGAACCTATTGATTTTTCAAAGATTGGTTCCTGTTCTTTCTTTACAAGCCCTTGCCACGAGTTCACGCGCTTAAAAAAAAGATTATCCATGGAGCGACGATTTAGAAAAACTCCCCGACCTTTCGTTTATTTAATAATACCAAATAAACATCAACATCTCAATTGAACATTTTTCTATATTTATTTATAAATATATTGACAACAGATTACAATAAATTTCACGATTACGGATCTGTGTGTAAATTTTATTGAACAAGAGGACATCATGACTTACTTTTTTTCGTTCGAGCCCAAACGTATTCTTTGTCCTATGGATTTTAGCGAACTGTCCGATCTGGCACTCAAGTATGCCGCAGTGGCGACACGGGAGTATGACGCAACACTGCATGTTTTACATGCAGAAACATTTGAACTGCCCCGTTATTTTTCCAGAAGTGAAAGCGATCATCTGATTCAAGAGCTGGCAACTGCCAGAACCGGTCTTCGAAATCATCTTGCCGAACATGTCCAAAACATCCTCAAAATCCATGCCAAGGGACTTGATATGAAGTTCGAAGCCCTTGAAACGCATCCGGTGGGAGCAATTCTTGATTTCACCAAACAAGCGGCCATCGACCTTATTGTGATGGGCACCCATGGCTACGGGGGGTTGAAACGGCTTAGATTGGGATCAGTGGCTGAAAACACATTGGAAAATGCAACCGTTCCCGTATTCACGGTAAGGCAAAAAACCCATCTGTTTATCGACGTAACGCGTGCCGATTCAATACCTGTTCTGGAGAAAATTCTGTGTGCATCCAATATGTCAGAAACAGCCGTCTTCGCTTTGCGCCATGCGGCGGCCCTTGCCGAGCGCTTTGGTGCAGTTCTGACCGTGCTCTATATTGGGGAAACAGACAAACATGCGGATATTTCAAAAGACGAGGAAAAGTTGTGTACCTGGATCGCCGATACGGTAAAGGTAGAATGCAAAGTTAAACCGATGGTTCGTAAAGGCCAAGCCGCTGAAGAGATTATCTCCTTTGCCAGGGAGAACAAGGATGATCTTATCGTTCTGGGTGCCCGTCATCAGCAGTTTTTAGAAGCAACTTTTTTCGGGAGAACCACGGAATTGGTGGCGCGGCATGCCCCGTGCCCGGTGTTGATTACACCTTTCTTTTCAGCATCGTGATGGTTCTCATCCACAGGTGAGTATCCTAAAGAACCGATCCATCAGGAACCATTGAAAATACAACTTGATCCGTCTTGTGAGAAAATATCGATCAAATAAGTGGCCAAAAGAAATATGGCTGAGATTACGATCATCGGTGCCGGATTATCACAACAAAGGAGCAAAAAGACGTCCGACTCCCTCTATGAATCCGAATGAACTCCTTTGCCGTTTTTTCCTGAATGAGCAGTCTGCCATTAACTCTTGTATCCAGGTTTCGAGCTGTCTTATCACATCCGAATCAAAAAGACACAGGGCAATCTCATAGTTTAGTAATAGACTTCGCATGTCCATATTGGCCGATCCTAGGATTGCAACCGTATCATCTACCAGGATTGCTTTCGCGTGTAACATGCGTGGCTCATAAAACCATATTCCGGCTCCGACCTCCTGAACCCGTGTTAAATATCCCTCGCGTACCAGGTCCGTCAAACGATGATTGGACTTTTTCGGAGTTATAATAGATACATCAATACCGCGACGGACGGCTATACATAACGCCTCCAACATCAGTTCATCCGGTACAAAATAAGGCGTCACAACCCAAATGCGTCGGTTTGCCCTGAATATCGCGGTCAGGATCGCATTGCGAAATGAATCGTTGGGAACATCCGGTCCGCTTGCAACCAATTGGGTTACGCCGTTAGATCCCGGTTTTTCCGTCTTCCCGGTAGTCGAATAGGAACCAAGTGTGGCCTTGCTTGCAAATTTCCAATCCGACTTAAATATATCGGTTATATGATCAATCACCGGGCCTTGAACTAACAACGAAAGATCCTGCCAGCGGACGACGGATTCTTTCGGCCCCATATATTCTGAAGCAATGTTCATTCCACCAATGATCGCCGTTTGATTATCGCAGATGATCATTTTGCGATGATTACGCAAATTGGCTCTTCCCCGGAATGGCCAATGGATCATCGGCATAAAGAAGGCCGCCCGGCCGCCGGCCTCTAATAGCGGCAATAGAAATTTCTTGGATATTCTCACCGATCCCAACGCATCTAAAATGAGACAAATTTCTAAACCTTTTGAGGCTTTTTTCGCAAGAGCGTTCACAATGGCGCTGCCCGTTTCGTCTTTCCCCAATATGAACGTCGCAACATAAACGGAGTGGCGGGCATTCTCAATAAGGTCTAATATCGTTTGAAAAGCTTGTTCGCCTTCCGGCAGTAATGTGATGTGGTTGTGCGCTGATGCCGGGAAAACACCATCTCCGGGCTCAAACAAATACGCCTTGCTGATGTAAGATTCGCAGCAAGATTTTGACTTGTCCAGTGAAAGCTTCGGTTTTGTCTCCGCTTTGCTGATCATCTTTCGTCCACCCAAAATAAGGTAAAGCGGCACTCCCAGGTAGGGGATAAAAATGATGGCCATCAGCCATGCAAGTGTGCTGGTTGGCGATCTTCGCTCCTTTATGATGTGGGTCAATAAAGCCAGTGCCAGAATAAATCCAATGGATGAAGAAAGGTGTATAAGCAGCCAATCAAAATTCATAACGCTTAAATCCTGCAAAAAAAGGGTTGTACAGAAGATACTGCCCAAACCAGCGCTCCAGCGGCATTGAATAAAATGATACTTTGCCCTGTATTTAGTGGAACCACAAAATTTTTGACGGTCCAATGTATGCTGATAATACCATAGGATGCGGGCAAGTAAAGTTATTACTCAGGTTTCGAACCCTTAATTTTGAACAATTTATCTAAGACTGGCAACCCGGGAAAATTTTCAAAGATAAAATCGTATGAACCTATATCAAGGAATAAAGAGGATATAACATGTAGATATCCAGATGATATTTTGATATAAAGATATCGTTGCCCGACTCAAAGACGTTTCGATACACTTTCCCATTAATCGTCGTTTTTGCTATTGACTGGAGGATCATGTATGAAGATGGAACAATATATAAGAGCTATTGCGGGAACTTTTATCCTGTTGTCTCTGGCCTTGGGGTATTTGTACAGCCCCTATTGGCATCTTTTCACGGCATTTGTCGGTCTCAACCTTTTACAGTCCGCATTTACAAAATGGTGTTTGATGGAAAATATTCTGGTTAAATTGGGAGTCCCCAGAAATGCCTGATTTCAGTCGTTTTAATCGTTGAATCTGATCCATGCTCCGGCAAATAATTTGTACGTGTTCAGGGGATGTGCTTTCTTGTGTTAGGATACGGTTGGAGTGGCTTCGTCATTTCAATGACCAAACAAGTAGACACCAAAGTGAAACGGGGATGCACATCCCCTGAACACGTAGATAGTAAATTATAGAAATACAAATGGATCCGATACCGCTGATTGAACTCTCTTGACATTTACAATACACTCATTACTATGTAAGGCATAATATATCGGTTTCAGGACTTCTGGAGCCGATTTTCTTTAAGCGTCTGATAAACAATTTTTTTAGACACCCTAAACCTATGAAAAAACGTATTTTTTTTACCATCGTTGGTTTGTTAGTGTTGATCGGTGTTCTTGGCGGAGTCAAAAGCCTTCAGATCCTCCGAATGTCCGCCCATGGAAAACAGTTTATGCCTCCGCCAGAGACGGTCACTGCTTTTGAGGTGCATCCGGAATCATGGGAGTCCCTGCTGACTTCCGTGGGATCCCTCGAGGCGGTTCAGGGGGTAATGGTGACCGCCGAGCTGAAAGGAAAAGTGGAAGGCATCGCCTTTAAGCCGGGTGCAATGGTGCGGGCCGGTGACCTTCTGGTACAGCAGGATATCTCTTCGGAGACGGCTCAGCTCAGGGCCTCGGAGGCTTCTGCAGCGCTCGCAAAGCTCACCCTCGAACGTACCCGTAAACTTCTGACAGAAAAGACTGTTTCACAATCCCAATACGATAATGCCGATGCGCAGTACAAGCAGGCCGAGGCCCAGTTAGACACTTTCCGTTCAGCCATTTCAAAAAAAACCATTCGGGCGCCCTTTTCAGGCCGTCTCGGTATCCGCTTGATCAACCTGGGTCAGATCCTTAATGAGGGCGATGCCATCGTTTCGCTTCAGTCTTTAGATCCGATTTTTGTAAATTTTTCCCTACCGCAGCAACAGCTTTCACAGGTCCAACCGGGTCTCACCGTGCGGGTGACCACCGATGTACTTCCCGGCCGGGTGATTGAAGGTAAAATTACGGCGATCAATCCGGCAGTTGATGCCGCTACACGAAACATCCGAGTTCAGGCGACAGCGGCGAATCTAAAAGAACAGCTCCGTCCCGGCATGTTCGTCAATGTTGCGGTGGTGTTGCCGGCTCAGGAAAAAGTGCTCCCCATTCCGGAAACAGCCGTACTTTACGCCCCTTACAGTGACTCGGTGTTTGTCGTGGAGGAAAAGAAAAGTGAAAAAAACAGCCCGCCGGGTAAGAGCCTGCGTCAGCAGTTTGTGCGACTCGGAGAAAAGCGCGGCGATTTCATTGCCGTTCTTTCCGGATTGAAAGAAGGCGAAACCATCGTAAGCACCGGTGTTTTCAAACTGCGCAACGGTCAGGCTATTGTCGTGGATAACACCCTGGCCCCTGAATTCAAACTCATGCCCAAAACAAGCGACAATTGATCCGGTACCAGTGTTTATACTCTAATGAGCGAAAGTCGAGGATGCCGCAGATGCAAGGCGGAAAGGTTGAAGCTGTAGTAATTTACCGCGAACCCTTTCCAACACAGCAGATGGGGTATCATCGACTTTCCCAACGGGAAAACAAAATTGAGAAAAAAGACATTATCATATTTTTCTTGCAGCCAGTTTATAAATCGAACCACACGTTTGAAATAAAAGTCGACTCTTAGGGCCTTTAAAAGGTTCTCTCGATTTTGTTTACGCTCATTTAGAGTCGAACGCTGTCGGAGTGAATCCAAACCATGAAATTCACCGACCTATTTATCCGCCGTCCCGTCCTCGCACTGGTGGTCAACCTCGTGATCATCATTGCCGGGTTACAGGCGATCCGATCACTCAACGTCCGCCAGTATCCCCGAAGTGAAAATTCGGCGGTAACCGTTTCCACCGTCTATGTCGGCGCCAGCGCCGAACTGGTGGCCGGATTCATCACCACACCGCTGGAACGCGCCATTGCGGCGGCCGACGGCATTGATTACATCCAGTCACAGAGCAGTCTGGGTGTTTCGACCATCACCGCTCGTCTGAAGCTCAACTACGATCCCATCAAGGCACTCTCGGAAATCAGTTCCAAAGTAGATCAGGTCCGCCGTGATCTACCCCCGGAATCCGAAGTGCCCGTTATCAACGTCGAGTCGGCTGACACCCGGTTCGCATCGGCCTATCTCAGCTTCACGTCCGATGTTTTAAAGCAGAATGAGATCACCGATTATCTTGTCCGCATCGTCCAGCCAAGACTTTCAGCTATCGAGGGCGTGCAGCGTGCCGATATCCTCGGCGCCCGTACCTTTGCCATGCGCATCTGGCTCAAACCCGACCGCATGGCCGCATTCAACATCAGCCCGGTTCAAGTACGCCAGGCCCTGGCTGCCAACAACCACCTCGCCGCCGTCGGTCGCACCAAAGGGTCTCTCGTCCAGGTCAACCTGACCGCCAACACTGACCTTAGTTCCGTTCAGGAATTCAAGCGCCTCATCGTCCGCGAGCAAAACGGTGCCACGGTGCGATTGGAAGATATCGGCGATGTCGTGCTGGGTGCGGAGGATTACGATGCGGAGGTACACTTTTCCGGACAGACCGCCGTATTCATGGGCATCTGGCCGCTGCCCAACGCCAATTCGCTGGACGTCATCCGCCGGGTGCGCATCGGGATGGCAGGAGTCCAGAAGGATCTGCCCAGCGGCATGCAGGCGCGGGTCGCCTACGATGCTACCACCTACATCGAGAACGCCATTCACGAAGTGCTCAAAACCCTGAGCGAAACCCTTCTTATTGTCATCATCATCATCTTTTTGTTCCTCGGTTCGCTTCGATCGGCGTTCATTCCGGTGGTGGCCATTCCCCTGTCCCTCATCGGTGCGGTGTTTCTGGTACAGGTGTTCGGCTTTACCATCAACCTGCTCACACTGCTGGCCATTGTGCTGTCCGTGGGGCTTGTGGTGGATGATGCCATCGTGGTGGTGGAAAACGTCGAGCGACATCTGAGCCTGGGTCGCTCCCCAATCGACGCCGCCTTGCTCGGGGCCCGCGAACTCGTCGGTCCCATCATCGCCATGACGGTGACACTGGCAGCCGTCTATGCGCCCATCGGTTTTCAGGGTGGTCTTACCGGCGCTCTCTTCCGTGAATTCGCTATCACATTGGCAGGTGCGGTCATCATCTCCGGAATCGTCGCCCTCACCCTCTCGCCCATGATGTCGTCTAAAATGCTGAAACCCGGGATGGCGGAGCGCGGATTATCAGGCAAAATCGCCCGCGATTTCAAACGGTTTCGTGAATTCTACGGCCGCCGGCTCGACACCACCCTCAACGCGCGGCCGGCCGTATATATGGTGTGGATCGTTGTGAGCCTGTTGACCATACCCATGTTCACCATGTCCCCCAAGGAACTTGCACCCACCGAGGACCAGGGCGTCATTTTCGGCATCGTCGAATCGGCGGCCAATTCCTCTCTCGACCAGAACAGCCGGTATACCGCGGCGGTCAACCGGGTTTTTCTCAGCGTGCCGGAGACCGACTTCACCTTCCAGATTACGTATCCAAGCTCCGGTTTCGGCGGCATGGTTTTGAAACCATGGGACGAGCGAAAGCGCACTGTCTTTCAGGTGCTGCCTGAAGTCCAGCAAAAGCTGCATACCATTCCGGGGATAAGGGTACTGCCGGTGACGCCGCCGGCCCTCCCGGGCGGGGGCCAGTTCCCGGTGGAGTTCATCCTCGCATCGACGGCTGAGCCGAAGCAGATCCTGGATTTTGCGCAAAAGATCCGGCTCAAAGCGATAAAGAGCGGTCTGTTTGCCTTCCCGCCGATCATCGACATCAAGATCGATCAGCCCCAGTCGGAAATCGTCATTGATCGCGATCTGGTGGCGGATCTGAGTCTTGACCTCCAGCAGGTCGGGGCTGATCTGGCATCAATGGTGGGCGGTGATTTTGTCAACCGCTTCAGTATCGCCGGTCGCAGCTACAAGGTCATCCCGCAGATCAAACGCATGGACCGCCTCAACCCGCATCAGCTTGAAAACATTTACATTACCGGACCGAACGGACAGCTCATCCCGCTCAGCACGGTCGCCACGATCCGCAACAGCACCGTGCCGCGCTCGCTGAACCGCTTCCAGCAACTCAACGCCGTTACCATCAGCGGCGTGAGCGTCCGTCCTCTTGACCAGGCGCTGCGCTTTCTGGAAGACGAAGCTGCAAAGATCCTGCCCAAGGGATATACACTTGATTATACGGGAGAGTCGCGCCAACTCCGCACCGAAGGGAATAAGTTTCTTCCGGCATTCGGGCTTGCCGTGGTCCTCATCTTCCTTGTGCTTGCAGCCCAGTTCAACAGTTTCCGCGATCCTTTCGTTATTCTCGCCGGTTCGGTGCCGCTGGCAATGTTCGGCGCACTCATCTTTACCTTCCTGAGAATGCCCGACCCGAACATCCCGTTCTGGACACGAGGCTGGACAACCACGCTCAATATATATTCCCAGGTGGGATTGGTAACCCTCGTCGGTCTGGTATCGAAAAACGGCATACTCATTGTTGAGTTCGCCAACAAACTTCAAGAGCATGGACGATCCAAACGAGAGGCCGTTCGCGAAGCGGCCATGACCCGCCTGCGCCCGATTCTCATGACCAGCGGAGCCACCATCGCCGGCCACTTTCCGCTGACGCTGGTCACCGGCGCCGGGGCCGCTGCCCGGAACTCCATCGGTCTGGTACTCGTGGGAGGTATGGCCGTCGGCACGCTCTTTACGCTTTTTGTCATCCCGTCGATCTACATGCTTATTGCCCGCGACCACTCCAAAGACCTTGTCCGCGACGATAGTGTATCAGAGGCTTTATAAATGTCTCGTAAATACGGTTACGTATTTATAGCTTGGTTTTTTCATTTTGTGGATGCAAAAGTGTAACGTGCCGAATGCCCCATTTCGGGCCCTACCTCACCGGCTTCTGCCACTCTTTGGCAAAGATCCCTGCAATCCGGTCGACCTGCCCCGGATCGATCTTCAAGGCCTTGGCCACCTCTGAATAGAGGGTCCTGCGGTCGCTGTTTTCGGCATCCACGAGGCCGTTGAGATCCCTTTTCTCCTTGAGGTTCAAACCGCTGGTATTTGCCACGGAGAGATAGCCGTTACCCCCTTCTTTCAGGGCGCTTTTCTGGTAGTAGGGTTTCAGCGCTTGAAAACGGGCTTTCATTTTTTCCTTCAACGCGCGAATGGTGGGGTTGGAAACAGTGGTCACGTCTTGTGCCCACGCACTGGATAAAGATAAGGAGATCCTGATTTCCGGTAAAAAAACGCCATCATTTTTAGACTGGTTGCCCTTTTGTTCCGGCTTTTTCCCCCGGATATCATTCACAATTTCCCCGGCAACAGATTCGACCTTTTCTGCCGGAAAATAAATATTTATGGTCACGCAGGCAAACAGGGCGATCATTGCGAATACCATTGCCATCCACATGGGTTTTTGAAACATTTTCATATGAACCTCCCTTTGTCATTTGGTACATGTTCAGGGGCTGTGCTTCCCCGTGTAACGATACCTGCCCGCTCGTGCCTTGCCTGGCAGGCGGGTTGGTGGAGTGGCTTCGTCATTTCAATGACTTAGCAGTGGGGGAGGCATACCCCTTGAACATGTACGTTATTTCACAATCGGGCCCCCTTTGGCGCCGATCCGTTGGATTCTTTTAACCATGTCCTTAAAACTAATACGGTTATCCGGATTTTGATTTACAATATCTACCCCTGAAAAGCTACCTCTTTTTACGAGATACTCTGTGCCGCCTTCTCTAATGGTGCCGTTGACCGTGAACACATCGTTTTCCAGATTGGCCTTGATGCCGATCTTTTCATAGGGAAATTTTTTGAATAAAGATGCAAAAGCACCCGCCAATCCCATAAAAGGGCTCTGTCCCCCGCCAATCTGCGCAATGTTTTCTACGGCCTTAACGCTGATTTTTTGGGAAATTCCCTTTTTTCGAACCGTTTCCAGCAAAAGACTGAATCTCTGGGGTTGGCCGTAGGCCATCTCAACATCACGCAGTTGACCCTTTAAAACCCCTTCTATCTTTCCGAATGCGGTATCCGTCGTCATTTCGGACAGCAAAAGATTCTCCCATTTTGCGTTGAGCTTAAAGACCGGTGCTGACGTAAAAACCCCCGAAGCCCCCAGATCGGATAAAATGATGTTGCCTTCGAATACGTCGGCCTTGAGTTCCCCCTTGGTGGTAACGGTGTGATTTTCGTACCGGACGGGATCCAGGATACCGGCAAAAGAACCTTTCAAGGGACGCGTCCAGATCCTGGACAAAAGGGGTTGAAGCTTTATATCGTCAAATTCCAGACGGGTATGGATGGTGAGATCCGGACCAAAGAGTTTCTCGGCCTGTACGGATCCCAACCTAAGATCCCCGCCGGGAACCTGTATCGCGGTGGGAGATTTCACGGATACCCGGTTCGGACCGGCATCCAAAAGGATGCTTAGCGGCTGTTCCGGCAGCAGGGGAATGGTTATGGATTCAACCGCTAACCTGCCGCTTAGCGCCTCAACAGGGGGTTTGGCGGCTCCGGTTCGGTACCACACGGGAAGATCGAGGTGAATCCCTTTTAGGGCGATTCCCTTATCGGGCAAAGAAAAATTGCCCCCAAGCCACCCGAGACGTCCCCTAACCTGCCACGCATCTTGAAATCCGCTTATCCGGAATTGGGCAGAAACGTCTCCCTCGGTTTCAAGGGTTGCCAGAAAGGGTTTTTCGGTCTTATAAGGCTCCTGCAAAAAATGACGACATATCGGTTTCAAGGGCGTCTTCGGGAGGGTCACCGTGACATCGGCATTGGCTTTCGGCGACGGTCCCTGTTTGAAAATTCCCCGGATTTCAAGGGGAAGGATTCCTGTCAGGTCGAATCGGAGCTTGGAAAGTTCTATCCATCTTTTTTGAAAATCGTAGGTCCCGTTGCAGGACGTGACAATGGGGTTTCTTTTCAGGTTCAGATAATACCGATCATAAAGGGCTTCGCCGGCCCGGGAGTTTAGATCGGCGGCAAAAGTCATCCTGGAATGTTTTAAATCCACTACACCTTCGATCCCTGTGCCAAGAGAAACGTTTTCCCCCATGATGCTCCCATCCTTGTTTTGAAAGACGAGATCATCGAGAGACAGCTCTGCTTTCACCTGCCAGGGCCCGGTCAGGGGTCCTGTGACGTTGATCTGCATGGAATCATGAACGTTAATATTCCAATCCGACGGGATCAGGTGATAAGCAGCGGCTGCATGGAAAAGCAACGTCTGTTTCCCCTGAACCGTAAGGTTTAGATTGCGTTCCTGTAAACGAATGCCAAGCAAAAGATTTTTCAAACCAAGGGTCTCGAGCCGGACCTCAGGGAGGTTGGCGGACATTTTTTCTGCGTCGATTCGGCCATCCGGGATATGCACGCGGATATCTCCCACAAGAATGTCCCGAGCCCCTGTTTTAATTTTTGCCCGGGGAATTTGTAGGGTCACCTCCTTGATATCGATGTGAGGATAAATGCCGGAAATCCGCTCTGCCTCGAGGTCGATGTCCAAAGGCTTAAGGAGAGTATCCGTCTTTTCCATCACGGACAGGCCGCCAATATGGAGTTTCAAGGGAGCAAAGGCGGTTTTTCCCTGGTTCATGTTATAGACAAATCCGGTTTTTATGGACAAAGATTTAGCGGTGGTCACTGATACGGGCAATGATCCCGTCTTTTTTAAACCAGGTTTCAAAGCCATACCTTGGCAACGGACGTTAAGATTTTCCACATCGAAATTTTTGAGACCATGGCTGTACGAAAATTTTGAGAACACCTCCATTTGTTGGATGTCAAGTTCCGGGTCTTGGAACCTCATGTTTTGAGATTCAAGCGTGCCGCTGAATTTGAGATCGCTGATGTCAAAGGCTGTGCTGCCAAGGATGTTCACCTTCGGCGCGGTGACATTCATATTGCGGGAAGAATTTTTGACATTTAAAGCGAACGATAACAACAGCGGTTTGTCGACACTGGCCATGGCATGGATTCCAAGGGCCTGAAAAGCCTGATCACCCATAGCTGCCGAGATACGACCGTCAAGAAGTTCCCCTGATTGAAATTTGATGTCTCGAAAGAAAAAGAGGCCGATAAGATCCCGGACCATTCCGGCCGGAAAAGAAGGCCCTCTTTTGGCCGGCAAGATGCCGGGAAATGTGAACTTCCCGGAAAATAAGTCAAGGGACAGGCCCTTTGCCTGCATATTTTTTAGAACGAGGGACCGGTGCCCCCATGGACCCTCAACATCCATATCCGCTCTGATGAAAGGGAGCTCCATAGAAAAAGTTTTCTGTGGTTTCAAGGGTTTGAAAAGAATTCCCCTGGCCTCTAAGACCATAGGTTTAAAAGAATAGGAAAGATTTTCTATGGTACATGATGCGCCTGTGGATGCAGAAAGCGATCTTTCTATCATCGGCTTGACTTGGTCGGGATGATAATAAAGATAAAGGCCGATGCCTGAAAACAGAAGCACTACAACACACAGGACGATGCCTGAAAACAGAAAGATTTTTTTAATCACCTTCATAGACGTCAACTTTATCTGCGAGCGGCCTTTTTGTCCATTTCGAGCGGCGTAATCATCGACGATATCCATATACAAGGGGTTGGGATGTTTTTATGGTCGAATCGCTCCATGGATAATGCTTTTTTTTCAATCCGTGTAATCACGCCAAAGGCGGACGAGCCTCGTGGTTAAAGGCTCGTAATGAAAGAATTTGGTCGCCTTGATATAATTTATTTTAAATACCTAAACAACTTAAGAAAAAGATGATCCATCTCGCTCTCCTTTCCGG
>Ga0210144_1000797_pt1 | contig 14611 bp, 13 predicted proteins | sample Muzzi_PWA_D2_FD_185532 | JGI IMG/M metagenome (GOLD analysis project Ga0210144, IMG submission 185532) | Wetland microbial communities from San Francisco Bay, California, USA, that impact long-term carbon sequestration - Muzzi_PWA_D2 (SPAdes) | ecosystem: Environmental > Aquatic > Marine >...
CTCTCGGCAATCCGGCGATGCAGATGCCGATGTTCGGCATGCATATCGGCATGCCGAATCTGGTCTCCGCCATTCCCGGCGTCGACGCGGCGGCTTCGGTGATGATGAAGAACCTCATCAAGAAGAAGGGCGTCGCCTCCATCGAGGAGCTGCGCGACATGGCGATCGAAGCCGACGTCCAGATGATCGCCTGCCAGATGACGATGGACCTGTTCGAATACACCCTGGACGATATGATCGAAGGGCCGGTGCTCGGCGGCGCCGCCACCTATATCGAGACGGCGACCCGGAGCGACATCAACCTGTTCATCTGAACCGACATGGAAACCGTGGAGCAAGCAACCAGCATGGCCGACCAGCTTCTCGACGTGAAAGGACTGAACTGTCCGCTGCCGATCCTGCGCGCCAAGAAGGCGCTCAAGGATGTGCCCGTGGGCGGCACCCTTCAGGTGCTCGCCACCGACCCGGGTGCCGTCAAGGATTTCGAGGCATTCTGCCGGACCACCGGCAACGAGCTTCTTGAATCGACGTCGGAGAACAAGGTGTTCTCCTTCGTCATCAAGCGGATGGCGTGAGCGGCATGGCGCTTCCCCTTCACATCCTGCTCTGCTCCGGCGAGCACGAGAAGGTGCAGATGGCCTCGGTCGGCGCGGTGTCGGAGCGGCCCGTCGAGGTGTTCGTCAGCATGAACGCCATCATGGCCTTTGCCAGGGACATGCCGGCCGAGACGCGCTACCGCGGCGGCGCCTTCTCCGATCTCTTCAAGGAGAAACGCGCCCCCGACGCGATCACGCTCTTCCGCCGGGGCAAGGAGCTCGGCGATCTCAAGACGTGCGCCTGCTCGATGGCGCTCGACGTCACCGGCTGGGAGCAGGACCGGCTCGAGCCCGATCTCTTCGACGGTCCGCTCGGCCCGACCAGGTTCCTGTCCGACGCCGAGAGCGGGCAATTCATCACCTTGTAGCGATCGAAGGCCTTCGGCTAGCGATGGGCGAAAGAACGAAAATCGACGCGCGCGGCGCTTTCTGCCGCCGCGGCATCGTCGGCCTGCCGGACGCCTCGGCGTCCCGCTTGGCCGCGCTCGAATCTCGCCTTCCGCCCTCATCGAATCGGTAAAGCGCTTCACTGCGGCCGGCCGTTGCTCCTTGGCGAGCGATGAGCGCTTGTCGACCGGCCTTGATTTTGATAAAAGGGTTTACTAAAGCGATTTACCGATCGATGTTGAGAAAAGCCACGATCACCGATGTCGCCAGGCGGGCCCGGGTGTCCCCGGCCACCGTGTCACGGTGGCTGAATGGGTCGCTCCAGCTGCCGGCCGCGACCGGCGAGCGCATCAGCGCCGCCGTCGCCGAGCTGAGCTACCATCCTAATGCCCAGGCCCGCCGCCTGTCGCGCGGCCGCGCCGATGCCATCGGCATCATCGTCCCCGACATCTCCAATCCGTTCTTCGCCCTCCTCGCCGGCGAGGCGGAACAGGTGGCGGTGGCGGCGGGCTACGACGTGGTGATCTGGTCGTCGCGGAACCAGGTGGAGCGCGAGCTCGCCTGCTTCGATCGCCTCGCCTCCGGCTATATCGACGGGCTCCTCCTCATCACCAATCACGAGGACGACGGCCGGCTTGCCGAGCGGGTTGCCGCGGCACCGGGGCGCGTCGTCATCGTCGACGAGAACGTGCCGGACACCGAGGTGCCGAAAATCTTCGTCGAGAACGAGCTTGGCGGCTATCAGGCGACGCGCCACCTGATCGAACAGGGCCACACCCGGATCGCCCACATCGGCGGGCCGCGCGGCGTGATGAGCGCCATCGAGCGCGCCGCCGGCTGGCGCCGGGCATTGCGCGAGGCGGGAATCCGCGTCCCCGCCGGCTGGCACATTTTCAGCGAGTACGAGGTCGAGCCGGCGCGGTCGGACGCGGCGAAGCTGTTCGCCCTTTCGCCGCGGCCGACGGCCGTCTTCGCCGGTAGCGACGCGATTGCCATCGGCGTCATGTATCAGGCGCGCGAGCGGGGCGTCCGCATCCCCGACGACCTGTCGCTGGTCGGCTTCGACGGCATGCCCATCACCGAATTGCTCGGACCGCCGCTCACCAGCGTCGGCCAGCCGATCGACAGCCTTGGCCGCATGGGGGCCGAGCGGCTTGTCGCCATGATTGGCGGCAAGGATGCGTCCGGGTCCGGCACCGTCCGGCTCCCGGTTTCGCTCGTCTCGCGCGGATCAGTCACCGCGCCTCGCGCCTCGAGCCCGTCAGGCTCCGGCACGAGGCGCGCAACCAGATCGGTAAAGGGCACGGTCGCCCGACGCCGGTAGAAGAGGAGAAGGGAACATGGTGAGCATCACACGCAGACATCTGGTTGGCACGGCCGCCGGCCTGGCATTCGCGCTGTCGGCCGGTGCCGTCAAGGCGGAAGGCGAGACCATCGCCCTCGTCACGATCAACCAGCAGGCGTTGTTCTTCAATCAGATCAACGACGGCGCCCAGGCCGCCGCCGACAAGGCGGGTGCCAAGCTGGTCATCTTCAACGCCAACAACAAGCCGGACGCGCAGAATACCGCGATCGAGGACTACATCACCCAGAAGGTCGACGGCATCGTCCTCGTCGCCATCGACGTGAACGGCGTCAAGCCGGCCATCACCGACGCCAAGAACGCCGGCATCCCGGTGGTCGCCATCGACGCCCGCATCCCCGACGGCGACAATGCCGCCTTCATCGGCGTCGACAACGAAGGCGCCGGCGCCGAAATCGGCAAGTACTTCGTCGACTACGTGAAGTCGGACATGGGCGGCTCCGCCAAGATCGGCGTCATCGGCGCCCTCAACTCCTTCATCCAGAACCAGCGGCTCGACGGCTTCAAGAAGGCGGTTCAGGACTCCGGCGCCGACATCACCTTCCTCGACACGGTCGATGGTCAGAACGTCCAGGATATCGCGTTGACCGCGGCGGAAAACCTGATGACCGCCAACCCGGACATGAACGCCCTCTACGCCACTGGCGAGCCGGCGCTGATCGGCGCCATCTCGGCCGTCACCAGCCAGCAGATGACCGACAAGGTGAAGGTCTTCGGCTGGGACCTGACGGCCCAGGCGATCAAGGGGATCGACGACGGCTGGATCGTCGCGGTTGTCCAGCAGGACCCCTACCAGGAGGGTGTCGCCGGCGTCGAATCCATCCTCAAGCTCAAGAAGGGTGAGACCGTCCCGGCCAGCATCGACATTCCCGTCACCATCGTGACCAAGGAGAACGTCGACAAGTTCCGCGACATGTTCAAATAATTCCTCCCGAGCAGGGGTCGGGGGCCTCTGGCCTCCGGCCCCACCCGTCGCGGAACGAGAGATATTCGGAAATGCTGGTGGAAGGTGCCCCCGTCCGCGTCCGCATGGAGCACGTCACGAAGCGCTACGGCGCCGTGCTGTCGCTTGATGACGTGAGCCTCGAGGTGCGAGCCGGCGAGGTACTTGGTCTCGTCGGCGACAATGGCGCCGGCAAGTCCACCCTCATGAAGGTCTTGTCGGGTGCGGTCATCCCCGACAGCGGCCGCATCTTCATCAACGATCGCGAGCTCCGGATGACCTCGCCGGCCGACGCGCGCCGCGAACGGATCGAGATGGTCTATCAGGACCTGTCGCTCTGCGACACGATCGACGTCAGCGGCAACGTCATGCTTGGCCGCGAGCCGAAGCGTCATATCCTCGGCCTCCCCTTCATCGACAAGAAGGCCATGCGCGAGCGGTCGGCCGAGATGCTCGGCAAGGTCGGCATCCGCATCCCCGACCCGCGCACCAAGGTCGAGTACCTTTCCGGCGGCCAGCGTCAGAGCATCGCCATCGGGCGCGCCGCCTCGTTCGACCCGCTCGTCCTCATCATGGACGAACCGACCGCGGCGCTCGCCGTCGCCGAGGTCGACGCGGTGCTCGACCTCATCCACACCGTCAGCAGCAAGGGCGTCAGCGTCATCCTCATCACCCACCGGCTGCAGGATCTTTTCCTCGTTTGCGACCGCCTGGTCGTCCTCTACGAAGGCCGGCGCGTCGCCGAACGGCTGATCGGCGAGACCAATATCGAGGAGGTCGTCAATCTGATCGTCGGCCGCAAGTTTCGGTCCCGCTCGGCCGCCCACGGGCCGGAGGCGCGGCCATGACCGAGTCGGTGGACCGGTCGGTCATCGACACCCCAGACAGGGTCAGCCCGGCTTTCCGCCGCCGGCTGCGGGAAAACGGCGCGGTCGCCAGCATCGCCCTTTTCCTCCTTGTCGTGGCGATCGTCTTCGCGCTGATCACCGACACATTCCTCACCCAGCCGAACCTCCTCAACATCGTCCGCCAGATCGCGCCGCTGATGATCGTCGCCGTGGCGATGACCTTCGTCATCACCACCGGGGGCATCGATCTGTCGGTCGGCTCGATCCTGGCCCTGGTCAACGCGCTCGCCGCCATCTCGCTCGCCGCCGGCGTGCCGTGGCCCGCCGTCGTCGTCCTCATGTTCCTCACCGGTGCCGTCATCGGCGTCGTGCAGGGCTATTTCGTCGCCTATGAGGGCATCCCGCCCTTCATCGTCACGCTCGCCGGCCTCAGCATGATCCGCGGCCTCGCCCTCCTCCTGACCCGCGGCTACTCGATCCCCATCGATCCCGACAGCCCGTTCAACGGGATCGGCCGCGGCTGGGTTGCCGGCGTGCCGCTTCCCGCCATTCTCGCCGTGCTGGTTCTCATTGCCGGCTACATCGTCTTCAACGAGACCACCTTCGGCCGCTACGTCACCGGTGTCGGCGCCAATGCCGAGGCGGTCCGCCGGGCCGGTGTCAACACGCGCCGCGTCACCCTCTCCGTCTATGTGATCAGCGGCATGGCGGCAGCGCTCGCGGGCATCATCATCGCCGCCCGGCTCGGCAGCGGCTCGTCCAACGCCGGTGTTGGCTTCGAGCTCGACGTGATCGCCGCCGTCGTGCTCGGCGGCACCAGCCTGTTCGGCGGCCGCGGCACCATGACCGGCACCCTGCTCGGTGGCCTTACCGTGGCGGTGATCGGCAACGGGCTGATCCTCTCCCACGTCTCGCCGTTCCTGGCGCCGATCGTCACCGGCGCCATCATCCTCATCGCCATCTGGCTGAATTTCCGCATCTTCCGTACAGGCAGGCAGGGCCACTGATCATGACCGATGAAGCACAGGCCAATGTCGGCGTCCGCTCGGGAAAGGTGATGACCGTCCTCGGCCAGATTCCGGTCGAGGAGATGGGCGTCACCCTGATCCACGAGCATCTCCTCCTCGATGCCTCGAGCTGGTGGAAGCGCCCCTGCTGCGCGGGCGAGATCAGCCTTGCCGAGCAGCCGATCGACGTCTCCATGCTCGGCGATCTGCGGATGAATCCCTTCCTCAATCGCGACAATTGCGAGCTTCTCGACGCCGACGTCGCCATCGACGAGCTGATGAAATTCGTCGAGCTCGGCGGCCGCACGGTGGTCGACCCCACCAATCTCGGCATCGGCCGCGATCCCGCCGCCCTGCAGAAGATCAGCCGCCGCACCGGCCTCCAAGTCGTCATGGGCGCCGGCTTCTATCTTGAGCCCTCGCACCCCGACTACGTGCGCGGCATGTCGGTCGACCAAATCGCCACGGCGATCGCCCACGACTGCGGCGGCGTCGCCGACGACATGCCGCTGGTTGCCGCAGGCATCATCGGCGAGATCGGCATCAGCAAGGATTTCACCGCCGAGGAGGAGAAGGTGCTGCGCGGCGCGGCGGGAGCGTCGCGGCTCTCCGGCGTACCGCTGTCGATCCATCTGCCGGGATGGGAGCGGCACGGCCACCGTGTCCTCGACACCATCGAGGCGGAAGGCGGCGACCTCCGCCACACCATCCTCTGCCACATGAACCCGAGCCTCGGCGATCCCGGCTACCAGAAGAGCATCGCCGAGCGCGGCGCCTTCCTCGAATACGACATGATCGGCATGGACTTCTTCTATGCCGATCAGCAGGCCCAGTCCCCTTGTGACGAGGAGAACGCCGCCGCCATCGCCGCGCTGATCGCCGACGGCTATCTCGACGCCATCCTCATCTCCCAGGACGTCTTCCTGAAGATGATGCTGACCCGCCATGGCGGCTTCGGCTACGGCTACATCCTCAAGCACTTCGTGCCGCGCATGAAGCGCCACGGCATCGACGCAGCCAGCATCGAGCGCATCCTCGTCGCCAATCCGCGGCGCGTTTTCTCGGCCCCGTATCGCGACGCCAACTGAACCGGAGGAACCCCGTCTCGTGGCCAACAGGAAGATACTGCTTGCCGGCGAATCGTGGATGAGCACGGCGACCCACGCCAAGGGCTTCGACCAGTTCCACAGCATCACCTTCCACCTCGGCGCCGAGCCGCTGGTAGCCGCGCTGGCGGGAAGCGACATCGACATCCGCTACATGCCGGCCCACGAGGCGCAGACCGCCTTCCCGCAAAGCCTGGAGGCGCTCTCCGACTACGGAGCGGTGATCCTCTCCGACATCGGCGCCAACACCCTCCTCCTCCATCCCGACACCTGGATCCGCGGCCAGCGCACGCCGAACCGCCTGCGGCTGATCCGCGACTATGTCGCCGCCGGCGGCGGGCTGTTGATGGCGGGCGGCTACTTCAGCTTCCAGGGCATCAACGGCGGCGCCCGCTATCACGGCACGCCGGTCGAGGAGGCACTGCCCGTCGAGATCATGCCCTATGACGACCGCGTCGAGGTCCCCGAAGGCTTTAGCCCCGTCATCACCGACACGAGCCATCCGATCGTCGCCGGGCTCGGGTCAAGCTGGCCGATGCTGCTCGGCTTCAACGAAGTCACGGCGAAGCCGGGGGCCCAGCTCATCGCGACGGTTTCAGCCGACTATGGCGGCAGGCCGCTCCTGGTTGCCGGCACCCATGGCAAGGGCCGCACAGTCGCCTGGACGTCGGACATCGGCCCGCACTGGCTGCCGCCCGACTTCGTCGAATGGGACGGCTATGCCCGCCTGTGGCGCCAGATGCTCGGCTGGGTGGCCGGCGGGTAGCCGGGCGGCCTTTCGGAGATGTGCGACACGAAAAGAAGCCATCGTGGCCACCTTTATCCCTCCCCGAACCGGGGCAGGGACAACGACGCTCCAGTGGTCGCACGCCCACGTCTCCAGGGCGGCACGAGGGAAAATTCCGATCAGATCGGACCAGACCGTGGACTTCGCCCCCCTCCCGTCCTCCCCCTTTCAGGGCGAGGGACACTGCGGGCCAGGCTCGCGCGGCGCTCCAACGACGCCGTGGGTTATCACGCGTGCCACAACGCTCTCCTCCCCCTGAAAGGGGGAGGATGGGAGGGGGTCAGGACACGATTCCGTCTGAAAGGGAATCACTCCGGATTGACCACGCTGCCATGCTGCACGTGATCGGCAACGCCGCCATCGACACCATCTTCCGGGTCGATCGCTTTCCGTTGGCGGGCGAGACGGTGGTGGCGCGCAGCGTGTCGGACGATCTCGGCGGCAAGGGCGCCAATCAGGCGGTGGTGGCAGCGCGGGCCGGCGCCAGGGTGCGCCTCGTCGCCGCTGTCGGCGACGACGCCGCCGGACGCCGCATCCGCGATGCGCTCAAGACCGAAGGCGTGATCGTCGATGGCCTGGTGATCGCGGCCGTGCCGACCGACCGCTCGTCGATCTACGTCGATGCCGATGGCGAGAACACCATCGTCAGCATCACCGAGGCAGCCGCCCGCTTCGACCCGCTGGCGGCGGGCATCCTCGCCGATATTCGGCCCACCGACACCGTCTTGTGCCAGGGCAACCTCACGGTGGACGCGCTGGTCGCCTGCCTGACGGCCGCCGACAGGCAGGGCGCGGTCACCGTCCTCAACCCCTCCCCGGTCTTCGCCACCGGAACCTTCGACTGGCGCCTCGCGGCGGTGGTCGTTCTCAACGCAGTGGAAGCAAAGGAGCTTGGTCGCACCGACGACTGCTACGATGCGGCGCGCCGGCTGCGCGCCGCCGGGGCCGGCACCGTCGTCGTCACGCTCGGGGCCGAAGGTGCAATCGCGATCGGCGAAGAGGAGATCAGGGTGGAGGCGCCGCCGGTAAAGGCGGTCGACACCACAGGCGCCGGCGATGTCTTTTGCGGCGTCCTGACCGCGCTCCGCGTCCGGGGCCTGCCATGGCGGCGCGCCCTCGCCGCTGCCGCCGAGGCGGCCGCCATTTGCGTCGCGCGGCCGGGTGTGATGGCCTCCTTGCCGAGTGCGGACGAGATCCGCGCTATCGTCGCCAACTCCATGGCCGGGAGCAGCTGATGGCCCCTCCACCGCTGGCAAGCCGGCGCGACAACGCGCTCGGCGCTATTTTCGGCCGTACCGATCATGTGCTGATCGGCATGGTCCACCTCGACCCCCTGCCCGGCGCGCCGGACTATCACGGCGGCGGCATCGGTCCGATCCTTGACCGGGCGCTGTCCGACGCCGACGCCTATGTCGCAGCCGGCTTCGACGGGCTGATCGTCGAGAACCACGGCGACGTGCCGTTCCTCAAGCCGGACCGCATCGGCCCGGAAACTGCGGCGCATATGGCGGTGATCGTCGACCGCGTGCGTCAGGCGAGCGGGCTGCCGGTCGGCATCAACGTTCTCGCCAATGCCGCCTTGCATGCCCTTGCCGTTGCTTCGGCGGCCGGCGCGGCGTTCGTCCGGGTCAACCAGTGGGCCAACGCCTATGTCGCCAACGAGGGCATCATCGAGGGCGCTGCCGCTGAGGCGCTACGCTATCGCAGCACGCTGCGCGCCCAGGCGATCCGCATCTTTGCCGACGCCCATGTCAAGCACGGCGCCCATGCGATCGTCCAGGACCGGCCCGTAGTGGAACTCATCCGCGACGTCGAGTTCTTCTCCGCCGACGTGGTGATCGCCACTGGCCAGCGCACCGGCGACGCCGCCGACATCGGCTACACCCGGCTCTTCCGCGAGGCGACCGCCCTGCCGCTCCTCGTCGGCAGCGGCGTCACCCCGGCCAACGTCAAGACGGTGCTCTCGGTGGCGGACGGCGTGATCGTCGGCAGCGCCCTGAAGCAGGACGGCGTGTGGTGGAACCCGGTCGACCGGGAAGGCGCCGCCGCCTTCGTGGCCGGCGTCCGCCAGGGCGACTGATCGATTCCGCACGCCCTGCCCGTCTGGCAGAAGACGAACTACGCCGACAACGCCATCGGGCCCGGCAGGGCGTCGCCTTCCGACCTTGCGTAAGCAGGGAAGCGGCCCTTCGCCTTCACCTCGGCGAAAACCGCGTCGAAGCTGCGGGTCATCGTGACCGCGTCCGGCATTCCGAGCGTCGCCGCAATCGCATTCGCCAATCTCTTGGCCGCATAATCCGACAACAGCGGCTCGGTGTAGGAGAGCGCAAGGATCAGGCAATCGGCATTGAGAAACGATATGCCGCTCACCAGCAGGCAGCCGTCGCGGACGGTCATGTTACCGAAGCGCGCATCCGCAAAGACCGCCGCGTCGGACGGAATCTTGTGGCGGCCGGCATGGGTGAAGGCGATCCCGTGCTGGAAGCCGGAGGATCGCGTGGCGCGGCGAAACAGTTCAGCCCGCACGAACCAGGCGGGGAAACGCCCGACCAGCTCCTCACGCGGGTCGGCGAATGCCGGACTCTGCATGCGGTCCCGCAAGGCGCGCGCAAGCTGCCCGACCGGCTCGTCCAAATGTACCGCGGGATAGAGACAGGTCATGTGCGTCCCCATCGCCAGAACCTTGCGATTGGGCCGCGCTCCGCCAGGCATGGAGCCACGGCAGTCGGTGGGCACGAACAGCGGCACCCGCGCCGACTTTCTACCGGGACAATGATCGGCAACGGTCGCTTTCAGCATGGCGGCGCTGAACAGCTCGCTCACACCCACCTCGGCCTGCCTGGCATCGCATTTCAGCCGGGCGGTTTGCTCCGGCGAAAAGACCATGAACAGGTGCCGCGACCGGCGTGACGCGACCGCCGGTCGCTCCGCGTATGGCGGGCGCACCGCTCCGATCCGGTCGCGTGCATCCCGGACGATCGTGCGCACGAAGCCCAGCGGCCGGCGCGGTCCGCCAACCCGCATCTCGAGGGGCTCAGGTAGTTCCTCCCGCCTCACGGACTCGACCTTCCGACCCGAGGCAATCTCGTCGATGAGCGCGCAGCTTTCCGCCGTGAGCATGTCTATCGAGATGCCGTCGCTGATTGCATGATGGGAGAACCAGACGAAAGCGGCACGTGCGTGCTCCACGTCCAAGATGAAAACCACGCGATAGAGGGGGCCGCCGGGCGGAAAGGTCAGCGTCTCACGCTGAGCGATGACCGAGTCGACGCTGTGATCATCGCGCGCGTAGAGCACATCGAATGCCGGCTCGGCATGGGCAGACGACACCAGCCGATAGCCGCGCCGGCCGGCGACGAGTTGCGCGCGCAGCATCGGGTGGCGCGCGACAATCTGCTCCATCGCTTCCGCCACCGTCGCAGCGTTCACGACGCCGGTCAGATAGACGGCCAGCCGGATGACGTGACTGCCCGTCGCTTCGTGCAGCGCGGCGAAGGCGGTCTCGGCGAAGCCGAGCGGACGCGCGTGTTCGCTCGTCATGCCACCGACCCCAGAAGCGCCGGCGCCTGGCCATCGGGCAGAAAGCCGGCGGCGATCAGCGCATCGAGGCATCGCCCGAACATCGCGCCGTCGAGCGTGGGACAGACGACGCCCGATCGACGCAGATAGTGCTCCGCCTGGCCGCGGTCCGGCGTCGGGCGCGCCTCGATGAGATCGAGCATCGTGAGCGCCCCGCCTGCAAACGGCTCGCGGCACAGATGGAGCATCGGCGCCGCCGGATGGGCCGGTTCCGCGTGACAAAGCCCCTCGAGCGCCACCAGCCAGTCGGCCACCGGCGCAGTGGCTGCGGGGAAGCCGTAGGCCCGGCACCACGACGCCATGACCTCGATCGACACCGGATGCGGATTGACCACGTGAAAGTTCCTGTTCGCTTCCGGGGCGGTGATCGCCAGCGTTGCGATGGCGCTCGCGACATAGTCGACCGGCGTCAGGTCGATCGTCTGCGGCCGATCGGGCAGCATGCCGATCTCGATGCTGCCGCGCAGCAGCCTTGTGATGGCGTCGCCCGCCACCCATGCACCTGTCCGGCTGTCGCCACAGATGTTGCCGGGCCGGTAGATTGAACACACGAGGCCGCGGGCCCGGGCAGTGTTGAGGTGACGCTCGTTGACGTACTTCGTCTGGGCATAGCCGTGGATCACGTCGACCACGCGCTCGGGCAGGTCCTGTTCGAGGGCGATGCCGCCGCCGAGCCACGATTGCGCGTCGAAGACCGCCAGCGTCGACACGAAATGGAGCGGCGCCTTTGCCGCGACGGCCAGTCGGATCATCTCGAGCGTGCCGAGCACATTGGCCTTCCGCAATGCCTCGTAAGGGGCGGCGAAGTTGACGGTTGCCGCGTTGTGGATCACGAGCCTGACGCGTTCGGCCAGAGCCGGGAATTCCTCCGGCGCCAGTCCCAGCCGCTCCGCCTCCAGATCGCCGGTGACAGCCGTCAGCCTCCCGCCCACCTCGGCGGCGGCATCCATATGCCGGGAGCGCATCAAGGCGAGACGAAGCCGCTGCTCGGCCGAGACCTCGGGGTCGGCACGCACCAGGCAGATGATCTTGCCGTCGGACCGACTCAGCAGTTCGGCAACCAGATGGGCGCCGAGAAATCCGGTCCCGCCGGTAACCAGGATGGCATCGCCGTCGTGCCGCACGCCCTGGGCCGGCGTCGGCAGGATGCTCCGCACCAGCCTGAGGTCCGCTTCCGCCGCCGACGGGCGGCTCGGTGCGTCGGTCCTTTCCCCCTGTTGACGATCCTTGATCCGCCGAACGAGATCGTCGAGCGACGCGCTGGCGTAGATGTCGCTGAACGCGACGCTGACGCCGAGCGCCCGTCTCAGCTCGGCAACCAGACGCATGGTGTTGAGTGACGAGACTCCCTGATCTTGCCACGCACTGCTTGCGTCGAACCGCTCCGCCCCGAGAATCTCGGTGGCGCAGCGGCGTACTGTCGCTGCGACGTCGTCGAGACCGGACGCCTTCCCTTCTTCGGCCGGGCCCGGCGGCCTGGCTGCCGCTGCGTCGCCCCAGACCGCCTGCTCGACGGCCGGTCGCATAGTCGCAGGCGATCTTCGCGAACAGCGAACCCGGCAGCGGTGCGATCCGCCCGATCTTGGTCGGCCGCGAGGCCGGCCCGTCGCGATCGGCGCCCGGCGCGTCACGAGCGGCCTCCTCCTGCTCGGCAAGGAAGCTGAGACCGGCAGCCGCCGTCGCGGCAAGGCGATAGACCGTCCCCGCCGGCGTCCGGTCGATGCCGTCGACCGGAAGCCGATCGAGGAAGCGCCGCGCCGGCATGTTGCGGTCGGTGCCGCGGAAGCGGATCTCGACGTTCGGGATACCGCGGCTCATCGCCGCCGCGCCGATCGCGCTCAGCATCCGATGTTCGACGCCGCGCCCCAGCACGCGGCAGCTCATCAGGAACCTGTCGACGCACAGCGCATCGTCCGTCGTCCGCGCGGCCATCGCCCCGGCAAGGCCGTACGAGCCGAAACGGTCGTCGACATGGACGGCGAACCACAGTCTTGCCGGATTGGATCGATCCCGCCGGATGGCTTCGGCGCTGCAGGGGCGCGGATCGACATTGAACTGGTTGGTACGAGCCGTGAGTTGCGCCAGCCGCTCGATTTCGCCGGCGGCCGGCGCCTCTATGCGAACGCGGAGGTTGAGGGTGGCAAGAAACTCCGCATAGCTCGTCGCGGCGCGACGCGCCTCGACCCGGCCGGCTTCTCGCCGGTAGAGATCGCCGCGGACGCGATCCTCCATCGTGGTTCGCGACTGGTCGAACACCCACAGATGATCGGCGAAATTCGCCGGCGCCTCTGTTGGAGCCGGATCGCCGTCACCTGCGGCAGTACAGCCGAAATCTCGGCGATCTCCAGCGGGTTGTCATCGACGACGACGAAGCTGTCGAGGCCGAGGCCGAGCGTCTCGGCGAGGTCGGAGATGTTGGTCGGCTTCGGCTGCCAGTTGATGCGCCAGGCGACGAGGTGCCCCCGGCGGAGAATCATGTCGTCGCGCGAGTCGAGCACGGCAAGGACATCGTGCTCGCGGTTCTTCGAGCAGAGGCACACAAGGAGTCCGGCCTGCGAAGCTGCCACCAGCACCGCCTGCAATCGCCGATGCCGTTCCTCGATCACGATACCTTCCGCACCGACCTCGCCGATAATGCCGCTCCACAGCGTGTTGTCGCAATCGACGACGATCGCCTTGAACGGCCGACGCAGGTTTTCGCGAACGAGTCGCATCAGCGCCGTCCCGAGCGCCGCGAAGCCCTCGCGGTTGAGAGGAACGTGGCCGAGCTCGTCAGTGATCCGGTCGAGGGGATTGTCCACCGCAAGGCGAGACGCGACCTCCGCCCAGGCAAGCACGTCAATGCCGACGTCGACGAGCGCCCGCGCCATCCGCTCCTCCACTGCCTGCATCAACCGCGCGACGTCCGGCTTCTGGTCGGCATCGATCGAGGCGGGAACAAAGGCCGCGATGAGGGGGACGCCTGCCGCCGCCAGCGCGGCGCCCCGGCCGATCCCGGCCGATCCCCCGACGACGAGGACCCGCTTGCCGCTGAGGTCGATGTCGACGCTCACGCGGCCACCTCCAGCACCAGCGCCGAACCCATGCCGCCGCCGGCGCACATGGAGACGACGCCAAGGGTCTTCCCTCGTCGGCGCAGCTCGTTGACCATGGTCACGACCATACGCGCTCCCGTCGCCGCGATGGGGTGGCCGAGGCTGCACCCGCTGCCGTTCACGTTCACGATCGTCGGGGCGATGCCGAGCTTGCGGATCGTCGCCACCGGCACCGAGCAGAACGCCTCGTTGATCTCGAAGAGGTCGATGTCGGCCAACGTGAGGCCGGCACGGTCGAGCGCCTTGGGGATCGCCAGGGTCGGGGCCAGGCCGGTGCGGGCGGGCTCGATGCCCACCGACGCCCACGACACCACACGGGCGAGGGAGCGCAGACCGTGCGCGGCGGCGAAGTCGTCGGCGGTGACCACCAGCGCGGCGGCGGCGTCGTTGAGCCCGGCCGCGTTCCCGGCGGTGACCGTGGCTCCCTCGATCTCGGGGTGGATCGGCTTCAGCTCGGCGAGCGTCTCGACCGTGGTACCCCGCCGCGGGTGCTCGTCGACGTCGAACACGCGCTCGGTGCCCTCGCGGTCGGTGTAGGTCACGGGGACGATCTCGGCCTCGAACGCGCCGGCGTCGATCGACGCGATGGCCTGCCCGTGGCTGTAGGCGGCCCACTCGTCGACGTCGCGCCGGGTGAGCCCCATCTCGCGGGCGGTGTTCTCTCCCACGGTGATGGACATGTCGAAGGCGGGGGCGTCGGGGGTCTCGGGGTGGCTCGGCGACATCCAGGGCTCGGGCTCCCCGCCGGGCTCGAGCACCTTGAGGGCGCGGGGCGACGTGCTCAGGCTCTCGGTCCCGCCGGCGACGACCACGCGGTCCATGCCCGCCCGGATGCTCCCCGCGCCGATCTGGACCGCGCTCAGGCCCGACGCGCAGTGTCGGTTGTCGGCCAGGCCGGGG
>Ga0210144_1000798_pt1 | contig 14607 bp, 10 predicted proteins | sample Muzzi_PWA_D2_FD_185532 | JGI IMG/M metagenome (GOLD analysis project Ga0210144, IMG submission 185532) | Wetland microbial communities from San Francisco Bay, California, USA, that impact long-term carbon sequestration - Muzzi_PWA_D2 (SPAdes) | ecosystem: Environmental > Aquatic > Marine >...
CCTTCGTCGAGCCGTTCGTCTCCGAAGAGTCCCGCCAGTGGTTCGCCGACCACGACGCCGCCGAGGCGCGTTCGAAGGCGCTCCACCCGGGCGACCCGGAGGCGGTGAAGCAGGGCCTCGACCACTGGGAGCAGGAGCACCCGCGACCGCGGGCGACGCTCTCCCAGGTGGCGGACCACATCGACCACGTCCGCGCCGTCGCCGGCATCGACCACATCGGGATCGGCTCGGACTTCGACGGCATCTCCCAGGGCCCGCTCGGCCTCGAGGACGTGTCGACCTACCCGGCGCTCTTCGCCGAGCTGCTCCGGCGGGGCTACAGCGAGCAGGACCTGGAGAAGATCGCCGGCGGCAACCTGCTGCGGGCGTTTGACCGGGTGGAGGAGGTCGCCGCGCGGCTCCAGCGCGAGCGCCCGGCCTCCGACGCCCTGATCGAGGAGCTCGACGGCGCCGGCGACAAGGCATCGGCCCGACCGAGCGACGGGGGCGGCTCTTGAGCCGGCACAATCGAAGGCACCGCCGGCGCTCCGCCGCCGGCCGGCAGCCCTCCGCGTCTCCGGTCGCCCCGGCATCTTCGGCCGCTTCGCTGCGCCGGCCGGTCACCGTTCTGACCTACAACATCCAGGGCTACGGTGCCTTGGTCAGCCGGCGGTACCTCGACGCCATCACCCGGGTGATCGAGACCGTCCAACCCGATCTCGTCGGCCTCCAGGAGGTCCACCGGGGGACCTGGCCGGCGCGCTTCGAGGACCAGGTGGAGGAGCTCGCCCGGCGCACCGGCATGGAGCCCTGGTTCGGCACCACGGTCAGCCTGGGCACCGGCGACCACGGCAACGCGGTCCTCGCCCGCGGCAAGATCCTCAGCGGCGAGGTGACCGTCCTGCCCGGGCGCATGGAGCGGCGCTCGCTCCTCACCTGCCAGGTGGAGCTGGAGGACGTCAAGCTGGACTTCATGGTCACCCACCTGGCCGCCTGGGGGCGCCTGGCGCGCACCGCGCGGAGCCGGCAAGCGGAATTCATCCGCGGCCGCCTCGCCGGAGCGACCGCGCCCACCGTGCTGGTCGGGGACTTCAACGCGCCGCCCTCCGCCCCCGAGCTCGGGAACTTCCTGGGGGACGACGAGGTCCAGCTCTGTGGCAGCCCGCAGGAGTCGACTCACCGGCTCATGCGCCAGCGGATCGACTACATCTGCACGTGCAGGGCGTGGGACGCGGTCGAGTCCCGGGTGCTCCGAACCGGGCCGTCCGACCACTTCCCGGTCACCGCCAAGCTCCGCCTCAAGGAGCCCGCCGAGCCGGTCGCCGTTGCCGCCGCGAGCTGAACGGCAGCTTCGGGCGCGCTACCTCTCCGCGCTCGGTTCGACGGACCGACCGACGACGATGCTCGGCATGGTGCTCGGCTTGGGCGGCCATGGGATCAGCAGGCCCTGGCCGATGCCCTCCGCCACCTCGTCTCCGTAGAGCAGGCTCACCAGATACATCGCCACGTCGTAGGACCGGGCTCCGCCCTGGGAGGTGAGGAGCTTGCCGTCCTGGACGTAGCTCACGTTGATCTTGAGGTCGACAGCGGGGAAGCGGTCGGCGAAGGCCTGGTAGTCGGAGGGGAAGGTGGTGGCGGAGTGGCCGTCCAGCAGCCCGGCCCGGGCGAGGACGAAGGCACCGTCGCACAGGGACATGACGAACCGTGCGCTCTCGCCGGTCCGGCGGACCCAGTCGATCAGGTGCTTGTTCTCCAGGTCGGTGCTCATGCTCCCGTCGGCGCTCGGGACGATCAGGATGTCGATCGGCGGCGCGTCCTCGAAGCTGTGGTCGGGGGTCAGCTTGAGGCCCTCGAAGGTCGTGACCGGCCGTCCGTCCGGGGACACGGTAAAGACGTCGATCCACGGGTCGGTGTGGAAGCGGGTGTGTTGAAGGACGTCGTACGGGGCCATCAGCTCCGAGTTGTAGACCCCGTCGACCACCAGGAACGCGGCGTGGAGGGTGCGCTCGGGTGCCACCGCCGGGTGCTCCGGCGCCGAGGCGGCGGCCTGGGCAGCCGCTGACAGCAGGCACCCGGCGAGCACCAGGAAGACGGTCAGCACGGCGCGGGGGACGGCGTGTGGGGCGCGCGATCGGTCGGGCATCAGGGCTCTCCTCGAAGGTCCTCGGACAGTCTCTCTGTTTTCCAGGGAAGTTCCCCGGGTCGATCCAACGGCTTCGGGGGAACGCAAGTCTACCAACGGCGCCGCCGCCCGGCGAGGCTCGCGCCACGAGCTCGCTGGAATGGCCTCGCGCGCTCGACGTGTTGGACAGCCAGAGGCCGGCGAGCTCGGCCCTACCGAAACCACGCAACCCGGCGCCGCCGGCATGACGCCCGCGGCCGCCGTCCAGAATCCGTATTCCGAGGAGGCACCTTGCCCTACAGTCCCCTGCTGGTCAAGCCGATGCGAGAGGAGCTCGTCGCCGCCGGTGTGCGCGAGCTCATGACCCCCGAAGACGTGGACGCCTTCATGGAGGAAGCCGGCAAGGGCACCTCGATGCTGGTCGTCAACTCCGTGTGCGGCTGCGCCGCCGGCATGGCCCGCCCGGGTGTGCGGCTGGCGCTCCAGCACGCCAAGGTGCCGGACCGCTCGGTCTCGGTCTTTGCGGGCCAGGACGTCGAAGCGACCCAGAAGGCCCGCTCTTACATTCCGGACATTCCGCCGTCGAGCCCGTCGATCGCCGTGTTCAAGGATGGCGAGCTGGTCTACTTCTTGCCCCGTCACCGGATCGAAAACCGGCGGGCGGAGGACGTGGCCGAGGATCTGGTGCAGGTCTTCGACGAGCACGTGGGCTGATGGGGACCTTCCACGATCACGCTTCGCCGCTCCACGGCATCACCGTCGCCGTCGAGACGGCGGGCGACGAGCTCTGGATCGGCCGCTGCGACGACGAGGACGACGAGCGGGTGATCCTGCTGGACGCGGACGTCCACACCGATGGGAACGGGGATGAGGATGTCGCCGGCTCCCGGGAGGAGTGGCTGGCCAAAGCGGTCCGCTTCGGCATCTGGCCGCGGCACAAGCGAGTCGTGCTGCCGCGCGGCCGGGTCGCCTCGATCCGCCGGCTGGGCGACCTCGATTGACCGGATCGCCCCCCAACCGTTCGATCCCCTTCCCACCCTCACGGTGGGCACGGGACGCCACCTGCCATGACGTGTTCATGACGGGTATGTGGTGTACGTCTGACGATCTGAGCTGTTCATCTGGCCGATGAGCTGGCGAAAGGACATCCCATGGCCCGCATCCTGATCTCTCTCGGCGCGTTCGCCTGCGCCCTCTCGGTGGCGGCCGGGGCGTTCGGCGCCCACGGCCTGTCCGGCCGGCTCTCGGAGCACTCCCTCGAGCTGTGGGAGACCGCGGCCCGGTACCTCATGTACGGCGGCTTCGGTACCGTCCTGGTGGGGCTCGCGGCGCTCCACGCTTCCACGCGGTCGCTCAGCGCCTCAGGCTGGTGCCTGCTGGCCGGCACGGCGATCTTCTCCGGCACCGTGTTCTCCCTCGCCCTCGGCGGTCCCCGGTGGCTCGGAGCGGTCACCCCGCTCGGCGGCCTCCTGGTGATCGCCGGCTTCCTCCTCTTGGCCTTCGGCGCCTTGCGCCTCTGATCCCCCGCCCCTCGCCCAAAAAAATGCCGGAACCGCCTGGTGGCGGCCCCGGCTCACCGACCGATCGGTCGCCCGCTCCTGCTGGGGCGTCCCTGCGGTCGTGCGTGCTACTCGTTCGTTCCGCCTTCCCCCGGCACCCCGGCTGCGCTCTCCGGGCTCGCAGCCCCTCCGAGGACGGCGTCGATCAACGACGTGTCCAGGATCGGGTGGGGCGAGAAGATCGCGTTGTCGTGGAACAGGTCATCGAACTGGTAGAAGAGCTGCGCCCCGGCGCGCGGCATCTCGATCCGGGCGTCGATGAACTGGCCCGCGCGGATGGTCCGGCCGTGGGCGTAGGTGTAGTCGGTCCAGTAGCCGGCCGCCGGGTCGGCGGGGTCGTTGTAGAGGGTCCCGTTGTGCGGGTTCAGGAACAGGAACGGCTCCCAGGCCGAGGTCGGCGGGATGATGTCGCCGCAGACGCCGTTGCCCTCCTGGCAGGGGTTGCGCAGGAACGGCGGGAACCGGAGCTCCGTCTTCGGCACGCTCGGGTCGTTCGGCGCCGGCCAGTTCTTGAGGTGGAGCGGGTGGTTGGCCGAGAGGTCCTCGGGGCAGAACTGCCCCAGCGGGGCGTCCGGGCAGAATTCCGCGCGTCCCCAGCCTTCGGTGCGCTGGCCGATCACCAGGCCGTTTTGCACCAGCGGGTGCCCGTCCCGGTCGGTCTTGCCGGCGAACTGGTTCGGATCGAGGCGCGCCCGGTTCATGAACAGTCCCCGGTAGACCAGGTTCCCGTCCTCCTCGTGGTGCGGCGCGGCGGACAGGTCGCGCAGTCCGTCGAACGCCGGGTCGGCCACCGTGCTGACGATGAACGGCGGCGGGTTGAACGGGAACGGCTCCGTGTCGGCGTTCCGGAACTGGTAGCCCCAGAAGACCTGGCGCTCGTCCTTCGGCCCGAGCGTGTTTCCCTCGGCGTCGAGCGGCAGGCCGACCAACGGTGCGAGGTAGGGCCGTAGCCGCCGCTGGTCCGACTCACGGGGGTAGACCCCCTCCTGCTGCACCACACCGTAGTGGGGCCGGAAGCCCCAGCCCGCCCGGTACTGCATCTCCGCCACCTTCGGCGCCCCGTGGAGGGGCTTGAAGTTCATGATCTCGAAGCTGAAGATGCCGGCCTTGAAGTTGTGCGCCAGGTCCCGGTGGAGCGGCGCGCCGAAGCCGACGTTGCGGAAGTAGTGGGTGTGGCGGTCGAGGTTCAGCAGCCCGGCCCGCATCACCTCGCCCTGGGACCAGAGCCGGATGGTGTGGCCGAGGGTGCCCTCGCCGTACATCTCGTTGTTCATGTAGACGGTGACGAAGTCGTAGTCGGCGATGGTCTCGCCGCGGGCGGCGAGGATCTCGCGCGCCTCGGGCGGGAGCTGGCGCTGGTTCGACATCAGCGTCAGCCAGTCGTGCCAGGTGCCGTAGCCGGGACCCACGTCCGGGTCGTTGAGCATGGCGTAGATCACCGCCGGGTCGGCGTCATCGGCCAGCGCCGCCTCGGCCACCGTGTAGATCTTCTTCTCCGGCGCGGCGTCCGAGATCGCGTCGATGGTCAGGTCTTCCCGGTTGCGGGTGGTGAAGGACTCGGCCTGCCAGTCCCACGCAGCCTTGCCCGTGTCCGGGTCCCGGTACTCGAAGACCGGTTGGATGAACTGGATGCGCGGCGGGTGGACGTTCCAGCCCCAGGTGTAGATGCCGCGGATGAAGCGGAGCGCCGTGTGCTGGACGGTCAGCCGGTTGACCGACCCGGCCTGCATGCGCACCCAGACGGTGTCCTCTCCCTTGTACGGGAAGCGCACCGTGCCGCCCCGCTTGGGGCCGGGCACGTCGCCGTCCACCAGGGCGTCACGCATCACCTGCGTCGGGGCGAAGTCCTCCTCGACCAGGCTGTAGATGGTCCAGTTGATGCGCAGGGTGTCGTCGCCGCTCACCGGCACCATCTGGCCGTTCACCTCGACCTCGAGCGGCACCGCCAGCAGGAAGGTGTCCGAGTCGAACTGCTGGCCGTACCAGAGGTGGTCGACGTCGATCTGCCAGACCCGGACCATGGTGCCGTCGTCCTTCCAGGACGGCTCCATGATCTGCTCCCCGCTGTCCGGGTCGAGCACCGGGCGAATCTTCTTCATCTTGTACTCGCCCGGCACGCTGTCCGGCGAGATGTCCTCCGGGTGCACCTCCGGGCTGTTCCAACGGTTGAAGTTGAGCAGCGGGAAGCCGTCGAAGATCTTCCCGTGGGTGCGGCCGAGGAGGACGTCGAGCGCCTCGGTGGCGCCCTCGCGCATCAGCGCCACGTCACCCCGGCCTGCCCCGTCGGACATCTTGCCGACGGCGAAGCCGAGGACCCGCTGGGGATCGATCACGCCGTCGGGGGTGATCGGGTGGCCGGTCGAGCTCAGGGAGACCACCGCCGGGTCGTCGGCGTAGTGCTGCTCGATCGACAGGACGTTGGCGTTCACCCCCGGCTCGGTGACCTGGTCGGTGTGCGGGATGCGGAGCGTCCGGCCGAAGATCGCCGAGAGCATCGGCTCCTCGATCCCGGGGTCGTTGGCGTCGTTGCCACCGTCGCGGAGGATCTTCTCCTCCCACTCCAGGTAGACGCGGGCGTCGTCCGGGTTGGCCGGGCCGGTGGCGCCGGCGCGCGGTGCGGCGGCCGGGGTTGCGCCGTCTCCGGGCGTCCCGTCACCGGTCGCGGCGAGCGCCGGGACCGTGGTGGCGAGCACCAGGCAGAGGGCGAGCAGGACGGAGCGCGCGGCGGGCGCGCTGAGCGGAAGCTGGACCTCGAGCGTGTTCTGTCTCATGTCGGTCTCCGGTTCAGCGGGACGCCGCGACGGTCGTCCGGGGTTGGAGGGGGGCCTGCCGCGGATCACTCGACTCCGGCGGGGCCTTGCGGGCCGCCGGCAGCGGCTGGAGGTCGGGCTGGCGGTGGTCGTAGACCCGGAACAGCCCCCACATGCCCATCACCTTGTGGTCCATGATGTGGCAGTGGAACGGATGGTCGCCGGCGCGGGCGCCGCCGATCAGCTCCAGGTCGTAGGTGGTGCCCACGGAGAGGGTGATGTCCGACAGGCGCTGGCTCGTCGGATCGCCCGGCTCCAGGAACCAGGAGTGGCCGTGGAGGTGGAACACGTGGTGGTCTTCGTAGGCCGGCTGGAGCAGGCGCACGATCACCCGGTCCCCCTCGTAAGCGCGGAAGACCGGTGTCACCGGGTCGCCCCAGACGTCCGAGTCGTGGACGGTGAATTCCCGGTCGTCCTTGACCGCGTTGCCCGGGCCGCCCGGCAGGACCTCGTTGGCCCCCTTGCGGCGGGCGGTGCGGTAGTTGACCGCCACCCGGTAGCGAATCTGGTCCACCCCGTCGTGGAAGAAGATGCCGAACTCCCGGTACGGCTCGCTGCCGTCACCCGGGGTGACGTCGGCGGAGCAGCCGGAGGCCAGCGGGCCGCCGGAACGGGGATCGCTCCAGGTGCTGCCGGCGGGCTCGACGAACAGGCCGCCGAACAGGCCGTGGCGGGTGTGGTCGAGGCTCGCGGGGTCGTACAGGTAGACCGTGCCCAGCGGCGCGTCGGCGTACCAGCGGTAGGTGATGCTCTCGCCCGGCGCGACGGTCGAATCCGGGTTGTAGCCGACCGCGGCGCCGTCGGAGCCGAAGACGTCGTAGGCGACCATGGAGGCGTGGAGCCCGGCGCGGGCCGTGCTGAGCTGGTTGGTCAGCACGATCTCCACCACCTCGCCGGCGTTGGCCCGGATGCACAGCGGCTCGGTCGGCTTGTCACCGTTCCGGACCGCCGCCACGTCCCGGGCCAGGACGTACATCTTGCCCAGCCGGTCCGGCGTGCCGAAGGAGTCGTAGGGGATCGGCTGCTCGATCGCCACCACGTGGTAGCGACGCACCGGCGCCCCCGGAGGACCGGGGTCACCCGGGCCGTCGGGACGCGGCGGCCGGCCGTTCTCCATGCCCCGCGCGATCATGGTCTCCGGGAAGCCCACGCCGTCCGGCGGCGCGGCCCGGTCCGGCAGCGGCTGGATGTCCGCCTGGCGGGTGTCGTGGACCCGGAAAATGCTCCAGGCGCCCTCGCGGCGGTGGTCCATGTCGGCGTCGAAGTAGAGGTAGTCGCCCTCGTGGCCGGTCAGACCGCCCGCCCCGCCTTCGAGGTCGAAGCTGAACGCCTCGGACTGGCCGTTGACGACGAAGTCGCGGTAGGGCGAGCTGTCGGTGTCCCCGCGCTGGAAGAGCCAGCGGTGGCCGTGGAGCTGGAACGGGTGGATCGAGCTGGTGCCGCCGGCCTCGATTCGCAGCGACACCGGGTCGCCGACGTAGGCGCGGAACATCTGATCCTCCGGTGCCGGGTCGCCGTGGACGAAGCTCGAGTAGACCAGGGACTCGTCCGGCCGCTCCGCCAGCCGGTTGCTGAACGGCTGGCTCTGGTTGTTGATGTAGGGGAAGCCCTTCTCCGGGTTCTTGCGGCTCTCGCCGTGCTCGAGGGCGGAGAACGAGAGCCCGGTGCCGTGGAGCCGGAGCGCGTCGCTCTGGCCGAAGAAGAACTCCCGGAAGTCGTTGCGCTTGCTGCCGGTCCGCGGGTCGATCACGTCGTCCGGGACGACGATGTCCGCCATGCGGGTGCCGGTGCGGCCGTTGGTCGAAGAGTAGTGGCCCGCGTCGTCGGCCACGTACTTGTCCTCGCCGGTCTCCCGGTCCCGGAACTCGGCGCCCTCGGGCTCGACGATCAGGGCGCCGAACAGGCCGTGGGGGAGGGAGACGATGAGCTTCGAGTGGTCGTGCCAGTAGACCGTGCCCAGCTCGACGTCGGAGAACCAGGTGGTGTGGACCACTTCGTCCTGCCGGGTCAGCGGGCCGCAGTCGGTCGGGTCCCAGACGCCGCAGGCGCGCCGGCCCTCGACCGGGTCGCCGTTCGCGTCGAGCGACGGCCGGACCGAGGTCTCGTAGTTGAGGCCGGCCACCGCACCGTCCGACGACTGGACGTCGTACTGGACCAGGTGGATGTGCATGCCGACCTTGGAGTGGTGGTCGACCCCGATCGCGTCCGGGAGCGCCGAGCGCAGGGTGATCTGGACGCCTTCACCGACCCGGGAGCGCAGGATCAACGGCTCCGGCGGCTTGTCGCCGGCGCGGATCGCCGGCACGTCGTCGTCGAGCGCGAAGATCATGCCGTTGGGGTCGGTGTCGTTGTACTCGTTGTAGCGGATCGGGAGCTGGATCGCGGTGACGTCGTAGTGGCGCACGTTGGTCGGCTGCCCGGCGCCGCGCAGGGTCGAGCCCTTGACCTCCGGAATCAGGCCGCTGCCGTACGTCGTGCCGGACTCGCTGGCAGCGTCCGCCGGCAGGGTCTCGCCCAGGTAGGCGGTCCCCTGGGTGTCCGGGTCGTGCTCCCGGATCGGCGCGAACGGCGGCCGGCGGCCCAGGTGCGGCGTGATCTGGGGGAACGCGAGGCGCCCGTCGTCCGGGTTGAACAGCAGCTTCGGCCGCTCGTCCGGCGTGCCGCAGCAGCCGACGCCCTCGCCTTCGGCCGGCCATCCCTGGCCGAAGAACCAGTCGTACGGCTCGCCCAGGGCCAGCGGGCCGTCGGCGGTCTGGGCGACGATCCAGTCCCACTTGTTGGCCTTGTTCTGGGTCCGGTTGCCGTGCTCGGGATCGACGATCAGCTCCTCGTCCGGCACGCCGGCCGGTGGCAGCAGCCACTCGAGCCAGTTCTCGAAGTTCGCCTCGGTGATCGGCTGGCCGTAGAACGCGCCGCCGGCCTGGACCACCGCCGGGTGACCTTCACGGGCGCGGCGGAGCAGCTCGATCGAATCGACCGCCCGCGGCGGTGCCTGGCGGTCCGGCAACGGCGCCAGGTCGTCCTGGAGGGTGTTGAAGATGCGGTGGTAGCTCCACATCCCCTCGACCACGTGCTCGATGATGTGGCAGTGGTAGAGGACGTCGCCGACCGTCCGCTGGACGCCGCCGGCGCCGCCCTCCATCTCGACGTCGAAGACCTCGCCGGGCCCCATGGTCTGGGAGTCGATGCGGGTCGACTCCGACAGGATCTTGTCGTGCTCGCCGGCTTTGGACGGCAGGGTCAGGTTGTCGTCCTCCTCGAGCGGATTGACCCGCCAGCGGTGGGCGTGGTTGTGGTAGACGTGGTGCTCGCCCGAGCCGCCGTGGATCACCCGCATGCGCATCGGGTCGCCCACGTACCAGCGCGGATGGGGCGTCGAGTAGTCCCCGAAGGCGTAGGCCGAGTAGGCCATCGACTCGTCCAGGAACAGGTTCATCATGTTGAAGAAGGGCGCCGTGCGGTAGCTGATCCCCTTGCCGCCCGGGTCCGGCACGCCGGTCCAGATGTCGACCGGCTTCTCGCCGTTGGGCGTCTCGAGCTGGATCCGGTCCTGGAAAAAGACGGCGTACTCGCGGAAGGCGCGCACGCTCGGGTCCACGTTGTCGATGATCGCCCCCCAACCGGCGGCGAGCGGCTCGCCGGTTTCGGTGTCGCGGTAGCGGCTGCCGGCGGGCTCGACGATCAGGGCGCCGAACAGGCCGTGGGCCACCTGGTAGCGCGGGTCGGCGTGGCTGTAGAAGTAGTAGATGCCCTCGGCCCACTCCTCGTTCGGAATCTCCCAGGTGTAGGTGATCGACTCCCCGGAGGCGATGGTGGTGTCCGGGTTGTGGCCGGCGTCGGTGCCGGCGGAGTCCGCGGCCCGGTAGAACGCCTTGTGCACGTGGAGCGAGGCGCGCCGGTCGATCTCGTTGGTGAAGTGGATGCGTACCGTGTCGCCGACGTTGGCGCGGATCACCAGGGGCTGGGGCGAGAGCACCGCCGGGTCCTTGGCGCGGGAGCCGAAGAAGAGCGGGTCGTGGCCGCACTCGAACCCCTGGCAGGCCTCGACCCGGGCCTGGTCCTCCGCGAGCACGTAGAGCATGCCGTTGGGGTCGTGGTCACCGAAGCGGGTGTAGTAGATGTCCTTGGGGATGGCGACGACGTGGTAGTCGCGAACCGTGCCCCCTTCGCGGGGCGCGGGGGCCGGGAGGGCCGCCAGCGTCGCCCGGTCTCCCCGGTGGACGCTGATCTCCACCGCCGGTGCTTTGTGGTCCCGGCCGCGCTTGACCTTGCCGCCGTGGAAGCCGAGGTGGGCCGCGGCCTGGGCGGCCTTCTCCGGCGTGTCCAGGACCGGCGTGTGGCTGCCGGCCGAACCGCCGTCGTCGAGCACGCCCTGGCGGCGCAGGTACTCCTGGTAGCCGTTGGGCGGCGGGGTGGTGCCCAGGCGGTTGTAAAAGCCCAGGTACTCGGACTCGGTCCAGATCCGAGCCGGCGGCGCGGCGGCGGTGCCGTGGTGCCCGCCACCTTCGCGGATGTCCCGCTCGAGCATGGGCGCCGGCTGGACGCCGCGCTTCTGGATCGCCTTGATCACCGGTGAGTCCGCGCCGGAGAGGCCTTGCATCTGGCTCATCATCAGCCAGTAGGCCTCCGCGGCTTCGCGGTGCGCGTCGGTGATCGGACCGTCGTCGTCGGCGGCGAAGGCGCCGACAGCGGGAACCACGAGGAGAAGGAGCGCCGCCAGCCACAGCCGTAGGCCTCCCCTGTGCCAGGGGTGTCGCATCAAAACCTCCCGTTCGTTAACACCAGATCGGCCCTTGCACCGCGCGCTGGGTCGCGGGCATGGGCACGCCACCAGAGATGGAGCTCCGGTCCCGAGCGCAAAGGAGCGCCGTGCCGAGAAGCTCCCGACCGCGTCCGTGGAGGGCCAGTCCAGCGCCCTTCTCGGACTCCCTATAGCCATTGCCTAGGGCAGAATAAGGCAAAGACTATCATCGATGTCAACAATCCCCGGTTGCGCCCCTCCGACGTTGCGGGCCGCCCTGCCTCGGGCTACCATGAAGGGGTCTCCGCCGGGGCGCTTCCTGTGCTCCGGCCCAGCTCGACACACCCCGAGAGACACCGCAAGAAGCTCTCTGCGTTCGACGCGACGTTGAATCGATCTACAGGAGGAACTCCATGGCGAATGCCATCATCAGCACGCCCGTGCCGCAGAACGAGCCGGTGCGCGCGTACGCGCCCGGCTCGGCGGAGAAGGCGAGCCTGAAGAAGACGATCGACCAGCTCCTCGGTCAGGAGATCGAAATCCCGCTGATCATCGGCGGGGAAGAGGTCAAGACCGGCAACACCGCCCCCTGCGTCTGCCCCCACGACCACGGCCACGTGCTGGGCCACTACCACAAGGCCGGCTCCAAAGAGGTGGCGAGGGCCATCGAGGCCTCCCAGAAGGCGTGGACGGCCTGGTCAGAGATGGACTGGGAGGCGCGTGCCGCCGTCTTCCTCAAGGCCGCCGACCTGCTCGCCGGGCCCTACCGGGACGTGGCCAACGCCGCGTCCATGCTCGACCAGTCCAAGACCGTTCACCAGGCGGAGATCGACGCCGCCTGCGAGCTGATCGACTTCTGGCGCTTTAACCCCACCTACATGCGCCAGCTCTACGAGATGCAGTCGCGCTCGGCGGCCGGCATGTGGAACTCCGTCGAGTACCGGCCGCTCGAGGGCTACGTCTTCGCGGTCACCCCGTTCAACTTCGCCTCGATCAGCGGCAACCTGCCGACCGCGCCGGCGATGATGGGCAACGTCGCCCTCTGGAAGCCGGCCTCGAGCGTGGTCTACGTCTGCTACCAGCTCATGAAGGTGCTCCAGGAGGCGGGTCTGCCGGACGGCGTGATCAACTTCCTGCCCGGCCCGGGCGGCCAGGTGGGCGACCCGGCGCTGGCGAGCCCGGACTTCGCCGGTCTCCACTTCACCGGCTCCACCTCGACCTTCCAGGCCATGTGGCGGACCATCGCCGGCAACCTGGGCCACTACAAGACCTATCCGCGGATCGTCGGCGAGACCGGCGGCAAGGACTTCGTCTTCGCCCACCCGTCCGCCGACGTGGCGTCCCTGGTGACCGCACTCACCCGCGGCGCCTTCGAGTTCCAGGGCCAGAAGTGCTCGGCGGCCTCCCGCGCCTACATCCCCAAGTCCCTCTGGGCCGACGTCCGCGACGGCCTGAAGGAGCAGGTGGGGAGGATCTCCATGGGCTCGCCGCTCGATTTCCGCAACTTCATGGCGGCGGTGATCGACGAGGCCGCGTTCGACACCATCTCGAGCTACATCGAGTACGCCGAGGGCTCGGGCGACGCCGAGATCCTGCTCGGCGGTGGTCGGGACAAGTCCAAGGGCTACTTCATCGAGCCGACCGTGGTGGTGACCACCGACCCGCACTTCAAGCTGATGGAGGAGGAGATCTTCGGTCCGGTGCTGACGATCTACGTCTACGAGGACGCGGATCTCGACAAGACCGCCGACCTGGTCGACTCGACCAGTCCGTACGGCCTGACCGGCGGCATCTTCGCCAAGGACCGGGAGGCGATCGTGGCTCTGTCCCGGAGGCTGCGGCACGCCGCGGGTAACTACTACATCAACGACAAGCCGACCGGCGCGGTGGTCAGCCAGCAGCCGTTCGGTGGCGCGCGGGCCTCCGGCACCAACGACAAGGCCGGCTCGCTGTTCAACCTGGTGCGCTGGGTGTCGATGCGGTCGGTCAAGGAGACGTTCGTCCCGCCCACGGACTTCGGGTATGCCTTCATGGGGGAGGAATAGGTCGTTGACGGTCGGAGGCGAAGGGCGTTCCGTCCTTCGCCTCAGGGCCTTTCGCTCAGTCGTCGCTCTCGTCGGCTCTACCGCGGGTGTAGCGGAGCCAGGCGAGGAAGCCGGAGAGGAGCTGCCCCAGGGCCGCCTCCTCGTCTTCGGAGAGGGGCTCGGGGAGGCGGACGGCACGGTACACCGCCCCCGGCTCGTGGAGCTCGGCGGGTGGCGGCGGCGTGAAGTCCCACCCTGCCGTCGGTAGCTTGCCGGCGGCGCCCGGGCGTGGCGCGGCTTCCGGGCCTCCCGCCGCGGCCCCGCTCCCACCCTTCGCCGCGGAGACCGTCGGTGCCGTCTGGACGATGCGGATCGCCCAGTGGAGTTGCGCCAGGTCCGCGCCGAGGGCCTGGAGCACCCGATCCAGGTTCTTCAGGCTGGGCTCCTGGCGGCCCCGTTCGTAGGAGGAGAGCATGCCGCGGGTGACCCCCGCTTCCGCCGCCACGTCCATCTGCTTGCGCGGCGCCGAGCCGCCGTGGAGTCTCAAGTGGCGCAGGGCCGCGCCGATGTATCGTTCCAACTCGCCCATGGTGCGTCGTCCGTCGTCCAGAGGAAACGCTCGATCGACGCCTACCCCCCGTGGAGAGGAGTAGAATAGCGGGAACGGGGCGGAAGCGCAAGGGGAGCGTAATCATCCGTCCAACGCCCGCTGGCTATACTCACAGCCCAACCGCGCAGACGCCCAGGAGATCGAGCCGATGGAGATCCGAACCCACCAACAGATCGACCCCGCCCTCTGTGGCCGTCCGGTGGAGGTCTCACCCGGACGGGCCGAGGTAGCGCTGGAGATCACGCCACGGATGGCGGTCGACGAGCACGGGCTGGGCCACGGCGGGTTCGTTTTCGGTGCCGCCGACCACGCGGCCATGCTGGCCGTCAACGACCCCCACGTGGTGCTGGCACGCGCCGACGTCAAGTTCCTGGAGCCGGTGGCGGTCGGAGACCGGGTGGTCGCCCGCGCCCGGGTGGTCCCGGCGGGCGACGGGGGCCGGGCGGATCGTCCGGAGGTCGCGGTGGAGGCTCTGGTGGGGGAGCGGACCGTGCTCTCCGGCGTCCTGCGCTGCGCTGTGCTGGAGTCCCACGTTCTGGTGGGGAGGGCCGACCGGGGCGGTCGCACCGATAGCCCTGGGGGAGCCGGGGCGAGCGGCGCGTCGGGAGGTGGCCGATGAACGGCGGTGCGCTGGTCGCGCGGGTCCTGGAGCGCCAGGGGGTCCGCCAGCTGTTCACCCTCTGCGGCGGCCACATCTCGCCCATCCTGGTGGAGGCCAAGCGGCGCGGCCTGGCGGTGATCGACGTGCGCGACGAGGCGTCC
>Ga0210144_1000799_pt1 | contig 14590 bp, 10 predicted proteins | sample Muzzi_PWA_D2_FD_185532 | JGI IMG/M metagenome (GOLD analysis project Ga0210144, IMG submission 185532) | Wetland microbial communities from San Francisco Bay, California, USA, that impact long-term carbon sequestration - Muzzi_PWA_D2 (SPAdes) | ecosystem: Environmental > Aquatic > Marine >...
GCGCAAATCACAGATGAGTCGGATGCCATCGCGGATGACGGAGGTGAAACTGCGTTCACGCTTGAGTTGTTCAATCTTATCTGCGATAAGTTCTTCTTCGGGTTTATCCCGGTTCAGCCAGAAGTTAAACCGGAGTCTATGAGAGCTAGTTGGCATGATATAATCCTGAATGTACACTTATGTACAGCGCAAACGGCACTATGGCAAACAGTACACTACAACTTGAGTTAAAGATGAGCTGTTTTAATTTATGGTTGATAGATGTTTAATCTGAGAGGTGCATCATCAAATTGAACTGGTTGTCCCCTGTACAACCACTAAAATTTAAGTGTTGTGTCAAATAAAGACAAAAATCCATCAACGACTATTATAAAACACACGAAAGAAATTATTAACATGCCTTATCAAAGTGTTCATGCAGGTTGAGATATGTAGTTTATAGGTGGTAGATGTAATCTGAGAGGTGCATCATCGAATGGCATTGGCTGCCCTCTATACAAGCCCCCGGTTGCAAACCACGCTTGTTTAGCGGCGGTGGCTTGCCTGGTTTCGGAAGCGGCAGGTAAGGTTAGCTGCAATCTGTGCTCTGTTCTGCTTCGGGTCTATCCCGCTTTATCCAGCAGTTAAATCAGAGTCTACGAGAGCTACTTGGCATAATGTAACCCTGAATGTATACTTATGTACAGCGCAAACCGCATTATGGCAAACAGTATATTACAGTGTAAACGAAATGTGAGGTGTTTTAATTTATGGTTGATAGATGTTTAGTCTGGAAGGTGCATCATCAAATTGAACTGGTTGTCCCCTGTACAACCACTAAAATTTGAGTGTTGCCTCAAATAAGGACAAAAATCCATCAATGAATATTATAAAATGTATGAAAGAGTTATTAGCATATTTCACCAAGTCATTTGTACGATTTGAGATATGTAGTTTATACATGGTAGATGTAACCTGAGAGGTGCATCATCAAATGGTGCTGACTGCCTCTGTACAACCACTAAAATTTTACTGATACGTCAAACAAAGGAGAAAATCAATCAGTGGATAATCTAAAACGTCCCGCAGATATAAAAGAATTATTTAAGGTGTCTCATCAAACTGTTCGTCGTTGGTCTAGTGAATTTGAGCGCTATCTGTCCAGTAGTGCAACACCACCAGTCGGTGAGATGCGTCTGTTTACCGATGGCGATTTGAGTGTGTTTGCATTGGTTGCTCAAGTAAAAAATAAGGGTGGCACTTATGAAGATGCTCATGCTCGGTTGAGGGCGGGTGAACGTGGTGAAATTCCCCAAGAATCTCCGACTGATCAGCAGAAACAAGTAGTGATGAACCAGCTTGCGATTCAGAATAAGGAACTACGAGCGGAAATTGAGGCTTTAACAAGGGAACGCGAGGTTGCACAGGCAGCAGTAAAAGAACTGAGCGATGAAGCGATTCGGTTGCAAACACGGCTTGAAGAAGCGGAGAAACGCATAGCCGAGTTTAAAGAGCAAGGCCGCGACGACTTGTTGGTGGAAATAGGGCGGTTGAAGGCGCTACTCGAAATGGCACGCGAACAGCATAGTGATGATGTATGAAGCGGAATGTCGGTTGCTCACCTCTCCCCTTATAAATATTGCAAGAAACTATTGTAATATATTTTCCGAATATGTCGATATCTAAGACACACCGGATACGAAATAAATAAAGTAATCAGTATCACTACAATAGATAATGTAACACCTGAAATTGGCAAAATCACAAAATGATTAAATACAAATGATACAAGTCGAAGGAGGTATAAATGGATGACATAGAAGAAAAACGCCGTCTGTCCCAAGAGTGAGAGTTTATTTCCAACCCAAGAGCTTTGCAAAGAATCTGATGTTTGGAATAGATAGAGTAAAAAATGACTTAAGATAAGCCCGAAACTAAGATAAGCCAGCGAGGGTGGATGTTTTGTCATGATTAAAGGATGATTGGGGTAAGGATGATTAGGATGAAGAATACCCAATGTCCCGATCCATGTAACCATAAGCCACATAACCGTGAAAAGCAGTGTTAGTTTCAATGTCAAATCACTAAACTGCTCAGGATGATTTATCAAATAACGAGAGGTGATATAACCTAATAACATTACAGGTAGCCAACCAAAAAGAGGATAACCTATATTAAACGGATCCGCCGGACTAGGATAAAGAAGCGTGGTACGAATCAAATTGCTATCATCTGGAATGTGAGTGAAAAAATACAAACATTGGACTGAAACGGTGATAATTATTGCGATAAAAACTAATTGCTTCAATGGGAAGAATCTTAATACTGAAATGACCCATAAACACAAACCAATGCCAAATAAGACGAAGTAACGATTTGGATTATAATACGGAGCTTTAAAATCCCAAGGAAGCAAAAGCCAATCAATAGCGATTAAAACCAGTCCTCGGATAAGAAAATAACGTGTAATCTGCCATTCACTCCAAGACCGTTTCCTGCGCGAGTTTTCAAATAGAGCTATACTATAACCGGCCATTAGGAAAAATATTACTGAACCCCCTAATAAACCGAGCCAAGAACTCGTATCAATTGAAAACACATCACCCCCACTAGGTCCCCACCCAAATTCTACGCCATAATGTAAATCAGGAATGAACATTGATGAATGGCGGAATATCATTAAAAGCATAGCTATTCCACGTACTATATCAATAGACACAAGACGTTTTGAAGTTGGTTGCGCCATAATTATGTACCTGTCGAAATCTGTTTAAAGGCGACTGATTGAGCTATCTGACAATTGTGAAGCTGTTTTCGTGCGACGATTAAAAATGATCCTAGCAAAAATCAAGCCTGCTAGGGAAGCATGTTATCAGGCAATTTGGGAACATTAGCCCCAAATAACCATGTGTCAAATAAGGAGCCTAAATCTCGTCCGCTAACGGATTCCGCGACAGCAATAAAGTCTTCAGAAGTCGCTGTGCTATAAGCATAATTCTCGTAGAAGGTCCGCAGAATTTCAAAGAAAACCTCATCACCGACTTCCCCGCGTAGGGCGTGTAATACCAAAGCACCACGTACATAGACAGTTCTGCTAAACAGGTCTTGCACTTCGGTTATGTATGGTGCGGGTGACTCGTTTTCAGATGCAAAATCATACATATAATCGATAACAAAGCCTCTAAAGGAATCTTCACCTTCGGTTGCTTCGGTCCATAGTGCTTCAAAATAGGTTGCGAAGCCTTCATGTAACCAGATATCTCTCCAGTCAGCAACAGTCACACTATCGCCAAACCACTGATGGGTCAATTCATGTATTACACCTGTTTCAGCAGGTACATGATAATCCCCAAAAATCGACAGGCTTTGTGTTTCAAGCGCGGAAGAAAAACCGGGTACAACAATCACCCCATACACCTCAAAGGGATAATCCCCCAATAAATTACTGAGATAGCTTATCATCTTGCCTGTTTTACTATGCGCGTCAATGAATGATTCGTCGATATCTGGCGGAAAATAATTCCGGATCGGTACACTGCCGGAGTCATCTCTTACCTCAACAAAATCTCCCACAGCTACTATCGCAAGATAGGTCGCCATGGGATTATTCATGTCCCAGATATAAGTGCGCGTATCACTATTTTCAATAACCTCTCGTAAGATACCATTGGCGACAACCACATTAGGAGGTGGCACAGTAATCTGAAAAGTGAATGTTGCCTTATCTTGTGGGTGATTGTTTGATGGGAACCAGTTCATAGATCCCGATGGTTCACTCGTTGCAGCAAAGTATCCCGGGGACCATTCTTGCCAGCCGAGTCGTACAAAGGGCACACCTTCATCGTCGATAGGTTCAGGCACGCCACTATAATTTACAATGACAATAAATGTTTCACCTGCCACAATAGGGCTATCGGGTATCACTGTAAGTTCTGTTCCGTCCCGATAAAAAGCCGCTTCAACATTGTTGACAGTAATTGTCTGAATATCTAAACCAAAGAGGTCGAGATTAAAGGCTGATAAATTTTGTTCAGCTACAGCCTCAATGGTTGTTGCACCTGCAATGTAATTCTGTAGAGGATTGAATACCAAGTCGATGTTGTAATGTTGCACATCATAACCCCCATTTCCCAGTAGGGGATAGAGCGAGTCGTGCAAGCTATCCGAGCCAACCTCCTCCCGTGCGAAACTGGATACCGAAAAAAGTCCTAAAAGCATGATTAAACAAACAAACTTCAATACCAGCTTCTTTTGTGCGCTGTATTTAGCGTTCATGCCGACTACTCCACCTCGTTAGAGACTATGTTGATTACAATCTATCAACTAGACTTTGCTAGTTTTTGCTCCAAAATTTGTTGGATAAGAAGTGAAATATTATCAACCTGATGCCGCCATGTTTTATCTTGTGTATATTGGGAACGCGCCAAACGCTTTTGAGGATTATCTTCTTTCAGTGCCTGTTCAACGGCGCGGGCAAAAGCATCTGGCTCTTTTGCAAAATAGATATAGTCTTTATGAACCTGCAAGGCAGGCATTGGGGTACTAACGACAGGTCTACCACTAGCTAAATATTCTAAAGCTTTTAAGGGATGAGTATACTGCGTGCGTAGTCCAAATTTATATGGAATGATACAAACTGACATACCTTTCATGTAATATGGCAATTCAGACACCGGTTTAAGGCCCACAAAATGAGTGCGATCCAGTGCTTTTAAACTGTCTGTAGTTTTATTCTTCGGCACTGGGCCAACAAAGACAAAGTTCCAGTCTGGATAAGTTTTCACCATTGCTTCGATGATAGAAACATCAATCGGTTCATCAACACGCCCCATATAACCAACAATGGGCGCTGGAATGTTCGCTATTTCTTCAGGAATACTCAAGTCTGAATCGAGAGCCTGTGCAAATAATTCGCTTTCAACCCCATGGGGGGTGTAATAGACATTGGGATTTACGTCGCGCTTGGCATCCGCCAAGTTCGATGCTGAGGCGAGCAGAAGGTCAACCTTTTTCATCAACAAGGTATCCCATTTATGAATTTGCTTTTTACGATTATGGTAAAAAGGATTGTTAGCATAGTCATCTGTAATTGTATAAAGAGATATTTTCTCCCCTAATGACCCAACAAGCGGTTCAGCATCCGAATCGTAAATCCACAAAATTGGATTCTTGAAGCCCAAACGCTTTGACACAGATTTTACCCAGGTTCGACGAATAAATTGATTGAATAACAAAATAGTCGTTTCAAAACGCATTGGCAAACCCGGAGGAGGTGTCCCCACATAGAGATTAGGCTCAACTTCTCGTACACTACTACTAAGCCACTGCTTCAGCTGTGGCAAAAACAATTCTCGCTGCCCTGGAACAAGGAATGAAACTATAGATATCGGTCTCTCAACATATAAAATTCGATTGTCAGACGCTAGGATGTGCATATATCGGTGAACGTCCAGCCATGAGACGTTCCACGCTTCTGGTGCTATACAAATAATATCTTGATCTTGAAGCACTCACTCAGTCCCTTCTTCAAACCATGTCTAGGGGGTTTATAATAACTGTGAGCAATACTGAATGATTGATTGCAAATTCTTCTAAAGTGATTAGAAAACATATAGCGTTTTTAAAGGCATGGGATGTGCAGTCTAAGAAGCTGTTCGGGAAGTCAAAATCTTGTGTCGTAATACACGATTTTCGCTGAATTTCGCACATTTTAAATTCTAAACCACACCCAGCATGGTGAGATTCAGCAATAAACACCCTTTTCAAACAACCTCTAAGATTTTCGGACATAATAACTTCTAAAGTTAATTACCGTCCGTCGAGGTCAAGGGTAACTCAATGACGCGGAGGCCAGGTTCTTCTCGAATGAAAGCACCTTCCGGGACACCATATGTGTTTAACAAGCCAGCTCCTGCTTTCAAACTTTCGGCATTATTACCATAAAGCAATAACACTGTACTGTTAGCATCCCAGGGGGCAATCACCTCTCGTATCACAGCGGTATTCGTATTAGCTAGAGAGGTATATACATTCGGTAATGGCAAATCTGTGATATCTTGCAAAACACTTGTAATCAAGGGCTGGCGGTCAAATCCCCCTATGATAATAGCATTTCTTAGCTCAGTTTCCGCGAAGCTAGCTGTCGTTATCACATTCAATTTAACATTCGGACGGGCAAACGCCCCAATGCCAGCCGCCATTTGCAGCATAATCTCGACATCATCTTGTGTCGGATTTTCAGGTAGAACGAAGGTAGTCGTAAGCGAATCCTCTGTAAAAGGATAGGGATAAGCAGTTATATCGGGTAATTGCACATAATCATGCGGGAACTTCATAAAAGATGTGTTATTAATCCGTGTCCAGACTGCTTCTCGTACAGACGCTTGGCAAGGAATCTCTTGGAAAACGTTTGTCACTTCCAGTCGCAAACGTGCAAAGGTTGATGGATTGGCTTCCCAGATTTTATTAATATCCTCAACGGGGATCGGAACTGAGACCTGCATTTGCGTTTGCTCAGATGTATCAATCGTGCCAAGGAATAAATCGTCAAGGAATACAGACACATAAGAACCATGATCCAGTGAACTCGTTCCTAAGTTAAGAACTATCTCAGCACCTTCTTGTAAAATCCATCCGGGTTGCCGCGTGATGAAAACAGTTTGCACTGAGGTGCCGATACCTTGTGCTATGATTGATCCATTACCAAATTCTTCAAATGTAATAATATCGTCAACGGCTGAGGGATCTTGTGTTTCTGCATCTGCTGTTGGCTGATTGATGACATCTGACAAAATAAAATTACTCTGACCGTGAAGGGCACTGACCAGGTTCGGTTTTGTTAAGGCATAGCCTGTATTTCGTACCCCTACAGAACTATTGCCTGTAAGGAGCAGGATGTTGTTTTTTACATTCCATGGTGATTGCAGAATATGAAAAATGGCATCTTCTGCTGGGATAACTTCGCCAGATAAAGTCTGAAATTGATTATCAACAAAGGCATCATACTGGATATGGGGAATGATTTCCCTTATCAAAGCACTTGTCTGCGGTTCACCAATAACGACAAGGTTTTTTCCATTGCGTTCTTCTTCGGTTAAAATGCTCTCATAACGTACTACAAAGGGGCGTGGATAGCTACTAAAACGTGTCCCAAACCACTGGGCAAAACCGTTTGCCGCCGCTAAGTAATCCGGCAGAGGGGCATCTGGCAAAACAATAATGGTCTCATGAGCCGGAAGAAAGGGACTATCGGATATCAAACTGGGATAGAGACTACTCAATTCAGGGGGTTTAGGGTTTTCGTCTGGAAGCATATTAATCTGTGTATCACCACCAATGATAACCCATTGAGACGGCAGGAAACTTTGTTCACATTCTTCACCTGTTGTTGGTAAGTAAGCATGATATTGTAAATAAAGACCAGAGGTATCATTCATCAAATTACTCGGAAAACTGAAAGTTACCGTATGTGATTGACCATCACCAACAAGGCTAACGGTCTTTACTGGCACATCACCCCCAACCAAGACGGTGAGTGTTGCTTTCGACTCTCTCAGTTCTTCAGAAGCTGTATAAGTGAGGATAACTTCAATGTCTTGCTCCACAATGCTCCAATTATAGGGAAAAGGAATCCATGTACTTCCTGATGCAATTAAACCTTGCAAAAGCATGTTATCATTTGGGTGAATTGAGATACGACTAGGGACTATCGTAGTCTCGCCCTCTTCTGTCGTGTTGCCATCATCTGAGGACTGTGCCCTAATAAATGGGATATTGAGGATAAGTAGAAACAGGAGCAACAAATAAGCAAATCCGCGGAATGACATAAAAACTCCTCAATCACAAGAGCCTAAACAATTTGATTGGATGGTTAGTAGCATTATTGCTAACCTAAGCTTGAAAAGTCAGTTTGTCTACAAGTAGCGACCCTGATTTTTCTTAGTTCAACGCATTTAAGATTTGCGTCCTAATAAATCATCATATATTGATTGGTACTGTGCCGTCATACGGCGTAGTCCAAAATTTTGAACTGCATTTTGTTTAGCTACCTGCCCCATTTGCTTGCGCTTTTCAGGTTGCGAGACTAATGTCGTTATCGCCTGTGTTAATTGTTCATTATCGCCAGGCTCAATGAGAATACCACTGACATCTCGCTCTAAGACCTCGTATATTCCGCCTACCTTTGTTGCAATAATTGGCTTTTCAGCACACATAGCTTCAATGATACTTAGTGATAAACCTTCATTCAGCGAAGGTTGTACGTAAATATCAGATGCTGCCAGCAGGCGCGGAACATCGGTTCGCCACCCACACCAGATAACGTCCTCAGCAATGCCCAATTCTTGAGCTTGAGCTTTTAATTCAGCTTCTAAAGAGCCAGTACCAGCAATAACCAAACGGGAAGCGGGATATAGAGAATGGACAGTAGCAAAACACTTTATCAGCGATGAAAGGTTTTTCATTGGCTCTAACCGTCCTGAAAAGAAAAAGACGATATGCTCTTCTGAGAGATTAAGTTCTGCGCGGCAAGCATCACGCTCTTGCGGTTGGTAAAAGTAATCACAATCGACACCATTTTGAATAGCCGATAAGCGATCAGAATTGATTCCGGGATAACGCAACAATCTCTCTGCCATTGTTTTACTGACTGGCACTATGTAATCTGTTTGATAGAGACTAATCATGCCAACAAGGGTATAAATCCATTCAAATTTACGATAATTAGAGCCGTCAAGATGTTTGGTAAGTAGGTGTACAATGTGCCGATGAGATAGTACAGTTGCCATCCAAGTGATAACCGTCGTTTTCGGGGTATGGGTGTGAAGCAGGTCAACAGGATTGGAGTCTAGGATTTTCTTCAGTTGCACTCCGCGACGAAGATGAGATGGTCCCGGTAGCTGATAAGTTTTCACACCACAATCTTGGTAAATTTGCTCCATCATTCCGTTCGGCCCTGCGCTTGTAACAAGCCACTCATAATCTTCATGACCAAGATGTTGGATAATATGTAAGGCTATACGTGTGATACTACAATCCTCAAATGTTGGTACAATGTGCATCACTTTAGCTTTGGTCATAATCATCCTTATAGTGACCTCTCAAAACCAAACACACAGGTCGGGGTAAACAACTTTAAATTATGGCTTGTGGTGTACTTTTATCGAACCGCTTACTGTTTACTTGCTTGAGCATATCCAAATTCAGAGACATAGCCCGTTTTTTTCAGGCAGAAAACTTATTCAGCCCCAATAGTATAGTTGGGCTGAATGACAGGTAAACCACAAATAAACAGTCAATCCGCTAGCCTAAATAATGGAGACGCACCTTCTCTAAACTGCCATACTTCATGACAATCAAGACAGCCAGAACGACAAGATACAATATTCCTGCTGATAATATGTCAAAAATCGGGTAAGTAAAGATGTGGAGATTGAGGAAAATGAGCATTGCCACAGACGCTATAGACGCTTTCCAAACCAATCCGAGAATAGAAATGCCCTTAATAATCCCGACAACCGGAATAAGATGCTGCACGAAAATAATAGCCATAACAATCAGAGAACCCCAGGCTGCTCCATTAAGGCCGTAGCGTGGTATCAAAACAACACCTACAACCAAATTGAGAATCAATTCCGTGATGACAATGCGGAAAGTTACACGCTCAAGCAAGCTAGCCAGTAAAACTGCACCTATTACATTTGTCATGCTACGAATTAGGGTCATAATGATAATGATTCGCAGGACAATACCAGCAGCCGAGAAATCCTCTCCCCCGTAAACAAAGTTCAAGCCCCATTCGGCATAGAAAAAAACCAAAATGATAGATGGAAGGAAAATCACCATCAGAATCTCTAACAAATTATGTATCATCCGCACCATACCATTGCGGTTTTTATCTTCAAAATGCTGGCACAAAATTGGGAAGGTGCTCACAACGATACTCTGTGAAATGACGAAGAATGGTGTAACAAGTTGTAACGCACTGCTATATAAGCCAACCGATGTTTCATTGAGGAAATACGAGAGCAAAATCAAGTACAGGCTGGATGTGATAGCAACTACCATATCAATTCCTAAAAAAGTCAGGGATTGGCGAAACAAGAAATTGATAAACGAAAAATCAAAGTGTAGCTTAGGCTGTATGATTTTAGACCATAATAGCGCCCACATAGCCATCAGAACAAGGATATGGGAAATCAGTAAAACAAGCAAAACAGCATAAAGCCCATGCCCACTTGTGATAAGTGCAACGATTAAGGCAATACGTACAACATTCGCTGGAACATTGACATAAGCAATAAATGTCATATGCTGCATTCCCTGAAAAACGCCTTCGCAAATTTGCGACAGCGCAAAAGGCAGCAAGCTAAGACAGGTCAAAATGATGACCATCGCTGTACTAAGTTGTACATAGTTAGGGAGGCCATTCTCCGATGCTAGTAAAGGGGGATATTGCTGATGGTAGCCTAAAAGATAGGTCAGTGCGACCACAATTCCTAAAGACAACAAGCTGGATATGGAAACCATAAAGCTACTATTAACGAAAAATTCCCCAACCTTGCCTTCGTCTTTTGCTACTTCACGCACAATCAGAATTTTTAGCCCGGCAACAGCAAAAAGTTGGAATGTATAGAATATTGAAAGTGCCAGAGATATTTGACCAAGGGCAAATGTTCCCAAATAGCGCCCAACTAAGATGTATATAACAAAGGATGTGATACGAGTCACCACATCACTCGCCATAAGGGACACAATATTGCTTAAAACTTTACGCATTAGCCACCCTAGAAGATACGCCTTGATTATTGAGCATCAGTTTTTTGGGGATAATCCAAATCATCTTGCTCATTATTACGATGAATCAGATACAAGGCACTCACCAACCCGGCTATTATCCATAGAATTTGTATAGCGACCCGATTATTGAATATATCAGCTTGGAGATGGAAAGCATGCCCAATCACTGTAGCAAAGCACGATAAGGCTATCAAAGCTGTGAATCTATATTTTTGCGCCCAAACCCACCAGCTACGCCAGAGGATATTGAGCAGGAAAAAGAGAAATGCAATAAAACCGAGAATGCCGGTTTCAGACCAGATTAATAGAAACTGGTTATGAACAGTATAAAACCACGAGCGGCTAAATTTGGGACCCCAATATGCCGGGGCTGTAACTGCAAAATTGTTTGCCCCAACACCGATGATAGGATGTTCTTTAATCATACTGATAGCTAACTCATTCAGGGGCAAACGCCCTTCTGCCGCCCCACCATCATCACCAAATATTCGATTAAGAATCAAATTGGGAAATAGAACAATAATGGTCGTAAGGACCAGCGCAAGTATCATGGGCAGTGAAAGCGACAGCCATCCTCGATATACCATAAACAGAATAAAAACTAATATGCCGATGATGAAGGAAGCCCAGCCACCACGCGATAAGGTGAGGAAAAGCCCAATTGTCCCAAGCCCTATCCCCATGATACTCAACCATTTATACACAGGATTAATTCGTATCAACGCCAGTGGAATGAGCATGATGGTGATGATGCTGAAAAAGGAGGCGGCCCCATTAGGACCCGCAAAATGACCGGAAACCCGATAACTATAGATGTTAGTTCCCTCAACATACCCGCTCACACCGGTAATACGTTGCCAGATGATGTAGAGACCTTCCTCACTAACTAAAATCGCAAACGATACCAGTATTAAGAGAAAATCTTCACGCTTCCTGACTGTACCAGCGATATAGGCAAACAAGAGGAACATTTGAATGTGTAGAGCGATTTGGTAATAAGCAAAGGTTGGATTTATAGCGGCAACAACAGAAATCACCATCGTCAGTATGTACAGCAAAATCGGATAACCGATAAGGAAGCGTGGACGCTGTGCAGTTGGACGTTGCTCAACTAACAACTCCAGCAACCACAAACCATACAGTCCGGCAAGGGCTATCGTCGTCACTGAGAAATTGAGACCTGCTATTGTTCCTAAATGCCCATAAGTCTCATTCCAACCGAAATAAATATCCACTTGGAGAACAATATCAAAAATGACTGTAGCCAACAGCAGTCTTCTCAAATCAATTTGGAAAGCTGCAATAATAAAGAGTCCGGCTAATCCCCCGATAGGCATCAAAAAAGTCGTTAAACTGAGTGTTTCGGATTGCAAAATATAGATAACGGATAACACTGCCAGAGCAATACTGACAATAAAAACCCCGCCCCACCGGAGCAAGAGTTCAGTATCCCAATTCCATAATAAATGTCTGAACCACTTTTTCATCATAAATCGCATCACTATATCCGTTTATACAGTTTCAGTTTATACGATATGAGCTGTATGGAAAATGATGATAGAAACTACAAGAATGGTGAGAGGCTCGAGTCATACCTCTCACCACTCCTGTTAATCATACAGGGATGTATGATTTAGGGGTATTTGTAAGTGTTAATTGTTCAGCAGCAGGTTCAATGTGTGGATAATACTTGGAGACTTTTTCGTATCCGACATTGTTGATAATCAAGCCACTAATCGGAATATTGAGTTGTGCCAGGCGATCTGTACAACTGCGTAGGACTTTCCGTGTAAGGCGACCTTGCATCGCCACAAGGAAGACAGAATCGACTTGCAAGGCTAACTCTGCACTATCAGCTAATGCTTCAAAAGCCGGGCTATCAATCAACACGACATCAAAATATTTTGATACATGCTGGATTAACTGTTCCATCGATTTGCTTGCCAACAGTTCGGTGATATTCGACACGATAGGCCCACTGGGCATGACGAAGACACCAGAAGAATGTTTCACAATGGCACTCTTCAAGGATGCTTGCCGCAAGAGGATATTACTTAAACCAACTTCGTTTTGGATATCGAAGATTTCATGCTGTTCTGGTAAGCGGACATCGCCATCAATAACGAGAACACGACGACCTGTTCTAGCAATCGTCCGTGCTAGATGGGCTGTAACAGTCGATTTGCCTTCACGCGGGTGAGCGCCTGCAATCAAAATTGAACGTGTGTGGCTTTCCTGAATACGTTTGAGGAAGTTGACACGCAGTTGGCGGAATTGCTCGTCAGACAAAAGCTTTTGGAAACCGGTTACTGGATTGCGTAAGTTACGGTCAAACGGAATTTTACCGATTGCCTTTTGTCCAACCACCGATTCGATAACTTCTGTAGTATGCAAGCGACCATCAACATTTTCGAAGACGAGAGCTAAACCCAGACCCGCGATTAGACCTAAAACACCGGTGAAAGCAATGATTTGAAGACGGGGCGGGCCAAACGGGGCAGTGGGTGTTGTCGCTTCATGAACGACATAGACAGAACTTTCCAGACGAGCCATATCAAAGGTACGGTCACTAATATAGCTCCGTAATTCTCGAACCTGGCTTTCGGCCTCATATAACCGATCCTGGTCATTTGAGCTTAAATTATACTGTTCAACGCGATTAGGCCCAACCAAATGAAGTTCAACTTTTAAATCATTCAATGTAGCCATAGCCGCATCAAATTGTTTTCGAGCGGTTTCTAAAAGCGTCGTACTCTCGCCATAATAAAATTCAACCCCGCGCTCAACGAGGACATTGGCAAGGATATTCGCATATGCCGGGTTCGCATTATGTACCGTCACAACGAATAATTCGCTATTCGGTACAGCTTCAATATTGAGCTCAGGCAAATTGCTGAGTGTATAGGTACCATGTACCTCATCGGATTCATTTAATGCCTGCACCCATTCTCGGAGAACAATATTGGTGGTTACAAAATGGACGAATGTATTCGCCAGACGGTCTGAATAATCAATGTTATGCCAGCCGTCTTCTGACGCTGTATTGACACGAATTAAGGCTTGTACTTCGTATTCATCAGGAACAAATTTGAGGATAGAAACGCACACGAGTAGGGTTATAAGTATGGTGATGACGACAACCCATTTGCGTCTCCAGATGATGTTGAGAATTTTGTTGATAGACATGATTTTTCGACTCGATTTTTTAACTTTTCCCTAGCCAGCATTTTGCAACCTGAGCCTTGCAGGTAACTAACAAAGCGATTGAAAAAACTAACAAATAATTTTATGTAGCAAGAAAACGCCTTGAAGAAATAACAAAAATAAAATTTGAAGGATGATAGCATTAAACCAAAGGCTAACTGGGGTTTGTAATTTAATGCAATATTCATACTATGAACTTGAGTGAGAACCACGCTCAGGAGAAGTGAGACCTATCGCCAGTTCGTAGGGCAGGAACACCTGTGGGGGGCTGACCTATGGCTGTTGAAGCGCTAGTCTCGTGGAAGTAGGAAGTATCCTTGTCAGGCAGTTCTTGATGCTATCAATTGCTTGCATCTTTTTGGGAAAAGTTGTAGATTCGGCACAACTTACTTACTCATTAAATTTGAAACCCCTGTAGAACACAGGGGCGGCGGAACAAGTTTTACTTGTTTCAATATCCATAAGGAGGATAACATGATTGCCGCCATTCCACAAGATTTTATCAAAAATTCGCTCAGCTACCTGTACACCGTCGTTCAGAAACTGGAACGCGACAACATCCAGACTGTCGAGGCCCTGCTCATTCACTTTACCGGAGAAGTCAATGCAG
>Ga0210144_1000801_pt1 | contig 14556 bp, 10 predicted proteins | sample Muzzi_PWA_D2_FD_185532 | JGI IMG/M metagenome (GOLD analysis project Ga0210144, IMG submission 185532) | Wetland microbial communities from San Francisco Bay, California, USA, that impact long-term carbon sequestration - Muzzi_PWA_D2 (SPAdes) | ecosystem: Environmental > Aquatic > Marine >...
CTAGAAGCGCCTCATCGCGGCGGAAGCGCGTGGGATCGGACCGTGGCCGCGCTCGCCGCGGGCTACCGCCGTATTGTTTCTCGGCGCCTGGACGGCTACATGCTGCCGGAGCAAGTACGCTCCGGAGACATTCATGCGCGCGGAAACCGAACACGTCGTCGACGAGATCGAGCAGGGTATGAGCCTGCTGAGGAGGCATCTTTGACTGGGATACCGCCCAGTCCCGCCTTGCCCAGCTGAATGCCGCCGCTGAAGACCCCGACCTCTGGAACTCGCCGGAGCGCGCCCAGAAGCTGATGCGCGAGCGTCAGCAGCTCGCCGACCAGATCGAGACGGTGGAGCGCCTCGACAAGGAGCTCAAGGACCAGGTCGAACTGATCGAGCTCGCCGAGGCCGAGGACGACCTGTCGGTCGCCGTCGAGGCGGAAGCGGCATTGCGGGCGCTGAAGGGCGAGGTCGAGCGCCGGCAGGTGGAGACGATGCTGTCGGGCGAGGCCGACGGCAACGATTCGTACCTGGAAGTCCACGCGGGGGCCGGCGGCACCGAGAGCCAGGACTGGGCCGAGATGCTGATGCGCATGTACATGCGCTGGGCGGAGCGGAAGCGCTTCAAGACCGAGATCCTCGAATATCATGGCGGCGAGGAAGCGGGCATCAAGTCAGCCACCCTCTTGATCAGGGGGCTCAGCGCCTATGGCTGGCTGAAGACCGAGTCGGGCGTGCACCGCCTGGTTCGCATATCGCCCTTCGACAGCAACGCCCGCCGGCACACCTCGTTCGCCAGCGTCTGGGTCTATCCGGTCGTCGACGAGTCGATCGACATCGAGATCAACGATGCCGACGTGCGGACCGACACCTATCGCGCCTCGGGCGCCGGCGGCCAGCACATCAACACGACCGACTCGGCGGTGCGTCTGACCCACATCCCGACCGGGATCGTGGTGCAGTGCCAGGGCGAGCGCTCGCAGCACAAGAACCGCTCCACGGCATGGTCGATGCTGCGTGCCCGCCTCTACGAGGCCGAGTTAGAACGCCGCGAGGCCGCTGCCGATGCAGAGGCGGCGTCGAAGACCGAGATCGGCTGGGGTCACCAAATCCGCTCCTACGTCCTGCAGCCCTATCAGCTGGTCAAGGACCTGCGCACCGGGGTCGACAGCACCAATCCCCGCGAGGTGCTCGACGGGGACCTCGATGCCTTCATGGAAGCGGCGCTTGCCCAGCGGGTGGGCGGCGAGGCGAAGGGCGACATCGCCGACCTCGACTAGTGGCGCCGGCCGCCGGTTTCCCCGGCGAGCTTTTTGACGGGGACAAAGCTGGTTCGCGCATAACGGGTTTTCTCCACCAGCGTCTTGATTGACCGGGTATTCGCTGACGTGCGGGGAGCAGGGGATGCAGGCGACCGCAACGGGCCAAGTGCGCCAAGCCTACGTCGATAACCTCCGCAGCCTCGCGGTTCTTGCCCTCATCCTCTTTCACACCGCCCGGCTGTTCGATGCTGAGGCGTGGCACATGAAAAACGCCACGGCCTACCGCGCGGCGGACCTGCTCGTCTGGTTCTTCAATCCCTGGCACATGCCGCTTTTGTTTCTCCTTGCCGGCATGAGCGCGGTCTTTGCCATGCGTAAGCGCAGCCTCGGCGCCTTCATCGGCGAGCGCTTCGGCCGGCTGTTCGTGCCGTTCGTTGTCGGTGTCGTCCTGACGGTCCTGCCGCAGGTCTATCTCGAGCGGATTTCGCCCTACGTGCCGAACCGGCAAAGCCCGATTGATTTCGATGGCAGCTTCTTCGCTTTCGTGCCGCGCTTCTTCGCCTTCGTGCCCTATCCCGAGGGCGACTTCAGCTGGCATCACCTCTGGTTCATCATCTACCTCTTCGTTTATTCGATCCTGCTCTCGCCGCTGCTTCTGTGGATGGCGCGCTCGCCCCTTCCTGCAAAGGCGGGTGATTGGCTTGCGCGGGGCGTCATCCCGCTGCTTCTCTTCCTGCCGCTCGCCGTTTTCGAGCTGGCGCTGAGAGGCGCCTATCCCGGCACGCTCGCCTTTGTCGACGACTGGGCCAATCACGCCAACTTCATCGCGATCATTCTGCTTGGCGGGCTGATGGCCGCGTCCCCGATACTTGCGGAGTCCGCGGCGCGGCTGAGGCGACCGGCGCTCATCGCCGGGATCGTCTTGATGCTGATCTGGTTGGCCCGGCCGGAGTGGGCGGCAGAAGTACTGGCAGCCGCGTTTCGGCCTGCCGGCTCGGTCTTGGGCGCCGCGGCCGAATGGCTGTGGATCGTCGCGCTGGTCGGCTACAGCCGCGTCTATCTCAACCGTCGCGTTCCGTATCTCAGCGCCTTCGCACCCTATGCGTTTCCGTTCTACATCTTCCACCAGGCGGTCATCATTGTGCTCGGCTGGCTGACCTTCAGCTGGACCGGCCTGCCGCTCGTCAAATACCTGGTGATCGCGGTGGCGAGCCTCGCGATCAGCTACGGACTCGCCCGCCTGTTCGATCTCACGCCGGTCACCCGCTGGCTGATCGGCATGAAATCACGGAGCGGACGGACAGGCCCGCCGTCGCCGCGCGGCAGCGGCCCTCAAAGCAACGCCGACAGCTCGGTTCCGGCCCGGATGTAGGTCATCGGATCGATGGCACGGCCGTTGACCCGCACCTCGTAGTGAAGGTGCGGTCCGGTCGATCGTCCGGTACTCCCGGTCCGCCCGATGACGGCGCCCGCCTCGACGTGAGCGCCGGCCTTGGTGAGGATGCGGCTGAGGTGTCCGTAGCGGGTGACCACTCCGCCACCGTGATCGATCTCGACCATGTAGCCGTAGCCGCCGGCGTATTGCGCGGTGACGACCTTACCGGCTGCGGTGGCGCGGACCGGCGAACCGATCGGCGCCCTGAAATCGACACCTGAATGCATGGCGAGACGGTGGAGAAACGGGTCCATCCGCGCGCCGAAGCCGCTGGTGATCGGGGCCGACGGCATCGGCCGAGTAAGAGGGAGTGCCGCAGCGGCGCGCCGCAGCGTCGCGAACTGATCGATCTGCGCAGTGATCAGGTCGACATTGCTGCGAAACGCCTCGGGATCGGCGTCCTCGTCGAGCGGGACGAACGGCCCGCCGACCGCACCCTCGTCGTCGCTTTCGATGTCAGGCTTCTGGCCGATTCGTTCGAGGATGCTCGCGATCTTCGCGGTTCGCTCGGCAACCGCGCCCGCCACCTGCTCAACGTAAGCAACCTGATCCCGCGCCAGCATATCCAGTGACGAGGCGACTGCGCCTATCCGAGTCGCTTCCTCGGAGGCAGGTAAGGGAGACGCGATGGTGCTTGTCCGCAGGCCGGCCGAGGCCAGTTGGTCGGCACCGCTTTCCGGAGCGATGCTCCCGGTCGTCATCATATCGAGCCGACCGTCTCCGTCGGGTCGCGGCCGGGGGAGCGGCGTGGCGGGCTGCTCGGCCGCTACGAGTCCGGCACTCCGCGCGGCCTGGCTGAGCCCGGCAATGATGTCCTGCCGGGCGTCGAGCGCCGCCTGCTTGCCGACCAGATCGTCGAGCTTGGCTTCGAAGGCTTCCTGATTGAGGAGCTGCCGGCTGGTCAGCCGGTCGATATTCGCCCTCAGGACCGCTATCCGGTCCTCGTAGGCCTGCTGAAGGCGCGCCTGGCGGGCCAGCGAGGCAGCCAGGAGGTCGTCGCGGAAAACCAGATAGCCGGTGGCGGCGAAATAGAGCACGCCGAAGACGACGCCGACCATCCCGGCCACGGCAGCCAGACGCGGGCGGATATGAAAGGCGCGAACGTCATCGCCGCGCGCTACGATGACCCGGAACGGTGGCTTGCGAGACGAAGCGGAGTGAATGAACCGAAGCGGGCTTGCACCTGCGGTCGACATACGCCTTCACCACCATCTGCGGACGTGACCGTAGGATTAGAAATGGTTAGGGTTAACAATTCCTTCGTCGTCTCAGCCTTTTTGAATCACGCTTTAGACCGATAGCTTCAACTCGCCGGAGGCCGCGTCACCGAATTCCACCACAGTCCAAGACGGACCTGGGGAAGCGATTGAAAGGGCACAAATGCCGAAAGTTCCGTGCCCGTTGACACCCTCTGACATTTCTTACGGGGGACCTGCCATTTCAGGTCCGTGGGATGGCCTGAGCTTTTCACCCCGCTTGAGACAAAGTCCAGGTCGGCCTGCCGTCGTACGACGGCTCAATGGCCAAGCCATGCTGTGAGCTTCGGCCGTTCCCGGACCAGACCATTTTGGTTGAAGTGGTGAATGCAGAAATGCGCCCATGTATCCTCGAACGCCATCTCCATAGCGCCGGTCACCGAGGTCGTGCCTAGCCCGAGTTCGGCGTAGGTAAACTCAAAGCTGCCACTCGGGCGCGCCAGTGCAATGTGGAAGGGTTCACCAGTGAACTCGTTGATCTTGGGGTTAGCGCTGCTCTTCAGGATACCCGGAATCTCGACCGTCGCGGTTCTGCCTTCCAGGTCTGCCTTCAGATCGATCGGCATGAACAACGTCTCGCAAGAATCCGAGCATGTTGTTGCGAAGACAGAGAAAAAATTGCTCAAGGGCTCGCATGCCTCGCCTGAAATGATGGTTTCGAGCGCGGTCCGCTGAGCCTCATCCGCACGTTCGTCAATGATGATCTGACGCTTGCCGTTTCCCTCCGCAATCTCCCCGGGCCATTGGTAAAGCGCCGCCCAGTTCAGACCCGCGAGCGGTCTGCCGTTGAAGTGGCCTTCAACGATGTTGCCGATAAAGGCCGACTGGCAATAGCCATAGGTGCTCGGCAAGTTGAACTGGCACCCGCAGTTTATCGCGCAGTTGCAGTTATCGTAGGTTTCGCTTTTAAAAAGCCATTGATCAGCCATTTCGTCGGTCCTCCCTGAACCATTCTGGACAGACTCTCTGATCCGGGAATTGCTATTCGCCGTTAAGCATTGTGCCGGCGACGAAAGAGACTATCAAGTTTAGATCGCTTTGGCGGCTTCGAGAACCTTGTCGACGTGCCCCTTGACCCGCACTTGCGGCCAGACGCGCGCGACTCGTCCGTCCGGTCCGACCAGCACCGTCGAGCGGATCAGCCCGATGGACTTGCGACCGTAGTTCGTCTTCTCGCCCCAAGCGCCGTAGCGCTCGCTGACCTTGTGATCGACGTCGGAGGCGAGGATCACGCCCAACCCGTGCTTGGCCTTGAAGCGGTCGTGCGATTCGGCGGTGTCGGGCGAAATGCCGACGACAACCGCGCCGGCCGCCTCGAAATCGGCGAGGGCGGCGGTGAAGTCGATCGCCTCGGTCGTGCAGCCTGGAGTGTCGTCCGCCGGGTAGAAATAGACGACGACGGACTTGCCCTTGAAGTCGGAGAGCTTCATCTTGCCGCCGCCGGCGGTCGGCAGCTCGAAATCGGGGGCGATTTCGCCTTCTTTCACCGCCATGATGCCTTCCTTTCGTCGTCATTGGATGGATTGAGGATTGCCGCATGGTCCCGACCGGCGCAAGGCCCTGATTGATGGCTGCGACCAGGGGTGCACCAATCGCCGGGCGACGGCGGCAAAAACAGACCCCGCAAACAAAGGCTTGCGATCCAATCTTGAAGGGCGGACCATTCCGAGCGATCTGACTGCCCCGAACCATTCGTACGCGCGGAAGAGCCCCGAACGCCAGTCCATGCGCCCGACGCAATCCCACGATGCGCATGCTGGCGGCGCGCCGGCCCGGCCGCGGCGTCTGCCGCGCGGCATTCGGATCGGCCTTCTCATGCTGGCTGCGGCGGCGGGCACCCTGGTGCTCGCCGTCGTCGTCTTCGTCGGCCTTATCATGACGGGGCCGACCGAGCTCGGTTTCGTCCGGGATCGATTCCGGGCGGCGATTCAGGCGCAACTCGGCGACGACTACACCGTCAAGGTGGACTTGGCGGTCGTCGACGTCGACCCGGTGCTGGGACTGGTGCTCGAGATCGACGGCACCGATGTGGCTGACAGCAGCGGCGCCACGGTAGTGCACGTGCCCAGCACACGGCTGGCGATCGATCCGGTTGCCCTGCTTGGCCTCAGGCTCTCCGTCAGTGCGGTCGAGTTCAATGCTGCCGAGATATCGCTGGCGGTCTCGAAGACCGGTGAGGTCCACCTCGGCGATGCGGCCACGCCGTGGTCGGCGCCGCCCCGCGCGGGGGCCGCGGCCGAGGCGAGCAGCAGCGGACCCGATGGCGGCTTCCCGCACCTCGCTGCCGCGCTGCGTTCCGTCGACCGCGGTCTCGACGTCCCGCTCAATGCGGCGATCGCTGCCGGGTTCCGTCGGCTGTCCTTCGTGGGCGGGACGGTAAACCTTTGGGACGCCACGCAGGGACAGCAGCGGCGGTTCCTCGACACCGACTTCGGCGTGACCATCGATCCGGAGAGCCGCAGCCTCAATGCGAGCATCGCGACGTCCGGCTATGCTGGCCGGTGGAGCGGCACGCTCGACCGGACGACCAACCTCGCCACCGGCGAGCACACGCTCTCCGGCGTTTTCTCGCAACTCACACTTGCCGACATCTTTCCCAACCTTGCCAACCGCAAGGATGGCCCCACCGCCGATATACCGCTCTACGGCCGCGCGCAGGTCGATTTTGCTGCCGACGGCGCGGTGGAAGCGGCGAACGTTCGTCTCGATGTCGGCGCTGGCATCCTCAGCACCGGCGAAATCCAGGGAAACGTTCTGCTCGACGAGGCAACGCTGAAGCTTCGCTGGGATACGGCCAACCGGACCATCTTCGTCGACCCCTCGCCAATCTATTTCGGCCAGACGCGCGGGATAGCGACCGGCTGGGTGCGGCCGGCCGCTGACGGGCGGAGCGGGCATTTCGCCTTCGATCTCGAGTCGAACGGCGCGATTCTCGCGGCGAGCGACGCCAATGCTCCGCCGGTCGTCGCCGATCGCTTCGCCCTGACGGGAAACGTCGATGTGTCCGCCAAGCTCCTCGAGATCGAGGATTTCGCCATCCAGACGGCCAATGGCTCGCTGGCGCTGGCCGGGACCATCGATTTCTCCGGCCAAACGCCGTCGCTGGCCTTGGCCGCCTCGCTCTCGCCGATGCCGATCGCAACCGTCAAGCAGCTGTGGATCCCATTCCTGGCGCCGGGAGCCCGCCGCTGGGTGATGACCAACATCGTCGCCGGGCGGATCGCTTCCGGAGAGTTCGAAGCGGCCGTGCCGCCGGGTGTGCTCTTCACCGACACGCGGCTGCCGATGCCCGACGATGTCTTGAAGCTGAACCTGCGTCTGGAAGACGTCACCTTTCGCACAACGGGGGATCTTCCGCCGGTCTCGGACGCATCCGCCAATGTCGTGGTGGCGGGAACGACCCTCGGCATCGATCTGGACAAGGCCACGGTCGAAACGGCTTCCGGCGAAAGGATCAATGTGGACGCCGGAGCCTTTGCCATCGACGACATCTTCGATCCGACAAGCCCCGGCGTCGTCGAGGTCGAGCTCTCCGGCGCGGCGGCGGCGCTTGGCGAGATCGCCGACGCGGACCCGCTCAGGGTCCTTGCGCAGCGCGATCTTTCTCCGAACGATCTCTCCGGTACGGCGTCCGCAGCGGTCTCGCTGCGCCTGCCCCTCAACGTCCGCGATGACGAGATCGCCGACGCCATGGACTGGAAGGTGACCGTTGTCGGCAAGCAGTTGGCGAGCCGCAAGCCGATCGACGGGCGGATGGTCAGCGACGCCAACGTTACCATCGCGGTGAACCGGGACAACTTCTCGGTCACCGGAAAGGCGACGATCGATGGCGTTCCTGCCGATGTCAGCCTCTCCCAGCCACTCGGCCTTGAGGGCGAGGCCGTTGGCCCCGGACAGCAGCTTGCCCGCATGTCGCTCGACAAGGCCGCCAGGAAGCGACTGGGTCTCAGCCTCGACGAAATCGTCGACGGCACTGTCGGCACGCAGATCAGCAGCCTGACGGACGGCGCCGGCCAGCACTTCGACCTCGACCTGGAAGCCGCCAAGGTGACGATCCCCGGGCTTGGCTGGACCAAGGGGGTCGGGGTTCCGGCAACACTGTCCTTCGACCTTGTCCCGGTCGACGATGGCTATCGCGCCGAGAACATCGTCTTCCAGGGGGACGGCTTCGGCTTCACCGGAACGGCGCGGTTCAATCACAAGGACGGCCTCGTCTCGGCCGACATCGAAAACTTCACGCTGCGACCCGGCGACGCCATGAGCTTTCGGCTCACCGCCATGGACGGCGGCTATGCCATCAAGGCGCATGGCGCCTCCCTCGACGTTCGCGGCGTCATCGCGGAAGTGGCGCAGGCGTCCGGCGGCGGCGAGCCGACCGACCTCAACGTCGAAGCCGATATCGGCAGCGCGACCGGCTTCAACGGGGAAATTCTCGATGGCGCGAAGATCGCCTTCGTTTCATCGAAAGGGGACCCGGTGAAGCTGTCCGTGGCCGGCAACCTGCGTGGCAACCCGATCTCGGTCGACCTCTCCGACACGCAGAAGGACGCGCATCTGAGGGCCAGCGCCCCCGACGCCGGCGATGTGCTTCGCTTCCTCAATCTCTACACGCGGGTCGGTGGCGGCACGCTCGCCATCGATGCGCAGCGGCAGGGTCCGGGGGGGCCGTTCGTCGGCCAGATGGCGATCACCAACTTCGACATCCTCAACGAGCCGGCGGTCAAGCAGGCTGTCTCAAACGTTCCGACCCGCCAGACCATCGATACCGCGCGGCTGCATTTCGAGCGGATGGCCGCCCGGTTCCGGCTGACCGGCGAAGCGATCAGCATCGACGAGGCGCTGCTGCGCGGCCAGGCGGTGGGGGCGACATTCAACGGGCGGGTCGACCTGCTGCACTCGCAGGTGACGATCAACGGCACCTATCTGCCGGTCTACGCCTTCAACAACGTCTTCAGCCGGGTGCCGCTGATCGGGCTGGTGCTCGGCGGCGGCAACCGGGAGGGCGGCCTGATCGGCGTCACCTTCCGGATCGAGGGGCCGATCGATGCGCCGCGGGTCTATTTCAATCCGCTTTCGGCGGTGGCGCCCGGAATTTTCCGGAAGATCTTCGAGTTCCGCTGATGACGCGGACGGTCCGGTTCCATTTCCGCCTATGACTCCGGCCGGACCAGAACGTGCTTCTTGCGGCCGTGCGACAGCTTGATCACCCCACCGGCGAGGTCGCCGGCGGTGACCACGGCGCGCTCGTCGCTGATCACCACGTCGTTGAGGCGGAGGCCGCCGCCCCGGATGGCGCGCCGCGCCTCGCCATTGGACGAGGCGAGCCCCGCCTGGACGAACAGGCCGAGGACGCCGATTCCGGCCGCGAGGTCGGCCGCAGGCACCGCGATCGTCGGCAGCGCGTCCGCCACCGCACCTTCCTCGAAGGTTCGTCGCGCGGCCTCGGCCGCTTCTTCCGCCGCGGCACGTCCGTGGAGGAGGGCGGTGGTTTCGGTGGCGAGCACCTTCTTGGCGTCGTTGATCTCGGCGCCGCCGAGCGCCTCGAGCCGGGCGATCCCGTCGAGCGGCAGCTCGGTGAACAGGCGGAGGAAGCGGCCGACATCGGCGTCCTCGGTGTTCCGCCAGAACTGCCAGTACTCGTAGGGCGAGACCATGTCGGCGTTGAGCCAGACGGCCCCGGCGGCGGTCTTGCCCATCTTGGCGCCGGAGGCGGTCGTGATCAGCGGCGAGGTGAGGGCGAACAGCTCGACGTTCTCCATCCGCCGGCCGAGGTCGATGCCGGAGATGATGTTACCCCACTGGTCGGAGCCGCCGAGCTGAAGACGGCAGTCGAAGCGCCGCGCCAGCTCGACGAAGTCGTAGCCTTGCAGCACCATGTAGTTGAACTCGAGGAAGGAGAGGTGATGCTCGCGCTCGAGCCGGAGCTTCACCGACTCCCGCTGGATCATCTGGTTGACCGATACGTGGCGGCCGACCTCGCGCAGGAAGGCGATGTAGTTCAGGCCGAGCAACCAGTCGGCGTTGTCGACCATCAGCGCGTCGGTGGGACCGTCGCCGAATTCGAGGAAGCGGTCGAACACCTCGCGGATGCCGTTCTTGTTGGTCTCGATCTCAACTTCGGAAAGCACCCTGCGGCTTTCATCCTTGCCGCTCGGATCGCCGACCCGGGTCGTGCCGCTTCCCATCAGGGCGATCGGCCGATGGCCGGTCCTCTGCATCCAGCGCAGCATCATGATCTGCAGGAGGCTGCCGACATGGAGGCTCGGCGCCGTGCAGTCGAAGCCGATGTACCCGGCGACCGGCCCCTCGACGGCAAGGGCGTCCAGCCCGGCGGGGTCGGAACATTGGTGGATGAAGCCGCGCTCTTCGAGAACGCGCATGAAATCGGACTTGGACACTGCTCTGGTTTCCCGGCGGATGGGCTTAGGGCGCGCTCCTTCACCATCTGAAAGGCCGGGGTGGAGGCGACACGCGGAAGCCGTATAACAGGGCGCGCGGCGGATTTCACCCGTGCCGCGGCAGGCGGGAACGGGAAGGCGATGCAAACGGTGATCGGCATGATGAGCGGCACCTCGATGGACGGTGTCGACGCGGCGATGCTGGTCACCGACGGCAAGGAAATCGGCGGGTTCGGCCCGACCGTTTTCAGGCCCTATGACGACGAGGAGCGGACGGTCCTCCGCGCCGCCCTTGCCGACGCACGCGCATTGGACGACCGCACGGCGCGGCCGGGCGCCCTCGCCGAGGCCGAGCGGATCGTCACCGCCGCTCATGGCGAGGCGGTGGAACGGCTTTGCTCCGCCCATCCGGATCTCGCGGTCGACCTCGTCGGCTTCCACGGCCAGACGGTCCTGCATGCGCCGGACCGCCACCTGACCATCCAGATCGGTGACGGACACGCGCTGGCCGAGCGACTGGGCCTGCCCATCGTGTTCGATTTCCGGGCCGCCGATGTTGCGGCGGGCGGGGAGGGCGCCCCGTTCGTCCCGGTGTATCATCAGGCGCTCGCCCGGCGGGCCGGCCTGAGCGGTGACGTGGTGGTCGTCAATATCGGCGGCGTTGCCAACATCACCCGGATTGGCGCCGACGGCAGCCTTGCCGCCGGTGACACCGGCCCGGGCAACGCGCTGATCGACGATTTCGTCCGCGCGCGGACGGGACTTGCCATGGACGAGGGCGGCGCACTGGCGGCACGCGGGACGGTCGACGAGATGGCGCTCTCGGCCCTCATGGCCGATCCATGGTTCGAGGAGCCGCTGCCGAAGTCGCTCGATCGCGACGCCTTCTCGCCCAGTCCGGTGCACCTGCTCTCGACTGAGGACGGCGCGGCGACGCTCGCTGCCTTCACGGCGAGCGCCATCGCCGGGGCGATCGCCACTGCCGGAGGAGCCGATACCATCGTTATTTCAGGCGGCGGCGCCCACAACCCGATCATCGTGCGCATGATCGAGGCGGCGACCGGGGCGACAGTCCGGCGCGCCACCGATATCGGCTGGGACGGCGATTTCGTCGAGGCGCAGGCCTTCGCCTACCTTGCGGCCCGCAGCCTCGCCGGCCTGCCGCTGAGTTTTCCGGAAACGACCGGCGTTCCCCAGCCGATGCCAGGCGGCGTGCTGGTACGGCCGGAGCGGGATGGCTGACGGTTATCGTTTGCGAGGAAGCCCGACGGCCATGTCACTCTGGTCGCTTTTCCTGCGTCATCGCGGGCGCATCGTGAACAAGTGGGCGCACTACTTTCCAATCTACGAGCGTCATTCTGCTGGCATTCGAGCATTCGCGACCCGTGAAGCGGCGCGTGCCGTTGTTCCAGACGTCGCGCGAACTGACCGACCGCGTGCGGACGCGGCTCGGTCGGTCAAAGCGGCGCGCCGCGGCGGAAGACGAGCGCGGCGAAGAGCATCGACAGGGGGAAGGTCACGAGCCACAGCGCGCCGACGACGATGAGGCCCGGTAGAGCGAGCTGGAGGATCAGGAAGGGGGCGAGCAACCCGTTGGCGAGGAGCGACAGGCAGGCAGCCCGCCGTAGGCCCGAGCCGCGGAAGACGAGCGCGGCGAACAGCGTCGAGAGGCTCATCAACGTGTAGCCAAGGAGGTCGACCGCGGTCATCGGCTGGCCGGTCCCGCAGCAGGCAAAGAGGGCGACCCGATCGCCTTCGCCAGCGAGCCCGGCCGGGATCACGGCGCCGATCTGGATGACGTAGACGATGCCGACCAGCACGCCGTACATCAGCGCGAGCGACAGGGCGGCGAGGCTCCAGAGCCGCCGCTCCTCGCGGGCGGCCCCATGGACCGCGACCATGGTCAGTACGAACAGCGGCGCCAATGCGAGCGACGGGGCAAAGATCAGGATCAGATCCCACGGCCATCCGAGGATGCCGGCGACCTGGAGGACCTGCGGTATGCCGTAGGCGACGCTGGCGATCAGCGCCCCAAGAGCCGCGAAGAAACCGAAGCGATGCGCCATGCCCGACCACGCCGCCTTCATTGAAGCGCGGCCTGTCCCCTAGACGGAATGGCGGCCGCGGTCCTTGACCTCGCGCAAGAGCCGTTGCCGAAATTGCTCGACCGCAACGCGTTCTCGGCGAATCCGGTGCAGTTCTTGTCGACCGAGGACGGCGCGGCGACACTTGCCGCGTTGCGCCGAGCCGACCGCTGTGCATAGTGCGAACCCCGCAGAAACGCTGACCTCGCAGCTCACTGCCATCCAGGTTGAGGCGCCATGCTCACCGTCGACGAACTCGCAGCATTCCCTCTTTTCTCGACCCTCCGGCCTGCGCAACTCGCGGAGATCGCGAAGCATGCTGCCGACATCCATCTGGCACCCGGCCAGTACGCGGCGCACGAGGGTGAAGAACCGGCGTTGTTTGCGGTTCTTTCGGGAAAGCTGGAGATCACCAAGCTGGTGGACGGGATAGAACGGACATTCGGCTACTACCGGGTTGCCGGCCAGATCTCGGGCGAAGTTCCCCTCCACTACGGTGTCAAGTTCCAGTTCGGCACCCGTGCGGCAGAGCCGACCCGCGTGTTGCGGCTGGACGCCAGGCACTACTACAACCTCGCGAACAGCACCCCCGCGGTTGCAAAGGCTGTGCGGCAACTCGCCGAATATCGCATCAGCGGGCCACGAGGCTACCAGGGGCTCGCGGCCGAGGCCCGCGCGCCCCAGGTGACCCTGTTCGGTCCCCGCTGGGACGACGCCTGTCTCGGATTCCGCCAGTTCCTCAGCCGGAACCAGATCAATTTCGAATGGGTGACGCCGGACGAGGACGACGCTGCATCGCGCTCGGAGGGACCGCTGCCGTCGGCCGGGGAGTGTCCCATACTGCGGATGGCCGACGGCGCCACACTGGCCGAGCCGTCCTTCCGTGAACTCGCTGAACGCCTCGGTCTTCAGACCATGCCGCGCCTGGCCGAGTACGACACGGTGATCATCGGCGGCGGGCCGGCGGGGCTTGCCGCGGCGGTCTACGGCGCTTCGGAAGGGCTCCGAACCATCGTCGTCGAATGCGCGGCGCCCGGCGGGCAGGCGGGCACCTCGTCGCGGATCGAGAACTATCTCGGCTTTGCCAACGGCGTCTCCGGCGACGAACTGGCGAGCAGTGCGCTCCGCCAGGCCAAGCGGCTCGGCGCCGAGATCCTGATCACCCGGCGGACCATGCAGGTCGACCCGGAAGAGCGCGCCGTGATCCTCGACGGCGACGACAGGCTGCGGGCGCGGACGGTCATCATCGCCACTGGCGTCGGCTGGCGGCGGCTCGCCGTCGACGGCTTCGATCGGCTGACCGGCAAAGGCATCTACTACGGCGCGGCGCGGAGCGAGGCGGCCCTGATGCAAGGGCGCGACATCCACCTGATCGGCGCCGGCAACTCGGCCGGCCAGGCGGCGATGTTCTTCGCCAACCACGCCCGGACGGTGACCCTTATGGTCCGCGGCGACTCGCTCGAGAAGAGCATGTCCCAGTACCTGATCGAGCAGGTGCGGGGAAAATCGAACATCAAGGTGGCGTTACGCTGTGAGATCCAGGGCGTGCACGGCGACGACTACCTGACCGCTGTCGATGTCATCGACCGGGCCGGGAATACGGTGCGGCGCGAGGCGTGCGGCGGGCTTTTCGTCTTCATCGGCGCCGACGCGGAGACCGAATGGCTGCCGCCGGAGATCGCCCGGGACGAGCGCGGCTTCGTGTTGACCGGCACCGACCTGCTCAGGACGGGGGGCTGGTCGCACGACCGCGACCCGTATCTTCTCGAAACCAGCGTTCCGGGTTTCTTCGCCTGCGGCGATGTTCGGTTCAGCCGGGTCAAACGCGTCGCGTCGGCGGTGGGGGAAGGCAGTATGGCGATAGCGTTCGTTCACCAGTACCTGCAGGAAGACGCGACGCCGGCGACTGGTTAGCGCAGGCTTCCCGAGAGGGAGAGCTTAGCCGACGCCTTCCATCGCCAGCCGCCGGTCGCGCCGCGGCCCGGCCCGCAAGGCTTGTCGCAGCAAAACAATCCGCCGACCGGGCTGTGACGCGCGTCATGGCCGCAGGCCTCTCCCTCGCGGCTAGAAGCGCCGCCTCTTCAAGTTCAGCACCTGTTTGACAGGAAGGAATCACTATGGCGATCGAACCCGACC
>Ga0210144_1000802_pt1 | contig 14531 bp, 14 predicted proteins | sample Muzzi_PWA_D2_FD_185532 | JGI IMG/M metagenome (GOLD analysis project Ga0210144, IMG submission 185532) | Wetland microbial communities from San Francisco Bay, California, USA, that impact long-term carbon sequestration - Muzzi_PWA_D2 (SPAdes) | ecosystem: Environmental > Aquatic > Marine >...
GCGCCACCTTGCCAACGTCGTCTTCAAACGACTTCTCACCTGGGCCCCGGACGCACTCGAACCGGCTGTGACTTGACATAGGAGAGTCGAGTGGCTGGTCGCCCGTCGCTACCTGTCGGCGGAGTCGATCGCCCTGGTCCTCGAGGACCAGGGCGATGAAGGACGAGAGGAGGTGGCTCAACTACAAGCCGCGTGAAAGGGACCGACGGGTAGTTACACCACTACCGCCGACTTGACTTGCAGCGGCCTTCCTCAACCGGCGCAGAACAGGTCGTAGTCGGGGAACTTGCCGAGGTCCTCGTCGGCGATCTCCGGGACGTCGTCGCCGCAGATCGGGCAGTGCGGATCGCGCCGCACCTTCAGCTCGGTGAACCTGGTGCCGAGCGCCTCGTAGAGCAGCAGGCGGCCGACCAGCGGCTCGCCGATCCCGATCACCAGCTTCAGCACCTCGTTCGCCTGCAGCGTGCCCATCGTCCCGGCCATCACCCCGAGCACCCCGTTGGCCGAGCAGCTCGGCGCCAGCTCCGCCGGCGGCGGGGTCGGGTAGAGGCAGCGGTAGCAGGGGCCCTCGTAGGGGACGAAGGTCGAGACCTGCCCGTCGAAGCTGAGGATCGAGGCCGAGACGACCGGCTTGCGCAGCCGCACCGAGGCGTCGTTGAGCAGGTAGCGAGTCGGGAAGTTGTCGGCGCCGTCGACGATCACGTCGTAGCCGGAGAGGACCTCGACGATGTTGGAGGCGTCGAGCCTGGTGCGGTGCTCGACCACGTCGACGTCGGGATTGAGCGCCTCGATCGTCGCCCGCGCCGACTCGGTCTTCGGCGCGCCGATCCGCTCGGTGCTGTGGATCACCTGGCGCTGCAGGTTGGAGGCGTCGACCACGTCGTCGTCGACCAGGCCGATCGTGCCGATTCCCGCCGCGGAGAGGTAGAGCGCGGTCGGCGCGCCGAGCCCGCCGGCGCCGACCAGTAGCACCTTCGCGTTCAGCATCCTCAGCTGGCCGTCGACCCCGACCTCGGGCAGCAGGGTGTGGCGCGAGTAGCGGTCGCGCTGCTCGGGGGTCAACCCGGAGGCCGCGACGACCGGAAGCCCCTGCTCCTGCCAGGCGAGGATGCCGCCCGCCATCGAGGCGACGTCCTCGTAGCCGAGCGCCTGCATCTGCTCGGCCGCGAGGTAGGAGCGATTGCCGCTGCGGCAGTAGAGGATCGTCCGCGCCGACTTGTCCGGTGCGGTGGCGGCGATCTCGCCGCCGAGCAGGCCGGGCGGAACCAGCTTGCCCCCCTCGAGGTGGGCCTCCTGGTACTCGTGGGGCTCGCGGGTGTCGACCAGGACGACGTCGCCGCCCTCGATCTCCTGCGCCGCCTCGAAGGGCTCGATCTCCTCGACCTGCTGCTTGGTCTGCTCCGTGGTAGCCATGCGATCTCCTAAATACCCTAAATCCGATCCGCTTTTACTTCAAAAAGTATAGCGCCCTGATCGCGCCGGGGCGCTTTCTTCCGGTATACCCTGAGAAATGCGCCCCGTACAGCGGTCAGCCGAGGCTGGGGCGCATCTGCCGCAAGCGCTTCACCCGCTCTTCGATCGGCGGGTGGGTGGAGAAGAGGCCGGCGATGCCCTTGCCGGAGAAGGGCTTGACGATGTAGAGCGGCTCGGCCGCCTGGTTGACCTGCATCGGCATCGCTTTCGCCCCCTGCTCGAGCCGCAGCAGGGCGCTGGCCAGCGACTCGGGGTTGCCGCAGATCTGCGCCCCGCCGGCGTCCGCGGCGTACTCGCGCTGGCGCGAGATCGAGAGCTGGATGATCGTCGCCGCGAGCGGCGCCAGCAGGACCAGCGCGAAGGAGGCTGCCAGCCCGATCGGCGAGTTGTTGTCGTCGCCGCCGAACCAGAGCAGCATGTACGCGAGGTAGGTGATCGCCGCGCCGATCGCCGAGGCCACCGACTGGATCAGGATGTCGCGGTGCTTGACGTGCGCCAGCTCGTGCGCGAGGACGCCGCGCAGCTCGTCTTCGGAGAGCAGGTTGAGGATGCCGCGGGTGACCGCGACCGCGGCGTGGTCGGGGTTGCGGCCGGTGGCGAACGCGTTGGGCTGGTCCTGGGGGATCACGTAGAGGCTCGGCATCGGCAGGCCGGCGCGGGTGGTCAGTTCGCGGACCACCGCGTAGAGCTTCGGCGCTTCCGATTCGGAGATCGGCTTGGCGCGGCTCATCGCCAGCGCCATCTTGTCGCTGAAGAAGTAGGAGCCGAGGTTGATCAGCAGGGCGATGCCGAGGAAAAGCGCCGCCGTGCTGGCGCCGCCGATCAGGGCGCCGATCACGACCAGGAGCCCGGACAGGGTCGCCAGCAGGATCGTGGTCCGCAGCGTTGCCCCGAAGGTCGATTGCTTGGTCGTGCTCATGCCGCTCAGCTCCTAGGTAGATGGGTGTCCAGATTATGGCGCAGCGCCATAACCGACTGCCTCGGTAGGATTTAAGCATGCTGTTCTCTACGAAAGCTGAGTACGGGGTGCGGTTGATGGTCGAGCTCGGCCGCCAGTCCGACGCCGAGCCGATCTCGCTGAGCGCCGTCGCCGATGCGGAGCGGCTGCCGCTCTCCTACCTGGAGCACCTGGTCGCCCGGTTGCGCAAGGCCGGGCTGGTCAGCTCGACCCGGGGCGCCCACGGCGGCTACCGCCTCGCCAAGCCGGCGGAGAAGATCACCCTCGACGCGGTGGTCGAGGCGCTCGAAGGGCAGATCGCCCCGATGGAGTGCTTCCACGAGACCCCGGAGGGCAAGGTGCTCTGCTCGCACGAGAGCGACGGCGACCGCGCCTGCGCTACGAAGCTGCTCTGGACGCGGGTGCAGAGCGGCGTCACCAAGGCGCTGGCCGGCACGACGCTGGCCGAGCTGGTCGAGTTCGCGCCGCTTGACGCTTGACCCACAACCCAAGACGAGACTGGAGATCGATGGCTGAGCTGGAGATTCGCAACCTGCACGTGAGCGCCGAGGGCAAGGAGATCCTCCGCGGCCTCGACCTGGACGTCGAGAAGGGCAGGGTCCACGCGCTGATGGGCCCGAACGGGTCGGGCAAGTCGACCCTGGCCAACGCGATCATGGGCCACCCCTCGCTCGAGGTGAGCGAGGGCTCGATCCTCTTCAAGGGCGAGGAGATGACCGAGGCCGACCCCGACGAGCGCGCCCGCGCCGGCCTCTTCATGGCCTTCCAGTACCCGGTGGCGATTCCCGGCGTCTCGGTCAGCAAGTACCTGCGGATGATCCTCAACGCCCGCCGCGAGGCGCGCGGCGAAGCAGAGGTCAAGATCAAGGAGTTCGCCAAGCTCGCCCAGGAGGCGATGGAGCTGGCCGACATCCCCAAAGACTTCTCCGGCCGCTACCTCAACGACGGCTTCTCGGGCGGCGAGAAGAAGCGGATGGAGATCCTCCAGCTGGCGCTGCTGCGGCCCGAGATCGCGATTCTCGACGAGACCGACTCCGGGCTCGACATCGACGCGCTGCGCACGGTCGCCGACGGCGTCAACAGGTTCTCCGGCCCCGAGATGGGCGTGCTGATCATCACCCACTACCAGCGCATCCTGCACCTGGTGGAGCCCGACGCGGTCCACGTGATGTTCGAGGGGCGGATCGTCAAGGAGGGCGGCCCGGAGCTGGTCACCCAGCTCGAGGAGAAGGGCTACGGCTGGATCCGCGAGGAGGTTGCCGCGAGCCCGACCGGAGGGAGCATCGAACTCTGATGACGGTCGCCGCCTCCCCGTTCCCGATCGAGAAGGTGCGCGGCGCCTTCCCCGCCCTGGCGCGCAAGGTGCACGGCCGCCCCGTCGCCTACCTCGACAGCGGCGCCAGCGCCCAGCGGGTGCTTGCCTCGATCCAGGCGGTCGACCGCTACGAGCGCGACCACCACTCCAACGTCCACCGCGGCTCGCACACCCTCTCCGCCGAGGCGACCGCGGCCTACGAGGGGGCGCGGGCGACGGTCGCCGACCACCTCGGAGCCGCCGACCGCCGCGAGGTGGTCTTCGTCCGCAACGCGACCGAGGCGATCAACCTGGTGGCGCGCGCCTGGGGCGACGCCAACCTGAGCGCGGGCGACCGGGTGCTGCTCACCGAGATGGAGCACCACTCCAACATCGTCCCCTGGCAGCAGCTCGCCGAGCGGACCGGCGCCGCGGTCGACTGGGCGCCGGTCGACGCCGACGGCCTGCTCGACCTGGATGCCCTCGCGGCGCTGCTCGAGCGCGGCCCGAAGCTGGTCGCGGTCGCCCACGTCTCCAACGTGCTCGGCACCGAGAACCCGGTCGCCGAGATCGCCCGCCTCGCGCACGAGGCCGGCGCCCTGCTGCTGGTCGACGGCGCCCAGGCGGCGCCGAAGCTGCCGCTCGACGTCGCCGAGCTGGGCGGCGACTTCTACGCGCTGACCGGGCACAAGCTCTACGCGCCGACCGGGATCGGGGCGCTCTGGGGGAAGCTCGAGCTGCTGCGCGAGATGCCGCCCTTCCTCGGCGGCGGCTCGATGATCCGCAAGGTGACCAAGGCGGGCACGACGTACGCCGACCCGCCGGCCCGCTTCGAGGCGGGAACGCCGGCGATCGCGCAGGCGATCGGCATGGCCTCGGCGCTGCGCTGGCTCGACGGCCTCGGGATGGAGGCGGTGCTCGCCCACGAGCGGGCGATCGCTGCCCATGCGCTGGAGCGCCTCGCCGAGGTCCCCGGCCTGCGCGTCTTCGGGCCGCCCCCCGGCCCGGAGCGGGTCGGCCCGGTCTCCTTCGAGCTGGACGGGGTCCACGCCCACGACGTCTCCGAGATCCTCGACCGCCACGGCGTCGCGGTCCGCGCCGGCCACCACTGCGCGCAGCCTTTGATGGAGCGGCTCGGCGTCGCCGCCACCGCCCGCGCCAGCTTCGGCGTCTACACGACCGCGGAGGAGATCGACCGGGCGGTCGAGGGCCTGCACGACGCCCGCAGGGTGTTCGGTCTCTAGCGAAACCTGCCGAGCAGGCGTTCGAGGCCGATCCAGAGCAGGCCGGCGAGCAGCAGCGGCAGGCCGAAGAAGCCGACCACGCCGAGGCCGGCGGCGAGGCTCAGCACCAGCGCGGCGAGCGCCGCCGCCGCGACCAGGTCGCCCAGCAGGGCGCGGCGCGCCCGCGCGCCCGGCGAGATCCGCCGCGGCAGGCGCATCCCTACCAGCCGCCCTTCGCGTAGACGGCGAAGAAGTCGCGTTCGTCGGGAGTCAGGTAGCGGCTCGGCGGGCGATAGATGCCGGGCAGCAGGTTCGACGGTTCGGCGGCGCCGGGATGGCGATAGGCGATGAAGCTGACCCAGTCTTCGTTGATGTCCAGCTCCAGCGCCCGCACCGCCCCGGCCCGCTTGAGGATTTCGGCCAGGGAGCCGACCGTCTGGTAGTCGGCGACGGCGTAGATCAGGTTGCCGTGGCGGTCGATGCCGAGCCCCGAGCGCCAGACGCGCACCGCGTTGTTGACCGTCGCGCCCCATTCCGGGCCGTCGCTGAGGTTCGGGTTGAGGCGGCCTGCGTAGACGATTGGCGGCAGGTTCTGCTTGGCGAACCAGACGTGGCGGCTCGGGTTTGCGCCGTGCGCCCAGCGGACGATGTCGACCCGCCCGTCGCGGTACTCGACCAGCGTCGCGATGCCGTCCACCATCGGGGCCACCGTGTGGCCGCGGTAGACCAGCCCCGCGTTGGAGGTTTCCAGCGGGAAGCCGCCGTTGAAGGTGGCGACGAGGCGGCGCCGGCGAGGCGGCGGCACCTCGGCAGGGCCGCGGTGCGAGACTTCCGGCGGCTCGGCGAGGCCGGGCAGGTAGGCGAGCCGCGTCCGCCGCGAGTCGATCCAGGCGACGCCGGCGACGAACTGCGGGTATTCGGGATCGCTGCGGAAGGTGGTGAGCAGAACGGGCGGCCGCGGCCCGGCGTGGGCGGCGGCGGGCCGCCAGACACCCTCGCCGCGCAGCGGCGGGTGGATCAGCGGCTTGACGTTCGGCGGGCGATAGGAAGGAGCTTCTGGCGTGATCGCGGCGGTCTCGGCGCCGACCTTTGGCAGCGTTCGCAACGGCGGCCCGCCCTTGCTCGGCGCGGTCAGCGTGTAGTACCAGTTCTCGATCTGGGAGACGATCCCGTTGCCGCCGTGGGCACGCATCCACTCGACGCTGGCGATCGGGGGCCCGACGTTGTGGGGTTCGCTCAGATCCGCGACGTAGGAGAGGCCGGCCGGCACCAGGCAGATCGCGGTCGCCAGCAGCACGATGCGCCGCAGGCGGCGCCAGGGAGCGAGGCGACGAGGACGACCCATCCCAAGACAGGGTGTCGGTGGAGCTTAAGCCCAGATGAGATATGCCTGAGAAACCTCATTGGATGCGCTTTGCCCGCTTCGCGGCCCCGCCGCGATACCGCTGCGCTAGCCTCGCTCACGTGGACGAGCTGTACCGAGAGCAGATCCTCGAGCACTACAAGCGGCCGCACAACTTTGGCCGGCTGGAGCGCCCCGATCTCGAGTTCGAGGACAGCAACCCGCTCTGCGGCGACGAGCAGCGCGTGACGATCCGGCTCGACGACTCCGACCGGGTGGCCGAGGTCGCCTTCGAGGGTCAGGGCTGCGCGATCTCGACCGCGGCGACGTCGCTGCTCACCGACGAGCTGGTCGGCAGGAGCCGCGAGGAGCTGCTGCGGCTGCCGAAGGAGTTCGTCCTCGACCTGCTCGGGATCGAGATCTCCGCGACGCGGATGAAGTGCGCGATGCTTGGGCTCAAGGTGGTGAAGAGCGCCAGCCTCGGCGAGCCGGCCGAATGGGAGGACGAGGGCGAGGTCGGCGACCCCTCTGAGGCCGCGGCCGACGCCGGCTAGGCCACCAGGCGCGGTCGCCGAGCAGGTAGGTGATCGCGGGGATCAGCAGCGCGCGGACCACGAAGGTGTCGAGCAGAACCCCGATCGCGATCGCCGCGCCGATCTGCACCAGTCCCTCGAGCGGCAGCAGGGTCAGCGTCGCGAAGGTCCCGGCGAGCACGACCCCCGCCCCGGTGACTACGGCGCCGGTGTTCTCGAGGGCGACGAGGACGCCGTCGCGCGTGCCCCGCACCGGCGCCTCTTCGCGGGCCCGCATCATCAGGAAGATGTTGTAGTCGACGCCCAACGCGACGAGGAAGATGAATGCCGTGAGGACCAGGTTGAAGGCAATTCCGCTGGCGTCGAACAGATCGGCGAAGGCGAACGTGACGAGACCGAGCGTCGCCGCGAAGGAGGCAACGACGGTGACGATCAAGTAGGCGGGTGCGAGAAGCGCCCAGAGGACCAGGGCGAGGATCGCTCCGACGACCAGCAGGGCCAGCGGCACGATCAGCCGCGTGTCACGCGCGTTCGTCTGCTCGATGTCGTAGTTCTCGGCCGGGATGCCGCCGACCACGGCGCTCGGCGCGACCTTCTTCAGCCTTTCGCGGACGTCCTTAACCTCCGCGGCCGCGGCGCTGGCGTAGGGATTTCCCCGCAGCACGATCGGCAGCACCGCCTTGCCTGCGCTGGCCGTGACCGGCAGCACCAGCTTGACGGCGCGAAGGTCCCCCAGCCCCTCCACCGCAGACGTCACTTCGCCGACGTCGACCACGGCCGTAAGCGGCGCGCCCATGCCAGGGGGGAAGTGTTCGTCGAGGACTTCGGTGCCCCTGCTCGATTCGGTCGAGCCGATCTCGCCCTGCCCGAACCCGATCGTCCCGTGGCCGGCCAGGTTGCCAAGCGCCAGCAGCGCCAGCGCCGCGAACACGAGCGCGACGATCGAACGGGGCCGGCGCCGGACCAGGCCCGCCACCCGCACCCAGCGACGATCTGGTCCGCCCGCCCTGCGGGCCCGCGGAGGCCAGAAGGCTCGCCGGCCGAGCACCGCGAGCAGCGCCGGGAACAGCGTGAACGCGGCGGCCAGCATCACCGCGATGCCGATGCCCAGGACCGGTCCGAGCCAGTGGGTCGACTGAAGTTCGGCGACCAGCAGGACCAGCATCGCGGCGATCACCGTCCCCGCCGACGCGGCGAGCGCCGGCACGCTCTCGGCCAGGGCCGCGGGGAGCGCCGCGGCCGGCTCCCGCCCCCTGCCCAGCTCCTCGCGGTAGCGGTGCACCAGCAGCATCGAGTAGTCGGTGCCGGCGCCGAAGGTCAGCACGAGCAGCAGCAGCGTGCCCTCGGTGTTGACCGTGATCAGGCCGGCCTTGATCGTCAGGTAGACGACGCCGGTCGCGACCAGATAGGCGCTGGCGACGACGAGCAGCGGCAGCACGGCGAGGACCGGAGCCCGGTAGATCAGCAGGAGGAGGACGAGGACGAGGGCGAGGGCGGCCAGCAGCAGCGTCTCGCCGGCGTCGTCGGCGACTCGCTCCAGGTCGGCGGCCTGGGCGCCCGGACCGGTGACGTAGGAGCGCAGGCCGGCCCGGTGGTGCGCTTTGAGGTACCTGCGGATCTTCCCTACGTCGCCGAGACTGCCGTGCTTGCTGGCGTCGATCGCCAGCGCCAGGAGGGCCGCTTCGCGGTCGCGGGAGACCGGGCCGACCCCTTTGGCGATCGTCGCCACCTTGCCCAGCAGCCCGTTCGTGTCGGCGGAGTACGGGGCGAAGACCGGCCCCGCGCCGGCCAGGCCGAGCCTTTCGAGGCCCCGGCCGAGCCCGGTGATCGCGTTCAGGTCGCCTTCGGTGAGACCGCCTTCGCGATTGAACACGACCAGGACCGGGATGTCGTTGCCGCCCTTGTAGTTGCGCTGGAGCGTGTCGACGACCTGCGTCGAGCCGGACTTCCTGGGCAGGAAGCTGCTCTGGCCGGCGCTGGTGACGTTGGCGAGGTGGGCGTGGGCGAAGAACCCCCCGATCCCGAGCAGGGCCCAGGCCCCGATCGCCAGCCAGCGGCCGCGCGGACCGGTCACAGCGGCGGCAAGGCGCTTGACCACGCGGCTCACGGCACGGAAGCCTATTTGGGGCGGCGGAGGGCTACGGGGAGGCGGCCGCTCCGGCCCTGGCGCTAAAATCCGACCGTGGAAGTAGGATTAAGTCTCAACCCGCACGAGCTGCGGGGAAGGCGAGCCCTTTGACCGACACCACCGGCACCACGATTCCCGTCTGCCCGCTCTCCGAGCTGCCGCCCGGCGCGATGCGCCTGGTCGAGCACGAGGGGGCGAAGATCGGGGTCTTCAACTGCGGCGGGACCCTCTACGCGATCGAGGACCGCTGCTCGCACGACGACGGGCCGCTCGCCGAGGGCGAGTTCGACCCCGCCGCCTGCACGGTCGAGTGCCCGCGTCACGGCTCGCTCTTCGACCTGAGCAGCGGCAGGCCGAAGACCCTCCCCGCCTATGCTCCCGTGCGGACGTTCACGGCGGCCGTCGTGGACGACACCATCGTCCTGGAGGTCTGACCATGGCTACGCCCGAGGCAGTCGCAGAGAAGAGAGAGCTGGCGGGGATCAACGCCGACTACAAGGAGAAGTTCGGCTTCCACGATCCCGAGAGCGGCTACGCCTACAAAGCGCCAAAGGGGCTCTCCCGCGAGGTGGTCGAATCGATCTCCTCCTACAAGGACGAGCCGCAGTGGATGCGCGACTTCCGGCTGAAGGCGCTGGAGCACTTCTATGCGCGCCCGACCCCGGCCTGGGGCGGCAACCTCGGCCAGATCGACTTCGACGACATCCATTACTTCGTCCGCGCCTCGGAAAAGAACAGCCGCGACTGGAGCGAGGTCCCGGACGACATCAAAAACACCTTCGACCGGCTCGGCATCCCCGAGGCGGAGCGCAAATTCCTCTCCGGGGTGGGCGCCCAGTACGAGTCCGAGGTCGTCTACCACCAGGTCAACGAGCAGCTCGAGGCGCAGGGCGTGATCTTCACCGACATGGACACGGCGCTGCGCGAGCACGAGGACCTGGTGCGCGAGCACTGGGCGACGATCATCCCGCCCAACGACAACAAACTGGCGGCGCTCAACTCGGCCGTCTGGTCGGGCGGATCTTTCGTCTACGTCCCGGCCGGGGTCGAGGTCGCGATGCCGTTACAGGCCTACTTCCGGATCAACACCGAGAACATGGGCCAGTTCGAGCGGACCTTGATCATCGCCGAGGAGGGCTCCGACGTCCATTACATCGAGGGGTGCACCGCGCCGGTCTACTCGACCGACTCGCTGCACTCGGCGGTGGTCGAGATTGTCGCCAAGCCCAGCTCCCGCGTCCGCTACACGACCGTGCAGAACTGGTCGCAGAACGTCTACAACCTGGTCACCAAGCGCGCCGTCGCCCAGGAGGGGGCGACGATGGAGTGGGTCGACTGCAACCTCGGCTCGAAACTGACGATGAAGTACCCGTCGATCTACCTGCTCGGCCCGAAGGCGCACGGCGAGATCCTCTCGATCGCCTTCGCCGGCGAGGGCCAGCACCAGGACGCCGGCGGCAAGATCATCCACGCCGCGCCCCAGACTTCGTCCTCGGTCTTCTCCAAGTCGATCTCCAAGGACGGCGGCCGCAGCACCTACCGCGGCCTGCTCGAGGTCGCCGACGGAGCGACCGAGTCGCGCTCCAAGGTGGTCTGCGACGCGCTGCTGCTCGACGAGGACTCGCGCTCGGACACCTACCCGACGATCCGGATCGGCGAGAACGACGCCGACGTCGGCCACGAGGCGACCGTCTCGAAGATCGGCGACGAGCAGATCTTCTACCTGCAGAGCCACGGGCTCGACGAGGAGGAGGCCTCGAAGATGATCGTCAACGGCTTCATCGAGCCGGTCACCAAGGAGCTGCCGATGGAGTACGCGGTCGAGCTGAACAGGCTCATAGAGCTGCAGATGGAGGGCTCGATTGGCTGAGGTCGCGACCGAGCCGAGCTGGTTGGAGGAGAGGCGCCGGCGTGGCGCCTCTCTCGCGCAGAGCCTCCCCCTGCCCGACCGCAAGGCGAAGGGCTGGGAGTTCACCGACCTCGCCGGCCTGGAGATCGACGCCTACGCCGAGGCGACGCCGGCGGCCTCGATCGAGGGGGCCGAGGGGGCGACCGTGCTGCCGCTTTCCGCGGCGCTGGGGTCGCACGAGCCGCTCGTGCACGAGCGGCTCGGCTCGCTGGTCCCGGTCGAGGACCCGTTCGTCGCCCGCAACGAGGTGGGTTGGCGCGACGGCGTCCTCGTCCACGTACCGGCCGGCGTCAGGCTCGCGCAGCCGGTCCGGGTCGAGCTGCCGCTGGAAGAGGACGGCGTGGCGCTCGCCTGGCGGACCGTCGTCGTGCTCGAGGAGGGCGCCGAGGCGGAGGTGTGGGAGCACTGGTCCTCGCCGAGCGACGAGACCGATGCCCTGCTCAACTCGGTGGTCGAGCTGCACGTCGGCCAAGGCGCGACGCTGCGCTACGTCGCCACCCAGGACCTCTCCGAGCGGGCCTGGGTCTTCTCCAGCCAGCGCGCCCAGGTCGAGCGCGACGGCCGGCTCGACTGGACGGCGCTCGGCTTCGGCTCGGGGCGCGGCAAGGTGCGGATGGAGACCAGGCTGGCGGGCGCCGGCTCCGAGGCGCGGGTGACCGGCGGCTACGCGGGCGGACCCGGCCAGCACCTCGACTACGACACGACCCAGGAGCACGCGGCGCAGAGCACCTTCTCGGATCTCGCCTTCCGCGGGGTGCTGGCGGCGGGCGCGACCGCCGTCTGGCGGGGGATGATCCGGGTCGACCCCGGCGCCCAGCAGACCGACGCCTTCCAGGAGAGCCGCAACCTGCTGCTCTCCCCCGACGCTCACGCCGACGCGATCCCCGGGCTGGAGATCGAGGCCGACGACGTCCGCTGCACGCACGCCGCGGCGATCGCCCAGATGGACCGCGAGCAGCTCTTCTACCTGACCTCGCGCGGCCTCGACCCGGCGACGGCGAAGCAGCTGATCGTCGAGGGCTTCCTCGAGTCGCTGGTCGAGCGCCTCGCCGAGGGGCCGGTGCGCGACGAGGTCTCGGACGCCCTGGCCCGGCGGCTCGCCGAGATCCTCTAGCCCTAAGCGTTTGCCACGGAGAGCAGGTAGAGGCCGAAGCAGGTGAAGGCGACCATCACCGCCAGCATCCAGTACTGGGAGCGGGCGGCCTGCCTGTAGTCGCCCCAGTAGGCGGTTGCCCGGTCGTGGGCGAGGGTAAGCCCGATCACGTGGCCGATCACCAGGGCGCCGACCTGGACGTACCAGATCGCGCTGGCGCTGAGCAACTGGAAGTCGATCCCACTCGAGGCGGTGCCGAACAGGTCGGTCGTGCCAGTGCCGAGCGGGTCGGAGAGCAGGTAGGTGAACTGCGCCTGCTCCTGGAAGACGAAGAGGCTGAAGTAGTGGGCGACGAGGTAGGCGAAGGCGATCGGGATCAGCGTGTGGGCAAAGCCCTCCCGCAGTTTGCGCAGCGACGGGGAGCCGCGGACGGTCGACATCCCGCGCACGCCGATCAGGTAGACGGCGGCGACGCCGGCGAAGGTCGCCAGGATGAAGATCGTGTCGTCGAGCCGGATCGCCGCGGTCAGGCCCAGGCCCCAATCGACGAGGCGGTTGTAGACGCTTTCCAAGGCGCCCTTGAACGCCCCCTCCTGGGCGCCGTCGAAGCTGGTGGTGGCGATCGAGGCGATCACCACGGCGGCCGAGCCGGGCACGGTCGCCCAGCGGGTCGCCGCCGAGAAGGGCCTGCGGATCCCGAGCCGGCCGTCCCGCGTCCCGAACCAGCCGAGCCGGCCGAACATGCCGAAGTAGACCGAGAAGACCTCGCCGGTCCGGCACCACCGCTCGGTCCCGAACAGCGCCATCATCGTCAGCGTGTAGGCGCTGTAGAGGAGCGCGGCGACGGCGGCGGTGTGCGGCGAGAGGCCGACCGCGACGCCGCCGCTGGCGCCGTAGACGACCTCCAGCCAGACGACCGCGATCAGCCCGATCGCCGCCGGCCAGCGACCGAGCCGCTCCGGGTAGCGGAGGTGCGCCGGGGGCTGGCCGGCAAGCGCCGCGAACCCCGCCCCCACCACCCGGCCGACCGCCCGCCACGGGTTGAACGGCCGGAAGACATCGCCGAGGACGACGCTGAAGAGCGGGAAGCCGAGCCAGGCGGTGACGTAGAGGAAGGTCAGCGCGAAGTTGCGGTCGGGGGCCTCGGTGCCGCGCAGCCCGGCGTAGACCGCCAGGCCGAGCAGGAACACGCCGATCGCCGCGCAGAGGATCTGCGCCGGCAGCCCGAGCAGGACCCGCGAGAGCCCCGCCCCGAAGGGGCGCCAGTGGCCCTCCTCGAAGCGGGGCGCGCGCCAGGTGACCGAGAGCGCGAAGAAGGAGACGATGAGGACGATCGACGCGCCCCAGGCGAACAGCCACGCCGGGACCGGCAGGTCCTGCCGGGCGGCAAGCGCGTGCGCGAACGGCAGGAAGCTCACGGATTGACCCGCAGCTCGGCGATCTGCTCCTTATGCGCCTCCAGCTCGACCTCGAAGATCCCTTCGATTTCGGCCGGGAAGGAGAACGACACGGAGCCGCCGGCCGGAACGTCCTTCATCAGGTCATAGCCGTGGACGTGGACCTCGTCGGCGAGGTCGGAGTCCACCGTGAAGCGGACCTGTTCGCCGGCGCTGTATTCGAGGTCCTGCACGCCGCCGACCGGTTCGCCGTTCTTGACCACGATCGTCGCGGGCTTGCCGCCGCCCTTGGCTTCCTTAGTGTCGGTGTTCGTTCCGCTGTCGCTGCTTCCGCATGCCGCCAGGCCGCCGATCGCGGCGAGCGCGAACAGCAGGACGGTGAGCTTCCTCGCATGGTTCATCGAAGCCATCTCCTCTCATCGACTTGGCCGTGCGCGGTCGACCTTCGAGCCGCTATGCGATTCAAAGGTCGACGGCGCCTGGGTTCGTGAGGGTCAGGCCGGCGGTGCGCGGCCCGAGAGGCCGAGGGCGAGCAGCAGACCACCGCGGATAGATGCCGAGCAGCAGCGAGCCGACCAGCAGGAGCAGCGGAAGTGCCGCTATCAGCACCTCGATCATCGCTCGAACAGCTAGCGCAATCGACTCACGCCGTCGAGCAGCCGCCAGTTCGCTGCGAAGGCCGACTCCGCGGCCGCGACCAGGGCGTCCGGATCGGCGCCGTCCAGGTGCGCCTCGATCAGCGAGCGGCCCTCGGCCGCATGCTCGACGTCGGCCTTCTCGTGCACCCGAAAGTACTCGTTGCCCGGTCCGTCGCCGATCCCGTAGTGGGCGGCGAGACCCTCCCGCTTGGTGCGCGAGATAGCCGGCTGGCCGCTCTCGATCGCGTAGAGGCGGGCGAGCTGGGAGAGCCGGCTGTCGCCCGCGGTCCAGGCCTCGACGCACTCCTGCGTCTGCGGCGTCGGCACCGCGGCGGCCTCGCCTCCCACCGCGTCGACGAAGCCGTCCCAGAGAGCGACGTGCGCCTCCTCCTCCTCGGCATGGCGGCGCAGCTCGGCGCGCTCGTCCGCCGGAGCGGAGGCTGCGACCGAGGCGCTGAGGTGGGCGATCGCGGCCGTCGCGTGGCGGTACTGGCCGGAGTAGGCCGCCAGCTCCTCGCGGCTCAGCTCGCCGGCCGACCAGCG
>Ga0210144_1000804_pt1 | contig 14526 bp, 13 predicted proteins | sample Muzzi_PWA_D2_FD_185532 | JGI IMG/M metagenome (GOLD analysis project Ga0210144, IMG submission 185532) | Wetland microbial communities from San Francisco Bay, California, USA, that impact long-term carbon sequestration - Muzzi_PWA_D2 (SPAdes) | ecosystem: Environmental > Aquatic > Marine >...
CCCGCCACGCCGAGGAGGTCGCCGCCCTGCGCCGCACCGGCACCGCGATGCTCGACCTAGGCGGCGGGGTGCGGGCGATCGCCGAGCGCGGCGTTCTGCGGGCAGAGCGGTAATACTCGCACCGATGACGATCGGCGAGACCTTGGTCTCCGGCGACGAACTGCAGCGGCGAATCGCCGAGCTGGGGACGGAGATCAGCGAGGATTACGCGGGTCGCGACCTGTTCATGATCGGCGTCCTGAAGGGCGCCGTGATCTTCCTTGCCGACCTGATGCGGCACCTGACGGTGCCCTGCGAGATCGACTTCATGGCCGTCTCCAGCTACGGCTCGCAGACGGACTCCTCGGGCGTCGTGAGGATCCTCAAGGACCTGGACGCGCCGATCGAGGGCCGCCATGTGCTGATCGTCGAGGACATCATCGATTCCGGCCTGACGCTCCAGTACCTGATGCGCAATCTCAACGCTCGCGCCCCGGCCTCGCTGGAGGCGTGCGCGCTGCTGACCAAGCCGGACCGGCTGCGCGTCGACCTCGAGCCGCGCTACGTCGGCTTCCGCATCGCGGACCGCTTCGCGATCGGATACGGCCTCGACTACGCCCAGCGGTACCGCAACCTCGACTACGTCGCTGCATTGGATGAGCAGGCGGCCAGGCCCTGAAATCGCCCTGGTACGCTGATTTTTCCCTGTGAGGCGTTTTTTCAAAAGCGCAGCGTTCCCGATCCTCCTGGTGGTGATCCTGGCCTTCGTCGCCCAGCGGGTGATCAGTCCCGGGCCGAGCACGGAATCGCCGTCCTACAACGAACTCGTCAAGCCGAAAACCGGCCTGATCGCCAGCGGCCGGGTCGAAGAGGTGACGATCAACACCAAGGACAACACGCTCGACGTCAAGCAGACGAGCGGCGACAGCTTCTCGACCGGCTACCCGCCCAACACCGAGCAGACCCTGCTGAACGAGCTCGAGCAGAACGAAGTGAAGACGACCGTGCACGGGACCGGCGGGTCCAGCCTGCTCTCGCTGCTCACCTACATCCTGCCCTTCATCCTCTTCTTCGGCTTCTGGATCTTCCTGATGAACCAGATGCAGGGCGGCGGCTCCCGCGTCATGAACTTCGGCAAATCGAAAGCGAAGCGGATGTCGGTCGACGCGCCGAAAATCACCTTCCGCGACGTCGCCGGAGTGGACGAGGCGGTTCAGGAGCTGCAGGAGATCAAGGAATTCCTCGAGAACCCGAAGAAGTTCCAGTCGCTCGGTGCCCGCATCCCGAAGGGCGTACTGCTCTACGGCCCGCCCGGCACCGGCAAGACCCTGCTCGCCCGCGCCGTCGCCGGTGAGGCGGGCGTGCCGTTCTTCTCGATCTCGGGCTCGGACTTCGTCGAGATGTTCGTCGGGGTCGGCGCCAGCCGCGTCCGCGATCTCTTCGAGCAGGCGAAGCAGAACTCCCCCTGCATCATCTTCATGGACGAGATCGACGCCGTCGGTCGCCACCGCGGCGCCGGGATGGGCGGTGGCCACGACGAGCGCGAGCAGACGCTCAACCAGCTTCTGGTCGAGATGGACGGCTTCGAGATGAAAGACAACATCATCCTGATCGCCGCCACCAACCGGCCCGACATCCTCGACCCGGCCCTGCTGCGGCCCGGCCGCTTCGACCGCCAGGTCGTGGTCGACCGGCCCGATCGCAAGGGCCGCAAGAAGATCCTCGAAGTTCACACCCGCGGCAAGCCGCTCGGCAAGCAGATCGACCTCGACGCGCTGGCCGGCCAGACGCCTGGATTCACCGGCGCGGACCTCGCCAACCTGATCAACGAGGCGGCGCTGCTCACCGCCCGCCAGGGGCACCGTGAGATCTCCATGCAGGAGTTGGAGGAGGGGATCATGCGGGTGATCGCCGGGCCGGAGAAGAAAACCCGTGTGATGAGCGAGAAGGAGCGGCTGATCACCGCTTATCACGAGCTCGGCCACGCGATCGTCGGCCACATGCTGCCCAACTGCGACCCCGTCCATAAGGTTTCGATCATCAGCCGCGGCCAGGCTCTCGGCTACACGATCAGCCTGCCGACCGAGGACAAGTTCCTGACCAGCCGCGCCGAGCTGACCGACACCATGGCGATGACCCTGGGTGGCCGCGCCGCCGAGGAGATCGTCTTCGGCGAGATCACCACCGGCGCCTCCAACGACCTCGAGAAGGTGACCGAGACCGCGAAGCAGATGGTGATGCGCTTTGGCATGTCCGAGCGGCTTGGCCCGCGCGTCTTCGGCCACGACCGCGGCCAGCCGTTCCTCGGCCGCGAGTTCTCCTCCGAGCCCGACTACTCCGATGAGATCGCCCGCGAGATCGACGACGAGATCCGTCGCATCGTCGAGGCCGCACACCAGACCGCCAAGGATCTGCTCAACGAGAGGCGCGCCGAGCTGGACAAGATCTCGAAGATCCTGCTCGAGCGGGAGACGATCGATGCCGAGCAGTTCGTCGCCCTGCTCGACGGCAAGCCGGAGGACGAGGTGTTCGCCGACGAGGAGGAGCCGTCCCGTCCGGTCGAGCCGGCACCGGCGCCGGAACGGGCGGCGCGCGAGGGGGCGCGGCCGATTCCGCGGCCCCGGCCAGGGTACGCGGGCGGCGACGCCAGCTGAGGGTCGGGGGACGCCCAACGTCCCCACCACCGAGCGGGTGATACTCCGCGCATGACTACGAAGCTCATGGGCGTGGTCAACGTGACGCCGGATTCGTTCTCGGACGGCGGCTTGTACCTCGATGCGGACGCGGCGATCCGGCATGGAAAAAGGCTGGCGCGGGATGGGGCGGCGATCCTCGATGTGGGCGGCGAGTCGACGAGGCCGGGGGCGGAGGAAGTGAGCGCCGCGGAGGAGGTGGCACGGGTCGTCCCGGTGGTAGTGGGGCTGGCCGGGACCGCGACCGTCTCCATCGATACGTCGAAGTGTGCGGTGGCCGAGGCGGCGCTGGATGCCGGGGCCTCGATCGTCAACGACGTCACCGCGATGCGGGGAGACCCGGAGATCGGGGCGCTCTGCGGCGAGCGTGGCGCGGGGCTGGTGCTGATGCACATGCAGGGCACGCCGCGGACGATGCAAGAGAGCCCCACCTACGCGGACGTGGCCGACGAGGTGAAGGCGTTCCTCGCGGAGCGGCTGCATGCGGCGGTAGCGGCGGGAGTCGCCGAGAAGCGGATCTGGCTCGACCCCGGGATCGGCTTCGGGAAGACGCTCGAGCACAACCTCGAGCTGCTGAGGCGGCTCGGCGAGCTGCGCGAGCTGGGCCGGCCGCTGGTCGTCGGCACCTCGCGCAAGAGCTTCATCGGCAAGGTCGACGGCTCAGAGGTCGGCGAGCGGCTCGGCGGCACGATCGCCTCGACCGTCCTCGCCGCCGCCGAGGGCGCCGAGGTGCTGCGCGTCCACGACGTCGCCGAGGCCGCTCAGGCCGTCAGGGTCGCCGAGGCGATCCTCGACGGCACCTGAGTCAGTCCTTCAGCTCGATCCAGGTCGCGCGGGCATCGGCGAGGAGCTCACCCTCGCCGGAGAAGATCGCCGAGCCGGCGTGGAACTTGCGGCCATCGAGGTCGACTGGCCATCCGATCGCCACGCAGGTCATCCCCACCTCGATCCTTCCGTGGACGCGAACGGCGAGGCGCCCGAGCACGCTCGTCCCCAGCTCCGGCACGAGCAGGCCCGAAAGGCCGCTCGGGCAGTCGAGCGCCGCCCAGACGATCTCACGGGCGACCTCGTCGCCCTTGGCCGGAACGGAGGGTTCGACCCGCCACGGCGCAGCGACCAGGTCGCTCCCCACGGGCCCGCAGACGATGCCGAGACCGTCGCCCTGCTCCCGCTCGGGGCCACAGACGAAGCAGCCGGGGAACGGATGAGCCCCGTGAAGCGGAGATCCCCGCCGAGCCACCTCGGCCTGCTCGACGCTGATCGGTTCGGGGATATTCAGCTCGAAGTCGTCGATCGTCTTCGCCTCGGCGATCACCGCGTCGCCGTCGCGCAGCACCGCGGCGCGGCCGCCGACTTCCTCGGCAACCAGCGGTCGCTCGAGCGGCGGCGGCACGCGCAGCGTCACCTCGGCCAGACCAGGTTCGAGGAGGCGCGCGATGAGCCCGCAGGAGTAGCCGCCGTTGCCGCTGTCCGCCGGCCCGCGGAAGCGACGATCGATCGTCATCTCCTCGGACACCCGCCCACGATCTCACAGGGAGCCAAGGCTGTCATCGGCTAGGTTCACGGCGTGGACGAACCGACGGACGACGGGATCGAGTCCCGGGTCGAGGTCGATCTGCGCGGCCTCTCGATCTACACCCACCACGGGGTCAGCGACGCCGAGCGGGAGATCGGCCAGCGGCTCGAGTTCGACCTCTCCTTCGACGTGCCCGACTGCGACGCCGTGCTCACCGACCGGATCGAGGACACGGTCGACTACGGCGAGGTCTGCGACATCGTCGCCCTGGCCGCAACCGAGCGCAGCTACCGCACCCTGGAGCGCCTTGCGCAGGTGGTCGGCCAGCGGCTGATCGAGCGCTACGGCTGCGAGTCGGTGCGGGTGCGCGCCTCGAAGCCCGAGCCGCCGCTGCCGCTGGCGATCCAGGAGGTCGGGGTCGAGGTGACCCAGGAACGCGGCGACGACGGGGGGGACGAGGAGAACGGCGAGGGGGCGTGAGGACCGGCTACCTCGGACTTGGCTCCAACGTCGGGGATCGGGCCGCGCACCTGCGGGCGGCGATCGAGCTGCTCGGCGAGCGGGCGGTGGTGGTCGAGGCGGTTTCCTCCGCCTACGAGACCGAGCCGGTCGGCGAGCTGCTCGATCAGGCCGACTTCCTCAACGCGGCGATCCGCGTCCGCACCGAGTTGGGGCCGGAGGCGCTGCTCGACGTCTGCAAGCAGGTCGAGGCGACGCGCGGCCGTGTCCCCGATGCCCCCCGCCACAGCCCCCGCCCGCTCGACGTCGACCTGCTGCTGCTCGGCGACCTGGAGCTCTCCACCGAACGCCTCACCCTGCCCCATCCGGAGGTCACCAGGCGCCGCTTCGTCCTCGCTCCGCTGCTCGAGCTCGACCCCGATCTCGCCCTGCCCGATGGCACGCGGCTCACCCAAGCTCTCGCATCCCTCGGCGCGGGCCAGGGGGTCAAGCTGTCGGGCCCGCTTGTTTAGGGCCTACGCGGAGGCGGTGGCGCTGCGCAGCGGCTGTAGCCAGGCGGGCGGCAGGATCGGCGGGAAGTCGCCGGCGATCTCGGGCCGAACGCGCTCGACCAGCCGTCCCGCGGGCCGTTCCTCGATAAACGGGCGAAGGTCCTGGAGGGTCATCGCGAGGCGCAGGCTGGGGGCGATCTGGAAGTCGGCGGCGTTCAGCTCCTCGCCGCCGATCGTGCCGGCGGCGATCAGGTCGTCGACTTGCTGCAGGAGGCCGCCGAGCGCGGCCAGCGCGGCACGCACGTTCTCGTCGGTCGCCGCGTTGATCCGCTTCTCCAAGGCGATGATCGGGCCCGCGGTGCGGACGGCCAAGCCGATCGGGATCCCCAGCCGGGCGCCCTCCGAGTAGCTGCGCAGCGGCGCGGAATCCTGCTGGAAAGCCCACCAGATGATCTGGCGGATCGGGTGCTGTAGCTCCTCCTCTCCGAAGCGCTCGGCCTTCTCCACCGCCGCGCGGGTCTCCGGATCTGCCGGAAACAGCGGCGGCTCGGGGCGCAGTCGCTCCAGCTCGCGGGCGATCTCCCGCGATCCCTGAACGCGCCGCCCGTCGACCTTCAATGCCGGCACCGTCGGGCCTGGAAAGCGGAGGGCCCGCACGACGACCCGCGAGATCGCCGGGAAGAGGTCCGTGCGCTCGAAGGCGATGCCCTTGTGCTCGAGCATCAACTGCGCCGCAACCCCGGGATGGGAGCCCGGGATCGTGTAGAGCCGGACGTTCATCGGAAGGAAGATCCTATGCGGATCCCGTCTTCCGCGCTCTGCGTGACCGATTGCGACGATAATCGCGCCGTGCTTCTCGCGGTCGACGTCGGCAACACCCAGACCCACCTCGGCGCCTTCGACGGCGAGCGCCTGGTCGAGCACTGGCGTTTCCAGACCCGCGCCGGGGCGACCGGCGACGAGCTGGCGGAGCGGATCGGGGGCATGCTGGGGCTCAGCGGGATGGGCTTTGCCGACCTCGACGCCGTCTGCGTCTCCTCGGTGGTGCCGCCGCTCGGCGCCCAGTACGAGCAGCTGACCGAGCGCTACATGAGCGCCACCTGCCTGGCAGTCGCGCCCGGGGTGAAGACGGGGATGGCGATCAGGATCGACAACCCGCTCGAGGTCGGTGCCGACCGCCTCGTCAACTCGGTCGCCGCCTACGAGCGCTTCGGCGGCGCCTGTGTCGTCGTCGACTTCGGCACCGGGATCAACTTCGACGCGGTTTCCGAGTCGGGCGAATACCTGGGTGGGGCGATCGCGCCGGGTCTGGAGATCTCGCTCACCGCCCTGGTCGAGCGGGCGGCGCGCATCCCGCGGATCGACCTCGAGGAGCCGGAGCGGGCGATCGGCCGCTCCAGTCGGGCCGCGATCCAGTCGGGCGTGGTCTTCGGCTTCGCCGGCCTGATCGACGGCGTCGTGCGTCGCATCGAGGACGAACTGGGAGAGGTCAGCGTGGTCGCCACCGGCGGGCTCGCCGCGTCGATCGTCCCCTTCACCGAGACGATCGACGAGGTCGACGAGATGCTGACGCTCAAGGGTCTACGGTTGATCCATGAGCGCAACGCATGAGCTGACCGAGCCCTTCGAGATCGGTGGGGTGCGAATCGCCAACCGCGTCCTGCTGGCGCCGCTGGCCGGGATCGGCAACTGGTTCGTCCGCCTGCAGGCGAAGCGGCACGGGGCGGGGCTGGCCGTCTCGGAGATGATCTCCAGCTTCGGCCTGCACCACCGCAACGAGCGCACCCTTCGCGAGCTGATGCGGATCCATCCCGACGAGCATCCTGTCTCGGTGCAGCTCTTCGGGCACGACCCCGAGGTGATGCGCTCCGGCGCGGCGATTGCCGCCGAGGCGGGGGCCGACCTGATCGACATCAACATGGGCTGCCCGGTCCGCAAGGTGCGCAAGACCGGCGCCGGGGTCGAGCTGCTCGCCGACCAGGATCTGGCGCTGGCGCTGCTGCGCGGCGCCCGCGAGGGCAGCGGCCTGCCGGTCACGGTGAAGCTGCGCTCGGGTTTGCGGCCCGGCGACCGCTCGGGCTTCGAGCTCGCCGTCCGCCTCGCCGGGGAGGGCGGCGCGGCGGCGATCGGCTTCCACCCGCGGCCCGCGACGACCAAGCACAAGGGCAGCCCCGACTACGCCCTCGTCCGCGAGCTGGTCGGGCGGCTCGACGTGCCGGTGATCGTCTCGGGCGGGCTCGACAGCGCCGAGGCTGCCCGGCGCGCCTTCCGCGAGTCGGGCGCCGACGCGGTGATGATCGCCCGGGGCGCACTCGGCAACCCGTGGCTGTTCGAGGAGCTGACCGGTCGCCGCGCCGCCCCGCCTCCCCGCGAGGAGGTCGTCGCAGAGCTGCTCTGGACGATCGACCGCGCCGAGGAGCATCTAGGTCCCGAGCGAGCGGCGCGCTACCTGCGCAAGTTCTATCCCTGGTACGTCGACTTGCTCGGTGCCCCCGGCGAGGTCGCCGAGGAGCTGCAGCGCAGCGCCGACCTGCCCCGGGCCAGGCGGTTGATTGCCGCGCTCGCCGCGCCGCAGCCGGTTGCCTGAGTCCTGCGGCGATGCCCGGAAAAAGCCTGAGTGCCCGTCACCGCCCCTCGCTATAATCCCGCGACCTCAGGCCCAGGTGCGGCGTGCGCAAGCCGTCGCATCCGGGCGTTTTTTTCGATCTGGGAGCGCTGCTCCCCACCGTCCAGCAAGCAAAGCGAGGTCAGCAAAGTGACTCGGGAGGCCGTAATCACCCCGGAAGGGCTCGAGAAGCTCAAAGAGGAAATCGAGTACCTCACTACCGCCAAGCGGCGCGAGGTGGCCGAACGGATCAAGGAGGCGCGCGAGTTCGGCGACATCTCCGAGAACGCCGAGTACGACGACGCCAAGAACGAGCAGGCGCTGCTCGAGCAGCGGATCGCCCAGCTCGAGGAGCGGCTGCGGCGCGCGACCGTGATCGACGAGAAGGACGTCGACACCGACCAGGTCAGCGTCGGCTCGGTCGTCCACGTCAAAGACCAGAAGAGCGGCGACTCGCAGAAGTTCCAGATCGTCGGCTCGACGGAGGCCGACCCGCTCGAGCAGAAGCTCTCCAACGAGTCGCCGATCGGCAAAGCGCTGCTTGGCCACAAGCGCAACGACATCGTCACGGTCGACGTGCCGCGCGGGCCGAAGAAGAAACTGAAAATCACGAAAATCGAGAGCGCGTAGGAGCTGTCCCGGCGCTATAGGCTCGCTTCGATGAGCGAAGACCGAGCCGAGGATTCCAAACTCTCAGACCTCCTCCGCGATCGACGGGAGAAGCTCGAGCGCCTCAGGGATGCCGGAATCGATCCGTTCCCGCACGAGTTCGCAGGACGGGAGGACATCGCCGAGGTGCGGGCCGCCCACGAGGGCCTGGCGCCGGGGGTAGAGACCGAGTCCCGCCACCGGGTGGCGGGACGGATCGTCGCTCGCCGTGGCCACGGCAAGGCCTGCTTCCTCGACATTCGCGACGGCAGCGGCCAGATCCAGCTGCATGCACGCGAGGACCTGCTCGGCGAGCGCCCCTACGAGCTGCTCGTCCAGCTCGACCTGGGCGATCTGATCGGCGTCGAGGGGACGGCGCTGGCCACCCGGCGCGGGGGGGAGCTTTCGCTGGCGATCGACCGCTGGCGCCTGCTGGCCAAGAGCCTGCGGCCGCCGCCCGGCAAGTTCCACGGTCTCGAGGACGTCGAGACCCGTTACCGACAGCGCGAGCTGGACCTGCTCGCCAACGAGGAGAGCCGCCGGATCTTCGCGGTCCGCGCCCAGATGATCTCCGAGGTGCGCCGCCAGCTCGACGAATGGGGGTTCGTGGAGGTCGAGACGCCGGTGCTGCAGCCTCTCTACGGCGGCGCCCTGGCGCGCCCCTTCGTCACCCACCACAACGCGCTCGACCGCGACTTCTACCTGCGGATCGCCACCGAGCTGTACCTGAAGCGACTTGTGGTGGGGGGCGTCGACCGCGTCTACGAGATGGGCAAGGACTTTCGCAACGAGGGCGTCTCCCACAAGCACAACCCCGAGTTCACGATGCTCGAGTGGTACGAGGCCTACGTCGATTACGAGAAGACCGCCCATGACCTGGAGCTGCTGGTGGCCGAGGTGGCGGAGCGGGTGCTGGGGACGACGAGGGTCGAGCGGGCAGGCGTGGAGATCGACCTGGCGCCCCCTTGGAGGCGGATGACGTTGCGCGAGGCGATCCGGGAGCGGACCGGCGTCGACATCGCCGAGCACCCCACCCGCGAGGCGCTCGCCGCGGCAATGGAAGCCGAGCCGGACCCGGCCGAGGGCTGGGGCAAGCTGGTCGACGGCCTGCTCTCAAGGTCGGTCGAGCCGGAGCTGGTCCAACCGACGTTCGTGGTCGACTACCCGGTCGAGCTGTCGCCGTTCGCGAAGACGCACCGCAGCGAGCCGGGCCTGGTCGAGCGCTGGGAGGCCTTCGTCGGCGGGATCGAGATCGCCAACTCGTTCAGCGAGCTGAACGACCCCGACGAGCAGCGCCGCCGCTTCGAGCAGCAGGCTGCCGAGCTGGCCCGCGGCGACGAGGAGGCGCAGCCTTACGACGAGGCGTTCGTCGAGGCGCTCGAGCACGGGATGCCGCCGACCGGCGGCGTCGGGCTGGGCATCGACCGGCTCGCGATGGTCTTCACCGGGGCCAGCAGCCTGCGCGAGGTCGTCCTCTTTCCGGCGATGCGCTCCTGAGGGCCCCCGAACGAGGCCCGAAAAGCCGCTACCAGCGGAAATCGGGGTACCGGGGCCGGGGCGGCGCGCTCGGTATCGTGTGTAGGGCACATGGGCGCCTCCCGATACCCGAAGGGCGTCTGCGGTACTTCCGACCACCAACTGCGTTGACCAAGTGAGAGGTTGAGGAAGCCCTTTGTTCGAGAGATTCACTGAGCGAGCCCGGCAGGTCGTAGTCCTGGCCCAGGAAGAGGCCCGCACGCTGAAACACAACTACATCGGCACCGAGCACATCCTGCTCGGCCTGCTTCGCGAGGAGGAGGGGCTCGCCGCTCGCGTCCTCGAGTCGCTCGACATCACGACCGAGCGGGTCCGCTCGCAGGTCGTCCGCATCGTCGGGTCGGGCGAGGAGGTCACCTCCGGCCAGATCCCGTTCACGCCGCGGGCCAAGAAGGTTTTGGAGCTGGCGCTGCGCGAGGCCCTCTCGCTGGGCCACAACTACATCGGCACCGAGCACATCCTGCTCGGCCTGGTGCGCGAGAACGAGGGCGTCGCGGCGCGGATCCTGCTCGACTTCGACGCCGACTCCGACAAGATCCGCAACGAGGTCATCCGGATGCTGTCCGGCCCCGGCGGCCGCCGCCAGGGCGGCGGCCCGGGCGGCCAGGCCGAGGGCGGCGGCAAGAAGTCCTCGAAACTGCTCGACCAGTTCGGTCGGAACCTGACCAAGCTGGCCGAGGAGGGCAAGCTCGACCCGGTGATCGGGCGCGAAACCGAGATCGAGCGGATCATGCAGATCCTCTCCCGCCGCACCAAGAACAACCCGGTGCTGCTGGGCGAGCCGGGGGTCGGCAAGACCGCCGTGGTCGAGGGCCTCGCGGCGCGGATCAACAAGGGCGAGGTGCCCGAGCTGCTGCGCAACAAGCAGATCTACACGCTCGACCTTGCCGCGCTGGTCGCAGGCTCGAAGTACCGCGGCGAGTTCGAGGAGCGACTCAAGAAGGTGATGAAGGAGATCACCCAGCGCGGCGACATCATCCTCTTCATCGACGAGCTCCACAACCTGGTCGGAGCCGGCGCCGCCGAGGGCGCGATCGACGCTGCCTCGATCCTCAAGCCGGCGCTCGCCCGCGGCGAGCTGCAGACGATTGGCGCGACGACGCTGGACGAGTACCGCAAATACCTGGAGCGGGACTCGGCGCTGGAGCGCCGCTTCGCCCAGATCAAAGTCGACCAGCCCTCGGTCGAGGACACCGTGAAGATCCTCGAGGGGCTGCGTGAACGCTACGAGCAGCACCACCGGGTCAACGTCACCGACGACGCGCTCGGGGCCGCCGCCGAGCTGGCCGACCGCTACATCTCCGACCGCTTCCTGCCCGACAAGGCGATCGACCTGATCGACGAGGCCGCCTCGCGGATGCGGATCAAGTCGATGAGCGCGCCGCCGGTCTACCGCGACCTCGAGGAGGAAGTCGAAAAGACGCGGCGCGAAAAGGAGTCGGCGATCGAGGCCCAGGAGTTCGAGAAAGCGGCCAACCTGCGCGACACGGAGCGCCAGCTGACCACCCGCAAGCGTCAGCTCGAAGACGAGTGGTCGGAGGGCGACAGCGCAGACCGCCCCGACGTCGGCGAAGAGGAGATCGCCGACATCGTCTCGATGTGGACCGGGATCCCGGTCTTCAAACTGACCGAGGCCGAGACCAAGAAGCTGATCCGCATGGAGGAGGAACTGCACAAGCGGGTGATCGGCCAGGAGGTCGCGATCACCGCCGTCTCGAAAGCGATCCGCCGATCCCGGGCCGGGATCAAGGACCCGAAACGACCGGCCGGCTCGTTCATCTTCCTCGGCCCCTCCGGGGTCGGCAAGACCGAGCTGGCGCGCACCCTCGCCGAGTTCCTGTTCGGCGACGAGGAGGCGCTGGTCAGGATCGACATGTCCGAGTACATGGAGAAGCACGCGGTCAGCCGCCTGGTCGGCTCGCCGCCCGGCTACATCGGCTACGACGAGGGCGGCCAGCTGACCGAGGCCGTGCGGCGCAAGCCCTACAGCGTGCTGCTGCTCGACGAGATCGAGAAGGCCCACCCCGACGTCTTCAACATCCTCCTGCAGATCCTCGAGGACGGGCGTCTGACCGACGCCCAGGGGCGCACGGTCGACTTCCGCAACGCGATCGTGATCATGACCTCGAATATCGGCGCCTCGGAGATCGCCAAGAACACCTCGATCGGCTTCACCGTCGCCGACGAGACCGGGATGTCCTACGACGACATGAAAAACCGGATCATGGGCGACCTGAAAAAAGTCTTCCGGCCCGAGTTCCTCAACCGGATCGACGAGGTGATCGTCTTCCACAAGCTGGCCAAGGAGGAGGTCAAGGAGATCATCGACCTGATGATCAACCGGGTCCGCGTACAGGTGGCCGAGCACGAGCTGCAGCTGGAGCTGACCGAGGAGTCCAAAGACCTGCTGGTCGAGAAAGGCTGGGACCCGTCGATGGGCGCCCGGCCGCTGCGCCGCGCGATCCAGCGATACATCGAGGATCCGCTGGCCGACGAGGTGCTGAGGCAGGGCGAGATGGCGCCGGGCTCGACGGTGATGGTCGAGCGCGACCCGTCCGGCGACGAGGAGGACCGGCCGCTGAAGCTGTCGATCGTCGTGCCGAAGAAGCCGTCCCCGAAGAAGCCGAAGCCCGAGCCCGAGAAGGTCGGCGTCGGTGCGAAGAAGGACGACGGCGAGGACGGCGAGTCGTCGCAGGACGAGCAGCCCGGCGGCGAAGTCCAGGGCTGAGCCCTCGACCGAGCGCATGCGCGATCCCGGACGCAGCGCAATCGGCACCTGGAGCGGCGGCCGCTTCATGCGCTTCGGGGAGGCGATCTCCGAGCAGCGGCTGGAGGCGCTGCTGCGCCCCGGCGAGGGAATCGACACCGTCCTCAGCGCCGACGTCTACGGGCAGGGCGAGGCCGACCGGATGCTCGGCTGCGCGCTGGGCGGTGTGGCGCGCGACGACTACTGCCTGGTCGGTGCGGTCGGCCACGACTTCTACGCGGGCGAGCGCGACGGCCCGAAGGGCTTCCCCCGCTTCACCGACCCGCGGCTGCGCCGGACGGACGAGTACGCCGGCTACCTGCGGATGGCCGCCGAACGCAGCCTCGAGCGGCTCGACGCCGAACGCTTCGACCTGCTCCTCCTCCACAATCCGGACCGGGTCGGCTACTCGAGCGAGGCGGTCTGGGACGGGATGGAGGCGCTGCGCGAGGCGGGGATGACGGCGCGGATCGGCGTCGCCCCCGGCCCGGCCAACGGCTTCACCCTCGACCTGATCGATTGCCTGGAGCGCTTCGGCGAGCGGATCGACTGGGCGATGATCATCCTCAACCCGTTCGAGCCCTGGCCCGGCGAGCTGTGCCTGGAGGCGGCGGCGCGCCACGACGTCAGGGTGATCACCCGGGTCACCGACTTCGGGGGGATCTTCTGGGGGGACCTGCGGCCCGGTGTGGAGCTGGCGCAGGGCGACCACCGCGCCTTCCGCCCCGACGGCTGGATCGAGGCCGGCCTGGAGAAGCTGGAGCGGGTGCTGCCGATCGCCGAGCGGGTCGGACTCACGCCGATCCAACTCGCCTGCCAGTGGAACCTCGCCCACCCCTCGGTGGAGTGCGTCGCGCCGACTCTGATCCAGGAGGCCGGACCGAGGGCAACGACGATCGAGGAGAAGCGGGCGGAGCTTGCCGCGCTGCCCGCCGAGCTGCAGCTGACCGAGGAGGACGTGGCAGCGATCCGGGCGATCGGCGACAACACCGGCTGCATGCCGCTGAAGGGGGCCAGCCCGGACCACGAGGGCGACGAGCGCGCCGACGGCTGGCCGCTCGACGAGGGTCTCGCCGCGGTCGGCGAGCGCTGGGGAATAGATCCCGGCCGCGACCTCGTCGCTGTGCCCTCCTAACCCGGTTGATGTCTTAGGGTCGCCGCGTGTCGCGGATCGACCAGCGCGGGCGGCCCCGAGCAGATTCACCACCACCTCCATCACCGCCGCTTCCACCTCTGACGCGCTTCGGTGCGCAAAAAGCGTGACCCGCGTGACCGATTGGCTTGACAACGTCCATTCCGACCTGTCCACTAGGCATTGGGCAGATCGCATTGCAGAGCGAAATTTGGCATCCTAGAGAGGATGTCTACGCTGCCCGGGGATGAGCTTCACGAGCTAGCGAAACGACAGGATCCCCGGCTGCTGAGGGCCCTGGACGTGGTCGCGCCGGGCGGCTCGCTGCGCGAGGGCCTCGACAACATAGTCCACGCCAGCACCGGCGGCCTGATCGTCGTCAGCGACCCTGGCGACATCTCCCACCTGCTCTCCGGCGGGATCAAGCTCAACATCGACTACACGCCGGCGATGCTCTACCAGGTGGCGAAGATGGACGGTGCGATCGTCCTCAACCCGGAGGCGACGACGATCATCTGGGCGAACGTCCAGCTGATGCCGGACCCGACCATCCTCTCGACCGAGACGGGCACCCGCCACCGCACCGCCGAGCGCGTCTCCAAACAGACCGAGGCGCTGGTGATCGCGATCTCCCAGCGCCGCGACGTCGTCTCCCTCTACGTCGAGGGCAGCAAGTACATCCTGCAGGAGATCCCCGCTGTGCTGGCCAAGGCCAACCAGG
>Ga0210144_1000806_pt1 | contig 14502 bp, 14 predicted proteins | sample Muzzi_PWA_D2_FD_185532 | JGI IMG/M metagenome (GOLD analysis project Ga0210144, IMG submission 185532) | Wetland microbial communities from San Francisco Bay, California, USA, that impact long-term carbon sequestration - Muzzi_PWA_D2 (SPAdes) | ecosystem: Environmental > Aquatic > Marine >...
TTCCTCTCCTTCGTCCTGATCGACCAGCGGGTGGTGAAGATGTTCGGGCTCAGCCTCGCCGCCGCGGTCTTCCTCGACGCCTTCGTTGTGCGCAGCCTGCTTGTCCCCGCGACCCTGGAGCTGCTGGGACGCTGGACCTGGCTGCTGCCCTCCTGGCTGGAGCGCCGGCTGCCCCACCTGGCGATCGAGCCGCCGGAGCGGGCGGCCGAGGCGGGAAGCGAGGCGTGATCGCGCGCCCGCACGCGGTGCCGCGCCGGCTGCGCCGGCCAGGCATGGAGCCAGCCGGGCTCGAACCGGCGACCTCCGCCTTGCAAAGGCGGCGCTCTTCCAGCTGAGCTATGGCCCCTCTCCTCTGAAGTGTAGGACCGCTCAGCGGACCACGGCGCCGAATCCACCCCCGACCGCTGGAAATCAGTCGTCGAAATCGAAGTCCTTCGGCGGCTTCTGCTCGAACCACAGCTGGTCGTCCTCGGGGGCCTCCTCGAGGAAGTCCGGCGTCTCCTCGAGCACGTCCTCCTCGCGGTCGCCGGCGGGGGACTGGTCGGCCCCGGGCTCCTCGTCGGGCTCGGCCTCGCCCTCCCCGGCCTCGGCCGGGGCCTCCAGCGCCTGGTCCAGCTCGTCGGAGAGGCGCTTCTCGTCGAAGAAGTCGTCGGCGTCGTCCACCGGCTCCTTCTCTTCCTCCACCTCGCCGGCGCCGGAAAGCGGGTCGACCGGGGCGAGGCGCGGCTCTCCCATCTCCTCCTCGACCAGCTCGTCCTCGCTGGGGGCCGGCGACCCGGTGTCGGAAAGCTCCTCTTCGACGTCGTACAGCTCGGTCGGCTGTTCGGCGATCGACTCCCGCTCCTCGGTGGAGGGACCGGGGGACAGCTCGGGCTCGTCAGTGGGCTCCGATTGCGGCTCGTCAGTGGACTCGGGCTCGGGGATCGCCTCGTGTTCCATCGCCGGCGCCTGCTCCTCGGCGGTCTCGGGCGGCTCAGGCTCGGGAGGGGGCTCCGGCTCGGCGGGCGGCGCCTCCTGAAGATCGGCGATATCGGTGGACGGGCGGCGGGCGGGTGGAGTTTCTCCGGCCGGCTCCGCCCCGGCGTGCTCGTCCGGCTCGGGCTGCGTCATGAACTCGGTGGGCGCCTCGGCGGCAGCCTCGTCTGCCCCAGGCCGCTCCGCGGCCCCGAACGCTTCGTCCTCGAGCTGCTTCAGCTCGGATTCGCCGGCGCCGTGCTGGCGCTTCAGCTCCAGGTGCTCTTTGATCGCCTCGTCGAGAATGCCCATGGCTGCTCCGAGAAGCTAAAGACTATGCGGTTATCCTTGCTCTTGCGAGGCCTTTGGGACGATCCTCCCAGCCACGCACGCGGGGCTATAGCTCAGTTGGAAGAGCGCCTGGATCGCACCCAGGAGGTCGCCGGTTCGAGTCCGGCTAGCTCCATGATTTTGAATCCGCGCCGCGCCAGCGAACGCGTGGTATCGAGCACGGCGTGGTGCTCGGTTGCAAGCACGACGAGACGGCGAGGTTCCGGCTGTTCTCCCGCTAGACCCTTGAGCGCGAGATCATTGGCCTCGGTCGCACCTGAGCAGGGGACCACCTCGCGTCGGTCGGCGCCCACGAGCGCGGCGACCTGTCCGCGGGCGCACTCGACCGCCTCCGCAACGCGCCTTCCGGCCTCATGCTGAACGCTTGCCGGGTTGGCAAAGCAGATGGCCTGGTCCATAAGAGCGCGCTTAGGCGATCTTTGCTCGGCTGCCGGATGCCCGGCGAACCCGTGACATCTGTCTAAGCCCTGGGCGGCGAGTGTCCGGCGTTGTCGGGGGTCGATTCGGCTGCAATCATGCCTCCACCGATGAGCTCGCCGCGAGCACCGGCCTCTCGACGGGCCGCGAGCGCCGCGCTCGCCGCGCTCGTTCTGGCCGGCGGGCTCGCGCTGGCAACGGCGCTCGCCGGTCCGCCCACGGCCAGCGCCGCGCCGGCCGCTGGCCCGAACCGGGACGCCGTGGTGATCGGACTGCGGCGCAGGCAGGGCGGCCTGTCCGCCTTCGCGCAGGCGGTCTCCACGCCCGGGTCCGGCAGGTATCGCGGTTTCGCCTCGGTCAGCTCCCTGGCGCAACGCTTCGGCGCGACCGGCTCCACCTGGCGGCAGGTGCGCCGGTACCTGCACCGCAGCGGGATCCGCAACGTGAAGCTCGACGTGACGCGAGGCTTCGCCGTCGCGCGGGTCTCACCCCGCCAGCGGCGGCGGGTCTTCCCCCCGCCCCGCCGGCTGCGCGGGTTGATCGGGCCCGTGCTGAGCGGGCCCGGCCCTGGGCGCAGCAGCGTCCACCCCGCGCCCGCCCGCGACCGGGCCGCCACGCGACGGGCGGCCCCGCGCCGAACGGGGACCCCGTCGGGTTGCAGGCCGGGGGTGCGCTCCGGCGGCCTGACGCCAAACCAGTACGGGACCGCCTACGGCGTCGACCGGCTGCATGCACGGGGGCTGTTCGGACAGGGCACGCGGATCGCGCTGGTGGACTTCGACGGATTCAGCCAGTCCGCCCTCGACCAGTTCGCCCGCTGCTTCGGCCTCGCCGCCCCTCGGCCCACGGTCCACCCGGTCGGCCTGCGCCACCAGCTCGCGCCGAGCAACGAGACCCAACTGGACACCCAGATCCTCGCCTCGATCGCCCCGCTGACACAAGTGGACATCTTCCAATCCCGCACCGCGCCCGCCGATCTGGTGCGCCTCTTCGCTGCGCCGCTCGACACGCGGACGAGCGGCCACGAGCCGCCGGACGTGATCTCCTCGAGCCTCGGATTCTGCGAGCCGCAGTTCGGGAGGCCGGCCGCCGGACTGCTCGAATACGTGCTGGCGATGGCCGCGGGGACCGGGATCACCGTCGTCAACGCCGCCGGCGACAGCGGCTCCAGCGCCTGCTTCAACAGGAGCCGCGCGGTCGTCTACCCCGCCTCCTCCGCCTTCGTCACCGCGGTCGGCGGCACCCGACTGACGCTGACGAGCGATAACGCGATCGCCTCGGAGGTGGTCTGGAACGACCTCCCGTTCGGCTCGCCGGGGGCGGGCGGCGGGGGCATGAGCAGCTTCGTTCGGCGCCCGGCCTATCAGCGGGGCCGCGTGGGGCCGTCCGCCTTCCGCACGGTTCCCGACGTCGCCTTCCACTCCAGCGGCTTTCCCGGCTACGCGATTCGCAGCGGCGGGGAATGGACCTCGGTGGACGGGACCAGCGCCGCGGCGCCGCTGCTCGGCAGCGGCGCGCTGCTCTCCATCGAGGCGGCGGCGGACGTCGGCGTGCGGCGGCCCGGACTGCTCAATCCGCTCCTCTACCAGGCGATCGGCGATCGCTCCCCTGGGCTGTCCCGCGACGTGACCCGGGGCAACAACGACTTGTTCCGCGTCGGCTGCTGCGCGGCCCGGCCCGGCTATGACCGAGCCAGCGGCTGGGGCTCGCTCGACCTCGAGGCGCTGGCCGGCCTCGTGGTCGCAGGCCGCTAGGCCTGCACCGAACTCTTACGCCGCCAACGGGCCGACGCCCTCGGGCGCGTAGCGGTGGTGGAGCAGCAGGGCGTTGCCGTCGGGGTCGGCGAAGAAGGCCATGTGGCAGACACCCGAGTCCAAGATGTCCGCCTCGAACTCGACGCCGTGGGATTCGAGCTCGGTGCGGGCTGCCTCCACGTCATCGACCCGCAGGGCGATCGGGTGCCGGTGCGGCTCGAACTCGATGCCGAACGCGTCCGACTGCATCAGGGCGATCGTCAGGTTGCCGGTCTCGAACTCGCCGGCGGGCATCTCGCCCCAACGCTTCGAGAAGGGCAGGCCGAGCACCTCGCCATAGAACTCGGCGGCGGCGTCGTAGTCGCGCGTGGGGACGGCTACGAAATCGGTGTGGGTTACGAGCTGGGTATCGGTGGTCATCGCATCTTCCTTTCGATCCGTTCCCCGAGGGTAGGGCCTCAGTCCCGAGTAGCGCGCCAGACCCAGAGCATCGCCAGTGGCTGAAGCGGCAGGCGGGCCCACAGCATCCAGCGGGGAATGCGCTTCAGGTCCAGCCCCGGCACCTGCTCGGGCCTCACGGCCATGTGGACGTTGGCGGGAAAGACGGCGAGAAGGAGGGCCAGCAGCCACCAACGGGCGAAGCGGCGACCGCCGCCAGGGATGACCGCGAGGCCGCCGGTGATCTCGGCGACCCCGCTGACGACCACCGCCTCGCGGCGCAGCGGCAGCGAGGGGGGCACGATCGCCTCATAGGAGCGCGGTATGACGAAATGCATGCCGCCGGCGAAGACGAAAAAGCCGGCCAGAAGTCGCTGCGAGAGGCTCACGGTGCCCGAGTCTTTCAGGCTTCGGTGACCGAGGACGCTCGTCATCGCCATACTGGCTTGGCCGATGCCGCGCGTCGTCTTGCCCCGCACCGCCAAGCAGGCATTCATCTCGTTGTTCGCCTCGGTCCCGCCTTTGCTTGCCGCGGACGCCGCCCGGCGGGCCATTCGTGCCCCGCGCGCTGAGCGGGCGGGTTGGGTGCTGACCGCGGGGGTCCACGCCCTTCCCGGCGCCTACTTCGCCGCCGGGTTCCTGCGCCCCAGGGCGCGGACGAGCCCGAACCTCGTCGGCCTCCAGCTGGCGACGGCGATCGGGGTCGCCGCGGGCGGCCGGTTCGCGCGGCGCCACCCGCTCGCCTGGGCGCTCGCCGCCGCCGAGCTTCCCGCCTGGCTCGCCTACACCCGCTGGTACTCGCGATTCGGCCGCGAGCCGTCCTCGGCGCTCGCGGTCGGGACCGTCCTCCCCGGGGACCTCTCGTTCGTCGAGCACGAACGCGGGCCGATCACGGCAGCCGAGCTGCGCAGACGACCCACCGTGCTGCTCTTCTACCGTGGCAACTGGTGCCCGCTCTGCATGGCGCAGGTCGGCGAGATCGCCGAGCGTTGGCGCGAGATCTCGTCGCTTGGCGCGCAGGTGGCGCTGGTCAGCCCGCAGGACGAGGGCCGCACCCGGGCGCTCGCGGCCCGCCACGACGTCGGGTTCCGCTACCTGCGCGACGACGGGCTCGCGGCCGCACGCCGACTGGGCATCGTGAACCCGGACGGCACCCCGGCGGGAATGGTCGGTTATGAGAGCGACACGGTCCTGCCGACCCTGGTCGTCACCGACGCCGATGGGCGCATCGTCTACGCCGACCAGACCGACAACTACCGGGTGCGACCGACGCCCGAGACCGTGCTCGCCGCTCTGTGAGCAGCGATCCGGGTCACTGGCAGCGGGTCTATCGCGAGCGGCAGCCGCGGGAGATGAGTTGGTATGAGCGGGCGCCAGAGGTCTCGCTCGAGCTGATCGAGCGGGCCGCCCCGGCGCCGAACGCGGCGATCCTCGATGCCGGCGGGGGTGCGTCGAGCCTCGCCGGGCTCCTGATCGCGGCCGGCTACACAGACGTCACCGTCGCCGACCTCTCGAGGGCGGCGCTGGAGCGGGCGAGGGAAGATCTCGGCGAGGCCGCCGGGGAGATCCAGTGGGTCCAGGCCGATCTGCGCGACCATGACTTCGGGCGGCGCTTCGACCTCTGGCACGACCGCGCGGTGCTCCACTTCATGGTCGAGCCGAGCGATCGGGAGGGCTATCTCGCGACCCTGCGACGCTCCCTGCGCTCCGGAGGGCACGCCATCCTGGCCGCCTTCGGCCCCCAGGGACCGACGCGGTGCAGCGGCCTCCCCGTGGTCCGCTACAGCGCCGCCAAGCTCTCCCTGCTGCTGGGCGGCGACTTCGAACTCCTCTCCTCGCGGCTGCAGGACCATCGCACGCCCTCGGGCGCAACCCAGCAGTTCGTCTACGCGCACCTGCTGCGCAAGTAGGTGCTCCCTCCCGTATGGAGGCGATCGCCGGAGGGTGGCTCACGGCTGTTCAGGCTGCCCGATCAGCGGCGTCTTGACCGGCGCCGCGAGGCCCAGGAAGGCGACAATCTGGTAGCCGCCGGGATTGGTCTGGATCGGCACGTTCTTCCAGTTGTTGGTGAGCCAGACGTTGCCGGAGGGATCGATCGCGACGCCGGTGCTGCGGACCAGCCCGTCGAACCCGTACCCGGTTTCGGGCGGCGAGATCGAGGCGCCGGTGCTGCGTTTGCCGACCGGGCAGCTCTGCGGCCGCGTGCCGCAGAGCTCGGAGAGACGGCGGCCGCTGAAGTTGGCGACCCAGACCTTGTCCTCGCCGTCGACCGCGATGCCCCAGGGGTTCTTGATGCCGCCGGAGCGGTAAGGGTTCTGCTTCGGCATCTGGCCGTTGGCGTTGATCAGGGTGACGCTGCCGCCCTTGCCGGGGCGGCCCTCGCGGTGGAACTGGCCGACGCAGGGGGCGACCACCCAGGTCGAGTTGGAGACCCAGACGTTGCCGCCGCTGTCGGTGGCGAGGCCCATCGGCCGGTGCAGGCCGCCGCCCTGGAAGCGAGCCAGGACTCTTCCTTCAGGGCCGATCTTGACGACGTTGGCGCTTCCGTTGCCGCCCACGTAGACGTTGCCCGCATCGTCGGTGGCGGCACCGAAGGGCCGTCTGAAGCCGAAGCCGCCCAGCAGCGAGAAGTAGTTTTCGGGGTAGTTGACCGCCTGCCCGGGCTTGCCGTTGGGGATCTCGGTGACGCTGTTGTTGCCGCAGTTCGCGACCCAGATGTTGTTGTGAACGTCGGCGACGGTCGCCTGCGGCCAGAAGATGTCGCCGACTTCCCAGCCGCCGGTGTAGGTCTCGACGAGCTTGCCCTTGTTGTTGCGTTTGATGCCGGCCCGGGCGAGATCCGGCGAGAGCGCTTTGCCGTTCGGCAGGTACTCGGAGACGCTGTTGTGCGGCGCTGCCTTCCTGCAGCCGGCTCCTTCGAAGCCGAAGTTGCCGAGCCAGATGTGATGGCGCTTGTCGATCGTGATCCCGAAGCCGACGCCGCTGGTCCCCCCGCTCTTGTAGGGCGAGCCGGGGAAGTACTTGCCGGTCGGAGTGAAGCGGAACAGCTTCCGACCGAAGCAGGCAGGCTGCCGCGACTTGCGGCTGTACTCGTAGTTGTTTCCGACCCAGATGCCGCCCTGGGCGTCGATCGCGAAGTTGCCGGGCCCGTCCATCCCCCGGGGGCTGCCTTCGAAGCGCAGGGCGAGCGTCCAGGCGTCCGGGAGTTCGCCGCGGCGCAGGGCGGGTGCGTAGCGGGAACGCCGCGCGGCCGCCAGGCGCGAGAGCTTGAACAGACCGCTGACGTTGTGCCACGGGTTGGTGGCGATGTTGACCGTGGCCTGCAGGGTGTCCGGCGCCGCGCCCCTGCCCGGAGCGCCGGCCTGCTTGAGGAGGTTCGCGCAGCGCTGGCTCTGGCGGCGGCAGAGGGTGAGCAGGTTGGCGAGCGAGTCGAAGGTGCGCAGGGTCGAGGTCGAGTTGCCGTTGGGGAAGCGGCTTACGACCGGGCTGAGCTTGCCGCTGCTGGCGCGGACCAGGTCGCGCGTCATCGCCGCCGCGTTGCGCAGACCGGGATCAGGGCCAGCGACCCGGCCGGCGTCGATGAACTGGGCCATCGCGAAGCCGATCGCCACCGTGGTGCGCTCGTTCACCGTCACCCGGCGGGGCACCGGCTTCACGCCGAGCGCGGCGGCGAGTCGGTATGTGTTGCCGGGGACCGGGAAACCCGCTTCGGCCGCCCCGCCGGGGCGGGTGGCGACCACGTACTTGACGGCGCCGGCGGTCGCCCCGCGGTAGCGCAGCGAGAAGGCGCCCCCGCGACCGCTGCGGGTGCTGCCGAGCAGCTCCGGCCCCTTCGCGCCCGGCTTCGCCGCCAGCAGCACGAGGTTCATGCCGCGCATCGGCACCTGGCCGGAGAGGGTCCCCCGCTTCGCGGCGAGAGCCGAGCTGGGGACGAGGACGGCGATCAGGGCGAGGGTGACCGTCAGCGCGGCAACGGTCCCGGCGCGGCGTGCGAGCAAGGCTTCTTCTCCTTAGATTTGGAAACCGACATTATTGGCGTGCACCACTACTTCGGCGACAAGCGCGGACTCTTCCTCGCCGTCGCCCGCTCCGCGGTCGAGCGCATCCCCGCCATCGTGCGCACCGACCTGACCGATCTCAGCGTCGAGGAGATGGTCGATGCCAACACCTCCGCCTGGCTCGACGCGGTCGAAGCGGGAAGCACGACATTCCTGGCCTTCGCCGGCGGCGGCCCGATCGGCCGCGACCCCCAGCTCGAAGCGCTCCAGGACGAGCTGCGCGACCGGCTCGCCGCTCGCATGCTCTCCAACCATCTCGGCACCGCCGAGATCCCCCCCGCCGCCCTGTTCACGATGCGCGCCTCGCTGGGAATGATCGAGCGGGCGATCCTGGACTGGATCACCGGCAGGGGCGGCAACCGCGAGCAGCTCGCGGCGGGGACACACAGGAGGTCGGCGGCTCGAATCCGGCTAGCTCATTCGCAGAGCGGCAGTGCCCTGCCGCAGACCTCAGACTCACATTCCGGGGAACAGCTCCCTCACCCGGAAATCGCCTGCGCCAGAAGCGATTGCGACGCTGGCGACCAAAGCCACGTAGACGCCGGATCCCTGACCGGCACCCGACGGGAAGTCGAAGGCGATCAGCCAGACCAGGAGGGTCGTCGCGACGACTGCGAGGATGTCGGCGGTGCCGTTCACGGAGAGATCTGGCCGGAAGAATCCGAATCGACCGCCCGTCAGCGCCGCCGCGATTCCACACAAGCCGACGATCAGGAAGAAGACGTCGGACACCGTCAGGAGCTCCCACCCGTTGCGGGTGGTGCCGCCTGGGCCGTCGGCCCACGGCATGAACAGGGAAGCGATCAGCAGCACGCCGCCGACACCGGCGAGAACGCGCCCGACTCCGGGATTGATCGTGCTCACGGTTCTCCCTTTCTGAGCGCTTCCACGGTCGCCTGATCGGCCGGGAAGAGCAGCTCGATTGCCAGCTCGGACGTGGTCACCTCGAACGGGGTGTCGAAGCCCGCGAACATGCCGAAGAAGGACCATTCGCCGCCGCCGGGGGCGCGCAGCCTCAGCGGCCCGAGGATCTCGCTGCCTGCGTCACCGACCGCATCCTCATTTCCGGACGCCGGGTAGGCGGCAACCTCCTCCATCAGCGACCGGAGCGAATCGTCGCCGGTCACCGCGATCTGCCTTGCCAGGCGCTCCAGGAAGTGCGCGCGCCAGCTGGCGAGATTGACGATGAGCGGCGCAAGCCCGTGGGGGTGAAGGCCGATCCGCAGGACGTTGATCGGTGGCTCGAGCAGCTCGGGGTCGATCTCGACGCCTTGGGTCAGGGCCGACATCGGGGCGTTGACCGAGACCACATTCCAGGCTCGGTCGAAGACGACCGCGGGGTAGGGATCATGGGCAGCGAGAATCCGTTCCAACGCGGCGCGAACGGGGGCAAGCGCCGGATCCCCCAGGGGGCGCTCGGGAAAGGCGGGTGCATGGCCCGCGGCCAGCAAGAGCTGGTTTCGGTCCCGGAACGGGATCTCGAGCCGTTCGGCGACCTTGAGGAGCATCTCGCGCCCCGGCTTCGAGCGGCCGGTCTCGACGAAGCTCAGGTGGCGAGCCGAGATCCCCGCCTCGAGCCCCAGATCGAGTTGGGTCAGTCGCCGTCGCTCGCGCCACTCGCGAAGAAGCTGCCCCACCTCTACCTGGCTGCCGGCCGCGCCCATTGCATGAGCGACCCTAGCCCTCGCCGGTAGGGCCGTCGATTACCTCGGGGTAAGATGCCCCCTTCCGCTCGCTGCGGCGCCTGCCCGATAGGAGCGCTTGCGAAGCGGCCGGTTGCCGGGTAGGCTGCCCGCGCCGGGCACATATTCCCCGGCCGGTGCAGACGCAGCGAAGCCGGTGCGATTCCGGCGCTGTCCCGCAACTGTGATGCCCCTTCGGGGATAAGCCAGGCCGACTGCCCTGCACCGAGCGAACAAGCCCTCGGAGGAAGGGTGGTTCGTGCGGCGGCGCCGCCCGACCCGACCCCCTCCGCTGATGCGGAGGTTTTTTTATGTTCAGATTCAAAGCCGGACGGTGGTCCGCGCTCACGCTCTGCGCCGTCGCGCTCTCTGCCTGCTCCGGTGGGCTTGCCGCAAACGGAGAGGTGGAGATTCCCCGCGAGCCGCATCGGATCGTCTCCCTCTCCCCTTCGGCGACCGAAGACCTCTACGCGGTGGGGGCGGGGGGCCAGGTGGTTGCCGTCGACTCCAACTCGACCTACCCGCCCGAGGCGCCGCGTACGAAACTCTCCGGCTACACGCCGAACCTCGAGGCGATCGCCGCCTACCGACCCGACCTGGTCGTCGTCGCCGGGGACGCCGACCACGTCGTCGCCCAACTTCGGAAGTTGGGCGTTGCGGTCCTCGTCGAGCCCCCGGCGCCGGATCTGGCCGCCGCTTACAGCGAGATCGAGCAGCTCGGGAAGGCAAGCGGTCACCTCGACGGGGCACGCTCGGCGGTCGCCGGGATGAAGCACGAAATAGGCGCGATCGTGGCGGCGGCGCCGACGCCGAGCAAGCCGCTGAGCGTCTACCACGAGCTCGACCAGACCTACTTCTCGGCCACCTCGCGCACCTTCATCGGCCAGATCTACGCCCTGCTCGGACTGCGAAGCATCGCCGACGAGGCGAAGGGGTCGAGCGAATACCCGCAGCTCTCGGGCGAGTACGTGATCGCCCGCGACCCCGATCTGATCGTCCTCGCCGACACCGTGTGCTGCGGGCAGAGCGCTGCGACGGTCGCTGCCAGGCCGGGCTGGAGCAGGATCGCAGCGGTGCGCGATGGCGATCTCGTCTCCGTCGACGATTCGATCGCCTCGCGGTGGGGACCGCGCATCGTCCTCTTCGTCAAGAGGATCGCCAACGCGGTCGGAAAGCTCGAGGAACAGCGGGAATGACCGCTTGGACCCTGGACACGCCTGCTCGGCGCGGTCCGCCGGCGCGCTCCGAGGTGCGGGCGCGGGGCGTCCCACTCGGCTGGGGAGGCTGCGCCGTGGCGTTCCTCGCGGGCTCGCTCGTCCTCGGGCTGTCGATCGGCCCGGTCGGCATCGGAACCGGCTCGATCGCGACCTCGGCCCTCTCCCACCTCCCCCTGCTCGACGCGCACTCGCCGCTGGGCGCGATCGACGAAGCGATCCTCTGGCAGGTGCGGGCGCCGCGCGTCGTGCTGGCGGCCTTGGTCGGCGGCATGCTCGCGACTGCCGGCTCCGCCTACCAGGGCGTGTTTCGCAATCCCCTTGCCGATCCCTACCTGCTGGGGGTCGCGGCCGGCGCCGGCCTCGGCGCCACGCTTGCGATCGCCTACGCCGGAGCTGGAACCGGCGAGCTGCTGCCGGTGGCGGCGTTCGCCGGGGCGATCGCCGGCGTGGCCGGCGCGTACGCGCTCGGTCGCTCGGCCGGCGTTGCCGAGAGCACAGGCGCGCTGATCCTCGCCGGCGTCGCCGTCGCGGCCTTCATGACCGCGGCGCAGACCTTCGTGCAGGAGCAGCATGCGGCAACCCTGCGGGAGGTCTACTCCTGGCTGCTCGGCGGGTTCGGCGGCGCAGACTGGCATGAGGTCGCTCTCGTCGTGCCGTACGTCGCGATCGGCTCGGCGGTGATCCTGGCGCATCGGCGAGTCCTCGACGTGCTCAGCCTCGGCGACGAGGAGGCCGGGACGCTGGGGCTCGGCGTGCGGCGAGTGCGCCTGGCGATCGTCGTCGCCGCGACGGCCGGGACCGCCGCCGCGGTCGCGGTCAGCGGGCTGATCGGGTTCGTGGGAATCATCGTGCCCCACACGATTCGGCTGCTCGTCTCCTCGAGCTACCGGGCGATCGTGCCGCTCTCGCTGCTGGCCGGGGGCGGCTTCCTCGTCCTGGCCGATCTGATCGCGCGCGCCGTCCTCTCGCCCGCGGAGCTGCCGATCGGCGTGGTGACGGCGTTCTTCGGAGCGCCCTTCTTCGCGATCGTCCTGCGAAGGGCACGGAGGGTCGGCCCTTGAGCGCCGCCGCGGAGCTGCGCCGCGTCTCGGTGAGGCTCGGCTCCGATTGGGTCGTGCACGAAGTCTCAGCCACGGTCGGGCGCGGCGAGTGGGTGGGGCTGATCGGCCCCAACGGCGCCGGCAAGACGACGATCCTGCGCGCCCTCGCCGGCGTCGTCCCGTTCACCGGGGAGGCGATGCTGGACGAGCGCTCCGTGATATCGGGAACGCGGCGGGAGCTTGCGCGGCGGGTGGCGCTGGTCCCCCAGAGCCCGCAGATGCCCCCGGAGCTGACCGTGGCCGAATACGTGCTGCTCGGGCGGACGCCCCACATCGGCCTGCTGGCGAGCGAGGGGCACTCCGACCGGCTGTCCGCCGAGCACGCGATCGCGCGGCTCGGGCTGCACCAGCTCGCCGCGCGCCGGCTCGGCTCGCTGAGCGGCGGCGAGCGCCAGCGGGCCGCGCTGGCGCGGGCGCTCGCCCAGGACGCGCCGGTCCTGCTCCTCGACGAGCCGACCAGCTCGCTCGACCTCGGCCGCCAGCAGGATGCGCTGGAGCTGATCGACTCGCTGCGCCGCGAGGAGGGGCTGACGGTGATCTCGGCGATGCACGACCTCAGCCTCGCCGGCCAGTTCGCAGACCGCCTGCTGCTGCTCGATCGCGGCCGCCTGGTCGCCGATGGCCCGGCGCCCGATGTGCTCTCGGAGAGCAGCATCGCCGCCTACTACGGCGCCAGCGTGCGGATCGTCCGGGAGAACGGCAGCGTCTTCGTGCTGCCGCGGCGCGCGGAGCGGCTATGAGCGCGCTGATGGTGCAGGGCGTCTCGAGCTCGGCCGGCAAGAGCCTGATCGCGACGGCGCTGGCGAGGGCGTTGCGGCGCCGCGGCGTCGACGTGGTCCCGTTCAAGGCGCAGAACATGTCCAACAACGCGCGGGTCGTGGCCGGCGGCGAGATCGGCACCGCCCAGTACCTGCAGGCGCTCGCCGCGGGGACCGAGCCCGAGGTGCGGATGAATCCCGTCCTCGTCAAGCCCGAGGGGGACAGCCGGAGCCAGGTCGTCATCCTCGGCGAGCCCGACTTCGAGCTGAGCCGGATGGCCTGGCGCAGCCGGCGTGAGCGCCTCTGGCCGGCGATCGAGGCGTCGCTCGCCGGCCTGCTCGCAGAGCACGACCTCGTCCTGATCGAGGGTGCCGGCAGCCCCGCCGAGATCAACCTGCGCGATACCGACCTGGCCAACATGCGCACGGCGCAGCTCGCCGCGGCGCGGGTGGTGCTGGTCGCCGATATCGATCGCGGCGGCGCATTCGCCCACCTCTACGGCACCTTCGCACTGCTCCCCGCGGAGGAGCGCGCCTCGATCGCCGGCTTCGTGCTCAACAAGTTCCGCGGCGACGCGTTCCTGCTACCGCCGGCGCCCGAACGGCTCGAGCAGCTGACCGGGGTGCCGACACTTGGAGTGCTGCCCTGGCTCGATCGCGTCGGCCTGCCCGACGAGGACGGGGCGGCGACGCCGCCGCGCCTGGACGAGGGGACGCCGGTCGCCGTGGTCCGCTACCCGACGGCGTCCAACCTGGACGAGTTCAAGGCGCTGGAGCAGGTGGCGGAGCTGCGCTGGGTGGGGGATGCGGACGAGCTCGACGGGACCGAGCTGGTGATCCTGCCCGGCTCCAAGCACGTCGCTTCCGACCTGGCCTGGCTGTCTCGCAGCGGCCTTTCCGATGCGGTGCGAGACCGGGCCGCGGCCGGCCTGCCCGTGCTCGGCATCTGCGGCGGCATGCAGATGCTGGGCGAGCGCATCGAGGACGAGGCGGGCGTTGACGGCTCCGCGCAGGGTCTGGGACTTCTCGCGATCGCCACGACCTTCTCCCGCTCGAAGCGGACCGAGAGGATCGCGGCGCGATTCGAGCCGCTTGCCGAGCCATGGAAGGGGCTCGCAGGCAGGACGTTCGCCGGCTACGAGATCCGCCACGGCAGCAGCACCGCGACCGCCGGCGTGGCCGAGGCTCTGCCCGGCGGGCTCGGCTTCGTCGCGGGCTCGGTGCTCGGTGTCTACCCCCACGGGCTCTTCGAGCAGCCGGAGCTTCTCGACGCGCTCTTCGGCGCGGCCCCGGGGCGTTCGCTGGAGCATGCCTTCGAAGCGCTGGCGGACGCCGTCGAGGAGCACCTCGACCTCGGTGCGCTGCTGCGAACGGGAGGGATCGAATGAGCAGACCGCGCTCACTCGTCCTGGTCAACACCGGCGACGGCAAGGGCAAGTCGACCGCGGCCTTCGGCGTCGTGATGCGCGGCGTGGCGCGCGGCTGGCGCGTCTGCGTGATCCAGTTCATCAAGTCCGAGAAGTGGAAGGTCGGCGAGGAGAAGATCGGTCGCCGGCTCGGGGTCGAGTGGCTGAAGGGCGGCGACGGCTTCAGCTGGGAGTCGCCCGACCTCGAGAAGAGCGAGGGGCGGGCGGCAGCCGCCTGGCGGCTCGCCGCCGAGGCGATCGCCGGCGGCGCATACCAGCTCGTCGTGCTCGACGAGATCACCTACCCGATGAACTGGGGCTGGATCGATTCGGAGGCCGTCCTCAGAGCGATCCGCGAGCGCCCGCC
>Ga0210144_1000807_pt1 | contig 14498 bp, 11 predicted proteins | sample Muzzi_PWA_D2_FD_185532 | JGI IMG/M metagenome (GOLD analysis project Ga0210144, IMG submission 185532) | Wetland microbial communities from San Francisco Bay, California, USA, that impact long-term carbon sequestration - Muzzi_PWA_D2 (SPAdes) | ecosystem: Environmental > Aquatic > Marine >...
GGCGGTGGCCGCCGACGGCCGTGAGATGGTGACCGGCGCCACCCCCTACGACGGGGCCACGGCGGCCATCGCCACCCGCCATGAGGCCGAGATCCGGCGTCGCTTCCCCACCCTCCAGCGGCGCGTGGCCGGCTACGACCTCCTCTCCCTCCTCGACCGGCCGGCCGCCGGTGTGACCCCGCTCCTGATCGGCAGCGAGGGGACCCTGGCGGTCACCCTCAGCGCCACCCTGCGCCTCGTCCCGCTCCCGGCCCACCGGGTGGTGGCGGTCGTGTGCTTCGACGATCCCGTCGCGGCAATGGCCGCGGCGGTGGCGGCCCTGGCCCTGGGACCGGCCGCAGTGGAACACATCGACCGCATCCTCCTCGATCAGGCCGCCGGGAAACCTGCCTACGAGCGGCTACTCGCCTTCCTCGCCGGGGAGGTGCCGGCCAGCCTGATCTGCGTCGAGCTCTTCGGCGCCAGCGAGGAGGAGGTCGCGGACCGACTGGCGGCCGTGCAGGCGGCCTTCCCGGGCCGGCGTATCCTGGTGCGCCGCACCGCATCCGAGCAGGCGGAGCTGTGGGCCCTGCGGCGCGCCGGCCTCGGCCTGCTCATGTCGAAGAAGGGCGCCGCCAAGCCCATCCCCTTCATGGAGGACACGGCGGTGCCGCCCGAGCACCTCGCCGACTACTACGCCGGGGTACGGGAGATCCTCGCGGGCCGCGGCCTGGAGGCGAGCTTCTACGGCCACGCCGGGGTCGGGCTCCTCCACCTGCGGCCGGTGCTCGACCTCCACCTGCCCTCCGACGTGGCCGTCATGCGCCAGGTCGCCGCCGAGATCGCCGACCTGGCGACCTCGTTCCACGGCGCGGTCTCGGGTGAGCACGGCGACGGTCGCGCGCGCAGCGAATGGCTGGGCCGCGCCTACGGCGACGAGGTCGTGGCCGCGTTCCGCGAGGTGAAGACCCTGTTCGATCCGCGCCACCTCCTCAACCCCGGCATCATCACCGGGGATCCACCGCCGCGGATGGATGAGCACCTGCGCTACGGCGGCGACTACCAGCCCCGCCTGCCCGCGTCCACCCTGCGCTTCACGCGCGACGGCGACTGGCTCGCGGCCATCGAGCAATGCAACGGCTGCGGCGGCTGCCGCAAGACCGCGGGCACCATGTGCCCCACCTACATCGCCACCGGCGACGAGGTCGACTCGACCCGTGGCCGCGCCAACCTCTACCGCGCCGCCGCCAGCGGCCGGTTGAGCGACGGACTGGCGAGCGTCGCCTTGCACCACGCCCTGGCCACCTGCCTGGGTTGCAAAGGGTGTGCGACGGAGTGCCCCTCCGGCGTGGACATGGCCCTTCTCAAGGCGGCAGCCCTGCAGGAGCGTTACCGGCACCATGGCCCGGCCCTGGCCACCCGGCTCCTGGCCCGGCCCGATCGGCTGGGCCGGTGGATGGGACCAGTGGCGCCGGTGGTCAACCGCCTCGCCGCCACCGCCCTCGGCCGTTACCTGCTCTCGCGGGCGGGGCTCGATCCTCGGCGGGACCTTCCAACGGTGGCCTGGCGCCCCTTCCGGTACTGGTTCCGCCACCGTGGCGGTTCGCCCCCCGGCCCGCGTGGGCGGGTTCTACTTTGGGACGACTGCTTCACCGCCCACTACGAGCCGGCCATCGGCCGCGCTGCGGTCGCGGTGCTGGAGGCGGTGGGCTACCAGGTGGTGCTAACGGCCCACCAATGCTGCGGCCGCCCGGCCTTCAGCCAGGGAATGGTCGATGCGGCGCGATGGCTGGCCCTCGACAACACCCACCGTCTCGTCCGCCACGCCGAGGCCGGCACAGCCATCGTGGTGTTGGAGCCGTCGTGCGCCTCAATGATGGGCCGCGACTACCTGGAGCTGCTGGATACCCCTGAAGCGGCGACGGTGGCGAGCCGGGTCACCTCCCTGGAGGGGCTGCTTGCCCCTCTGCTGGCCGAGACACCCGACGCCTTGCCACTTACACCCGGCGCGGGGCCGGTGCTCCTCCACCCCCATTGCCACAGCCGTGCGGACGGCGGCGAGGGGGCCACCCGGGCGGTGCTGGCGCGGCTCGGCCCGGTCATCGACCTCGACGCCGGCTGCTGCGGCATGGCCGGCGCCTTCGGCTACCAGTCCGAGCACTACGACCTGTCGCTGCAAGTCGGCGCCCGGCTCGCCGAACGCCTCGGCCACGAGGCGGAGCACGCGCCACTGGTGGCCTGCGGCACCTCCTGCCGTCACCAGATCCGCCACCTCACCGGCCGCGATGCCCGCCACCTCGCGGTGGTCGTCGCCGAGGCTTTGCGGTAGCCCGCCCTGTGCCGTCGCACGGCGCGGCGACGGCCGGCGGAGGTGCGGCGCGCCGGCCACCTCGCTCGCGGTCAGGCGAGCGACCCCCCGCTGCCCAGCCGCGAGGCAGGCAGTGACTCTTTCCTAGGCAGCCCCCTTGCGGCGGGGGCCACTCGGCTCGCGGCGGCAGGCGCGGGCGATCCCGTGTTGACAGTAGGTTGCGCCGTAATTGCGACCCGGCCACCGGGATGGCACGGGCTCTGCAATGGGGAGGGTGGCCTGGGTAACACCATGCCGATTTCCCCTCCGGTGGGTGGGGGCCTCTCGGTTGCCGTCCGGGAGTCACCCCCACCCACACTGGGGATTTTTGTTGAACACCTTTCAGGGGAATCGCCATGAAAAGACGCACCGCGGTAACGGTCGCCGCACTCACCCTCCTGCCGGCCCTGGCCTGGGCCGACGACCCCATCACCGCGGACACGGTGCAGGTCCACGCCAACTACGTGTGGACCCTGGTCTGTGCCTTCCTCGTCTTCTTCATGCAGGCGGGCTTCGCGATGGTGGAGACCGGCTTCACCCGCGCCAAGTCCGCGGTCAACATCATGATGAAGAACATGATGGACTTCTCCATCGGCTCGATCGCCTTCTGGGCGATCGGGTTCGGCCTGATGTTCGGCGCCAACGCCACGGGCTTCATCGGCACCAACGGCTTCTTCCTCTCCGACTTCGTGAAGGATCAGGATCCGTGGCTGTACTGCTTCTGGATGTTCCAGGTGGTGTTCGCCGGCACCGCGGCGACCATCGTCTCCGGGGCGATGGCAGAGCGCACCAAGTTCACCGGCTACCTGATCTACTCCCTGTTCATCTGTAGCATCGTCTATCCGGTATTCGGCTCGTGGGCGTGGGGTTCGCTCTACCACGGCAGCGGTTGGCTGGAGAAGCTCGGCTTCATCGACTTCGCCGGCTCCACCGTGGTCCACTCGGTCGGCGGCTGGGCGGCCCTGGCCGGTGCCATCGTCCTCGGCCCGCGCCTCGGCAAGTACACCGCCGATGGCAAACCGAAGGCCATCCCCGGCCACAATATTCCCCTGGCGGCCCTGGGCGTGTTCATCCTGTGGTTCGGCTGGTTCGGGTTCAACCCCGGCTCCACCACCACCGCCGACACCTCCCCGGCGCTGATCGCGGTGAACACCAACCTCGCGGCCGCCGCCGGCGCCATCATCGCGATGATCGTGGCGTGGCTCAAGTTCGGCAAGCCGGAGGTGGGCATGACCCTCAACGGCGCCCTCGCCGGCCTGGTGGCGATCACCGCCGGTTGCGCCAACCTCACGCCGACCTTTGCCATCGTGACCGGCGCCATTGCCGGTGGCCTGGTGGTCATGGCCGTCCTGTTCTTCGATCGCATCGGTATCGACGACCCGGTCGGCGCCATCTCGGTGCACGGAGTGTGCGGTGCCTGGGGAACCCTCGCCGCAGGCCTGTTCAATGCCGAGGCGATGTTCGATCCCAAGATCGTCGGCGTGCAGGCCATCGGCATCGCCTCCTGCTTCGCCTGGACCTTCCTCACCACCTACACCCTCTTCCGGGTGGTCAAGGCGACCATCGGCCTGCGGGTCTCCCCCGAGGAGGAGTACGACGGCCTCGACTTCCACGAGCATGGCGGCGATGCCTATCCCGAGTTCAGCAAGTCCGCAGGCTCGTCCCTCGGCTCGTCGCCACCCTCGGGTGGCAGCCCGCGGCCGGTGGAGGCCACGCCGGCCTTGGCCATGGCCGCGGTGCGGTAATCTGACGTAGGTGTGATGCCCGAGAAAAGGGCACCCCCAAGGGGGTGCCCTTTTTTGTCGCCGCGCCCAGGCCGAGGGCCGCTACGCGAGAAATCGTCCCAGCCGTCGCACCCCCTCCGCGAGGTTGGCCAGGGAGGTGGTGTAGGCGAAACGCAGGTGGCGCTCCGGGGCATTGGCGCCGAAGTCGCGGCCGGGGGTGACCGCCACCCCCGCCTCCTCCAGGAGGCGCTCGGCAAAGGCGAAGCTGTCGTCGGTGAACGCGGAACAGTCGGCGTAGAGGTAGAAGGCGCCCTCGGGTGTCACCGGGATCACGAAGCCGAGGTCGCGCAGGGCCGGCAGGAGGAAGTCCCGTCGCTGGCGGAACTCATCGCGGCGCGCATCCAGGATCGCGCGGGTCTCCGGGGCGAAGGCGACCAGGGCCGCATACTGGGCGGGGGTGGGCGCGGCGAGGAACAGGTTCTGGGCGAGGCGGTCGACCGCGTCGACGTACCCCTCCGGCACCACCAGCCAGCCGAGGCGCCAGCCGGTCATGTGGAAGTACTTGGAGAAGGAGTTGACCACGAACAGCTCATCGGAACAGGCGAGGGCCGTGGTCGTCTGACCCTCGTAGACCAGGCCGTGGTAGATCTCATCACAGATCAGACGACCGCCCCGCCCCTCCACCGCGGCGACCATCGCCGCCAGCGCGTCTGCCGCCACCACGGTCCCGGTGGGGTTGGCCGGGGAGGCGATCAGCGCGGCTACGGTGCCCGCGCGCCAATGTCGGGCCACCAGCTCGGCGGTGAGCTGGTAGCGACCCTCCGGACCGACCGCGACACCCACCGGCTCGCCCTCCAGGAAGCGCACGAAGTGGCGGTTGCACGGGTAGCCGGGCTCCCCCAGCAGGACCCGGTCGCCGGGGTCGATCAGCGCCCCCAGGGCGAGGAGCAGGGCGCCGGAGGCACCGGGGGTGACGACGATGCGGCCGGCCGGGACGGCCACCCCGTAGCGTTCCTGATAGAACGCGGCGATCGACTCGCGCAGGGCCGGCAACCCCAGGGAGGGGGTGTAGTGGAGGTCGCCGCGGCGCAGGGCATCGAGGCCGGCGCGAATGATGGGCTCGGGGGTCGGGTGGTCGGGCTCGCCGATCTCCATGTGGATGATGGAGCGCCCTGCGGCCTCCATGCGCCGCGCGCGGCCCAGGAGGTCCATCACGAAGAAGGGCTGGATCGACGCCATGCGCCGGGCGAGATGGATGGGGAGGTGGGACATGCGACAGGCACTAGTATTTGGTTGCGCGATTACGCGTCATCCTTACCTGCCCCCAACCGCGAAGACTCGAAGGCGCGTTTAACCTTTGTTTGCTCGCCAAGGCGCGAAGACGCAAAGGTTTTTTCGCAGGTCTTGGCGCCTTTGCGTCTTTGCGAGAGCCCATTTTTGGTCGGTTTACACGCGTGAATTTCGTTCGTGAGTTTCTGCGACGAAGCACTAGCTCGCAGTTCTCGCCAGGGATCGTGGCTGGCCCGCAAGGCCGAGCCTGTAGGCCAGCTTGCGACCGGTTGAGGACTCGGACGAGGACACGCCCACCACTTGTTGATCCCGGCGCAGCCGGGAATGCGGGCAGTCGCGTGGGCGGAGTAGATTCATGGTGAAAAATGCGGGCTAGGGTCGCGTCACGCCTTCCCGGGCCATTGCGGATGGGACGGCCGCGACCGATAAGGGACGGTAGCAGGAAACCCAATCCCTCCGGCAGACGGAGGCGTCGGCCCGTGATCCTCCACGCCCGCAAAGAGCTCACCCCCCACGACGACGGCCCCCTGCGGCCCGCCGCGCTCGCGCTGGCGGCCCTCTACTGCCTCGCCTTCACGCTGTTCGTGGTGTGGCGGCGCTTCCTGATGTAGTCCCGGAGAAAGGGGCTGCAGCGGCCCGGTCAAGGGCCATCCGCGCTCGTGGGCAAGGGCCCGCAGCTCGTCGAGCCGCGCCCGGGTCACCGGATGGGTGGAGAAATACGCCGCCATGTCGCCCGCCGAGCCCGCCGTCGCATCGGGCAAGCGCTGAAAGAAGTCGAGGGCGCCCGCCACGTGGCCGTAGACCGCCTGGACCAGGGCGAGACCGAAGCGGTCGGCGGCTGCCTCTTGCTGCCGGTCGAAGCCGCGGGTGGTGATCTGCTCCACCAGGTCCACCGGCGCCACCCCACCGCCGAAGTTGGTCACGGCCCAGGTGAAGAGGAGGCCACGGCCGACGCGGCGCAGGTGATCACGGGCGGCGAAGTGGCCGATCTCGTGGGCGAGAACGAAGGCCACCTCATTCTCGCTCTCCGCCCGGTTGAGCAGCCCGGTGGTGACCAGGATCGCGCCCCCGGGCACGGCAAAGGCGTTGGGCCGCGTCTCTTCCACGACGGCCACCCGCAGGTCGTACGGGTTGTCGGGCCAGTGGCTCGCGAGCCGATCCACCAGTGGCTGGAGCGCCTGCTGGCGCGGATCGTACCCCTGTTCGGCCTGGGCCGGCGCCCGGAACGGGCGGAAGAGACGCATCTCCCAGCCCACCGGCACGTGGGGCAGGAGCAGGTCCAGGGCGATCCCGAGAAGGAGGAGGAGCAGAGCCCCCACCGCCACCACCCCGCCCAGGAGGACGAGGCTCTCGCGCAACGGGTGGATGGGGGTGCGATTCACCCCCTCCCGCGGCACACGGGAGCGGAACTCCACGACTAATGACTCCGCGATGAACAGGAAGGAACGCAGAGGCGCGAGGTCGCCAAGACACCGAGGTGTCTCCCGCGTCTGTGCGGCGAACGCCCGGTGGCGACCGCGCTGAGGATCCCGCGCGGAGGCAAACCTGCGTTAGCCAACGTGTGAGACCGTGCCCACCGCATGTGCATAAAAGCATGGAACCCGGGAACCCAGGAAACCAGGAAGGAGACCGTTGAGGCGTTGTTCCCCTGGTCGCCTGGGTTCCCGCGTTGAACGACTTGTTGTGAGCCGACCATTATGGCCGTCCCTCGTGCCATTGAGCGTTACCCTTCGCGCTGACAACGCCGGAGACGAGCTCACGCGATCAAGGGCTACCCCGCGCGGCGGATCGCCGTCCCGAAGGCGAGGATCTCCACCCCTGCGGTCCCCTTGCCCTTGCGCGTCGCCGCGGCGAGACGCGAGGTCTCGATGCGCACGTTGATCACCGCATCGCAGCCGCGGGCGATCGCGTCCTCCTTCATGCGCAACAACGCCTCGCGCCGCGCCCGGTCGAGCAGCGACTCGAACGACTTGACCCGACCACCGACGATCGCCCGCAGGCCGGCGAGAAACCGTTTGAAGTGGTCGATCGAGATCACCACGCTGCCGGTGACCAGCTCGCTGGCGGCCACGGACCACCCCTCCGGCAGGGTGCGTGCGGTGGTGGCCATGCACTGGCGCGTGGCGATCTCGCGCCGGCGGATCTCCCCGTAGTGGCGCCGCTCGATCACGTCGCCGATCACGTACGCCAGGATCAGACCCGCCGCGGAGAGGGCGAGGTAGACCACCGTATCCATCGCCTACTCCACCCGTACCGCCGTGCCGTAGGCGAACAGCTCCGCCGCGCCCTGGGCGACCGAGCTGGTGGCGAAGCGCACGTTGACCACCGCATTGGCGCCCATCGAGGCCGCCTCCTGGATCATCCGCGCCACGGCCTCCTGACGCGCGTCGCCGAGGAGCTCGGTATACCCCTTCAGCTCACCCCCGACGAGGTTCTTGAGGCCGGCCATGATGTCGCGACCGATGTGCTTGGCACGCACCGTGCTCCCGGTCACCACGCCGTACGCCTCCACCACGCGCTTGCCCGGCACCGTCTCCGTGTTGGTCAGGATCACGCCATCCCCCTCCGCAGTCTGCATCGAGGGGTGACGCTAGCGCGCCGCTGTGGCACGGGCAAGATCCTTCCTCCCCCGCTCAACCGCCACGACGATCGCGGGCCGCCTCCCGCCTCACGGCTACCACCGGTGGTAATAGGGGGGGTAGTACCAGTAGGGGTAGGGATACCAGAAGAGGTCCGGGTAGTAGGGCCCCCACGCGTCCTCGATCCGCTCGGGCCACAGGTAGACGGTCTCCGCCAGGACCTGTGGGTACTGGTAGGTGTGGTCGCCGATCTTCCCGGTGCGCGGCTCCCCGAGCACCCCCACCACCGTGACCTCGCGGCCGAGACGATAGACGCCGGGATCGAAGAAGCCCGGCGCGCACGCCATGAACCGGCCGGCGGTCTGGTCTGTCTGGCGGGGCCGGCCCAGCCGGTCGAGGGGGTGGTCGATGATCTCGAGACAGGTCTCTTGCTCGTCCGGCGTGGTGACCACGATCGTCCCGCCCCACCGCACCCGCGCGCCCCGCGCCTCATCGCCGAGGGCCGCGTGGTGGTCGAAGTCGGCAAACGGGCCTCCCGCCAGGGGCGGTGGCGTGGTGGCGCACGCCATGGACAGCAGGCAGATCGCGCAGAGTAGGATGAGTCGCTGCATGGAATGAGGGTACCACCGCCCGGTCCTATGTTGCGGACCTCGGAATAGACTCCGACCCTCCGGCCCCCACTCCCCGGTCTCCCTCCCACGGCGGGGACGGGGGCTTGCCAAACAGGGCCGCCCCTCTTATTGCACGCGCGGCGCAAGCCCCTTTGACCGGTGGGAGCCAAGCTCCCTCCCCCTCCGGGGGAGGGCTGGGGTGGGGGCGGTGGGCGCAACCGGTGTGCTCACTCCAGACGCCCTCCCCCACGCCCCCCTCCCGGCGGGAGGGGGTCTCATGGGACGCCCCTGCGGGGCGACCCGACTGCTCGGGCTGCCCAGTGGTCGGCAGTGGTTATCCTGCGCCCATGGAGAGACGAATCCTCGGCACCGCCGATATTGCCCTGTTTCCCATCGGTCTGGGCGGGATGCCCCTATCCATCCAGGGTCGGCCAAAGGAGGCGGACGCGATCCGCGTGCTCCTCGCCGCCTTCGAGGCGGGGATCGAGCTGGTGGACACGGCCGACGCCTATTGCCTCGACGACCGCGACACCGGCCACAACGAACGCTTGATCGCCGAGGCCCGGCGCCAGTGGCGCGGCGGCGACGTCCTCGTGGCCACCAAGGGGGCATGCCAGCGGCCGGGCGGGGCATGGACGGTGAACGCCCATCCGGACCACCTGCACGCCGCGTGCGACGCCTCCCTGCGGGCCCTCGGGGTGGAGACCATCGACCTCTACCAGCTCCACGCCCCGGACAATCGGGTACCCTTCGCCGACTCGCTGGGGGCCCTCGCCGATCTCCGCGCCGTGGGCAAGGTACGTCACGTGGGGCTGTCCAACGTCTCGGCGGCCCAGATCCGCGAGGCCCAGACGATCTGTCCCATCGCCTCGGTCCAGAACCGGTGCAGCCCGTTCCATCGTGCCGCGTGGCGCGACGGGGTCCTCGCCCACTGCGAGCAACACGCCATCACCTTCCTCCCCTACGCCCCGGTCGGCGGCCACGGTGGCCAGGGGCGCTGCGCCGATCACCCGGTGCTCAACGCGGTGGCCGCCCGCCATGGCTACTCCCCCTTCCAGGTGGCCCTGGCCTGGCTCCTCGCCAAGTCGCCGGCGATGCTCCCCATCCCCGGCGCCAGCCGCGTCGCCAGCGCCATGGACTCCGCCGGTGCCGCTCACATCACCCTGAACGATGCGGATCTGGTCGAGCTGGATGCCGCCTTCCCCACGTAACCGGGGCTTGCCGAACAAGGTTTCATCACAGCCACACAGAGCACCCCGTAGGGGCACGGCATGCCGTGCCCCTACCCGCATACCCGCTGCACCCAACGGGGTCGAGATCCCGGGGGCGAGGGCAGAGTCGCCCCGACCGCTCGGTGCCCTCCGTGTCTCTGTGGTGAGCCCCCGGGCTGGACTATCCTCCGACACCCATGCGTGCCTACGACCATCTCACCGCCGCCTATCGCGACCTGCACCACCTGCGGGCGGTCAGCGAGCACCTGCATTGGGATCAGGCGACCTATCTCCCGGCCGGCGGCCAGGGGCAGCGGGCCGCGGAGCTCGCGACCCTCGCCGCCCTCCTCCACCAGCAGGCGACCCGGCCGGAGCTCGGGGAGTGGCTCGACCGCGCCGCGGCGGAGGCCCTCGAGCCGATCGAGGAACGCAATCTCGCCCTGATGGCCCGCGACTACCGGCGCCGTGTCGCCATCCCCGAGGCCCTGGCGCGGGAGACCGCGCGGGTCACGGCCGAGGCGTGGGCCGCGTGGCGGTCGGCGCGCGAGGCCGACGACTTCCCCGCCTTCGCCCCCCACCTGGAGCGGGTGGTGGCGGTGGTGCGGGAGCGCGCCGCACTCCTGGCCGACGGCGGCTCCGCTTACGGGGCCCTGCTCGACGACTACGAGCCGGGGCTGACCGAGGCGGACCTGGAGCGCCTCTTCGCCCCGTTGCGGGCCGGGCTCACCGAGCTGGCCGCCCGCATCCGCGACGCCGGGGTGTCGCTCGACGCCGCCTGCCTGACGGGAGAGTTTTCGATCCCCGCCCAGCAACGGCTCGCGGCGCGGCTCGCCGAGGCCATGGGGTTCGACTTCACCCGCGGGCGCATCGACACCACGGTCCACCCGTTTTGCAGCGGCACGGCAGGGGACGTCCGGCTCACCACCCGCTACGACGTGAGCGACCTGCGCGAGGTGGTCGGTGGCATCGTCCACGAGACCGGCCATGGCCTCTACGAGCAGGGGCTCGATCCAGCCTTCACCGACCAGCCGGTCGGGGGCGCCCTCTCCATGGGGATCCACGAGTCCCAGTCGCGTCTCTGGGAGAACCAGGTGGCGCGCTCCCGGGCCGGCGCCGCGTGGCTGCGCGGCGCCCTGCGGGAGGTCTTTCCCGCCCGGTTCGCCACGGTGGGGCAAGGAGAGATCTACCGGGCGATGAACGTGGTGGCGCCGGGGCTGATCCGCACGGACGCCGACGAGGTCCACTACAACCTTCACATCCTGCTGCGCTGGGAGATCGAGCGCGGCCTGATCGCCGGCGAGATCCCGGTCGCGGAGTTGCCGGGGCTGTGGCGCGAGCGGATGCGCGCGTGGCTCGGGGTAGAGGTCCCCAACGATCGCGACGGCTGTCTCCAGGACGTCCACTGGTCCAGCGACTTCGGCTACTTCCCGACCTACACCCTGGGCAACCTTTACGCGGCCCAGCTCTACGCCGCGATGCGCCGTGAGATCGCCGAGCTCGACGACCGGGTGGCGGCCGGCGACCTCCTCCCGCTACGCGAATGGCTACGCGAACGCATCCATTGCCACGGCTCGCGCCTCACCCAGGCAGAGCTGATCCGCCAGGCCAGCGGCGCCCCCCTGTCGGTGGAGCCGCTGCTGACCTACCTGAACGAAAAGTTCGGCGAGCTGTACGGGCTGGCGTAGCCCGCATCGCTCGCACCCGTCCCGTAACGGCGGCGCGAGGGTGCGATGAGCAAGGCGCGCACCCGACACCCGGTCCGACTTTGTGGGGGAAATGGTGCTATTTTTGACCGTTACACTCCTCTATCTGCCACGGCTTTCCGCCCGGGCCCGTTGTCGGCGGCAACGCGCCACCCCTCCGGCAGACATTGGCTAGCGATCCCGACGCGCGGTCCGGGCCCTTCCACAGGAGGAACAGCCATGAGCGCGACGCTCAAAGCGATCCTGAAGGCGAACCAGGACTACGTCACGAAGTTCGGAGACAAGGGAGGTCTCGCCATGCCACCGGCGCGGCGGTTCGCCATCCTCACCTGCATGGATGCCCGGCTCGATCCGGCGGCGTTCGCCGGCCTGGTGGAGGGCGACGCCCACGTCATCCGCAACGCCGGCGGGCGCGCCAGCGACGACGCGATCCGCTCTTTGGTGATCTCCTACAAGCTGCTGGGGACGCGGGAGTGGTTCGTCATCCACCACATCGATTGCGGCATGCTGACGTTCACGGACGACGTCATGCGCGATCTCCTGAGGCACAGCCTGGAGCCGGCCACGGTGGACAAGACCGGCTGGCACGACACCGGCAAGGGTCCTGGCTCCGTCGAGGGACGCTACATCGATTGGCTCGCCTTCAGCGATCTCGAGGCCAGCGTGGTCGAGGACGTCCAGCGCATCCGCAGCCACCCGCTGGTGCCGCACACCATCCCCATCTACGGCTTCGTCTACGACTGCAAGAACGGGATGCTGCGCGAGGTCGGTGAGGCCATGGCGCTCGGCAAGGCGGCCTGATTCCTAGCCCGTATCCCTCACACCGATAGGCGAGACGGCGCGCCCGAGCGCAGCGACGCCCGCGCGTCACTCCACGTGCCGTCGCCATTCCCCGGCTGTGTCACCGCGCCTGTGCGTCAGACGTTACCGGTGGCTATCGCGGTGAGCGTCTCGCCGCAGTGGCGGCAGCGGTAGCTCATCGTGCCGCGGAGCGCCTGGTTGTGGCGGCGGGTCGTGAGGTGGTGGGTGGTGCAGGCGCAGCGGTAGGGGTGGCGGCGCTGGGTGCGGACCGGTACCCCGGACAGGTCGTAGGCGTGGGTGCGGCAGGGGTCGGCGCCGAAGGCCGTCATGATCGCTCGCCACTCGGGACCGTGGGGTCGAATGTTGTGCCGGCCATACACGACGTCCACGACGTAGTGCGCGACCTCATGGGGCACGGTGTTCATCAGGTTGGGGGCGAATGCCTTGGCGAAGATGTACGGGTTGTAGCGGATCACCCGCTTGTCGCCGTGCACCCGGTACATCCCGGCGGCCCGCCCGGTGAGGTCGAAGAGGACCGGGATCGTGGCGAACGAGCCGTCGAACAGCTCCCGGCCCCGCGCGATGTACGACGCCGTCGCCGCGGAGACCATCCGTCGCCCTACGTCGTCGATCGGCTCCACGGTCACCATCGGACGCGCCCGCCTACTCCTCGACGGCGAAGCCCTTGATGATGTAGCCGCCCGACTTCTCATCCCACTCCAGCTCCAGCAGCATCCGCGTCTGCGCCTCTTCGAGGAGCTTCCCGAAGGTGCGAAAGCCGTGGTAGCGCTCGTTGAAGCCGGGCTTGCGCCGTTTCAGCGCCTGCTTGACCATCGATCCCCACACCTTCTCCTCGCCGGCACGCTCCTCGAAGAGGTCCTTCACCGTCTCCAGGACCAGGTCCAGGGCCTCCTGGCGCTTTTGCTCCTCCTCTGGGACTGCCTTCGCGCGGGCGGGCTTGGCGGCGGCCTTGCGTTTCCCCTTGCGCTGCTGCTCGGCCTCGCGCACCAGGTCGTCGTAGTAGATGAACTCGTCGCAGTTGGCGATGAGCAGGTCGGAGGTGGAGTTCTTCACCCCGACCCCGATCACCACCTTGTTGTTCTCCCGCAGCTTGCTCACCAGGGCCGAGAAGTCCGAGTCGCCGCTGATGATCACGAAGGTGTCGACGTGCGCCTTGGTGTAGCAGAGGTCGAGGGCATCCACCACCATGCGGATGTCCGCCGAGTTCTTGCCCGATTGGCGCACGTGGGGGATCTCGATCAGCTCGAAGGCCGCCTCGTGCATGGTCGCCTTGAACTCCTTGTAGCGTGCCCAGTCGCAGTACGCCTTCTTGACCACCACGTGGCCCTTGAGGAGGAGGCGCTCCAAGACCTTCTGGATATCGAAGGCGGCGTACTTCGCGTCCCGCACCCCGAGGGCGACGTTCTCGAAGTCGCAGTACACCGCCATGTTCTGGGTCGTGGGTGTGACGCTCATGGTGGCTCCGGTGGCCGTGCAGTTAGGTCTCTACGGTCGGCGCGCAATAGGGTCCGCGTCTCCTGACTCTAGGTAGACTGCATGCGTGAGCCAAGAGCTTTCCGCCGAACAATCCTCGCGAACGAAGGCTTCTTCCCCGTAGAATCGCGCGGTAGGCCCGGGGATTGCGCCCGGAGGGTTTGTAACGTCCGGAGGCACACTACCCTCGGTGTCATCGTTCACGCCATTTCTGGCACACACCGTTGCCGTTGACCTGGAGGTCGACGAGGCGGGCAAGGTGTATGCCATCGGTGCGGTGTTGGGCAACCGCACCTTCGGGCGCAACGGCCGGTTCGACAAGGACGAGGCCCTGCGCGCCCTGGACACGTTCTGTGCGCCGGCAGAGCGGATCCTCGGTCACAACCTCCTGCGCCACGACCTGCCGGCCCTGCGCGGCCTCGCCCCGGGGTTGCGGCTTCTCGACACGCCGGCCATCGACACCCTCTACCTCTCGCCCCTTGCCTTTCCGGAGAACCCGTACCACCGGCTGGTGAAGGACTACAAGCTGGTGTGCGACTCAATCAACGATCCGGTGGCGGATGCGCGCCTCGCGCTCTCGGTCTTTCAGGACCAATGGGAGAGCCTGGTCAACCAGCAGGCGCGCCACCCGGCGCGCGTCGCCCTGCTGCGCTACTGCCTGGCGGATGACCGTATGGGGCGCGGCCTCAGCGCCCTGTTCGACGCCCTGGGGACCGCCGCCCTCACCGAGGAGCAGACAAGCGACGTCCTCCAGCGTGA